>Ga0194120_10004375_pt1 | contig 21909 bp, 17 predicted proteins | sample TA2MahCa65mmetaG_FD_148642 | JGI IMG/M metagenome (GOLD analysis project Ga0194120, IMG submission 148642) | Freshwater microbial communities from Lake Tanganyika, Tanzania - TA2015019 Mahale Deep Cast 65m | ecosystem: Environmental > Aquatic > Freshwater > Lake | place: Tanzania: Lake... | reverse complement strand
CCGCCGAGCAGCAGCCAGCCGCGGCCGTTCCGGCCGCCACCGGCTATGCCAGCCAGGTGGCCGCGAGCCTGGACGCCTACCTCGAGAAGGTCGTGGTAGCCCTGCAGGGGGCAAGCCGGGAAGGCCCGGGCGGCTTCGACAAGCGCACGCCGCAGCTAGCCGGCCCGGCCGGCCGGCCGCTGGGGATCGTGTACGTCGAGCGCCTGACCGATTCCTTGAGCCACCATCCCCGCGCGCTGGACTTCCTCACGCGAGACGACATCACGGGCGCGCTGCGTGGCCAGAACGTCGTCCTGCGGGGCGGGCAGCTGATCGTCACCGTCGCAAACCCGGGCGGCGCCTCGGCCATCGGCGTGGCCATTCCGGCGGCCGAAATCGCGCCGCGTCTGCCCGAAGCCGCCGCCGCGGGCGGCGTCCTGCTCTTCGGCCCCGGCGGCGAGCCCTTCGCGGTCAACGGCACCCTGACGGCCGATCAGCTCGCGGTGTTCTCCAGCTACTTGCCGCAAAAGCCGCCCAACCTGGTCGTGACCGAGACGCCGTTCTCGGTGGCGCTTTGCAGCCGCGCCGACCTTGTCGTGGTGACGCGCATGGCGCCGAGCGCCGCCGCCCCCGAGCCGCAACTGACCGCGCCGCTCTTCGTCGATCCGGCGATCTCCCTGAAGGAGCAGGCTGCCGGGCCTGGAATGGACATGCAGGGGCGCCTCGCGATCGCCCTGCCGGTCGCCCTGGGGGTGCTCGGAGTGGTCCTGATCCTGCTTGGGCGGCGGCGCCGGCGGGCCGAGGGCCGGGATACCGGTCAAGCGCCGGCCATGAGCGGCATGGACCAGGTTGATTATCTGGACGCCCTCGCGACCGACAAGGCCGGCGGGCGCGACCTGGAACTCGATATCGACGGCGAGGATGCCATCCTGACGGAAGTCGCCGCAGCCGAGCCCTTCGTGGAAGGAGTCGGCGAGGTGCGGACCCTGGCCTCTGCGGACCCGCCCGGTGCGAGCGTCGTAGGGCCACCGGCTCCGGCCGCCGGCCTCCCGGGATCGGCCGCCGAGGTGCTCCCCGCGGAAGACATGCTGCCTGCACCCACCGAGCCCGAAGGCCCTGGCGAGCCTCAGCGGGAAATCCCTGCGACGGCGGGTGGCGAGGCCGTGGCGGACGTCGCGGCGCCGGAAGGTCCCGACGAGGAGGCCGGAGTCGCCGAGCCGACCGTGGTCCAGCCGCACGCGGCCGAGGCCGCGAGTGAGCCCGAGGAAGTCGATCAACTGCTCGCCGACCTGATCGAGACCACGGCGCAGGAAGCCCGCGACGACGCCGCCGAGGAAGCCGCCAGAGAAGCCGCGGCCGACGCGGCGGCAGCCGCCGTCGCCGCCGAGCGCGCCCAGTTGCGCGATCGGGCATCCCGCCTCAAGGAGCGCCTTAGCGAGCGCTTCGACGGGCCGAAACCCCCGGCCGGCCGGCCGGCCGAAAAGGAACCGCCGACGCTCCCCGGCAAGCCCCGGGAGATAGTCCACATCGGCCGTACCGGCAACGAGGAGGGATTGGACACCCTCCGCCGCCACAAGACCGTCAATCCGGGCGACGTGCTCATCACCAAGGGCGAGGCCCAGACCCTCGTCGAGAAGGAGCACGAGCGGCTCTTCGGGCGCATGCAGGCCCTCACCCGCGAGGTCGAGATCCGCACGGCGGAAGCGCTCGCCATACACCGGGAGACCTTCAAGGAACTGCTCGAGCAGTTCGAGGCCCTCCAGGAGAACCGCGACGCGGACCTGGCCGCGATGAACGACCTCAAGAACGACCTGGCCAACGAGGTCACGGCCGCGACCCTCAAGCTCAAGCAAGCCGAGGCGAAGGCCACCGACGGCATGTTGCGGCTCAAGGATCAGATGGACAACCTGACCCGCAAGCTCGAGGGCTGGGCGGCCGACGCGCGCATCTCCGAGGAGCGCCTCGCCGGCGCGCTCGAGACGATCCGCGAGGGCTGGGAGAACCAGCTCGAGGCGCATGCCGAACTCCGCAAGGAGGTCCAGCGCCTCACCGAGTTGCACCAGGACATCAGCCGCAAGCAGGAGGCCAACGCCGACAGGGAAGCCGCCGAGCGCCGCTCGGCGATCGAACAACTGGCGTTCGAGATAAAGACCGTGCAGCTCCAGGCCGAGAACGACTTCTCGGTCATGGCCTCGCGCCTCGACGAGCTCAAGAGCGCGATCGGCACCCTGGGCGGCCGACTGGATCGCACCGAGGGCAGCCAGGCCCAGGCCCTCGACGCGGTGTACCGCAAGATCGAGGCCGGCGAGGCGGTCGAGGCGCTCAAGAGCCGCGTGGCGCGAGATCTCGAGGATCTCAAGGTTCGCCTGGACAGGGGCGAGACGAACTCGGCCGAGGTCCGCGGGATGCTGGAAGCCATGCAGAGCGACCTGCGCGAGGAGAGCTCGCGCATCCTGAGCCAGGTCATCCACGAGGTCGAGAAGGGCATCGCCACCTCGACCCAGAGTTCCGTGGCGTACCAGAACCAGATCGACGCGCTCAAGGAAGAGAACGCGCGCCTCTCGCAGCGCCAGCACCAGATCGTGCAGCTCATGGCGAGCCTGCACACCGCCATAGGCAAGGCCGACGCTCGTGCCTCCGAGGAGGTCGAACGCCTCAAGGCGCAAAACAACGAGCTACAGCAGATGATGCTGAGCATGATGCGCGGTGGCCCGCGCCCGCAAACCGCGAGTCCCCAGCCCCCGGCGTCGCCTCCCCAGCGTCGTCCCGCCCCGACCGGAGCCGACGGCCGGCCGATTCCGCCCGCCGCGCCCGGCCAAGTGCAGCCCGGGCCGAGCGCGCCGCCGACTCGCCACGCGCCGCCACCGCCCGCCGACGCCCCGCAGCGGCCCGCCCCGGTCGCCGCCGACGAAGACGACGATGCGGCCGACGCCAAGCCCATCGATCTGTGGAGCCGGTTGCTGGGCCGCGGCGACGAGAATACCTCGGCGCGCAAGCGGCGCACCAAGTAACGTTTCCGAACAGCACCGGCAGGTGATAGGGTAGGCCAGATGGCCACGCCGCGCTCGCGCTCGATCGGGCCGCCCATCGCGATGGGCGTGATCCTGGTCGTCATCCTGCTGATTCTCACCGTCGCCTGGAACCTCATGGTGGTCTCGGACGCCTTCCACCTTCAGGGCGAGGGCGGAGTCGGCGCGGGCCACTGGCTGCTGCTGATCCTGGGCTCGCTGCTGTTTGCCCTGGTCATTGCCGGGCTCATCCTGTTCATCGTCTTCCTGGCGCGGCAGATCCGCGACAACCAGCTCCAGACCAACTTCATCGACGCGGTCACGCACGAGTTCCGGAGCCCCCTGACCTCGTTGAAGCTGCACCTGGATACCCTCCGGTTGCGAGACGTGCCGCAAGAACGGGCCGGCCAGTTCTACGCGCTGATGGCCGACGACGTGGAACGCCTGCAGACCCTCGTGGAGCAGGTGCTGGAGGCCGGCCGGGCCGAGCACCGGGGCCGGCGATTCAGCATCGAGCGCATCGCGGTGGCCGGGCAGATCGAGCGCGCGGCCCAGACCGTGCGGCGGCGCCACGGCCTCTCCGACGGCCAGCTACGCACCCAGATCGCCGCCGGCCTGCACGTCGAGGCCGATCCCACCGCCCTGGACATCGTGCTGCACAACCTCCTGGAAAACGCGGTCAAGTACTCGCGGGAAGGCCAGGTGGACGTGCTGGTCATGGCCGACGTGCAACAACCGGGCGAGGTCGGCATCAGCGTGCGCGACGCGGGGGTCGGCATCCCTCGCAACCAGCTCAAGCGGGTGTTCCAGCGGTTCTACCGGCTGGGCAACGAACTGACGCGCACGCGCAAGGGCACCGGCCTGGGGCTCTATGTGGTTCGTGAGATCATGAAGGGAATGAAGGGCCGCGTCACGGCCATGAGCCCGGGCGAGAACCTGGGCAGCACCTTCGTGATCACGCTTCCGGGGGAACGCGATGGCTAGGATTCTCGTGGTCGAGGACGAAGACCACATCGCCAACGGGCTGAAGTTCAACCTCGAACTGGACGGGCACTCGGTCGACCTGGTCGGCGACGGCCGCAACGCCTACGACATCGTAACCAGCGGCACGCGCAGCTACGACCTGGTGGTGCTCGACGTGATGCTGCCGTCGCTGTCCGGGTTCGACGTCTGCCGGGGCATCCGCAAGCAGGCCAACTACACGCCCATCCTGATTCTCACGGCCAAGAGCTTCGAAAAGGACAAGGTCTTCGGGTTGCAGGTGGGCGCCGACGATTACATGACCAAGCCGTTCAACCTCGAGGAACTGCTCGCCCGGGTCGGCGCCCTCCTGCGGCGCCGCGACTGGGATCGGCGCAGGCCGGCCGGTCCGTCGGAGCTGCGCTTTCGCGACGTCGTCATCGATTTCGACCGGGCGGAGACGCAGATTGCCGGCGAGAGCGTCAAGCTCACGGCGATCGAACTCAAGGTCATGCGCGCGCTGGCGGCCGCCGAGGGACGCGTGGTATCGCGCGAAGAGCTCATGGAGGTGGCCTGGAACCTGTCGGGCCCGGTCAACACGCGCACCGTGGACAATTTCATCATGCGCCTGCGGCGGCTCTTCGAGGCGGACCCGTCCAATCCGCGCCACATCCTCTCGGTGCGCGGCGAGGGCTATCGGTTGCTGACCGACGAGGCCTCGTAGAGCGTCTCGCGCACGTAGCGCGCGATACCCGTCCAGTCCCGCGCCTGCAGCAACGCGGCCGGCAGAAAGCCCGAACCCATGACGACCAGGGCCGCGCCGGCCGCCAGGAAGTCCTGGTAGTTGGTATGATCCACGCCGCCCGAGACCAGCACCGGGAGGTCGGGAAACGGCCCGCGTAGGTCGCGTACGTACGCCGCGCCGCCGACCGCGCGCACCGGGAAGATCTTCACGAAATCGGCTCCCGCCTCCATGGCGGCCACGATTTCGTTGGGCGTCAGGCCGCCCATGATCGCCACGGCGCCGTCGTCCCGGGCGTAGGGCACCAGGTGTTTGGGCTGGCTGGGGGCGATCAGGAAGCGCGCCCCGGCCGCCAGGGCGCCCATGGCCTGCTGGGGCTGCAAGACCGTGCCCGCGCCGATCATGCCCACGCCGTCAGCCACGAGGGTCTCGATGACCCGTTCGGCCTCGGGAGTCGTGAAACTCACCTCGACGGCCTTGATGCCGCCGGCCAGGAGCGCGCGGCCCAGGGCGATCGCCTCGTCCGGATCGCCGGTTCGCACCAGGCCCAGAACCTTGGCCTCTGCGAGGAAGCGGAGCGTGGCGGCACGGTCGGCGAAGCGAGACATCGGGGAAGATTATACTTTCGCCAGGATGACACATGCGCTGCCGGCCCGTACGCGGATAGTACTGATTGAACCCCGGGTGCCCGAGAACGTGGGCTCGATTGCCCGCGCCATGGCCAACCTGGGCTTTTCAAACCTTGTGGTGGCAGGGGCCCCAGGCCTCAAGGACGATCCAGCCGCGCTACGGCTGGCGGTGCACTGCGAGCACCTCCTGGCGTCCACCCGCGAGGCGCCGGACTTCGACGCGGCGGTGGCCGGGGCGGACCTGGTGCTGGGCACCACGGCCCACGATGCCTACGAAACCTGGGACATCCTCGATCCCTGGCAGGCGATCGACCTGGCCGGCGGCGTCCCGGGCGAGATCGCCCTGGTCTTCGGCAGCGAGCGCTACGGCCTGTCGAAGGCCCTCCTGCGCAAGTGCCATCAGGTCGTGCACCTGCCGACGCGCGTCCCCGGCGAATCCCTCAACCTCGCGCAGGCCGTCCTGCTGTTCTGCTGGGAGTTCGCCAAGGCGGACGCCGCCCGGGACCGCCCGCGTGCCGCCGGCCTCACGGACGTGAATCCGGGCCCCTACTGGATAGACGTCCTGGAAAGGGCCGGCGCCCTCAAGCCCCACAACAAGGAGAAGCGCCTGGCGACATTGCGGCGCATCGCCTCCCGGGTGCGCCTGTCCGAGGAGGAAGCCGCCCTGCTACGCGGCATCGGCTCGAAGCTGGCGCTGCTGCTCAAACTTCGCTGATTGCCGGGCGGCATTCCTCGGGCGGCGCGTTTCCGAGGTCGCACGAGCGCCTCTCGGACGCAGGCACGGAGGCCTGCGCCACCGATAAGGCGGGTGGGGCCGCGCCAAGAGGCTGATTTCCTGATCAGCAAGTGTGGCCGGGAGAGAGGCAGAAGCGCTCCGGCCCCTAGCCCGTCACCTTCCGCACGAAGGCCCGGCCGATGAAGCGGAACTTGTCGCCCAGGGGGAAGCGCTTGAGCACGGTCTTGACCACGCCCTGGGTGAAGCGGGTGCGCTTGGAGTAGTCGATGCGCACGTCCACCACGACCGCCTGGCCGCCCGCCGCGGTGGCCAGGGCGTCGCGGATGCCTGCCGCGAGGCCCGCGTCGTCGTCGATGGCGAGGTACCTGGCGCCGGTCGCGATGGCCACGCCTTCCAGGCGGATCTGCCCGAGCACCGTGCAGGTCTTGCGGTTGTAGGGGATCTGCTGGCCCTGGGCGATCTGCGAGAGTTCGCCGTCGTGGAAGACGAAGTAGGCCACCGGCGCGCCCGCGGTGGTGGCCGTGAGGATCTCGAGGCCGGTCATCAGGAATGCGCCGTCGCCCACGATGCCTACGACCTGCCGGCCCGGGTTGACCAGCTTTGCGCCGATCGCGCCAGGCACGCAGTAGCCCATGCAGTTGAAGTCGGTGGGCGACACGAAACTCCGCGGCCGCCGCGACTCGAAGAGTTCGGCCGCCAGGAAGGTGTGGTTGCCGTCGTCCACCACCACGATGGCGTCGTCGGCCAGTTGCCGCCGCAACTCGTCGAAGAAGCGCGCCGGGTTGACCCGGTCGGTCTCGTGCGCGTACCACTCGGCGCGGTAGGCCTGCTTGTCGGCGGCGATCTGCGCGGCCACCCGGTTCCGCCGCTCGCCGTTCGAGAGCTTGCGCGCCCGCAGCAACTCCAGGAGTCGAGGCACGGCCAGGCGCGCGTCGGCCGGAATCGCCACCTTGGGCTTGAAGTTGCGACCCAGGGCTTCCGGATTGATGTCGATGTGCACGAGGTTCTCGGGCACGACGCAGCCGAAGCTCCCCGTGGGGATCTCCCCGAACTGCGTGCCGATCGCCAGCAGGCAGTCGCAACCGGCGAAGGCGTTCTCGGCGGCGGGCACGGCCGCCCGCGAGAAGCCCATTCCCGCGTGCAGAGGATGGTCGCCCGGATAGGCGCTGATGCCCTGCAGCGTCGTCGACACCGGCGCACCCAGCAGGTCGGCGAGTTCGGCGATCTGCGCGCTCACGTCCACCGCGCCCCAGCCGACGAAGAGGCCGGGCTTGTGCGCGGCGGCCAGCAGATCGGCGGCCTGCTCGAGCAGGCCGGGAGCGGCGGCCGGCCCGGGCGCGGGCGGCAAGAACGTGGGTACCGGCGCGACATCGCCCGCGAAGAGCTGGACGTTGACGGGCACCTCCACGAAGACCGGGCCCGGCAGGCCGGTCACGGCCAGGCGATAGGCCTCGAAGATCGTGCTCACGATGTCGCGGTGGTCGCGAATCTTGAAGGCGGCCTTGGTGATGCCGGCCAGGAGCTTCTGCTGGTCGAGTTCGTGGAGCTGGAACCCGAACTCCAGGTCGGTGCGGACGCCGCCCGAGACGACCAGGAGCGGGATGCCATCCAGGAACGCCTCGCCGATGCCGCTCATCGCGTGCGTGACGCCGGCGGCCGGCACGATCACCAGCACGCCTATCTGCCCGTCGGAGGTGCGGCTGATGGCGTCCCCGATGAAGGCGGCGCCCGCCTCGTGGGTCACGAGCACCGGGCGGATCTTCTCGGACTTGCCCAGCTCGTCGTACAGCTCGGTGTTGTGGACGCCCGGGATGCCGAAGGTATGCGACACCGGCAACTGCTCGAGGGCGTAGCGCACCAGGTACGCCCCGGTGCGCCGGGTGCCGAGGTTGACGGTCGTGGTGCTCATGATGGCGCTCCCGCGATGGCCCGGCCCGCGACGCGGCCGGTTAGGATGCAACTGCCCAGGAAGGTCCCTTCGAGCGAGCCCAGCCCGTGGATGCCGCCGCCCCCGAAACCGGCCGCCTCGCCCACGGCGTAGAGACCGGGTAGTGGCGTGCCGTCGGCTCGCAGGGCGCGGCATTGCATGTCGGTCTGGATGCCCCCCATGCTCTTGCGGGCCAGGATGAACTCGCGGATGGCGATCAGCGGCCCGGCCGCCGGATCGAGAATTTTCTGGTTCTTGCAGAGGCGCAGCCTATCCGCCCGGTAGCGCCGGAAGTGCTGCAGCCGCCGCAACTGCTCGTCGGTGAAGTAAACCTCGCCCCGGTCTATCTGCGCGTCGTACTCGGCGATGGCCGCCTGCACGGTCTCGAGATTCACTTGCAGGCCGTCGAGGCCCCGGCGGTTCATCCCCGCCACCAGGTCGGGCAAGGTTTGTCCGACGACGAAATCGTCAGGGCACTCGGCGATGAGCCGATCCACCAGGGCCTTGTCGCCAAAGGCGAGGTTCTCGAGCAGCAACAACTTCTTCTTGTACCGGAAGGCCGTCATGAAGTCGCAGCCGGACACCGCCAGCTCCTTGAGCGCTATCTTGCGGTTGAGGACCTGCCAGGTGTACTGCCCGGGCTGCCGCAGGATGGACTCGACCAGGTAGCGGGTGTCGGTGTACCCGACCAGCGGCATGGGCCCGATGCGCTCGCCCAGGGCGTTGAGCCAGAGCGCCGATCGCGGCGGCACCAGGCTCAGGCCGTCGTACGGCCGCCGCTTTGCCGGGTGGAAGACGCCCGCCGCGTAGTGCCATTGCTTGTCCAGGTGGGTCACGTTGGCCCCGAGGGCCGCCACCTTGTCGTGGAGCAGGCCGTCCGCGTACCGGTGCGCGCCGTTGAGCAGGATCTTCGGCGGCTCGCCCCACGGCTTGTACCAGTTGGCGCGCAGCTTGGACATGTCCCCGCCGCAGATGCCGCCCGACGCGATGACGATGTGCTCGCCGGCCGCCCGGAAGGTGCCCGAGCCGTCCATGAACCGGCCGACGACCGCCGTTGCCCGGCCGGCCGTGACCTCAACCTCGCTCACCTCGGCGTCGAAGACCACCTGGAGGGACTCGCGGCGAGGATGCGCGTCCAGGGCCAGCACGACGCGATGCACGATTTCGTGCCCCGTGCCCCAGGCGATGTGGAAGCGCGGCACCGAGTTGGCGGGCTGGAGGAGCCCGCGTTCGGCCCAGTTGACCATCGGCAGGAACTGGACGCCCTTCTGCTCGACGAACGCGGCGATCAGATCCAGCGACCGGTCGCAGTACAGGCGGGCCCAGCGCCGCGGCCACTCGTCCTCCGGCCCCCAGTGCGCCACGCGCTCCCAGTCGCGAAAGGCCAGGTCCGCCGAGTCGGCGATGCCCATGCGCCGCTGGTGAGTCGTGCCGATGAGGTGGAGCGCGCCGAACGACTCGCGCGCCAGGCCGCCGAACCGATCCTGAGTGTCCTTGTCGATCAGGACCACCGACTTCCCGTGCTCGAGCAGTTCGAAGGCCGTGACGATGCCGGCCAGGCCGCCGCCGGCCACGACCACGTCCGCCTGGAAGGTTCGATCAGACATCTCCACACTATTTTAAGGGTCGGCCGGAGGAAACGTTAGCAAGCAGTTAACTCGCCCTCCCGATAACCAAGGAGGTTGAGGAGGAACGTCCCCCCGCAGACGGGACGGAACAGAAGTGGCGATTCAAAACGAGATCACCAAGCTCGCGGGCCGGCAGATGCTCCGCGGAATGCGGCGCAGCGTGCATGGCGCCGAGAAGACTTATGCCGGGCACGCCGGCAAGGACGTGCTCAAGCTCGGCTCCGACGCGCTCAAGGCGTCGAAGGTCAAGGCGGTCCTGGCCGGGATCAACGTCGACGACGCCGGCTTCAAGAAACTGCTCGCCTCGGTTCGCGACGACGTCGAGATCGGGCGCATCGGCAGCATCTCGGAATTCGTGCGCAAGCGGCCCTGGATGAATCCCGACCTCGTCACGGTCGAGGGCTTCCGCGCCGCCCTCCCGACGGGCCGCAACCCGGCGGCCGTCGAACTCGAGCGGGCCGTCGCCAAGGTGGACTTCCGGTTCAGGCGCGATTACAAGCTCGCGGCCGACTGGGTCGACGACGCCCACAACTGGGAGTTCGTCAGCCACAACGCCCTGGCCGGCGACGAGGGCGCGTCCTACTGGCTCAGAAGCCCTGCCGGCGAGTACTACATGGCCAAGGTGCCGCCCGAGGCGCGGCGGGCCGTCAACGAGCGGGCGGGCTACGTCATCCACACTCAGCTGGGCGTGCCGGTCAACCAGGTGCAGTACGCGCAGCGCGACTACAAGCCGCTGATGTCGCTGCACAAGCGGATCGAGGGCGAGCCGGTCAGCCTCAACCGCGTGGCCGACGACATCGGCCTCGATGCCACCGATTTCCGGGTCGGCTCCTGGCCGTACCCCGCCAACAACATCGGCACCGGCCCCTCGACCTGGAACCGCCCCGACGCGACCGCCTACCAGGCCAAGATCTCGCGCCGCCTGGAAGACCCTTCCATCTTCGACAAGCTGGCGTTCGTCGGCCGCATCAACGACGACGGGGACCTCAAGCCGGGCAACATCCTGGCCACCGTGATCCGCGAGAACGCCGACGGCCAGCCCGTGTACCGCATCACCCGCATCGATTTCGGCATCATGCACGACGGCTACCAGATGCGGAACCTGCAGGGCGACCTGATGATCTTCGGGGACTACCTCAAGTCGCTGGAGGCCGCTGAAAACGCCACCCACCTCAAGAACGTCCTCCCGACGATGAAGCAGTTCGCCAGCCTGAGCGACGACAACCTCACCAAGGACGTGCTGGGCAACATCCTCCGCAACTCCGACGATAGCCCGGCGTTGCACATGCCCGGCGAGTTCCAGTGGCAGATGTCGCGCCGCTTCGTGATCAAGCGCGACATGGTACGCGACTGGCTGGCGCGCAACGCCGAGCGGCTAGCCTCGCTGCTCTAGGCCCTTGCGGTTCGCGGTCGAGTACGCCTGCCCGGGCTTCGAGGCTCGCGATCGGGCTTTTCCGGTCGGCCTGGCCGCCCAGGACGAAGCAGGCGTGCACGTCCGGGCCGTCTGTCAGGACCCCGAACGCGTGGCCCGGGAGTGCAAGCTGCCGCTTGGAGCGATCACCCGTTGGGAAGCCGACGCCCGCTCCCGCGCCGCCGATCCCGTTTGGGGGCCCGACGGCGCGCCCCTCGATCAGCGCGATCCCCGCTGGTTGGAACGCTTCGCCGGGGCGAGCATGGAGGCCAAGTTCTTCTGGGGCCCGATCCGCGAGATCGTCGGCACGCCCGAGGACGCGGTCGCCCTGGTGCGCACGGAAGTCTGAGCCCGGCAGGGGCGCCGGTCGACGCGTTCGCAGACCGGCCGACTCCGCGAGCGCGGCTCTGATGACTTCGCTCCGGCATCGCGGCCGGCACGGAGGCCGGCCCCACCCTTTGCATCGGTGGCGCAGGCCTCCGTGCCTGCGTCCGATAGGCGCCAGGTCATTTGAGAAGCGCCGCTATCAGGCGGTTCGCAGCTTCCAGATGTCGCCGATGGGCTGGCAGTGGCCGGGCAGCCCGGGCACCGGGCTCTCCAGGCGCACCGGCGCAAGCGGCACGTACTGGCCGGAGGAGGCTGCCGGCATGGGCGCGGCCGGCAACATGGCCGGTGCCGCCGCCGGCCCGCGGACCCGGAATGCGAAGCCGTCGGGAGATATCTCGAGGTTCGAAACCTGGAATCCGGGCGGCAGCGGCAGGTCGAAGCGCAGCGCGTCCGTACCGTCGGCCCGCATCGATCCGCCGATGCGCTCGGAGACCGTCGGTTCGCGCTGCTCCAGGCTGGCGCGGACCTTCGCGAACTCCTTTCCCGCCAATCTCTGCTCCATCCGCGCGATCTTCTTGTCGAGGTCGCGCAGTTTCTCGGCGTTTTCCTTCTCGCCCGCCGTCGAAAGGGCCTGGAGCCGCGACTGACGGTCGCGCCACTTGGCGATTTCGGCCTCCTTTTCCCGGTACTCTTCGACGTCGTCCTGATCGACCGGCGCTGGCCGCACCTTCTTGCCGATTTCCTTGAGCGCCCGATCCCGCGCTTCTTCGGGCTTGACCCGGCCGCCGAAGATGAAGAACTTCCACCTGGTGTCGGAAAACGCGACGCGTACTCCGTTGCCGTCCACCAGGGTCGGCGTGAGCGTGGTCCAGACGTCGGCGGAGTCGGAGATGTGCAACCGCACCTGGCCTTCGCGCAACTCCACCTTGGCCTTGTTTCCCACGTACTGGCGCAGGAGGTCCTGGATCTTGGCCGCCGGAACGCGCAGGGCGCCGTCGCGGTACTCGAGTCCCTGGAGCAAATCCGCGGGGATGCCGAAGGGCGTCCGCGCCGGCTGCGGCGGCGCCATCTGGGCCTCCGCCCCGCCGGCGCGCACGTCCGGCCTTGGCGGCGGTACCGGCCCCCAGGTCACCCCTTGCACGTTTAGCCCCATCTGGATGAGGTATCAAGCATCAGATGGCGAATCCTGCGTGCCTTACCGATCCTTGGCCCGTCCTTAACGGCTAGACAAACTCGGCCGATTGGTTTCAGGACCGTGGTGCCATTTGTCCTTGTTTCCGGAACCTCCGCCCGCCTAACTTCTCAAGACATGGCCGTATCGCGTTCGGTTACCGCTTGGCCCCGCCGGCTGGCGGTGGCCTATGCGCTCGCGCTCTCCACGGGTTGCGCCATCACCCTGGCCGAGCGCAAGCCCGATCCGCCCCGCGTCGTGCACCCCGAACCGGAGTACGTGCCCGTCCCGCCGCCGCCGCCGCCCCTGCCGCCACGGCCCGCCGCCCGCAAGCCCCGGTCCGCTCCCCCGGTCGTCGTCGAGCACAAGCAAATCCGCGGGCAGGCGCTCACCGTGGTCAGGCTCGACCTGCGGCGCGTCTCGCCCGAATTCTCGTTCGCGTACGGGACGGGAAAGCCGCTCAAGCGCGTCGAGTCGTTCGAGGCCATGCACCGCCGCGTCGGCCCGTTCGTGGTGGCGAGCGGCACGTTCTTCGGGGTGCGCAACCGCGAGACGATGGGCACGATCGTGTCCCGAGGCAAGATTCACCAGGCGCCTGGCTGGGACAATCGCGGCACCGCCCTGGTGATCGACCGCTCGGGCAAGGGCCGGATGACGACGCTGCGCGTCGAGGGCAAGCCCGATCCGCGGCGGGCCGCCTTCTGGATGCAGGCCGGCCCGCGACTCGTGCGCAAAAAGCAGATCTGGTACAACCCGCGGGTGGAGGGTTTCCGCGATCCGTCGCTCTTCTCGCGGGCGCGGCGCATGGCCGTCGGCCTGGCCGGCAACGGCCGCACGCTCCTGGTGGTCGCCTTCAAGGAGTACCCGACGCTGCTCGAGGCCGCCACCATCCTGCGCGATCTGGGCGTCTCGGACGCGATGAACCTGGACGGCGGCCCCTCCGCCGGTCTGGCCGTCGGCGGCCGCGTCTACCTGGAACCGGACAGCCGGCTCACCCACGTGCTGGTCATGAAGCCCCGCGATTTGCGGGGATCAGAGGCTGGCAACCTTGGCGAGCAGACGTTCCATCACGAGGGCGTCCGGCAACCCGCTGCCCTTTAGGGCCTGCTCCGCCTCGGCCAGGCCGGCGAGCGCGGCACCGAGCTGGCTGCTGGTCCACGGCCGCAGCGCCGCGAGGGCCTTGCTCACCCGGAACGGGTGCCACTTCACGGCCGTGGCGATGGCATCCTCGCCGGCGCCACGCTCCTTGAGCAGTTTCATCTGGAGGTAAGTGCGCAGGAACGTGCCCATGGTGGCGACGATCTTGAGCGGGTGGTCGCTGGCGGTGAGGCGGCGCAGGTGCGTGATCGCCTCGGGGAGCCGCCGGGCCAGGATGGCGTCGAGGAGGTCGAACACCCCTGACTCGCCGGGCGGCGAAAGCAGGGCGACGTCGGCGGCTCGCACCGGGCGGTCGCCGGCGTAGCTCGCGAGCTTGGCGACCTCGGCGGCCAGCAGGTACTTGTCCTGCCCGAGGCGCCCCACCAGCAGTTCGGCCGCGGCGGCATCGATGCCGTGCTCCGTCTCCCGGGCATGGTCCACGAGCCAGCGGATGGTGGGCTCGGGCTTGAAGGGATTGGGGCCGGGGAACTCCTTGACCTCGGCGGCCCCCTTGGCGGCTGCCGCCAGCAAGGCCTTGGTGGTCGAGAGCGTCTTGTTGAGGGCTTTGGGCACGATCAACAGCAAGTGGCAGCCGCCCGGCAGGCCCTCATTGATCAGGTCGACGAGCGGCCTGGTCGAACCCGCGTCGGCTTCGGGCCTGGCCTCGGCAGCGGCTTCGTCGTCCTTGCCCTTCTTGCGAGCGGCCGGCGTGAACCACGGGCAGTCGCGCACCACCACCAGGCGGTTGCCGAAGAAGGAAGGCGTCCGCGCCGCGTTGACCACGTCGGCCACGCCCGCGGCCGCGCCGTCGTACACCGTCAGGTTGACCGATCGCCACTCTGGTTCGACGAGGGAATCCACCAGGCGCCGCTCGGCGGCGTGGACCGAGTAGGCGTCCTCGCCGCAGACGACGTGGATCACGGCCTTGCGCCGTAGCGGCGCTCGCGCCCCTGGTAGGCCAGCAACGCGTCTCGCAGGTCGGCCCGGCCGAAATCCGGCCAGTAGGTCTGTGTGACGTAAATCTCGGTGTAGGCGAGTTGCCACAGCAGGTAGTTGGAGATGCGGAACTCGCCCGAGGTGCGGATCAGCAGGTCCGGATCGGGCTGATCGCCCGTGTACAGGTAGCTCCCGAAGGTCGCCTCGTCGAGGTCCTCGGGACGCAACGCACCAGCCGCGACGTCCTCGGCCAGGCGCCGGGCGGCCGACACGATTTCCCGCCGGGAGCCGTAGTTGAGGGCGATGGTGAGCGTCAGAGCGGTGTTGCCGGCGGTGCGACGCTCAGCATGCGCGATGCGTTCGCGCAGATCGGGCGTGAGCTCCTGGATCTCGCCGATGAAGCGCATGCGCACGCCGTTGGCGTGCATCTCGTCGACTTCCCGGTCGAGGGTGTCGCGGAAGAGGGCCCACAGGAAGCCGACCTCGTCGGCCGAGCGCTTCCAGTTCTCGGTCGAGAATGCGAAAGCCGTGAGGTACGGGATGCCGATCTCGACGCAGGCCTTCACGAGATCGCGCAGCGTGTCCCGCCCGGCGCGATGGCCCGACTTGCCCGGGAGGTGCCGGGCGATCGCCCACCGCCGGTTGCCGTCCATGATGACGGCGACGTGCCGCGGCAGCCTGGATCGGTCCACACCCTGCCACTGATCGGCCGCCTTCGGCGCCTGCGCCCTCGTCATGGCTGCATTCTAGCGGTTGCGGCCGGAGACGGGATCGCATCCTGCGGCGCCAGGTGGTGCTGGGAGATGCCGACGAACCCCCAGAGCGCCACCGCCATCAGGAATGCGAGGACCTTGAGGCCGAGGGTCGACTGCGGGCGGTCGGGCATCGCGCTACTTCTTCCCGCCGAACAGCGCCAGCCCGAGTTGATTGGTCTGCGGGCGCAGGTTGCGCTGGACCTGGTAGGCCTCCTCGAGGTGGCTCCGCAGCTCGTCTTCCGAGAGGAAGCGGAATAGCTGGCCTTCCTTCGCGATGGACACTGCGCCCGACTCCTCGGAAACCACGACGGCCAGGGCGTCGGTGGTCTCGGTCAGGCCGAGGGCGGCGCGGTGCCGCGTGCCGATCGGCCGGCGTTGCCCGCGGCGGATGGTCTCCGAGAGCGGCAGCACGGCGCCGGCGGCCACGATGCGCTCGCCCCGGACGATGATCGCCCCGTCGTGGAGGGGGCTCGAAGTCTGGAACAGGCTGGTGATCAGCTCCGCCGAGACCAGGCCGCCGATCTGCGTGCCCGTCTCGACGAACTCGTTGAGGCCCGTCTGCCGCTCGATGATGATCAGCGCCCCGTTCTTGCGGCTGGAGAGGAACTTGGTCGCGGCCACGAGTTCGTCCACCAGGCGGGCCGGATCGCCCTGGCCCTTCGCCGGTACGAACAGTTCGCCCTTGAAGAGTTCGCCCTGGCCGATGAGGGACAGGGCCCGCCGCAGTTCGGGCTGGAAGACCACCGGGATGGCCACGATGATCATCGTGGCCATGCTCTGGACGAGCCAGGTGATGGTGTGGAGTTGCAGCGAGTTGGCCACCAGGTACGCCACCAGCAGCAGGAGCAACCCGCGCAGCAACTGCACGGCCCGCGTGCCCTTGATCAGCAGGAACAAGCGGTAGAGGATGAACGTGACGAGGGCGACGTCCAGCAGATCCTGCCAGCGCAGCGCCAGGACGAAGGCCTTGAGGGCCTCGAAGGCCGACTCCGGCGTGATCATCGCGAGCCAGGCCCTTGCACGCCCCGACCCGCGCCAGGCGCGAAGGGCGGACCATCCGGCAGCCGGTCCCGGGCGAGCAGGTCCTCGTACGTCTCGCGCGCCCGGATCAGCGCGGCGCGGCCATCCTCGACCAGAACCATGGCGGGGCGCGGCTGGCGGTTGTAGTTGCTCGCCATCGCGAAGCAATACGCGCCCGTGGTCCACACCACCACCCGATCGCCGGCACGCAGGTCGGGGAGCGCCGCCTCGCGGATCAGCACGTCGCCCTCCTCGCAGGCCTTGCCGGCCAGCACCCAGGACCGCGGAGCCGTCGCCTGGGCAGGTGGCTTGACCGCGTCGCAGGTGTACTGCGCCCCGTAGGTGATCGGCCGCGGGTTGTCGGCCATGCCGCCGTCCACCAGGTAATACTGCTTTCCGCCGTCGTGACGCTTGACGGTACTGATCTCGTAGACCGTGCACCCCGCCGTGCCCACGATGGCGCGCCCGGGTTCGACCAGCAGCCTCGGCAGCGGCAGGCCGCGGGAACGGGCGCCCTCGGCGGTGGCGCGGGCGACGGCGCCCATGGCCTCGTCGATGGCGGGCGGATCGTCGCCTTCCACGTATGCGATGCCGAGGCCTCCGCCTACGTCCAGTTCCTCGATGGTCACTCCGTGCTCGTCCCGGATCCTGACGGCCAGATCCAGTCCCAGTTCGGCCGCGGCCACGAACGGAGCGACGTCGAAGATCTGGGAGCCGACATGAGCCTGGACGCCTTTGATGCGCAGGTTGTTCGATCCGAGGATGCGCCGCACGGCCGCGTCGAGATCGCCCGGGATGTACAGCCCGAACTTGCTATCGTCCTGGCCGGTGTGGATGAACTCGTGGGTGTGCGCCTCGATGCCCGGTGCCACCCGCAGCAGGACGTCGGCCACCTTGCCTTCCTTGGCCGCCAGGTCATCCAGGGTGGCGAGTTCCTCCAGGTTGTCCACGACGAACCGGCCGACGCCCGAGCGCAGGCCGAAAGCCAGTTCGGCGCGGGTCTTGGCGTTGCCCTGGAAGTAGATTCGCTCCGCGGGCACGCCGGCATGCAGGGCGGTGGCCAGTTCGCCGCCCGAGACGACCTCGGTGGCCAGGCCCTGCTCGTGGACCAGGCGGGATATGGCGGCCGTGCACAACGCCTTGGACGCGAAGAGCACGTCGCTCTCGCCCGGGTAGCGCGCCGCCAGTGCCGACCGGAACGAGTCGCAGGCCGTGACGATGGTGCGTTCGTCCATCACGTACAGCGGCGTGCCGAACTCGCTAGCCAGATCGTCCAGAGCGCAGCCCCCGACTTCCCAGCCGCGCGGCCCCAGTGCGGCCGTGAGCGGCCGAACCGCCTGATTGCACGTCCGATTCGCGGTGGTCAACTGGGGCGTCGAGCAATGGGTGGGGGCGCTTCCAGTATAGCTCAAAGCCCGGCGGATCCGGGTGGGAGGGCCGCATGCTAGTATGGGTCGCTCGCATGGACAAGCACCAGATCGTCGGGCTCGTCGAAGCCCTCGCGCCGCCGCGTTTCGCGGCGTCCTGGGACAACGTGGGCCTGCAGGTCGGCGACCTGGCCGGCGAGGCGCGGGGTGTGCTGGTCTCGGTGAACCCGTCGCTGGCCGCCGCGTCGTATGCGATCGCGCGCCGGCACAACCTCCTGGTCACCCACCACCCGTTGCTCTTCCGGCCGCAGAAATCCCTTCCCACCGATCGGGAGCCGGGCCGCACCATCGCCAAGCTCATGGGCCACGACATAGCCCTCTACGCCGCCCACACCAACCTCGACGCCACGGCCTGCAACCGCCGCATCGCCGACCTGCTGGGCTGGAAGCTGGATCAGGTGCTCGATCCGGCAGGCCGCGAACCTTGGTTCAAGGTGGCGATCTTCGTGCCCACGTCCCAGGCCGAGGATCTCGCCCGGGCGATGTGGGAGGCCGGCGGGCGCGTGGCCGCCTCGGATCTGGCGAGCCTCACCCATCCGGTGGAAGGTACCTTCCGCGCCAAGGCGCCGGCGGGTGCCCGCTCGCAGATGCAGACGGTGGCGGGCACGAAACTGGAGGTCGTCGCCCGGCAACGGGATCTCGACGACGTGCTCGCCGCGGCGCGCCGCAATCATCCCTACGAGTCGCCCGCGTGCGACGTGCTGAAGCTGGAAGGCGACGGCGACGCCTGGGGTATCGGCCTGTTTGGCGATCTGCCCGAACCCGCCACCATCGCGGCCATCGCCGCCAGGGTCCGTACGGCCCTGGATCCGCGTAGCATGCGCCTGGTCGGCGACGCGACGCGCGAGGTGCGGCGGGTGGCCATCTGCTCGGGTTCGGGCAGCGAACTGTGCGGCGTTGCCGCAGACCGCGGGGTGGAGCTGTTCATCACAGGCGAGGTGCGTTATCACACGGCCCTCGATGCCCGCGACCGCGGGCTTGCCATCCTCGAAATCGGCCACCAGGCTTCCGAGGAGCCCGTGGTGGACTTCCTGGTGGGCTACCTGCGCGAACGCCTGCCCACCACCGTGCCGATCGAGGCCTTCCACGAAGCGGAGCCATTCGAGATACTGAGCCCCCCATGAGCCTACCCGTCGTCGCCATCGTCGGTCGACCGAATGTCGGCAAGTCGACGCTGATCAACCGCTTCGTGGGGGGCCGCGAGGCCATCGTCCACGGCGAAGAGGGCGTGACGCGCGACCGCCTGTACCTCAAGACCGACTGGAACGGCCGGGATTTCCTGGTGGTCGACACGGGCGGCATCGTGCCGGGGACCAGCGACGAGTTGCTCAAGAGCGTGGCCGACCAGGCCCGCCTGGCCATCGAGGAGGCCGACGAGGTGCTCTTCATGGTCGATGCCGACGCCGGTCCGACGGCCGCCGACCGGGATATCGCCACGTTGCTGCGCAAGTCGCGAAAGCCGGTGATCCTGGCGGTCAACAAGTGCGACAGCATCAAGGACGATCCCAAGGCCTACGAGTTCTACGAGCTTGGCCTGGGCGATCCGCTGCCCGTCTCGGGCCTGCACGGCACCGGCACCGGCGATCTGCTGGACGTCATCGTCTCTTACCTCCCTCCGGCGCCGCCGCCAGCAGAAGGCGAAGACGACACCCTGCGGGTGGCCATCATCGGCCGGCCCAACGTCGGCAAGAGTTCCATCACGAATCGGCTGCTCGGATCCGAGCGGATGATCGTCTCGCCGATGGCCGGCACCACCCGGGACGCCATCGACAGCGTCATCACGCGTGACGGCCGCCAGATCACCCTGGTGGACACCGCCGGCCTGCGCAAGAAGGCCAAGGTGGACTACGGCGTCGAGCAATTCTCGGCGGTTCGGGCCCTCAAGGCGATGGAACGCGCCGACGTCGTGGTCCTGGTGATCGACGCGACCGAGGGCGTGACCGACCAGGACAAGCGCCTGGCCGGCATCGCCGAGGAGGGCGGCAAGGCCCTGGTGCTCGTGGTCAACAAGTGGGACCTGGTCCCCAAGGACACCTACACGCTCCCCAAGTTCAAGGAACTGGTGCTGAGCGAGTTGCACCACGTGGCCTTCGCGCCGGTGGTGTTCACGTCGGCGCTCACCGGGCAACGAGTGGACAACGTGCTGCCGACCGCCATGGCCGCCGCGGAGGAGAACAACCGGCGCGTCACGACGGGCGTGGTCAACGAGGTCGTCACCGAGGCCCTCGCCCTCAATCCGCCGCCCATGAGGCACGGCAAGCGGCTGCGCGTCTACTACAGCCAGCAGGGCCCGGTGAAGCCGCCGACCTTCGTGCTGTTCTGCAATAGCCCGGAACTGGTGACGCCCAGTTACGAGCGGTATCTCGAGAACAAGTTCCGCGAGGCATTCGGCTTCGCCGGCACGCCCATCCGGCTGTGGTTCCGCGCGCGGCGCGAAAAGAGTTCCTGACCTACGTAGAAACCCCTGTGATCCGCGGTTGATTTCCGCCCGAGCCCGGGCGAAGGGTACAACCAGCGAGGGTTCCTTTCTCGATTCGGGCCAGCGAGGCGCGGCGGTTGGCAAGGCGCACCGTTCCTGTCCTTCTCGTGCTCGCGACCGTCCTCGCGGCGGGCGCTTGCACGGTGAATCTGGCCGGGGTCGATGCGCTCAAGCCGGACCCGGCGGCAACCCTGACGAGCGTCTCGGGGGGCACGGGCGCGAGCCCGCCCGGAGATGCCGCCGACGGCGTGCCCAGGGGCCCGGCCTTCGGGCAGGTTCTCGGCCAGGACGGCCGGCCGGCCGCGAACGTCCCGGTCACCGCCTACCTGGCCGGAGTCAATCCCCTGGTCGGCAACGCCGGCGCGGGCCTGGCCGGCAACCACGGCGGCGCCCTGGCCGGGAATGCCGGCGGCGGCTACCGCATCGCCGCGGCCGGCATCACCGTCCGCACCGACGCCCGGGGCCGCTTCGCCATCAGCCTCCCCGAGGCCGGCAAGTACAACCTCGAGGCGGTGCGCGAGACCGAGGGCACCAAGGCCTGGCAGGGAGCGGTCAACTTCGCCGGCGGGTCGGCCCAGGCCGAGGTCCCGGCGATGAATCTCGCGCCGGTCGGCCAGATCTCGGGCACGGTCAAAGCCGCCGACGCCTCGGTCAAGGATTTCACCGGCACCCGCGCGTACATCCCCGGGTCGTCGTACACCGCCGAGGTGGACACCAACGGCACCTTCACCATCTCGGGCGTCCCGGCCGGCGAGTTCGACCTGGGGGCGTACAGCGGCAATCTCGGCGACGGGCGCATCTCCGGCGTCAAGGTGACTTCCGGCCAGACCACCGCCGCGCCGCCGATCGTGCTGGATTACCGCACTCCCGAGCTCACGGGCTTCCTGCGCGCCGACACCGGAGATCCGGTCGACAGCGGCGGTCCCGGCGCCGAGATCCGCGTGGTCGGGAAGTACCTCGGCTTCGATCGCGGCCTCAAGTTCGCCGTGCACTTCCCCACCGGCGTCGTGGCCGACTATGCGCGGGTCTCGGAAGAAGAGATCCGAATCAAGGTGCCCAAGAACGCCATCAGCGGCGACGTGACCGTCGAGGTCGGCAACATCCGCTCCAGGCCCCGCGAGTTCCGGGTGATCAAGGGCATCGCCCTCAAGGCTACCGGCCTGAAGCTGGCTCCAGGCGCCACGGTCGACCTCAACGCCTGGGCCGAGGCGAAAGGCGCCGACAACCTGCCCATCGTCGAGTTCCGCGAGGGCGCCAACGTGGTCAGGCATCCGCCAAACCTGGCCTGGTCGGCCGACTCGTCCCTGGTCGAGATCACCCGCCGCGGCACGCTCAAGGCCCTCCAGGAGGGATCGCTCACCGTCGCAGCGCGGGCGGGCGACGACCTGATCAAGACCCTGGCCGTCGAGATCCAGGCAGGCGCGCCGGTGCCCGATCCCAATGCCACGCCGACCCCGGTGCCGACCGCTACCCCGACGCCTGCCGGAACGCCCGCCCCCACTCCCACGGCCGCCGCCACCCCGGCCCCGACGCCCACCCCGACGCCCACACCCACACCGACTCCTACACCGACGCCGACCCCGACCCCGACGCCGACCCCGACGCCCACGCCGACCCCGACGCCCACGCCGACGCCG
>Ga0194120_10004370_pt1 | contig 21940 bp, 22 predicted proteins | sample TA2MahCa65mmetaG_FD_148642 | JGI IMG/M metagenome (GOLD analysis project Ga0194120, IMG submission 148642) | Freshwater microbial communities from Lake Tanganyika, Tanzania - TA2015019 Mahale Deep Cast 65m | ecosystem: Environmental > Aquatic > Freshwater > Lake | place: Tanzania: Lake... | reverse complement strand
GAGAGCAAAGTTGGTGTACGTCCTGTCGGCAAGACAGAAGACCTCGAGCGTGTCTCCGTTGGTGATGCTGCATCATCCTGGGTTATCCGAGCACCAGCTCGCAATGCTGGTCAACCACATTGACCTTACAGTCAGCGCGGGTAGCCCAACAGTGTCACTCTTGATACTTATGATTTCAGCTGAGCAAGCGTCTCTTGGCTGCTTGAAACTCTTCGTCTGACAGTGCGCCGTTCTGGTGCAGAGCCGTCAATTTCGATAATTCGTCTGCTAAACCGCTAGTGGGGGTGTTCACATTCTGCGACAGTTGGGAGCGTTGGACGTTTCGGATTCTCGTGCGCGCATCAGCCAACGCCACCTCCAGATCTTGCGGAGTGCCGACGTTCGTGTAGAGGACGATCTCGCCCTGCGAACTGAGGACATGAATCTGGCTGTGAATTTCGGTCTTCGTGGTCAGCTTGTTTAGCGCCATCGCTGAAGCAGCACCGACGATGAACCCCCCAATTCCAAAGCCGCCACCGGAGAAACCGCCGCCCTTCTGATATGCGCCGCCTTCAAATTCCAGCGAATGGACTTCAGAAAATGGAACTTCAACAAAGTCGTCACCGTTCGGTTCCGAGATCACGATTCCCACCTGGCTCGCAGTCAAGAGCAGCAACGTCTCAAGTGGAATTGGGTAGCCACTACAGCCGACGCAGACCACTGGGATGGCAGCAGAAGGCTGCCCGGCGACAACCGAGATGGATGACGGTGCCCTGACGATCGCGCTCCCGGCGGCGCCTAGATCACTGATGGGCTCGCCACCAACCCAATAGAGAATTTTGGCCTTTCTCTTCTCCTTATCAGGAATCGGGGCCTCACGAACGAGTCGCCACACCACGCAGACGGGAGACGCTTCCGATGAGAAGTCCTCCCAATCCAATGGATATGTTCCCGTAAAGACACCAGGCTCTACTTCGCTGAGTCCTGAATTCCAGTTGATCAATTCATCGTTGAAGAGGTCATAAAAGTCTTCTGATGAAATGTCTATGTCGTAAAAATCACTCGTGTCGGAAGTGTAGAAGTCAATATTCACCTTCGCCTTCCTGAAAGCAAACTGCCATCTGAAGTCAACTTCGTTGCGGAGACAACTCGTCACGACCGAATGAATCTCCTTGAGCATTCCAACGAGATTGTCAGGCACTCCGGGCATGATCACTCAACTGCCATTTGGGTTGATGGTTTCTTCAAACCAAGTCCTATCTTGCTTGGATGGTCGAAGCCATCAAATTGCGGTTGCCAGCTTCGAAGACGTTCGATTACACGTCGGCTCATCGAATAATGGTTTTGATGAGCGAGATTACAAGCCGAATCAATGAGACGACAAGGTCAATTGCGCCTCGAATCAGAGCAACCGTAAGTGTGACGAGTCCTGAAATCACAAGATGCGCCGCACTAAACGTTGAGTTCTACAACCCTGTTGTACTCACGCCATATTCAGCTTGAGCTTGCGTAAAGCCCTCAAACAGCAGTTGGTCGATGAGTCCCGAGCGAGAGAACGACTGAAACTCCAGGTAGCTCTTGGCGGATTTCGCAGCTTGCTCGTTCCAGTCGGCATTGACTGCGTCAACACCATACGTCGCATCTTCCGTCGAGAAGCCCTCGAACTCCAACTGCTTGATGAGTCCACTTCGCGAGAACGCTTGGAATTCGAGATAACTCTCTGCCGATCGTCTTGCATTCTTCTGGCTAACCGTCTCGTCAGCCGAAGCCGGCTCCTCGGTGGCAACTTCTTGTTCTTCACTGCTTGAGTCTTGACTCTCTGACTGAGTCTGCGAGGCTGAAGCGTCGACGCCGTCGGCATCTGACGTACTGGTGGGGCTCGCCCCCTGATTGCTTGCCACGGAGATAATGGCAATCACTGCGATAGCAATGAGAGCAAGAAAACGCTTCTTCTTATACCAAGGTCTAAGCGCCTTTGCCTTAGCTTTGGCAGCTTTTGCTTCTGCTTTCGCCTGCTTTGCTGCGTCTGACATGAGTTATCACTCCTTCGTTTGCGCAAGGTCAGAGTACCACGACTGACGTCCCATCTCTATCGGTCGACCAGCTGCTGGCACTACTGTCGCCTTATGGTCTCGGGGGCTCCATCGTTATTGCAACTCGTTCCTACCGACAGAGGGATCGACCTCTTGTTCGGGGGTGTCAATGACAGCTTTGCCGCTGATCTCATTGGCAGGTTCTTTCTTGGTCGCGGTTTCGTTCTTGGATCAGGATCGCCAATTGCGGGGGTGTACGAGACCGGGTCTGCTGTCGGTCGCGCGGTTCTCGGTGGCTTCGTTAAGCGCCAGAAGTATTCAGTGAATATTTGGACGAACGAACTCGGCACTCATGTCAAGGTGCACTCGGAGATGAGTGGTGCTTCTGGCTCTGTAGTTGGCGTAGTGCGAGAGAGAAAGGGTAGGGATGACGTGAAGTCGGCTCTGCAATGGCATGTGCAGTCGGCATTTGCGGGTGGCGTTGGCTCGTCACAATCTCAACACGTCTCGTTCCAACCCCAACAGGGCAGTCTGCCGGTCGCGCAGTATGGCGGGCTGAGGTCGCCCTCACCCGAGCGCGTCGTGTCGTCACCGCAAGCTGAGCCAGCCCCTAACGTTCGCTCCACAGTTGGCAGCATCAGCGTTGAGTTGGCCCGACTCGCCGCCATGCATCGAGAAGGTCAGTTGACCGACTCCGAGTTCGAATTGGCAAAGCGGAAGTTGCTCGGGACGTAGCCGTTGGCTACTGGCAGTGACCTATTGTCAATTCTGATGTAGGGCCACATTCGGTACCGATAGGAGGGTTTAATGGAGTTCCTAGTCATCTGGGCAGCCTTCGCGGTCGGTTGTTGCTTCGTCGCGAAGAGCAAGAATCGCAACGCAGGAGCATGGGCAGTAGCTGGACTTTTCTACAGTCCCACTTCTAGCCCTCCGTGGATAATTGGATTATCGGCTGAGTTGATGAATCTGTCTCGCGTCTCCGGGTTGTTCTGTCAGCTGGTGATACCAATCTGCCGTGACCGGACTCGAGGAATGCATGGCCATGCCCAGGGGACAGTCCCGCCATTGGTAGAAGAGCTCTCGGGCGCTTCCACCCCAACTATGCCTCAATGAACGGTTTACCTACGGTTATGACGGCATCGGAGACAGTCTCGACAGGTAGATTTTCCTCGAAGTTGGTGGCAGGGTCGCCGATTGGCGATCTCGATTCTGTTTTTGTTCTAAACATTGTTGAGTCCACAAGAGTCACCTGATAGCCCGCAGATTATCTTGTGCTAATTGTTGCGTGTACTATGTTCGATATGAAAAAAATTTGGTATCAAGTAGTTGTTTTTGGACTTGCCATCTTGGCAACAGCGTGTGGTAGTTCCGGTGGTCAGACGCTCGAAGATTTCAGATCTCAGTTTGTCGCTGCAGGTGGTATCTGTTCAGCAACCGTTCCTGAAACCACTACAACTACCGAGCCCGAGTCCGAGAGGGACAGTTTGGGGAATTTTGCATCACTTGAGTATCTAAGCTGCGGGGATGGTGAAGCTGGTATCTCTAGATACGAGAGCGCTCAAGTTGCAAGGTTTAGTTGGTGGCAGCTCAATGCTTTTCTCGACGGGTTTATGTTGAGCTTGGGTGGTGATGCGTTGGAGAATATCTCCATCGTCAAGGATAATTTTCGAATCTCACTCGTGGGTGAGTATTCACTAAGCAGAGCCGAAGATATTGCTCGAGAGATTGGTGGAAGTGTTATTTCCTCCGATGATTCCGTGTTGCGAAAAGAGATTCTTTCTGAAGTACGTTTGGGGTCAGAGACTGGCGGACTAGACGTAATTGCAAGCGCCTGTTTATTGACAAAAAATCTCTCATCAGATAAGCGGTCGATCAAAGTTGATACGCAAGGTGAGGAGGACTCTGATGGTGACACGGTCGCCTCGGCATTCTGTCTACTTCGGGCCGCGGTGATGCCCGACTTTGTTTTCGACTCGATACGGGAAACTCGTGCACTAGATGGACGCGTTGAGGAGACTTTTGATGATTATCGAGTCTCGTGGAACTATCACCCGGATGATGGACTTAACTTATCTCTAATCTTTGTTGGGTAGTCGCGGTCGAACGACAGCTGATCAGTCCTCCAAGGATGTCATGTAGGGACACATTCGGTACCGATAGGAGGGTTTAATGGAGTTCCTAGTCATCTGGGCAGCCTTCGCGGTCGGTTGTTACTTCGTCGCGAAGAGCAAGAATCGCAACGCAGGAGCGTGGGCAGTAGCTGGACTCTTCTTTGGAGTGTTTGCCCTGCTCGTTGTTGCATTGATGCCAAAGAAGCAAGTTTTTCAGCACCCCTATTACTCGCAGCCCGGATCGTATGGTGCGCAACTTCCGTACGGTCAGCAGCCCACATACGGGGTTCCGCAGCAGTATGGCGGTCAGCCGTCGTATCCGCAGTATCAAACTCCACCGGCAGGTGCGCACCCGCACCACATGTTGTGCCGCCGCCAATTCACCCACAACATCAAGCTCCAAGAGCTGCAACACCATCAGTTGGACCAGAGCAGCAGAAGGTAGTCGGGAGTGTGAGCGTTGAACTCGCGCGTCTTGGTGCGCTCCATCGATCTGGTCAGATGTCCGATGCTGACTTCGAAGCTGCGAAGCGTCGTTTGTTGGGCAAGTAGCTCAGATCTAATTGATTCTCGGATGTTTGCAGAACGAATTCAGAGACGATGGCGCACCACATCGATAATCGCAGTCATATGCCTAGGGCTTGTGTCATGTGGGTCATCAACCAGAACACAAAGTGAAACAGCCGACAGCTCAGTCGTTGAAACGACTGCTCTCGAATCTGTCGCCGCACCTGCATCAGTTGATGCGACCAGAGCCTGGCAAACCTTGAACGAGACCGAGAACTCCTACACCGCTGGCGATATTTCGGAAACCGACGCAGGAACGTTTGGACTCATGGCAGCACCAACTCTGCGATTCTTTGAGTTTGTCGATGGTCGGTGGACCGAAGTGACGTCGAGCGTCATCTCCCGATTCGACATTCCGACGACAGAGTTTGAGTACGACATCACAATCCAAAGTGTCGATGTAACGGATGACGGAGCAGTTGACTACGTGGTCAATTTTGCAGCAGCTCCTTGGCATGTTCTGGACGTGCCGAATCAGGGACGCGACTACGGCACTGTGATATCCGGTCATGACGGAAACTGGAGGTCCCTTGAATTCACTGACCCATACGGCGGGGGAGAGATCTATACATCGGTCGAGCACATCGAGTACTTCAACGGGGCACTTGTTGGAGACTGGTATGGCTCTTGTGGTCGACCTTGTGGGAAATTGATTTATGAATGGCTTGGCGGGTCAGCTCAGCTCTTCGGCGAAGAGGCGACGCCATCACAAATTCGTGCATTGCCAAAGCCGTGGTGTGCCGCATTCTCTTATAACGGGAATCTGCCGCTAGAGCGATGCGACGAGGGACGTGGGGTCACCTACGTTCAAGAAGCGCTGAACAGGCTCGGCTACGAACTTGAGGCTGACGGCTATTACGGAAACTCAACTCGATTCGCAGTCAAGTATTACCAACGCTCCAACGGCATACGCGCCAGTGGAACGGTCGATGTTGAAACGTGGCGCAATCTCTTCTCCGGGGTATTTCTACCGGGTAACGACCTCGATGGCGATGGTCTTGTCACGCCGAACGAGTTTGGCGAATAGATGCGAGTGTTACTGTTGTCATGATGAAGGCATGTATCGGGTGCGGTCAACAAAGCCCTATCGCTGCCACGTTCTGCACTCACTGCGGAGCTGCGCTCTCCACGAGTCAAGCTTCGTCATCCGCTCGCCCGGTAATCCCGATGCGCGGAACCAACTCACCCCAATCTCCACAGCCCGCTGTGCATAGCGAGTCACAGCCAGTGCTGCCTGTATCTCAGTCGTCCCAGTTGGCTCCGCAGTACCCTTACCAGCCTGCGACTACGCAGAGTCTGAGTACCCAGCCCATGGGTTCAAGATCGTCTACGAAGGTGATTGCGGTATCTGTGATTGCACTTGTGGCAATCGTTGCCGGAATACTTATCTTCGCCGGTAACAACGATTCGCAGCCCGAGCAAGCGAGGCCGAGTTCTGGACAAGTTACCCCAAACGATTCCGATGCGTATGAGGAAGCTGATGTCTCCGATTACTACCCAACACAGAATTACTCCAGTTGGGATGACTTCCCCGCCGACTATCGGTCAAATTTTCTCGATGCATGTATGACCGAGAGTACGTACGAACTCTGCCTATGCGCCCTCGAGACCATGGAGGCGAACTTCACACTCGATGAAGTGCTCGAAGTGGAAGCCGCCGAGTCCTACGGAGAAGACGTGAGCTGGTTTTACACCGCGATAGCTGCTGAGTGCATTTGAGCTAGCGAGAAGCTATGAACCAGACAGGCGACCGCCCGGTTGTCCCGATGAAAGGGCAGCCGGCTTCGGCAAGACCTCCCGCAACACCCCAGGCATCTTCAACGTCAGCGCCGGTTGCACAACCGACACATGGCACGGTAGGCACCGCAACGTCGAGACTGCCCCTTCTGCGCTCGCGGCGATGGTTGCGAAGTCCATCAATGATTGCCTTCGTTGTCGTTGCGAGTCTCGCCGTACTTCTTGGTGTTGCCTCAATCCTTGGCGGTAGCTCATCAGTCCCAGATAGTGGTGAGAATGGTGGTACCACTGAGGCAACCGACGTTGCAGGCTCACCCGCGACCTCAGTCTCAAGTTCTGAAGACAGTACGAGTCGGCCAGTTACCACCACGACTATTCGTTCCGAACCGGCGGGTTTCGTTGACCTTGAGGCATTGGCGATTACTTCGGTCGTGAGTATCGATATATACAGCGATGGTGAACTCTGCAGTGGTGGAACTGGATCGGCAGTGCTAGATGGAAGTTACGTACTCACGAATCTTCATGTAGTTGAAGACGATGATGAATATGACTGCTTCGTTGACGAGATTGTTGTGCGATATCTTGAGCGCGTGGACGAAGACCCCGTTTCTGGTTTCACCGCAAAGGTTGTTGCAACTGACCGCGCATCAGACCTTGCTGTGCTCCAGTTGACTCGAAAGCCCAACGTCAGCAAGCGGCTGATACCCGTGACGGTGAGTTCGAGTGCCGCGGTGAATGAGGATTTGTTTATCGCAGGCTTCCCATCAATTGGAGGTGACTCCATTACGTTCTCGCGGGGTATCGTCTCTGGGTTTCTACAGGAAGATGGAGTTCGCTGGATCAAGACTGATGCCCAGATTTCGGGTGGCAACAGTGGAGGCCCCGCTTTCAATTCACGGGGAGAGCTCGTTGGCATTCCCACGCGTGCCTCTGCGTCATCGTCGGGCGACGTTGTTGATTGCCGAATTGTTGAAGATACTAACGGTGACGGGCGCATCAATGATCGTGATGCATGTGTACCAATCGGAGGATCGTTCTCCCTACTGTCGCCAGCATCTGCAGCCGAGAACATTCTCAGAAGAGTGAAGCCGTGAGAGACGGAGACAGTTCTTGGAAGAGGTTGGCGCTCGGCATTGGGGTGCTCGTGCTTCTGCTGGGAATCCTGGCTTGGTTTGACAAACCCGAGTGCGTCGAGACAGTAGGACAGCAGGCCTCTCGCCATGTTGCTTTGGTGGTCGATCGGTCAGGGTCAATGGAGTTTGTCGTGAAGGAGGTCGTCGACAATGTGAATGCTGTGCTCGACTCCCTGCAGCCGAGCGATCGAGTATCAATTCTTTTCTTCGAAGATCCCTACGGAGTCGTACGGTATGTAGAAGACCAACCCGTCGGAAGTGTTCAGCGGTTGAGGTACGGCGATTATTTTCCTCTTGGAGGTACACCGTTATATGACGCGGTAGGAATTGCAATCAGCGACGTCGTGGCACCGACAATTGGAGCTACCAACAATTCGCAGTTTGGCATAGTAATTGTGCTGAGCGACGGGGAGGAGAATTCGAGCATGATCTACTCGCTCGGCGAAGCCCGCCAAGCAGTATCGATGGCGCTCACACAGGGGATCGACATTCGGTTCTATGGAATGGGTCCTGCTGCGGCCGGCGAGGCAGCAGCACTAGGGATACCGATCAGCAACACAATTCAAGTTTCGCAGACCGCATCCGGGCTAGACGAAGCATTTGACGATGTCCAGCGCAGCCTTGGACGAGCCGATTCACTTGAGAGTTGCTGACCCTTCGGCCTAGTTGCAAAAACTCGTTTTATAGTAAGAGATGTTTCGGTATGTGATGGAAATAATTCCGATTCTATCAAACACGTCTTTGCAACCGTCTCGCATACCTGATGAGTATCCCGTGTCATAGCCGGAGCTGTAACCACCGGCTGTTTGCCCCTCTTCATAACCGTCGGCCTTGCCTGTGCGGTAGCCATCGTCGTAGCCAGCAGTCGAACCGGCGTCGTAGCCCGCGTCGTACCCTTCCGCCTTGCCATCTGAGAAGCCATCGTTGTAACCAGTGTTCTTACCATTTTCAAATCCACTTTGTCGTGCGGCATTTGAAGCCACCTCAAGCTCACCCTCGCTATACCGCTCGCCAATCACAAATGATGCTGCTCCGGCACCAGTCACGAGCACTCCAACTACAACGCCTACCAGTAGAACAATCGCACCGACCCCTGCCAGTAACGCCGTACGAGTGCCGCGTTGAGCACCCTTTTCTTTCTCACCGAGCTCGCTACTAGGTGACGAATTGTGCTTCGACTCTTCGGCGGGCGTCACGACGGGTCGGAGAGCCGCACCGCACGAGGTGCAGTATTCCTGGGTTGATGTGATTGCAGCGCCACAGTTGGTACAGAACATGTCAGAACGGTAGTCGTTCAGGAAGGGCAGCTACAACTGACCCTGTTCGTGGTGCTTTAACAGACGGATGAGCGTGGCCAGTAATAGCCGTAAACGCTCAGTTTTTTGAATGGGTATCTGATTGCAATCAAGTACTCACCGATTTCATCAAACACGTTATTGCAACCGTCTCGCTTACCTGATGAGTAACCGGTGGTTTGACCATAGGAGTACCCACTGTCGTACCCATCGGATGAGCCAAGGTCATAGCCGCGGTCGTAGCCAGCTTTATCGCCTCGGTCATACCCCCGCTTCTCCGCTTTCGTCTTGGCATCGTCGAGTTCCTCTTGTGTGAAGCGCACGCCGATTGCAAATTCGGCCACACCTGCCGCAGTCAAAACGGTCCCCATCAAGACCCCAACAATTAGTGCCAGCCCAATCAAGAGGGTGGTCTTCTTGAAGCTCCGCGTCGGGGAGATAGATGCGATCTCGGAGACAGCTTCTGTCGCCTTGAGCGAGGAGATTTCTGCTGAACGTTCAGACTCTACTCGTACGCTCGCTCCGCACGATGTGCAGAACTGTTGGGTTGCTGAGACTGTAGCTCCACAGGTGGTACAAAACATGGTTGGAGAATACTCGCCTCTGATAAGGAGATGCAAAGACGGGAGTGTGGAGCCTATGCCTATGAAATCTGTGACTTGAAGGAGATCGCCAAGCGCGGTATCTCGGTTTCAAGTTGTGGATACACGAACTTGCCAGGGCAGAGGGTGGCTGACATATCTCGATGGCCAGAAATCGGACGAGCGATGACTTTCGTTCCTGCCTTCCACTTGTTGCTACCGCGCGATATAAATTCGACGGTCTTCTTCTGATCTAACTCGATCTGATATCGGTGGGCCAACCAGCCAAGTACTTTTGCGCAAGATTCGACCATCACTGCAGGTGGTCGTGTTGTTTCAAAGTTTCCAAGGAGGCAGACTAGCTGCGCATATCCCTGACTCCCACCTGTTGCATCGGCCTCTACTGGTCCGGCGAGGCTCCCAGCGCGACCCTCCCATACCCCTCCGAACCGGTCAACGAAGAAGTTATAGCAGACATCAGCCCACCTTTTTGAAGCAGTATGAAATTGGTAAATCGATTGAATCTGTTGGGCGACTTGTGTCTGCTTGTATGAGTTGCTTGCTGCAGTGTGGTGTACGAGCAGAAACTTCACCGATGTTTCGGGACGCAGACCCTGCCTAGGTGGCAGCTTCGCCCCCCATGTTGCGCGCGGAAAGACGTCAAGGCCCTTAGCCACGCTTGTTATGTGCGGCTCTGCGAAGGCGCGTGCCGACGAGCCTGAAATTGACAATCCAAGGCCCGTCGCGGCGAGCGCAGCTGTCGCTAGAAACTGTCGGCGCGTGGTAGCTGGCAAGCAGTCACCGCAGTCGCAGCTCATGAATCGAGTGGTCCGTATCTCACTGACCGGTCGCTTGAGTCAGTGGTGAGAGGTGCGACATAGCAGTTTGCCTTCTTGCGAATACCCAGATCAAGACACTTCTGTTGCGCGTCATATCGGTTGTAGTAGGGCCCAAAGAAAATCAGATAGATGGGCTGGCCCTGAAGCGCGCCACTTGAGAAAAACGGGTTTAGAGAGTCACAGGTAATGTCGGTTCGCAGATAGTTGCCGTCAGGGTAGTTGCGAGAGCCAGACGCTGCGCGAGGACCACTTGTGCTCGTAATGATTGTGATGTAACTGCCATCGCACGGCGGTAGCGCCATGGGCGTGTCATCAATCCAAAGATCTGACGACGCAAAGCCGTAGGAGGCGGGCGCCAATGTGGTCGTCGTGGTTGTCGTCGTGGTTGTAGTTGATGAAGAAGATGTGGTAGTTGTCGAAGATGTTGTGGTAGTTGCGACATCCGTCGTGGCTGTATCGGCAGACGTAGTGTCTTGTGCTGGTTGCCCACCGAACTGATTCCATAGCAGAGCTCCTGTAAGCAACACGACGACAACGCTCAACGCCACAACGGCCTTACTAGATGACTTCGAACCCCTGATCTTGGTCGGGGGCGTTGGCGCCAAAATTGTTAACGTGCCAGCGTGCCTCGGGACTTGTGCGGCAATTTGAGTTTCCTGATGCAAAGACGATCCACATTCGGTGCAGAACGCAGCATCTGCACTGTTCGCCATACCGCAATGACCGCAAAACAACTGATCACTCATCGCTCGGAGATTCCCATTCGTTCCATGGAGATGTAACTTATCTGCCCCAAGCCTTGAGATCGACTTTCACCCAACTTGAGTCAATTGAGACCATACCTGCCCCGGACGCGTATCGCTCGATGATTCGTACCCATAAAAGAGTGGGAACACCGTTTTCATTCGGCGCACTTGGAAAGGTCTTCATCAATTGCGAGCCATAACGAGAGTTCCACAACCCGATCACGCCTGTGCCGTACTGATCACAAATCCTTGGTTGATCGGTCGCTGGGTTCGAGACTGATGTGATTCCTCCATCAAATGAAACAAAGCTCTCCAGCTGAATCAAGGATCCGATCGTTTCCCTCGAGCAGGAACCGAGACTTGCCCCACGCGGAAACGTCATGCTGAGGGTCGTGTTTGCTGTCTTTGGTGTTGTAAACGGTAGGACGTCATTTGTGATCTCGATGGTCCATCTGCGGCCAGATTCAGAACTCTGCCAGAGCAAGACGTTGCCAATTGGCTTCATGCCGTAAGGATTGCCGAAGGGATAGAAGTCTGCACTCGGTGGCTCGACGGGGATCGCTATCAGAGTTGACGAGATAGACGTAGTCGATGATGCCGCTGTCGTACTCGTCAATGCTTCCCCCTGAGACTTGGCACTTGTGGATGGGGTGTCTGGCATGAGAGTGCCGGGATTAGATTCCTCATTTGTCGTGACTTCGCTAGTTGCAGTCAGTGACATGGCTGGATTTGGAATTGGTGCGGTAGAGGTCGTTCTCGTTGGAATCGCGCTGTTGGACTCAGCCACTATCGCTGGCTCGATCGAGCGAGAGGATGTCCAGCTCACTGCTGCGATGAGAACAACTAGGCCCAGTGCAATGAGAGCACCAAAGATCACCTTCGGGTTGACCATCTTGGTGCGTGAATCCAGTTCGTGATTTGGACTCATGTGAGGGGTGCGATGGTTCTTTGGCAGTTGGAGACTCAGTTACCGTTGGTGTGACGCAGCGGGCGGCTCGATGGGGCGCCAGCGACAACAATGCATTGCCCATAGGAGTGATACGAACTCACATCATTGCTTCTCTGGTGGGTCTTTCATCTTGATGACGGGACGTTGCTTTGACGGAAGAGTGGTCGGTGGCGCGACATTCGACCGCGCTAGCGGTTTCTTGACTGATGACTGCTTACCTACGTTCACAACCGGTCGACCCCCAAACTTGATTGAAGGCTCTAGTCGAGTCACCCATTCGTCAGCTGATGGTCTTCCACTCGTTCCGGTACTGGAGAGCACGAGATTCGCTAGGTCCTCAGGGATTCCGCTCGGAACTCTTAATGGCACGGAGTGATCGGGTCGGTCGGTTGTCGCAGCCCATACACCGCGAAATGCTGCTAGTCCCAACTTGTAGATGTCGCTGTTCTGCGTGGTGGCTGCACCATTGAGATGTGGATCATCCCAGTCAGGAGATTGCTTCGGAGACGCGACTCCGGCTGACCCGTCAACGCGCAGACTGTCGCAATCAATGATGAGCACGCGCCATGTCGGGCTGTCGGTCCAAAGCAGGTTTCGACCGGACATGTCGCCAACAATGACCCGATACTTGTGCATCAATGCGACGGTCTTGGCTAGATCAATCACAAGTCGGAGCGCATCGAAGGGCTGAATATTGGGCACTGTGCTGACGATGTTTGGATTTCGTAGGTATCGGTCGCGCATGGCAAGTAAGTTCCACTCGCATAACACATTGCGCGGATTAAGTCGGACGCCCTGTTTACGAAAGTACTCGGGCGCGATCTTGCGCATCAAGAATCCACGCATTCGGCCTTGATCGACGACAATCGTCTCTGGCCACACCGCATGTTCGCTGAGCCATGACTGCTCGCTTACGGACATCGTTGACTTGAGGTCGATTAGTGCCTGAAGCGCACCCTGCCCAGGTGCCGTCGCTGCCGTTTGGAGGTATTGCTTGTACACAGAGTTCGGGCGGGACGGTACAGAGAAGACCTGTCCTTCGCCACCCTTGCCGAGTTCCTGGAAGGTACTGGGGTGCCCGAGCGCCGAGAGAGCCTCGGTCGTCATGAGACCTCTGTCTCGTCAGTGATCTCCGTGTCTTCGGCTTCGCGATCGGTCCAGCAAAGAATTACTGTTCGATCGTCGTCAGCTGATCGGAGGTCAAAGCTCACATCGCGAACGAGTGTTGGGATGTCACGAGGTGTCAACCAAACTTCTGCGAGGTGTTTACCGAGCCGAAGTTGGCCAGACTTGTTCTGGATGAAGTTTCCAACACCGTCCGACATCAGACAGAGACAGTCACCCTCGTAGAGAATGATCTGAGTGACTGCGATGTCGGTGGTCTTGGGAAAGGCCGCCGTGGCAGTAGTTAGCACCCCGTCGTCCTGTTCGCCGTAACTGGGCTTCAGCCAATCACCGTTCTTGAGCAATACGTATGCAGGACTGTCACCGATTGTTCCGAGCAGGACATCTGAGGCACCCTTCTCGCCGTTTGTGGTCGGCACGATGGCAATCGTCAACGTAACAAGTAACTCGGATGGCTGAACATTGCTACTTTCGACAGACGGAACCCCGTATGCAGGAAGGCTGAGTGCCGTCGCGGGGCTGGACCAGGTCGTCAGTTCGGGTACCACAAACTCTCTCAAGCATTGACTCAGCCCATATGAAAGAGCCTGCATGGTGAACGCATCGTCCGCGATGATTCGACGTAGCATGTCGGCGACTAAGGAGCTCGTGCGACGCGCTGCGAATGCGGAATGTGTCGCGCTACTTAATCCGTCGCAAAGTACGAGAACGACGAATTCTTCGCCCACCTTGCTCTTGGCGACACGGATTGCGAAACTATCTTCGTTCGGTAGTCCATCAACTCGATGTTTGTGTCCACGAACTGAGATTGCCGCGATTGCCAATTCACCCACGGTGCCGGCATCACAGGCAACGTCTGCCCCAAAGCCATCGGCCACAAGCTGATGCCAGTCGCGATTACTCCACCACTGATTGTCGCCGAATGATGATGCATCGCCTATCCTGAGTGTCGTGACCGGCCTCGCTGAGTCGTCTGGTCGGCTTTCCTCTCCCACGATGCGTAAATCTATAAAATGTGCAGGTGACTACACCGTTTGCAGTGGCACGGAAGTGCAGCCATCTGGCGCAGCCGGTACCACAAGCTGCGGTGTCGAGGAGCTACTTGATGACACGATCGAGTTCGTGAGCGAACGGAGAATCTCCTTCAGTGCATTTCCTGGGTTGATGCCGCTACTTGCGATAAAGGCGCCTACCGTGCCGATCTTGCCGATTGTCGTCGCATTAGCCCCGTTGACACCGAAAGCAATTACATTCGGGGCTCGCCGATTTGAGTTTTTGTCGATTAGCGAGCGGTAAGTCGGTTCCCAAGTTTGGTCATCGGTTGGCTCGCCATCTGTAATGAAGAAGACTGCTGGCCTGAAGACTTGGTAGCCCTGTGACTTCAGGGCGTCAATGTCGCGGTCAATGAGATAACGCAGGAGAGTGAATGCTTCCCCATAATTTGTGACTCCTTTGGCCTGCACACCCGGCATCGCTGGGATATCGGTGGCTCGGCTAAGAGGCAGAAGTTCTTCTGCAATGTCCGAAAAACTGATGAGACCGATTCTGCACTTATCAGATACCAGGGGGTCAGACGCGATTGTTGAATGTAATTCCGGAAGCCCCGAGTTAATGGCGTCAATACCGCCGATTCCTTCCATCGAGCCCGACTCGTCGCAGACGATGTAAAAGGGAAGGATGTTTTCGCCGGTTGCTGTTTCTGACATGTACTTTTACTCCTTTAATTGAGCATTCGAATAGGTGACGTATCTCGCTATTTCTTTGGTTTCATTTGAATAGTGGGGCGTGCGGGACGCGCCGCGGGCGGAGTGCTCGGCGCGGTCGTTGGACGATGGTCTTGTGGTTGAACGTAACTGGTTTGTTGCGGTGCTGGATTAGGCGCAACTTGTGGCATCGTCGGACCACCAGATCTTCCCGCGATTCGCAGGCTCGTGTTGCCAACAACAATAAGACTTCCCACTGTCGCAGTACCACTAGAAGTCGGAACGCCGTTCAGCGTGAAAGTCGAGGCGCCCTGCATCGAATCAACCCGCAACCCTTGCGGTGTGCGTGTCAGACGAAGGTGATGCTCTTTAATTAGCGGGTCACGAGACAATGTGACCGCCACGTTTCTTGCGCACCCGACAATCGAAACCTGATCGAAGAGGGGGATTACACGCGGTGCCCCCTCTCGGGAGAGTACTTCAATCGAGAAATTGGTTGATACAGCATCAAGCAGGCCCATAAGTAAGCCGATTGCAACGCCAATTGCTATGAGCGCAACGATTCTGGCCCCGACCGCACTATCGCCACCGACGGCCTCTGCAATGGGGTCGAACAAGATGCCGCCGATGGCTCCACCGCCAAGACCACCGAGAGCACCATTCCGAATTCTTGTATTCGAACGAAAGCTGAAACCAACTGCCAATCCACCAAGCGCACCGGCGATTGCCCAACCGATTACTCGGGCCAACCGTGGGTTGCTCTCGCCGATGACATCTCCATATACAAACTGTGCGATAATTCCTGCAACGAATCCGCCGCCAAGTCCTGCTGCTAGGGCGAGCGGAAGATGAGCCGAAAGTTTCTCAGTGTTTTTCTGTAAAACACTCTCAGTCGCGGCGAGCGCAATCGCGACTCCGACCATCGCCAGCATGAACCAGACTCCGGCGCCTAGGTGAATGTTGTCTGGGAAGAATCGGTACTCGTCGTCGAGAAACTGAATCTCACCGAGCAAGGCTCCAACGAGACCACCTGCTGCGCCGAAGGCTCCTGTCAGAAGAATTCGCGAGTTTCGGTTGGATCCGGGTGAGCTTGAAGGACTGTTCTGCATGAGGGAGGTCACGGCCAGACAGTATCGTTTCTTGGGCTTCGGGTCAAAAGTGCCTCAATTGTGACTCCGAGGCCTGGCCAACCTTCTTCTGCCGGGGCTAGCTGTGGCACACTAAGTCGATGGCCACCTGGGAGCCCCTGCCGTTACTTGACAAGCGTCAGTCCATCAATTCCGGAGGAGTTGGCGAAGTCTTTCGAGATGTTCGACATCCAACTAGATGCATCAAGAAGTTTTTCAAACCCCTGGTTGGCGAGGGAGCAAGGCAGCTAGCGCACCTGATTGATGTGGGGTCGTGGGCTCGGCCTAGCGAGAGGCACATCCTGGAGAGCCGCTTCAGCTGGCCGCTCGTTGGTCACGGGAGCCCTGACCGTGTTGACGGCTTCAGCATGACTTACGCACCAGACGAGGCACAGTTTGTTTTGCAGGTGGGCGGGAAACCAAGGAAGGTGCTTTTGCAGTCCAAGTACCTGCTGAACGAAAGATTTTGGGCGACGAATCGGGCTCTGACGTCAACCCGACCAAATGTCGATGAGCAAGATCGAGTGTCGATTGCTGCCGAATTCATCGACGCGATGGAGACGTTACATCACCATGACCTTGTCTACGGCGATGTCTCGGGCAACAATATTTGCGTTCGCGTGGGAGATCACCCTTCGGTGTTTCTGCTAGACGCCGACTCAGTGGTAAGCCCGGAGTTGCGGAAGCGCAATCTCGTCCGTACACCGGATTGGGAAGTCTCCGATTCCTTTGACCCGATTGCTGCCGACCGATCACTGACCGCACTCTTCATATGGCGCTTACTGGCGCAGGAACCTCGAGCGCGACCATCGGTCAGAGACGCACGCCTGCTCCCCGGCGCTGTGGGCACGAACTGTGGCTTGTTGCTCGTCGAACTTTACGAGACAGGGTCGGCTACTGCGGCAGACGAGTTGTGTCGCGCGATTCGCGGGTGTCGCAATCCGGATCGAGTCACTAAGGCCCACGCACGTGCTGTTCGTACGGGTTTTGCACGATTTGTGATTAACGAATCTTCGAATGCGATGTCGAAGGATCAGCAGGAGATGGTCGCTAAAGCTGAGCGATTCGTGCAACTAGAAGAAGAAGTCGAACGCACAACAGGCCCAAGACAGCGCAGATTAATCAACAAGATTGGAACTCTCGACTTTCCCTTCGTCTTTGATCTCAGCAACGTAGTCCTTGGCGGTGCCCCGCCTGGTTCGGTTGCTGAGTTACGGCGGATGTTGCAGGATGCAGAATTTGCTGAAGTCGCTCAGCATCTTGCAGTTTCAGGGCTTGGCAGTCTTGAGGGGCACTGGATGGTGGCACGTGCCTTGAAACACGCGTACGCGCAGATGGGTGATTCAGCATTTGCTGCACGAGCAAAGGCGGAACATGGAGTGATTACATGGCGTTGGCCAAGTGTTCGCTATATCAATGCTGTGCGACTGGAGTTTTCAAAGGACGGACGCACTATTCTCGCCGATGAGGTCGGGCGTGACTTCATGGAGGCGACGACCGATCGGTCGCTCTCGGTTCCGGGAGGCGGTGACATCACTGCAGTCTTTCGGTTTGGAACAAGGTCTCCATCAGGTCAGTCCTTTTGGGTTGAGGCTGCGACACGTTTGAAGTTCTCGGTGCCACCCCCACCGAAGGTTGCGACGGCTTCCAGGATCCCCGCTCAAGTAGCACTTGTCGACTCTCAATCGTTGGCTCTTCAGCAGCAACTTGACCAAGATCTTCAGAGACTTGCGGCACTGAACCAGGCAAAGGTGAGACGTCAGCGTCTAACCGTAGGTATCGGGGGCGGGCTTGCCGCGGCTGCGGTCGCTGTAACACTTCTTCTCGTGTTGCCAACCGGTCGACCTACCAGCAATTGTCAGATACCGCGTCTTAGTAGTTTGGCAATCTGTGGCGATAGCCAACTTGGTGCCATTGATGTCTCGGATCGATTCGGTAAGCCGTGATTGTCGCTGTCAAAGAGACTTTGGGGTATCCGGGTCAGTGTGGTAGAACATGGGGCGCTCTATGAGCAATTGCAATCCCAGTCACCCGAACTGCTTGAAACAGAACCCAGTAAGTGGTACGCGATTCTGTGCCGGGTGCGGTCGCTCTGCAGCAGACATTGCAAGTGAAGTTTCAGCAGCGAGTCCTTCTGCTGGCAATATCTCGGATCCACTCGTCGTGCAGGCATTGGATGTTGTCTCTGATGATGGCATTGACGGTGTCGTGTTTGCTGACTCAAATCCCGATGTTGCGGAGCCTCTAGTTGTTGCGGCCGCCACGGACAACTCCTTAATACTGCCCTCGACTTCAGGCGATGGAGGCGTGGGGTCGCCTACGACCACAAGTGATGATGGCGCTGCTGCGGCAGTCGCGCTTCCCAGCACATTGGGTGGTGGTGTAATCAACATCGTTACCCCTGCTACCGGACCAACAGCTCCGTCCGTGAGTTTGCAGTCTGCGTTGGCACGGCTTCAGGGTTGGGCCACGAAATGGGAGTGCCAGCAAAATCCCTACGTTGCTGGACTGACGCAAGCCATCTCGCAGCGAGATGACCTAACAATGTGGGCATCTCTCAGCCCTCACGAGCATTTACCGCGACCGACCTCAGCGAAAAAATTCGGAGCGCTGAACTTCATCAGTCGAACTCTAACCCTAGTTCGAAACGTACTTGTATTCGTTCCAGTTGCGATCACCTGGTACGCAATCGGAAAGGCATCAGAGGCGTATGGTCAGTTCACTCGAGACAACAAAGACACTCCACTCAACTTTCTTCAGTTCTGGCAATCGGGCGAATACCCGCCTGGCGGTAAACAGTATCTCTCAGAGTTTTGGCAGATCGGCGATGTTGCGAGGTTCGACGCTCTCCTCATCGGACTGATTGTGCTTCTGACATTGGTTGTCGGAGCACTAGTTGTCGGAGGTGATCGATCTGAGGCAAAGTTTGAAGAAGAAGTTGAGTCCGAACGGCTTGCCCTCAGCCTTGTTCTTGCCAACGCACTCCACGGGCGTAGGTCGGCAAGCCCGGAGTCGATAGAAGAGAGTCTCGCTGAGGCTCTCAATGATTTGACGCAAGCAGCTCGAGACGTTAACGATGTCGCCGCTCGACTGGAGCGCGCCACGGTCGGCGTTGACACACTTGGCCCGAAACTCGACGTTTTAAATCAGCACACTGATCGCCTCGTTGGACAGTCGGTGCAGTCGATCACTGCGTCGATGAGCGCACTCGTATCAAGTGTTGGACAGCTCAATAGCGCTGTTTCAAGCAATGTTACCCAGGTATTCGCCGACGCCACAGCCAACCTTGAAGAAGTTAGCGCACAGTTCTCGAGAATTGCGGCATCAATGGAAGTTGGCGTAGCACAACTTCGAGACGACCTAGAACATATCAATCGTCAGCTTGGTACGGGGAATCGAGGAAATCGATAATGCAAACCAAGAAAGGGTGGTTACTGCTCACCGCTGGGCTAGCGGCTCTTGGCCTGTCATCCTGCGCACAACAGAATTCGGAAGCGGTGCGACTCGCTGCGGACTCCTGCGCCGCAGATCCCTTCGTGCCCGTGAGCGATACGAACCAGTTTCGGCCCGGCCCGGCTGAAGTATTCTTTGCGGATTCGCAGAGCGGGAGCGACTGGTGGCAGCGAGCCGTGCAACGGGCACAGCTTGCGGCTCGAGCTGCGGCGGCGGACTCGTACTGGCAGCCCCTCGCTGATTCGTGGGGTATCGCAGAGGCCGCAGCTCGCGCCTCGGCACAACCCGAGATTGCTGATTCTGCAGCAGACCTAAAGCTGTCGTATGCGATGGTCACTAAGGACTCCTACTGCAGAATTGCGTTGGTGCGAATTGGCACCAAGCTCAGCGCAAGACAGTAAGAAGACTGTCCCTTCACGATGCGTAAACGTGGTCACGAGGATGTAACTGAGATGTCGGGTTGGCTCTATGCTGACCTGCTTCTAGGTCTGGCTGTGGTCTTTCTTGTGGCTGTTCCATTCTTGGGAATTTCCGATACTGAAGTGACCCAATGTCCGTCGGTTGTAGTTCCTGATGTGTTTGAGAAGCCGATTGACGATGCGGCCGCGGAGATGGAGAAGAGAAATCTCGTCGCGAAGAAGATTCCGTCTGAGAAACAGGGGGTACCCGAAGATGCCGTATACCTCCAAGACCCTGCTGCCGGGAAGAGTGTTTGCGAGGGCACCGAGATTCGGCTGACCTACAACTTGCGGGTTGATCCCGCACCAGAGGTGTATCCCGAAACCTTCAAGGTTGTCCTCAAGACCGACGACGCGGGACAGCTAGGGAATCGACTTGAACAGTGGATCATGGAACAGGGAATCAGGAAGGACTCGTTTGTGAACGTGGCTCTTGTTTATGGCTACTACTCTCCGAGACGTAACGCGACGCAGGGAGCTCATGCCGCGAAGTCGGCATTCTCGAAGGTAGTCGCCGGTTGTCAATCAGTTGATGCGTGCAAGAATCTCGAACCGCTCGGCAGTGAAAGGACGGAGACCCGCGAGGCGCGATTTTTCGGAACGCTAGGGGAGCCGCGTGAAGGCTGGGTGGTGCGGTCGGGTGAGTTTTTTGTGGAGATGTTCGTTGTCTGCCCGGATAAGTGCAAAGGCTGAGTCTCATTCGACGCCACTTGTCTGGAGCAGCGGTGCTGAATACTATGCTGCTATGGCGAACTCGGGAGGCATACGTGTCGGCATGTAAGAACCCTTCAAGCGCAGCGTGTCTGAAGTTCAACCCGCGGCCTGGAATGAACTTCTGTCAGGCATGCGGAGCCTCGGCGTCTTCAATCGGCGTCGTGACACAAGTTTCACCGCAAGTCACCACTCCCGCGCCTTCGGCGACTGCTCTCCCAAACCCGACTTACTCAACTCCACAGCCCCAACCTGGGGCTCCCAACAGACTCCTCTCGGTGTCAAGGCCGCAGCTCAATCGACAAGCGCTAAAGAGCGGTTTGATGGCAAATCTTCAGGCACAGCGGACGCAGCGACTGCCTGCCACAATTGGTACAGGGCTGATGGCGGCAAGCGGTGTTCTTCTAGGTCTCGGGCTGACTCTGGTCGTCTTAAACATTCTTGACTCTGGGGATACTCCCAACTCCGCCCTTGCGTTCTTTGCTGGTGTGTTCTGTATCTTTCTTGCGTGGTCTGTAGCTAACTGGCTCCCTGATTCCTTTAAACCCGCTGGAGTGGCTGCAGCGAATGTACTCGTGCCGGTAACGGCAATTGCAACACTGAATGGGCAATTGGCCGAAGGCAACCTTGGTCTTGTTCTTCTGCTCGCTGCATTGCTAAGTGGAGTTGTGTGGGTGCTACCCGGTACGGCGGGTCGCCCATCGCTTCAAGCATTCGGAATCGGATATGTGGCATTTGGGATCATCGTGTTCTCTGTTCAGTCAGATATCTACAACTACATCAACGATTTCGCGTACTTCGAGTTTAGCGACCCCTTGGATTTTGCCACAGAATTGGTTTCTTATGCCGGAACTCTGAGCCTGATACTTGGTGCGACACTCATCGGAATTGGGCACGGACTCGATCGAAAACTCTGGTCGAACGTTGCTACGCCGTTCATCGCCATTGGGATTCTCCTCGTGCTCGGCGGGGCGTGGAGTCTTCAGATCAATTCCAGCCTAGACAGTGAAGACTCTGGCGGTACTGGAACGGCAGTCCTGCTTGTCATCGTCGCCGTCGGAATCACCTATGTTGGGGGATTTGCTGGTCGGCGGTTCACCCTCGGTCTCGGAAGTTGGCTTATCACCGGTGGACTCGTGGCGCTAGTGGTGTTTGTGTCACCTGACGATCCCAGCACCATGACGTTGGCAATGCTCATGTTGATCTTTGCGGCAATCGTGGGGTTTGTGGTGTTCAAACTTGAACCGAAGATTGCGCAGCTGACCGCAAAGAAACCGTAGCTCGAAGACAAGACATCCGCACTACAGTCTCCACATGGCCGACGGTGTGGCTCGCGGTGCCACGACTGCGGCCGCTCGACCAGCCACCACTGCATCCGACATTCCGCGCCTCA
>Ga0194120_10004368_pt1 | contig 21943 bp, 19 predicted proteins | sample TA2MahCa65mmetaG_FD_148642 | JGI IMG/M metagenome (GOLD analysis project Ga0194120, IMG submission 148642) | Freshwater microbial communities from Lake Tanganyika, Tanzania - TA2015019 Mahale Deep Cast 65m | ecosystem: Environmental > Aquatic > Freshwater > Lake | place: Tanzania: Lake... | reverse complement strand
GCCAGATCGCGGCGCTGGAACGCACGCTGGCGACCCGCGCCGCGGGCAATGACGGCGGGCTGGCGCGGGTCGGCGCCGACATCGCGCGCCTGCGCGAGGCGCAAGCCGTGATCGCGCAGGAAATCCGCCGACGCTTTCCGGCCTATGCCGAACTGGTGGCGCCCCAGCCGCTCGATGCAACGCGCGCCCGGCGGCATCTGCGCGCGGACGAGGCGCTGATCGCCACCCGCGCGGCGCAGGATCGGCTTTACGTCTGGGCGCTGCGCAAGGAGGGGCCGCTGGCCTTTGCCGCGGTCGATCTGGGACGGCAGGAACTGACCCGGCAGATCGAGACCTTGCGGGCGGGAGTCACCCCCAAGGGCGACAAGCTGGGCGACATTCCGCCGTTCGACCTGGCATTGGCCCATCGGCTTTATCGCGAAATCCTGGCCCCGGTCGAGGCCGGCTGGAAGGGTGCGCGCAAGGTCATGGTCGCGCCCGACGGCCCGCTCGGCTCGCTGCCGTTGGCGATGTTGGTGACGCGCGAGGCGCCGATGCCGCGCGATTCCGATTTCGCCTTTAGCGGCTATCGTTCGGTGCCCTGGCTGATCCGCGAGGTCGGCATCACCCAATTGCCCTCGGTCGCCAGCCTGGCGGTGCTCGACGCCGTGCCGCGCGCGGGCGCGGTTCGCAAGCCCTTCATCGGCTTCGGAAATCCGCGTTTCGCTCCCGGCGCGCCGCCGCCGCAATCCACCCAAATCGCCTTTCGGGCGGTGCGGGTGACGCCCAAGCTCGAAAGCATCGATGCCGGCGACGAACGGCCGCGATCGGTGGCGGCGCTGGCGCCGCTGGCCGACACTGCCGCCGAGCTGCGCGCCATCGCCGCCACGTTGGGGGCCGATCCGGCGGCCGACGTGTTTCTGGACGAAGCCGCCAACGAACGGCGCGTGCGCGACATGCGATTGGACGACCGCCGGGTGGTGGCATTCGCCACCCATGGCCTGGTGCCGGGCGACATCGCCGGCCTGGCCGAACCGGCGCTGGCGCTGTCGCCGGGCGAATCCGGCGGCCAGGGCGACGGGCTCTTGACCATGACCGAGATCGCCGGCCTCAAGCTCGATGCCGATTGGGTGGTGCTGTCGGCGTGCAACACCGCCGCCGCCGGCGGCGCGGGCGGCGAGGCGGTATCGGGCCTCGGCCGCGCCTTCTTCTATGCCGGGGCGCGGGCGGTTCTGGTTTCGCACTGGCCGGTCGAATCGAGTTCGGCCACGCGGCTGACGACGACGCTGTTCCGCCGGCTTGCGGCCGACGCCACGCTCGGCCGTTCGCGGGCGCTGCGCGGCGCGCTGCTGGAATTGATCGAAAGCGGCGCCCATGCCGATCCCGCCAGTGGCCGCCCGCTCTACAGCTACGCCCATCCGATCTTCTGGGCGCCGTTCGTCCTGGTCGGGCACGGCCGCGGCGGGGCCGACGGCTGATGCGGGCGCTGGCGGCGATAGCGCTTGTTGCCTTGCTGGCGGCCTGCGCGCCGGGGCCGCATCGCGGCGTGCCGGTGCTGCAGGGCCAGGCGGGCGTGCCGGTGGTGGTGCTGATGCCGGTCGACGTCGAGCTGTACGAGATCACCGCCGGCGGCATGGTCGAACCCAAGGGCGAATGGACCGATCGCGCCCGGCCAGCGGTCGAGACCGCGCTGGCGCGCTTCAAGAACAGCCGCGGCATCGGCTTTCGCAACTTGGGCGGCGTCGGCGACACCGAGACGCGGGATCTGATCCTGCGCACGATCCGGCTGCACGGCGCCGTCGGGCAGGCCATCGCCATTCATCGCTTCAGTCCCGGCCAGACGCTGCCAAGCAAGCGCGAGCGCTTCGATTGGTCGCTGGGTGCCGAGGTGGCGCCGATCGGCCGCGCCCAGCGCGCCGACTACGCGCTGTTCGTGCATTTGCACGACAGCTATTCCAGCGGCGGCCGGGTAGCGATGGCGGTGGCGGCCTCGGTGCTGACGCTCGGCCGGGCCTATATCCAGATGGGCCGGCAGGAAGGCTTCGCCTCGCTGGTGGATCTGCGCACGGGCGAGATCGTCTGGTTCAACCGCCTGCTGGAAAGCGCGGGCGGGGATCTGCGCACGCCCGAGGGCGCCGGGCGCACCATCGCCGCGCTGCTCCAGGACTTCCCGCGATGAGGCGGATTCCGCGACGCGGGTTCCTGGCCGGCGCCCTGGCCGGCTGCGCCGACGCCGCCACCGGCGCCATGACGCCGGTCGGCGCCGGCTATCGTCCCGAGGCCGGCAGCGACGAGGCCGAGCTGTGGCGCGCGCTCGACCGCATGGAAGAGGGCACGCGCCAGTCGCGCTTTTTGCTGCGCGAGCCGGCGATCGTCGACTATGTGCGCGACGTCGCCTGCCGCCTGGCGCCCGAGCAATGCGGCGATCTGCGGGTCTACGTCGTCCGCACCGCCCAGTTCAACGCCTCGATGGCGCCCAACGGCATGATGCAGGTCTGGACCGGGCTACTCCTGCGTTGCGAGAACGAGGCCCAACTGGCGACCGTGATCGGCCACGAGATCGGCCACTACATCGAGCGCCATTCGCTCAAGGGCATGCTCGACCGCCGCAACAAGGCCACCGCCGGCATGATCCTAAGCCTCGGCCTGGGCGCGGCCGGCGGCGGCCTCGGCTCGGAACTGGCCCAGCTTGCCGGCTATGCGTCGATGTTTTCCTTCAATCGCGACCAGGAGCGCGAGGCCGATGCGGTCGGCCTGGGGCTGATGGAGCGCGCCGGCTATCCCACCATCGAGGCGGCCAAGGTGTGGGAAAACCTGATCGCCGAGAACAAGGCGATGCCGCAGCGCGAGCGCGGTCCCGGCTTCTTCGCCACCCATCCCGCCCAGGAGGAGCGCGCCGAGACCCTGCGCCGCCAGGCGGCGCAACAGGCCGGGCCGGCCGATGCCCGCCAGGGCGAATACCTCGCTCGGCTGCGGCCGATCCGCCGGCTCTTGTTGCAGGACGAGCTGGCGCTGCGCCAGTTCGATCGCTCGCTGATCGTGCTTGGGCGCCTGGCCGAAGCCCTGCCCGAGGACGCCGCCACCCAGCATTTCACCGGCGAGGCCTATCGCCTGCGCGACCAGCCGGGCGATGCCGACCGCGCGCTCGGCATGCTCGGGCGCGCGGCCCGGCTGCCCGATGCCCTGGCCGAGACCCAGCGCAGCCTGGGCATGATCCACCTGGCGCGGCGCGACCAGCGCGCGGCCAACGCGGCCTTCCGCCGCTACATCGAACTGGCGCCGGCGGCACAGGACCGGCTGCTGATCCAATCCTTCATCCGCGAGGGCGCATGAAAGCGATCCGCGCCGCGATCCTGTCCCTGGGCCTCCTTGCCGGCTGCACCGCCTACGAGGCGATTCCGGGACAGCCGCAGGCCATCGGCAATGGTCTTTCGGTCGTCGGCGAGCCCGAGTTCAACCGCCGCACCGGCGCCATCGGCCGCCGTGCCGAATTCCAGCAATGGACCGCGGACGGGTTCGAACTCAACGCGCTGCATCTCTACGGCGGCATCGGCGAGGGCGAAACGCTGAGCCCGGTCGCCGACCGCGACAACCGGCGCGAACTGCCGGTGTTCCGTGCCAATTCCAACCTGGCCGAGGCGGCCGAGTTCGTTCAGGCCTCGATCGCCAAGCTGGGCGGCACCGCGCTGATCGAGGCGCGCGACATCCGGCCGATCGCGTTCGGCGGCCGCGACGGTTTCCGCTTCGAGTTCCGCATCACGCTCAAGGACGAGGTCGAGCGCGACGGCATCGCCGCCGGCGCGGTCGCGAGCGGCCGACTGTACCTGATTTTCTACCACGCCCCGCGCCAGCACTATTTCGAGCGCCGCAAGCCGGCGGTCGAACGCATCATCGCCTCGGCAAGGCTGTGATCGGCTATACTCGGGGGCGATGAACGCCCTCACCCGACCGCAAAAGACGTCCAAGGCCAAGGTCGAGATCCGGCCTTCGACCTGCCCGCACGATTGCCCCTCGACCTGCGCGCTGGAGGTCGAGCGCATCGATGCCCGCACCATCGGCCGGGTGCGCGGCGCGGCCGAGAACGGCTACACCCTCGGCACGATCTGCGCCAAGGTGGCGCGCTATGCCGAGCGCGTGCATCACCCCGACCGGCTGATGCATCCCCTGGTGCGCGTCGGCGCCAAGGGCTCGGGCCGGTTCGAGCGCATCGGCTGGGACGCGGCGCTGGACCTGGTGGCCGAAAAGTTCCTGGCCGCCGAGGCGCGGCACGGCAGCGAGGCGGTATGGCCCTACTACTACGCCGGAACCATGGGGCTGGTGAACCGCGACGGCATCAACCGCCTGCGCCATGCCAAGAAATATTCCGGCTTCCATTCCACCATCTGCGTCAGCCTGGCCGATGCCGGCTACATCGCCGGCACCGGCCGCAAGGCCGGAGTCGATCCGCGCGAGATGGCGCATTCCGATCTGATCGTGCTGTGGGGCACCAACGCCGTCGCCACCCAGGTCAACGTCATGACCCACGCCACCCAGGCGCGCAAGGCGCGCGGCGCCAAAATCGTGGTGGTCGACCCCTATCGCAATCCGACGGCGAAGCAGGCCGACATTCACCTCATGCCGCGGCCCTCGACCGATGGCGCGCTGGCCTGCGGCATCATGCATGTGCTGTTCCGGGACGGCCTCGCCGACTGGGATTATCTGCGGCGCTATACCGACGCGCCCGAGGAACTGGCCCAGCACCTGAAGTCGCGCACGCCGCAATGGGCCGAGGCGATCTGCGGCGTGCCGGCGGCCGAGATCGAGGCCTTCGCCCGGCTCTACGGCTCGACCAAGCGCAGCTACATCCGGCTGGGTTACGGCTTCTCGCGCGCCCGCAACGGCGCGGCGCAGATGCACGCCGCGCTCTGCCTGCCGGCGGTGACCGGAGCCTGGAGCGTGCAGGGCGGCGGCGCGCTCTACAACAACGGCGCGATCTACCATTGGGACAAGACCCTGATCGAGGGGCTGGACGCGCGCGATCCCGCGATCCGCATGCTCGATCAGTCGCGCATCGGCCCGGTGCTGACCGGCGACCGTCGCGATCTGGGATCGGGACCGCCGGTGACGGCGATGCTGATCCAGTCGACCAACCCGGCTTCGGTCGCGCCCGAACTCGACAAGGTCCGGGCGGGATTCCTGCGCGAGGATCTGTTCGTCTGCGTCCACGAGCAGTTCATGACCGAGACCGCGCGCCTGGCCGATCTGGTGTTGCCGGCGACCACCTTCCTCGAACACGACGATCTCTATCAGGCCGGCGGCCACACCCATATCCAGCTCGCCCGCGCCGTGATCGAACCGCCGGGCGAATGCCGCTCCAACCACGACCTCATCCAGGCGCTGGCCAAGCGCGTCGGCGCGCGGCACCTCGGCTTCGACCTTAGCGCCTGGGAGATCATCGACCGGACGCTGAAGCTCTCGGGCTGGCCGGGCGGTGCCGAATTGGCCGAGGCGCGCTGGCACGACGCCGGGCCCGATTTCCGTACCGCCCATTATCTCGACGGTTTCGCTCATGCCGACGGCAAGTTCCGCTTCAAGCCGGAGTGGAAGGCGATGGGTCCGCTCGGCGACCGGTTGCCGGCCCTGCCCGATCATTGCCCGATCCACGACGCTGCCACGCCCGAGCGGCCCTTCCGCCTGATCACGCCGCCGGCGCGCGGGTTCCTCAATTCGACCTTCACCGAGACCCCGACCTCGCAGCGCCAAGAGGACAAGCCGGTGGCGTTGATCCATCCCGAGGACCTCGCCGCGCTCGGCATCGCCGACGGCGCCGCGGCGCGTCTCGGCAACGATCGCGGCGCGGTGACGGTCGCGGTCAAGGCGTTCGACGGCCTGCGCCGCGGCACGGTGGTGGTCGAGGGCATCTGGCCCGGCGGCGCCTTCCAAGGCGGCATCGGCATCAACCGGCTGATCTCGGCCGATGCCGCGCCGCCCAATGGCGGTGCGGTGTTCCACGACACCGCGATCTGGATCCGCCCGGCGTGACCGCTTCGGTCAGCCGACTCGTTCGATCCAGGCCGCGATGAACTTGGCGTAATCGCCGAAAGTCAAATCCGCGACGTCGGTATGCGCCCGCCGGCAAAGGTCCGGCAGTGCCGTATCGAATCCGATATAGCGCGCGACGATCTTTTTCGCGCCGGGGATTTGCCGGTCGTGAGTTTTCGAGGCCAGCCAATGTCGGATCGCGACGATGCAACGTCGTCGATCGTTGCCGTGCGCGACGACATCTTGGCCGGCGATGTCGGAAAGGAATTTTTGGTAGCGATAGCGATGCGTGTCCAATATCAGCGCCAGTTTGCGGCTCTGACGCTTGCTCCCGAAGCGCTTCGCACCCAAGAACAAGCCCAATTCGAACGGCATGTTGAATCGCGGCAGTCGGCTCTTCGGATCGAGACCGGTCCGCGACAAGTCATGAATGCCGAACCGGCATTGATCGATCAGGCCGGCAATCTTGTCGATTCGCACCACGCCGCTGTCGCTGTCCTCCAGCGCGCAGCGTGCGACGTAACCGCAATCGATGACGGCGAAAACTATGGCTCGAAACAGCGGCTCGTAACGTCGATCGAAGGGGCAGTTGATGAAAACCGAGCGGTCATAGTCGATCGCCGCCACGCCCGAACTCGCTTCAGGCGGATCGCCGCGAACGCTTTACGCTTCCCTTGCCGTGCTCCGCCGCACCCGCTCTTGGAGTGCGCTCGACATATAGCTTGACGGCATTCACGATCGCGTCGATCGGAATTCGCGACTTGGCGGGCTGAAACATGACGACCCGCCCGCTGCGGTCCGCGGTCGCGCCTTGCCGTCCCGAGCTGGGATGTGCCTTTTTGGGTGACGCGTGTTTCTGCATCGCTTGATTGCCGGTCAATTCGCTTGCAACCTACTATAGCAGGCTTCGATTGCCGTACAATTCGTCGAACATGCCGAACCAAACCGACGATCACGCTTTCGGCAGCGCCTTGATGTCGGCCATCAGCCGGGCGTGCAGCTTGGGTCCGGCCGCCAGCACCGAGGGATGGCGCAGCGGTTCGAGATTGTAGACGAACGGGCTGCCGTCGACCGCGGTGGCGAGGCCGCCGGCCTCGCTGACGATCAGGTCGGCGGCGGCGATGTCCCAATCGCTCTTCTCGCCCAGCGAGACGCAGGCGTCGTAGCGCCCGGCGGCGACCAAGCACAGGCGATAGGCGATCGAGCTGACCATGCGGATTTCGGCCTTGCCTTCGAGCCCGAGGCGCTTGGCGCCCTTCTCGCCCATCAGCAACCTGCCGCCGACCGGATCGTCGACGCGGGTGACGCTGACAGGAATGGCGTTGAGCGTGGTGCCCTGGCCGCGCGCGGCGGCGAACATCTGCTTGGTGGCGGGATTGCACACCGCCGCCAGCAGCGGCCGGCCGTCCTCGACCAGCGCGGCGACGACGCTGAACTCGGCCTGGCCCTTGAGGAAGGCGCGGGTGCCGTCGATCGGATCGACGATCCACACCCGCTTGGCCGCGCGCAGGTCGGGGGCGCGGGCGCTTTCCTCCGACATCCAGCCGGCGGCGGGGTCGAGCGCCGCCAGCCGCTCGCGCAGCAAACCGTCGACCGCCAGATCGGCCTCGCTGACCGGATCGCCCGGGTGCTTGTCCCAGCTTTTGACGCCGTTGCGGAAATAGCGCAGCGCCAGCGCGCCGGCCTCGTCCACCGCCGCGACCAGGTCAGCGAGCATCAGCGGCCGGCGACCGTCATGCCGTCGACCCGCAGCGTCGGCGCGTTGGTGCCGTAGCGAAACTTGAGGTCGTCGGCTGGCCGCACCGCCAGAAACATGTCCTTGAGGTTGCCGGCGATGGTCATTTCCGACACCGGATGGTCGAGCTGGCCCCGGCGGATGCGGAAGCCGGCCGCGCCGCGGCTGTAATCGCCGGTCACGGGATTGACGCCGAAACCCATCATCTCGGTGACATAGAGGCCCTCGTCGATGTCGGCCATCAGCGCCTCGGGAGAGACCGCGCCGGGTTCGAGATAGAGATTGGTGGTGGCGGGCCCGGGCGGGTGCGAAATGCCGCGCGCGGCATGGCCGGTGGTGGTCAATCCCAACTGGCGGGCGGAGGCGCTGTCCAGCACCCAGGTCTTGAGCACGCCGTCCTCGACCAAAGCCTGGCGGCGGTTGGCGACGCCCTCGCCGTCGACCGGCTTGGAGGCCAGGCCGCGGCGGCGATGCGGCTCGTCGAGAATGTGGATGCCGGGCGCGAACACGCGCTGGCCCATGCGGTCCTTGAGGAACGAGGTGCCGCGCGCCACCGCCGGCCCCGACACCGCGCCGGCGAAATGGCCGACCAGCGACATCGACACCCGCGGATCGAACACCACCGGCATGCGGCGGGATTCGATCTTGCTGGGGCCGAGGCGACGGACCGTGCGCTCGCCCGCCTTGCGGCCGACTTGGGCCGCGGCGTCGAGGTCGGCCCCATGCCGCGCCGAGGAGAATTCGTAATCGCGCTCCATCGCCGTGCCCGAGCCGGCGATCACCGCCACGCTGACGCCGTGGCTGGAAGTGCGGTACGCGCCGGCGAAGCCGTGCGAGGTCGCCAGCATCACCTCGCTCCGACCCCAAGAGGCGCCGGCGCCCTCGGAGTTGGTCACGCCCGCGACCGCGCGCGCCGCGTCCTCGCATTCCGCCGCCCGCGCCGTCAGTGCCTCGATCCCGGGCTCGACCGGATCGCACAGATCGAGCTCCGGCAGGGACTTGGCCAGCAGCGCGCCATCGGCCAGGCCGCAATAGGGATCCTCGGGCGCGACCTGCGCCATCGCCACCGCGCGCTCGACCAGGCGGGCAAGCGAGTCCTTGCCGTGATCGTTGGTCGACAGCACCGCCTGGCGCTTGCCGATCAGCACCCGCAGGCCGAGATCGCTTTCCTCGGCGCGCTCGACGTCCTCCAGCCGGCCGAGGCGCCAGGACAGCGACAAGGATCGGCCGTTGATGCGCACCGCGTCGGCGGCGTCGGCCCCGGCGCGGCGCGCGGCCGCGACCAGGTCGATCAGGCGCGAAAGTTCCTCGGACATGGCGGCCGGTTATAGCGGAAGCACCTGTCCCAGGACCAGCCCGAGGAACAGCAGCAAGCCGAAATCGCGGTTGGAGCGGAACTTGTCGAGGCAGTCGGCCGGATCGTCGAAATCGACCCGCCAGGCCTGCCAGAACAGATGCGCCGCCGCCACCGCCAGCTCGGCCCAGAACGCCCAGGACAGATTGGCCATGGTGGCGGCGGCGGCGAAACAGCTCAGCGCCAGCGCGTAGAAGACATAGATCCAGCGCCGCGTCCGCCGCCCGAACAACAGCGCGGTCGAGCGCACGCCGACGATGGCATCGTCGGCCTTGTCCTGATGGGCGTAGATGGTGTCGTAGCCCAGGGTCCAGAAGATGCCGCCGGCGTAAAGCATGAAGGCCGGCCAATCCAGTCGACCGGCGGCGACCATGAACCCCAGCAGCGCGCCCCAATTGAACGCCAGCCCCAGCACGAATTGCGGCCAGTGGGTGATGCGCTTCATGAAAGGGTAGATCGCCACCAGCGGCAGGCTGGCCAGGCCCAGCCAGATCGCGTCGTCCTCGAACTGCAGCAGCACCGCCAGCCCGATCCCGCCCAGCAGCGCCATGAAGCCCAGCGCCTGGCGCACCGAGATCGCGCCCGAGGCGATTGGCCGCGAGGCGGTACGCTCGACCTTGCGGTCGAAATCGCGATCCGCCAGGTCGTTGACCACGCAGCCGGCGCCGCGCATGACCACGGCGCCCAGCGTGAACAGCCCGATCAGCCCCCAGGCCGGCAAGCCCCGCTCGGTACCCAGCGCCAACCCCCATAGGCATGGCCACAGCAAGAGCCAAGTGCCGATCGGGCGATCGAGCCGGGCCAACCGCGCATAGGGCCGGAGGCCCGCCGGCAGGAAGCGGTCGACCCAGTCGCCGGCGGCGATGTCGCTATGGCCGCGCTTGGCCTCGGGAGACATGGCGGCTAGCATGAGCCATCGCCCCTCCCGCCGGCAAGCGCATGGCCACGCCCAAAATCCGTCTTTACGTCGATGCGCCGCTTGCGGCTGCGGGCGAAGTCGCGCTCGACGCCGATCAGGCCCATTACCTGCGCCACGTCATGCGCCAGGAACCGGGCGCGGGCCTGGCGCTGTTCAACGGCCGCGACGGCGAATGGCTGGCGATCGTCGAATCCTTCGCCAAGAAATCGGGCCGGCTGCGGGTTCAGCGCCAACTTCGGCCGCAGACGCCCGAACCCGATCTGTGGCTGGCGTTCGCGCCGCTCAAGCACGCCCGCATCGACTTCCTGGCCGAAAAGGCGAGCGAGCTGGGCGTCTCGGTGCTGCAACCCACATTGACCCGCTTCACGGCCGTTACCCGGGTCAATGTCGAGCGCCTGGCCGCCAATGCCCGCGAGGCCGCCGAGCTGACCCATCGCCTGACCGTGCCCGCGGTGCGCGCGCCAATGGCGCTCGACAAGCTGCTGGCCGCATGGCCGCGCGGGCGGACGCTGGTGTTCTGCGACGAGACCGGCCAGGGCCGGCCGGCGATCGAGGCGCTGGGCGGGCGCGCGCCCGGCCCGGCCGCGATCCTGATCGGACCCGAGGCCGGGTTCTCGGACGAGGAACGCCGCGCCATCCGCGCTTTGCCCGACGCGCTGGCGGTCGATCTGGGGCCGCGGCTGATGCGGGCCGAGACCGCCGCCATCGCCGCGCTGGCCGCCTTTCAGGCATTGGCCGGCGACTGGCGGCGCCCGATCGCCAAATCGCTCACGCTCGAATAGGGGCTGTACGGACTTGCCGGTTGCGCACCGGCTCCCCACATGACAACCTTCGCGGTCGAGAGGTCTCATGAGCGTCCCGGTCAACGACGAACGCGCCGCGCCGATTTCCGGCAAGCGCGAACTGGTGGAATACATGGCGTCCGGCAGCAAGCCGCGCAGCGCCTGGCGCATCGGCACCGAGCACGAGAAGTTCGGCTATCGCCTGTCCGATCTGCGGCCGTTGAGCTACGAGGGGCCGCAAGGCATCGCCGCCCTGTTCGAGGGCCTCAAGCGCTTCGGCTGGACGCCGGTGCACGAGGGCAACACGGCCATCGGCATGGCGATGGGCCGGCAGTCGATCTCGCTCGAACCCGGCGGCCAGTTCGAACTCTCGGGCGCGCCCCTGGCGACGCTGCACCAGACCTGCGACGAGGTGAACACGCACCTCGCGCAGGTCAAGACGGTGGCGACCGAAATGGGCATCGGCTTCCTCGGCCTCGGTTTCCATCCGAAATCGAAGCTGGACGACGTGCCGATCATGCCCAAGGGCCGCTACGCCATCATGCGGCGCTACATGCCCAAGGTCGGCGGGCGCGGGCTGGACATGATGTTCCGCACCTGCACGGTGCAGGTGAACCTCGATTTCGGCTCGGAAGCCGACATGGTCAAGAAGCTGCGCGTGGCGCTGGCGCTGCAGCCGATCGCCACCGCACTGTTCGCCAACTCGCCCTTCGTCGAGGGCAAGCCCTCGGGCGATCTGTCCTCGCGCTCGCGCGTCTGGACCGACACCGATCCGGCGCGCACCGGCATGCTGCCCTTCGCCTTCGAATCCGGCATGGGCTTCGAGCGCTATGTCGACTACGCCCTCGACGTGCCGATGTATTTCGTCTTCCGCAAGGGCCAGTACGTCGACGTCGCCGGCCAGAGCTTCCGCGACTTCATGCGCGGCAAGCTGGCCGGCCTTCCGGGCGAGCTGCCGACCATGGCCGATTGGGGCAATCACCTCACCACCTGTTTCCCCGAGGCGCGACTCAAGACCTATCTCGAAATGCGCGGCGCCGACGGCGGGCCGTGGAAGCGGCTGTGCGCCCTGCCCGCCTTCTGGGTCGGCCTGCTCTACGACGACACCTCGCTGGACGCGGCCTGGGATCTGGTCAAGGACTGGACCGCCGAGGAGCGCCAGGGGCTGCGCGATGCCGTGCCCAAGACCGCGCTGGCGACGCCGTTCCGCAAGACCACGGTGCGCGACCTGGCGCGGCTGGCGGTCGAGCTGTCGGAGCACGGCCTCGCGCGGCGCAACCGGCTTTCCAGCCTGGGCGGCAACGAGGCCCATTTCGTCAACACCCTCAAGGCGACGGTGGAATCCGGCAAGACCCCGGCCGAGGAACTGCTCGAAGCCTATCGCGGCCGCTGGCAGGGCCGCATCGAGCCGGTGTTCGAGGAATACAGCTACTGAATCGACTCACCTTCGGTACTGCACGAAGACCGATTTGGTCGCCACCTTGTCGTAAAGGCCGCGGGCGCGGTAGTTGAACTCCTGGGTGGTCCAGTAGGTGCGGGTGCATTGGCGCCGGTCGGCCTCGGCATAGACCGCCTCGATCAGCGCCTTGCCGACGCCGCCCGCGCGCAAATCCGGCCGCACGAACAGGTCCTCGAGATAGCAATACCAACTCGGCGACCAGGTCGAGCGATGGAACAGCACATGCGCCAGGCCGATCGGGCGATCGGCGGCGTCGACCGCCACCAGCGCGATATGGAATCCCTCCTCGCCCTGCATCAGCCGCCGCCAAGTCAGCTCGATGACCTGGTCGGCGACGCTGGCCTTGTAGAAGGCGATGTAGCCGCGGAACAGCGCCTCCCATTCCTTGCGGTCGCCCTCCGCCAGCCGCCGGACGCGCGCGGTCATGATTCCTCCTTGCCGAGTTCGGCCAGCGCGGCCGCGATGCGTGTCAGCGCGGCTTCTTCGAGCTGCGGATACATCGGCAGGCTGAGGATCTCGGGCATGGCCTTGTCGGTCAGGCCTAGGCCTGCCGGACCCACCGCCACCCGGCCGCGATAGGCCGGTTGTTGGTGGACCGCCTGCGGGTAGTGCACCAGCGTGCCGATGCCGCGCGCGGCCAGCGCCGCCTTGAGGCCGTCGCGATCGCGGGCGCGCAGGACGTATTGATGGAAGACGTGCCCCGCGCCCGGGCGCCGGCGCGGCGGCGCAATCGCCGTTTCATTCAAGGCGCGGTCGTAGACCGCGGCGATGGCCGCGCGGCGGGCGTTGTCGGTGGCGAGATGCGCCAGCTTGACGCGCAGGATCGCGGCCTGGATCGGATCCAGCCGGCTGTTCATCCCGGTCTCGGCGCTGATGTAGCGCTCGCGCCAGCCGTATTCGCGCAAGGCCTTGAGCCGCGTCGCCAGCGCCGCATCGCCGGTGGCGATGACGCCGCCATCGCCCAGCGCGCCCAGGTTTTTGGTCGGATAAAGGCTGTAGCAGGCGACGTCGCCGAAACTCCCGACCCGCCGGCCGGCGAGGCTGGCGCCATGGGCTTGGCTGCAATCCTCGATCACCTTGAAGCCGTGGCGGCCGGCGAGTTCCATGATCGGACCCATGGCGCAGGCCTGGCCGTAAAGGTGAACCGGGATCACGGCCTTGGGCTTGTGCAGCCGAATTGCCGCCTCCAACCCGCCCGGATCGAGGCCATAGAACGGGTCGATGTCGACCAGCACCGCGCGCGCGCCGACCAGTTCGATCGCCGCCACCGTGGCGACCGCGGTCAGCGACACTGTCGCCACCACGTCGCCGGGGCCGATGTCGAGGCCGCGCAGGGCCAGTTCGAGGGCATCGGTGCCGTTGGCGACGCCGACGGCGTAGCCGAGCCCGCTCCAAGCGGCGAAGGCGCTTTCGAACGCCTCGACCTCGGGGCCGAGGATATAGCGCCCCGAGGCCAGCACGCGCGCCACGGCGGCGTCGATTTCGTCCTTGCGCTCGCGATAGGCGGCGCCGGGATCGGTCTGGGGGATGGCGGGTTGGGTCATGGCCGGCGGCGATTGAGATAATACTCGTCGCGCGGAAACAGATCAGTATTGATGGTGTCGGCGGCTGCCGGGCCGGACGGGCGCGGCAGCACCGCGATTTCGACCCGGCGATACATCGCGGCCAACTCCTCGGGGTCCAACCCCGCCGCGCGCAGATAGGCCTGCGCCGCCGGAGTCGCCAACCGCGCCAACAGGGCGGCACGGTCCACCGCCAGCGGCGCCTCGCTGCCGACCAAGGCGGTGTCGATCCGAGTGACGTAAGGAAAGACATCGCGGAAGGTGGCTTCGGTGCGGGCGGTCGGCGACCACTGCACCACCATGCCGCCGGGCTTGAGGGTGCGCCGCATCTGCTCGAAGAACTCGCGCGAATAAAGCAGGCCCGAGAGCGAGGTGCGCGGCAGGATGGCGTCGGCCTGGATGATGTCGTAGCGCCGCTCGGCCAGGAACAGCCGCCGCCGCCCGTCGTCCACCGTCCAGTCGTAGCGCGCATCGCCGAACGCCGCGCGCACGCTCGCGCCCTCGGGCGAGGCGGCGAAGGCGCGCATCACCTCCAGCACCGGCCGCACGATCTCGACCGTGGCGACGCGCTCGGTCGCCGGGTTGATGCCGGCGGCGAAGGGCGTGCCGCCCGAGCCGACGCCGATCACCAGCACCTCGCGCGGTGCCGGATGCAGCAACGCGCCGAGCGATCCCAGGAACTGATGGATGACGCAATAGGGCACGCAGCTTTGGGTATGGCCGCCGATGTAGAGATTGGCATGGCCGGCGGGGCTCCGGCGCAGCACCGCGACTCCGCTCTTGTCCTCCTCGGTCCACACCTTCTCGTCGGGCTGGGCGGCATGCAGCTTGGCCCACAGCGCGCGGTTGTCGGGCAACATCACCGCCAGCGCCGCCCCCACCGCCGCCAGCGCCCAGCTGCGCGGCGATCCCGTCGTCGCCAGCGCGAAGCCTACCCCGGCCAGCGCCAGCAGCCCGAGCGTGCCGGCGGTGCCCAGCCAGTCCAGCAGCACCAGCCCGGTCACCAGGCTGCCGGCCGAATTGCCGGCGATGTTGAACAGCTGGATCATGCCGACCCGGCCGCCGATGCGGGCGGCGTCGTCCTGCACCGCCTTCTGGCTGAGCGGGAAGGTAAAGCCGATCAGCACGCTGGCCGGCAATACCAACGCGGCGGCGACGCCGATGGCACCGGCGATCATGGCCGCGCTCGGCCGGTCGGGATCGCCCTCATGGAACAACCGCACCAGGCCCAGCGGCTCGTAAAGCCAGTGGAAGGCCAGGATGCTGCCGACCGCCACCGCCAGCGCCGCCGCCTGCAGCAGCAGGAACAGCCGCAGCGCGTCGTTGACGCGCTTTGCCACCGCCGCGCCGATCGCTAGGCCCGCAGCATCGCCGATCAGGAACAGCCCCAGCACCAGCGCGAAGCCGTAGGCATTGGACTGGGTGACGACGCCGATGACCCGATACCAGGCGATCTGCAGGGCGATGGCGGTGAAGCCCGAGACGAACACCAGCACGCACCAGCGCCAGGCATTGGCGTCGGCGCCGAAGCCCTTGGGCGGCGCGGCGGCGGTCTCCTCGGGCAAGGACCGCGCCGCGATCAGTCCGCCCAGTCCGACCACGGCGTTGAGCGCGGCGCCGATCTGGATGGTGACGGCATAGCCGAACTGGCCGTTCAGCACCCAGCCCGCGATCAGCGCGCCCATGCCTGCGCCCAGCGTGTTCAAGGTGTAGATCGCGCCGATCTGGCCGGCGGCGCGCGCCGGGTCCTTGACCAAGGCGCGCGACAGCAGCGGCAGGGTCAGGCCCATCAGCAAGGTCGGCCACAGCACGGCGAGGAAGGCCAGCGCGAACACCGCCAGCCGCGAGCGCGCATAGGCGATCAACTGCCCGAACAGCAGGTCGTGCATCAAGGCCGGCGACGCCAGCGCATAGGCGGCGATGGCCAGTTCGCAGGCGGCGAAGGCATAAAGCGCGCGCCGCCGCGTCAGCCGGTCGGCCAGGCCCGAGGCCAGCAGGCTGCCGAGGCCGAGGCCGAGCAGGAAGGCGCCCACCACCAGCGCCGCCGAGATGCTGTCGGCGCCCGAAAACAGCCCCAGCAGCCGGTGCCAGGCGGTCTGGTAGATCAGCGCGCTGAAGCCCGAGAGGAAGAACAGCGTCGCCAGCACTACGCCGGCCGGACCCAGGCCGGTGGCAGACGGCTGCGATCGATTCATGACGCCAGCATAACCAAAAACGAAACGCCCGGAAGCCGAAGCTTCCGGGCGTCGCGTCGGCTCTTGGGCAGCCTATTCGTCGCGCTGGCCGAACAGGTTCATCAGCATCATGAAGATGTTGACGAAGTTCAGGTAGAGGCTGAGCGCGCCCATGATCTTGGCCTTGTGCAGGATCTCGGGCTCGTAGCCTTCCAGGAACTCGGCCTTGATGCGCTGGGTGTCGTAGGCGGTCAGGCCGACGAACACCAGCACGCCGATGGCCGAGATCGCGAACTGCAGCATGCTGGACTGCAGGAAGATGTTGACTAGGCCGGCGATCATCAGCCCGATCAGGCCCATCAGCAGGAACGAGCCGAAGCCGCTGAGATCGCGCTTGGTGGTGTAGCCGTAAAGGCTCATCGCGCCGAAGGTGGCGGCGGTGATGAAGAACACGCGCGCGATCGAGGCGCCGGTGAAGACGACGAAGATCGAGGCCATTGACAGCCCCATCACCGCGCAGAACAGCCAGAACAGCGCCTGGGTGGCGCCGTCCGACAGCTTGTGCAAGCCGAAGCTGAGCACCAGGATGAAGGCCAAAGGCGCCAGCATCACCACCCACTTCAGCGGCGTGCCGAAGATCACCGCCATCGCCGTCTGGTTGGATGCCACCAGCATGGCGACGATGCCCGACAGCAGCACGCCCGAGGCCATGTAGTTGTAGACCTGCAGCATGTGCTGGCGCAGCGCCGCGTCGAACCGTTCCGCCCGGTCGAGCGTGCCGGTCCCGGTCTGGATCGTAGTGCGGTATGCGTCGCTCATCGCATTCTCCCCGTGGTTTTTGCGTTGCTAAACAAATGGTCGCTGCATTGCCGAAAGTCAAGTGCGGCTAACCCTTTACGCCGCCGCGGGCATGTCGCCGGCGAATCGGCCGGGTTGCGCCGCGCCCTCTCCGGAGCCAAGCTGGGAGACAGCATCACCCCGACCGGAGCCGATCATGAGCGCCGTCCCGACCGCCAATCCGCCCGCCACCGACTGGGCCAAGATGGCCGGCGATCTGGAACGTCTCTTGCGGCTGCGCAACCCGCCTTTCGGCATGAAGCTGTTCGAGCGCATCGAGGACATGGCGGCGATTCCCCGCATCCGCCGGCCGAAATCGGTCCACACCCTCGATCAGGTGGTGGCCCAGGCGGCGCGACTCGGCTGGACCGTCGGCATCACCGCCGAGGACCTGGTGGGCGCGCAATGCCGGGCGGTGGTGGGCCTGGGCGATCAGGGCGAGCCCTGGATCTCGGGCCAGCACATGGTCGGCGTCTGGTTCGCGACGCCCGAGGATGCGCGCGCCCATCAGAACGCGATGAACCTGGTGCCCGCGGGCCGCTATCGGGCGCTGGCGGTCTCGCCCTTGGCCGCGGGCCGGCTCGATCCGCCCGACATCGCCCTGTTCTATGCCACGCCCGGCGCCATGATCTATTTCGTCAATGGCCTGCAATGGTCGGGCTACAAGCGCTTCGATTGGAGCGTGGTCGGCGAATCGGCCTGCGCCGATTCCTGGGGCCGCGCCCTGCGCACCCGCCAGCCCTCCTTGTCGATTCCCTGCTTCGCCGAGCGCCGCTATGGCGGCGTGCTGGACGACGAAATGCTCATGGCGCTGCCGCCGGCGGACATCGCCAAGGCCTTGGAAGGAATGGAAAAACTGGCCAAGAACGGGTTTCGCTATCCCTTCGCCCAATACGGCATCCAGCAGGACGTGCGCGACGGCATGGCGGTCAGCTACCCCGACCGCAAGAAATAATCGCCGGCGTTAAGGGTTCGTTTACCAAGCCCGGAGATAATGCCCGCGTCGGCCCCCAGGCCGGCCGCGCGGCGGCTGAAAGCGCCGCGTTCGATCCGGAAGGATCGAGAGCCCGGTCGCGGAGCGTATCATGGGCGTTTCGATCAACACCAATGTCGGCGCGATGGCCGCGCTGCAGAGTCTGAACGGCACCAACTCCCTGCTCGACAAGACCCAGCAGCGCGTCAATACCGGCCTGCGCGTCTCGGGCTCGGTGGACGACGCCGCCTCCTACCAGATCGCGCAGAAGATGAAGGGCGACCGCGCCGGCTACGAGGCGGTGCAGATCGCGCTCGGCCTCGGATTGGCGACGGTCAATACCGGCGTCAAGGCTTCTGAAGCGGTCAACGACCTCCTGGTCGAGATGAAGGCCAAGGTGGTGCAGGCCAACCAGGCCGGCCTCGACAACGCCTCGCTCTCGGCCCTCAACGACGATTTCCAGGCGCTGGCGACCCAGATCACCACCATCGTCAGCTCGGCCACCTTCAACGGCAAGAACCTGATCACCTCGGGTTCGACCTCGCTGACGGTGCTGTCGACGGTCGATGGTTCGACCATCACCGTCTCGGCGGTGGCGCTGGACCGCACCGCGCTGGGCATCCAGTCGCAGACCCTGTCGACCTCGTCGGGCGCCTTGACGGCGCTGACGGCGATCAACTCGGCGATCGTGTTGGCCGCGACCAACGCCGCCAAGATGGGTTCGGCGGCGAAGGCGGTCGGCATCCAGGCCGACTACTCGTCCAAGCTGCTCGACATCATCACCACCGGTATCGGCTCGCTGATCGACGCCGATCTGTCGCGCGAATCGGCCAACCTCCAGGCCTTGCAGATCAAGCAGCAGCTGGGTACCCAGGCGCTGTCGATCGCCAATGCCCGGCCGCAGGTGCTGCTCGGCCTGTTCGGCTAAACCCGAAAGACGTACGAACAAGCGCGGGCCCGGGACCACCCCGGGCCCGTGGTGTTTCGGCGGATACGGCGACGCTTTCCGTCGGAGGTTGACGCCGGCATCCTCACGCATATTGCGAGAAATACCATGCCGCTTGATTCCTATTGGATTGTGTTCCACTATATTATTCCTGCAAAGATAGCAATTAAGGAGGGATTCTAATGCTATCTAGTTACAAGCTTCCTGCCGTTATCGCCCTGAGTATTGCGCTCGGAGCATGTGCCACCATCGTCGATGGCATCAAAGGCGAGGACGGAAAAACGATCGCGCTCAAGACCGACCCGCCGGGAGCGCGATTCACGATCGAAGACAAGAAGGGCCGTACCGTGGCCCGCGGCACGACGCCGGCGCAAATCGCGGTCGAAAAAGGCTGTGGCTATTTCTGCGGCAACGACTTCAAGGTCAAGTTCGAACTCGACGGCCACGAAGTCCACGAACTCAACGTCCTGACGACCCCTTCGGGCTGGTACGTCGCCGGCAATATCGTATTCGGTTTCATCGTCGGCTGGTTCATCGTCGATCCGCTGACCGGCTCCATGTTCACCCTCGAACCCAATATCGCCTCGGCCGATTTGCGGCCCAAGAGCAGACAGTCCGGCGCGGAGGCGCCGACGCTGCGCCTGACCACGCTCGACAACGTGCCGGAAGCGGCGCTGCCGTTTCTGAAGAAGGTCGACTGAAACCGCCGGCGAGGGTGCCCGAGCGCCCTCGCCTCCCTCCCGCCCGCCCTTAATCCACCTTGCGTTTTTCGATCATGGTGCCGACGCCGTGCTCGGTGAAGGTCTCCAGCAGCAGCACGTGCGGCACGCGGCCATCGAGGATGTGAGCCGCGCCGGCGCCCCTGGCCAGCGCCATCAGGCAGGTTTCCAGCTTGGGCAACATGCCGCCGCTGGCGGTGCCGTCGGTCATCAACTGGCTGGCCTCGGTCGGGGTCAGCTTGGGGATCAGCTTGCCCTGCTTGTCGAGCACGCCGCGGACGTCGGTCAGCAGCATCAACTTGGCCGCGCCCAGCGCGCCGGCCACCGCGCCGGCGACGGTGTCGGCGTTGATGTTGTAGGTCTGGCCGTCCTCGCCCAGGCCGATCGGCGCGATCACCGGGATGATGTCCGATTTGGCGAACAGCGCCAGCACATGCGGGTTGATCCGCGAGGGCTCGCCGACGAAGCCGAGATCGAGAATCTTCTCGATCTCGGAATCGGGATCGCGCTTGGTGCGCCTGAGCCGCCGCGCCTCGATCAGGTTGCCGTCCTTGCCCGACAGCCCGATCGCCATCCCGCCCGCGGCCTGGATGGCGGCGACGATCTGCTTGTTGATGGTGCCGGCCAGCACCATCTCGACCACCTCGACGGTGGCGGCGTCGGTGACGCGCAGGCCGTCGACGAACTCGCTCTTGATCTTGAGCCGCGCCAGCATGGCGCCGATCTGCGGCCCGCCGCCATGCACCACCACCGGGTTGATGCCGACCTGCTTCAGCAGCACGACGTCGCGGGCGAAATCGCGCGCCGCCGATTCCTCGCCCATGGCGTGGCCGCCGTATTTGATGACGAAGGTCTGGCCCGAGAAGCGCCGCATATAGGGCAAGGCTTCGGACAGCGTGCGGGCGGTGCCCAGCAGCGCGGGATCGAAAGGCGGCAGGTCGGAGGCGGCCATGGCGGCTCGGGTTATAACGGCCGCCCGGCCAGGCTCGCAAGCGCGGCGCGCAGCTCGGGCAGGCCGGTCCCCTCGACGCTGGAGGTGACGAAGGCGGCGGGATGGGCCGCCGGCCGCTTGGCGATCTCGGCCCGCAGGCCGGCCTCGACCGCGGCAAGGTCCTTGGGCTTGGGCTTGTCGGCCTTGGTCAGCACGGCGTGATAGACCACCGCCGCTTCGTCCAGCAGGGTCATGATCTCGCCGTCGACCGGCTTGAGGCCGTGGCGGGCGTCGATCAGCAGGCAGACCCGCGCCAGCGTCGGCCGGCCGCGCAAATAGTCGCGCACCAGCGCGTTCCAGGCCTCGATGCGCGCCTTGGGCGCCTCGGCATGGCCATAGCCCGGCAGGTCGACCAAGGTCAGCCGCCGGCCGAGATCGAAGAAATTGAGTTCCTGGGTACGGCCCGGCGTGTTCGAGGTCCGCGCCAGGTCCTTGCGCCCGACCAGGGCGTTGAGCAGCGAGGACTTGCCGACATTGGAGCGCCCGGCGAAGGCGATCTCGGGCAAGCGGAAGGCCGGCAGCTTGCCCAATTCCGCCACGCCCATCAGGAAGCGGCATTCCTGGGCGAACAGCCACCGCCCGGCCTCCAGCGCCTTGGCGTCGGGCCGTTCCAGCGCGGTCGAGGGCGCGAGGCTGGGAAGCATGCCGGCAGACTACCGGATTCCGCGGCCTTTATACCAAGCTGCGATGAGCCTTGTTCATCGCAGCTTGGAACGGCCATTGAGGCCGCGCGTCTTATGGCGCGTAAGCCAAGGGCGCGGATGCGCCCGCCCGGCGCCTGAGGGCGCGTTGACCGGTCACGGTCAACGCGGATTGGTATTAACCGTTCCTTAACCATGGCGCGCTATTATGCCGGCCATGAACCGGATCGCGCCCCTTCTGGCGGCCCTGGCCGCGCTGGCTTTGCAGGCCTGCACCAACACCGCCAATCGCACCCTTTCGGCGATCACCGACCAGGATTGCGACGTCGATCGCCTGATCACGCCGCACAAGGTGTGCAGGCCGGTCCAAAACGTCGTCCAGCGACCGCTCTACTGCTACAAGACCATCGGCGTGATGAATTGCTACGCCACGCCCGATCCCTTCATCGATCCGCTCAGCCCGGTCCAAGTCGCGTCCTTGCCGGTCAACACCATTCCCGCCGGCAGTTACGGCAGCAACGGGCCGTCGGTGGCCAATCCCGAAGCGCGCGTCGCCGCCCAGTTGGCCGCGCTGCAGGCGGCCGAGATCGAAGCCCAGCGCCAGATGGCGCTCGAAAAGGCGCGCCAGGATGCGCTCGAGGCGATCGAACGCGAAGTCAAGGCGCGCGAAGCCGCGCTTGCGGAACGCCTCCGCCGCGAACAAGCCGAACGCGACGCCGCCAACGCCCCGCCCCCGCCGCCCGCTCCGGTGACGGTGGTGCCGACCCAGCCCGAAGAAGCCAAGAAGCCGCCGCCGCGCCGCCCCGCGCGTCGCACCACTTCGACCAACCGGCCGCGTCCCTTGACCAGCA
>Ga0194120_10004363_pt1 | contig 21961 bp, 14 predicted proteins | sample TA2MahCa65mmetaG_FD_148642 | JGI IMG/M metagenome (GOLD analysis project Ga0194120, IMG submission 148642) | Freshwater microbial communities from Lake Tanganyika, Tanzania - TA2015019 Mahale Deep Cast 65m | ecosystem: Environmental > Aquatic > Freshwater > Lake | place: Tanzania: Lake... | reverse complement strand
CAAATTACATTCAAGGTTCACACAACCCTGCAATGGCGTGGTATATTTTATCGGGAATTGGTTTTGGCTCAACGGCATTGATGGTGTTGTATAATGCGATGGTTGCGAAAAAATAGATTTGGGATTTACATTTGAAACTGCGGAACTATTTGTTTGCGCATAAAGTTTAAAACCAGAAATCGAAAATCATTTTAATTCGTCTCCGTTTAACGCGGGGTTTTCTCTCATAAATAATTTCAAAAAACAATATGGCAAAAGCAAAAAAGAAAACTGTAAAGAAAGTAACTTCTAAAAAAGTTGCATCAAAGAAAAAAGTAGCCGCAAAAAAATCGTCTGTCCCGAAACAACCAAAATGGTGGGGAAAAGGATACCAATCCATTTCCGTGTTTTTGAATATGAAGGACGTTGAAAAAGCATACAACTTTTATCAGAAAGCGTTTGGCTTTACTAGACGTGGGATGATGAAAGGACCAGATGGGACAGCGATGCACGCAGAAGTTGAATACAACGGCTCAACCGTGATGATGGGACCGGAAAATCCGATGCAGAATGGTTTTGCTCCGGCGTATTACAAAGGTTCTCCCGCGTCAATGTATGTGTATGTAAAAGATGTTGATGCATTTTGCGCGAAAGCGAAGAAAGCAGGAGCGCAATGTTTGCAAGAATGTCAAGACCAATTTTGGGGCGATAGAATTTGTTTGCTTTCCGATACCGAAGGATATTTGTGGTGCTTCGGAACGCATATCAAAGACATAAAGCCGGAAGATATGATGCCGCCGATGTAGTAATTGGTTATTAGTAATTCGATAAAACCCCGAGCGAAATATCGCTTGGGGTTTTTCTTTTTGAGTGAGCATAATTTTAGTATTTTTCTTCCCAAAATTTTGAAACCTGAGTTATGCCATCAGAAGCCGCAAGCGTTGACCTTTCCAAACTAAAAATTCGCCGCGAGGAACACAAGCCCAATAAAAATCCCGATAAAAGTTATGCGTGGATTTATACGCTTGTAGGAATCATCGTTGCCGGCATTGCGATTTATTATTTTTTTCAGAAAACGTTTGAAACAGCGATTGAAGTAGAAACGACAACGGTTTCGTTGATGTATCCTTCGCAAGCAAATGCGTTACTCACGGCAAGCGGTTATGTCGTTGCACATCGGAAAGCGGCAATTGCATCGAAAGGAACTGGAAAACTTGTGTTGCTGAATGTTGAAGAAGGAGATGTTGTAAAAAAAGGCGATGTGATTGCACGAATCGAATTTGCTGATGTGGAAGCAAGTGTGAACCAAACAAAAGCGAATGTGAATGTTGCAAAGGCAGGTTTGGAACAAGCGAAAGCGGAGCAATTCGAAGCGCAAAAAACGTTCGACAGAGTCAAACCGCTTTTCGATGCGAAACTCATTTCGCAGCAAGAATTTGAAAGCGCAGATGCACGATTGAAGCGAGCAAATGCGATGGTAACATCTGCAGAAGCGGGAATTATTGCAGCCGAAGCCAATGTTGTCGCATTGGAGGTTCAGTTGGAAAATACGTTTATCCGTGCGCCGTTTGACGGAACAATTTTAAATAAGAATGCAGAAGTTGGAGAAATTGTTGCGCCATTTGCCGCATCTGCAAGTTCACGCGGAGCAGTAGTAACAATCGCTGATATGAAATCCATCGAAGTCGAAGCCGATGTTTCCGAATCTAATATCGAGCGTGTGAAAGTCGGAAGTCCGACAGAAATTGTTCTCGATGCTGTTCCCGATAAACGTTATCGCGGTTACGTGCATAAAATTGTTCCAACAGCAGATAGAGGAAAAGCAACGGTGATGACGAAAATACGATTTGAACAATACGATGAGCGTGTGTTGCCGGAAATGAGTGCAAAAATTTCTTTCTTACATGAAAAACAAACAACAATTGAAAATGCACAACCGATTCTTACACTTCGTCGGGAAGCGATTGCTGAACGCGACGGAAAGCGTGTTGCGTTTCTTGTAAAAGGAGAAACAGTTGAAGAAATTACCGTTCAACTTGGACAATCAATGGGAAATTTGTATGAAATAACATCTGGACTTGCGGCGAATGATAAAGTCGTTGGCGCGTCAGAATGAGAAACTGAAAAATGGAAGTAAAGTAAAAGTGAAAGAGTAAAAATTTAGCCACGAATTACTCGAATTGACACAAATGTTGTTTTGTGAAAATTTGTGTAATTAGTGGCAACAAAAAAAAAATAAAATTATGTCGAACAACAGCGCTATCGTTTCAGTACAAAACATTTCTAAATCATATTGGCGGGAGAAATTGGAAATTCCCGTTCTGCAGAATATTTCTTTCGATATCCCCGAAGGAGAATTTCTTGCATTGATGGGACCATCGGGTTCCGGTAAAACAACGTTGCTTAATCTCATTGCAGGAATTGATAAACCCACAAACGGAACTATTACAGTTTCTGAAACGAACGTTACTGCGTTAAACGAATCTGCGCTTGCAAAATGGCGAGCAAATAATGTCGGTTTTGTTTTTCAATTTTACAACTTAATGCCCGTTCTTACAGCGTTTGAAAACGTTGAACTTCCGTTGCTTCTTACGAGTTTAAAAAAGAAAGAACGCAAGGAACACGTCGAACAAGTGTTGAGCATCGTTGGTTTAAGTGATAGAATGGACCATTCGCCGAAACAACTTTCCGGCGGACAACAACAGCGAGTTGCAATCGCTCGCGCAATCGTTACAGACCCAACGCTTCTTGTTGCTGATGAACCGACCGGAGATTTGGATAAACATTCTGCGGAAGAAATTATGATTCTTATTGAACGCTTGAATCGCGAGTTAAAGAAAACAATCGTAATGGTAACGCACGACCCGCGCGCAGCAGAAAAAGCGCACACGACACGACATTTGGATAAAGGAGAACTTTCTTGAGAAATTCCAAATGTCAAAATACAAATGACAAATAAATTTCAAGCACCAATAATCAAATTCGAATTTGGGAAATTGCATTTTAGAAATTATTTGTTATTTGAAATTTGTGTTTTGTAATTTCTATAAAAATTTCTTATGAAAATATTCAAACTCATTCTCAAAAATTTTAAGCGGCACAAGTTGCGTTTATCGCTGACGATTGTCGGAATTGCGATTGCGGTAATGGCTTTCAGTCTGTTGCGCACAGTAATTACCGCGTGGAATGCGGGAGTTGATATCGCATCTCCGAACAGAGTTGTAACGAGTCATGCCGTCTCGTTCATAATGCCGCTGCCTATTTCGTACCGAGATAAGATTGCAAAAATTCCCGGCATCGAATCCATCACGTATGCAAACTGGTTTCAGGGAGTTTATAAAGATAAAAATCAGTTTTTCCCGCGTATGGCGATAGATGCGGAAACGTTTTTCCAAGTGTATTATGAATATAAAGTTGACACAAGTTTGTATCTCGAAGCGATGAAAAAACAGCGCAACGGATGTATCATCGGGAAAAAAATTGCGAAAGAATACAATTTGAAAATCGGCGATAAAATGATTGTGGATGGCGATATTTATCCTGGTCGCTGGGAATTTGAAGTTGTCGGTTATTACAGCGGCAAAGGTGACCCGAAAGTTGATGAAACGTGGATGGTGTTCAACTGGAGTTATCTCGATGAGCAGTTACGACAATCCCAATCGGGACGCGGCGGTTATGTGGGATGGTACGTGTTCAAAGTGAAAGACCCGAATACGATAGCAGAAATTTCGGAGGCGATAGATAAAGAATTTTTTAATTCGGATGCGAAAACAAAAACGCAAACAGAACAGGCATTCAATCAAAGTTTTGTTTCAATGTCCGGCGCAATTCTTTCGGCGATAGAATTTGTTTCGTTTGTGATTATCGGAATTTTATTTCTCGTGCTTGCAAACACGATGATTATGTCAGCACGCGAGCGTATTCGAGAATATGCCGTTTTGAAAACCCTTGGATTTACAACTTCCCATCTCGTTATGTTGATTACCGGCGAAGCAATCATTATTTCATTTGTTGGCGGAATCTTTGGTATTGCCGTTACCTTTCCTATTGTAGATGTATTAGCGGAAGCGTTTGCCCGTATCTTCCCGATTTTTATTGTTGCAAATTCCACTCTCGTTATCGCCGTAAGTTTTATCATCGTTGCCGGAATTATTTCTTCGCTTGTGCCGTTATATCGTTCCATCAAAACGAGCATTGTGGATGGGTTGAGACATATTGGATAATTTTTCATTTTAGATTTTATATTTTTCATTTGTATGAAAATTCCTTTCAGTTATACATTCCGAAGTTTATGGACGCGACGATTAACAACGGCGATGACCATTTCCGGCGTTGCATTAGTGGTGTTTGTATTTGCGGCAGTTCTTATGCTTGCGTACGGAGTAGAAAAAACAATGGTAGAAACAGGTTCCGAAGATAACGTCATTTGTCTTCGCAAAGCATCGCAGGGTGAACTTGCAAGCCAAGTTGACCGCGACGCGATTAACAATATCAAAACATATCCCGAAATTAAATTGTCGAAAAGCGGAAATCCGCTTGCGTCAAGTGAATTGTTCACGATTATCAATCTCACGAAAATTGAAACGAATGATATGGGAAATGTTGCTATACGCGGCGTTGAACCTGCGGCGTTCAAACTGCGTCCTCACGTCAAAATAACTGAAGGAAAAATGTTCGAACTTGGAATCAATGAAGTAATTGTTGGGACAAATATTCACAAACGATTCTCAGGTTGCAATATCGGAAACGAACTTGCCTTTGGGGGGGAACAATGGAAAATTGTCGGAGTATTTGAAGCGAACGGAACAGGATTTGAATCGGAAGTATGGGGTGACGTTAATCGTTTTATGACAGCATTTGATAGGGCAAATGTTTTTTCTACGCTGACATTTGCTTTGAATAATATTGATGATTTTTCCACTGTAAAAAAACGAGTGGAAGAAGATCCACGTTTTAATTACGTCGAACTGAAACGTGAGCGAGTGTACTACCGCGAGCAATCCGAAATGATGGCGGGATTTATTCGCATCCTCGGAACGACAATTACGATTATCTTTAGTTTTGGCGCAATGATTGGTGCAATGATTACAATGTATTCTGCGGTTGCAAACAGAACGATCGAAGTTGGAACATTGCGTGCACTCGGGTTTCGGCGAAAAAATATTCTTTCTGCATTTCTTTTCGAATCGCTAACGATAGCATTACTCGGAGCGGGAATTGGAATTGCGCTTGCGTCGTTTCTGCAATTCTTTTCTCTTTCGACCATCAACTGGGGAACGTTTTCAGAATTTGCGTTCGGATTTGAACTTTCAATAGATATCATTATCAGCAGTATAATATTCGCAGTCGTGATGGGTATAGTTGGCGGATTTTTCCCTGCGTTTCGCGCCGCACGTTTGAATATCGTTAATGCGTTGCGTGCATCGTAGTTTTTTCCATTCCTCAATTTTTTCCTATTTTTTTCCCCAATTTTTGAAAAGAAAAGTTTAAAGAGAATCAAAATCAATGCTTACACCCAAGAAGAAAATAAAAGTATCATCGAAAGAATTAAAGAAAGATGAACTGCTGACGTTTGTCGAAAGAGCGTCCGCGTGGTATTATGCTTACCAAAAAAATGTTACTACCGCCGTCATTGCTGTTCTTACAATCGTTGGCGCATTGTGGTATTATTCATATCACGTTCGCAGCAACAATGAACGCGCATCGGCAGAGTTGGGAAAAGTGTATTCGCTGTACGACAACGGACAATTTAAGGAAGCAATTGAAGGGAATCCCGACAACAAAATTCCTGGTTTAAAATCGCTCGTAGAAAACTATGACGGAACGGATGCAGGAGAAATAGCAGAATTGTATCTTGCAAACGCATATTCTATGACGAATGATTACGAAAATGCGTTGAAGCATTTTGAACGTTGCAATGTATCTGATGCGCGATTGAAAGCCGCTGTTCTTGCGGGAATAGCATCGTGCAAAGAACTACAAAAGAATTATCGTGAAGCCGCTGAACATTATCGAAAAGCCGCCGCACTGAGCGGAGTATCTGTTGCGACACCGGAATATATTTTTTATGCAGCGAATAATTTTGCATTGTGCGGTGAAAAAGAAACTGCGCGCGAACTGTATAAACGTTTGAAAAAGGAATTTCCGCAATCGCAGCAAGCGCGCGATATTGACCGATTTCTTGAAGCAATTTCCGGATAATTTTTCTCCATCAACTGAGCATTTCTTTGTCATTTTTTGATGCAATACTTCTTGGTATTGTTCAGGGATTAACCGAATTTCTTCCGATCAGCAGCACAGCGCATCTTACGCTCACCGGGAAATTATTGGGACTTGTTGATGAACATCATCCCGAGCAATGGACAGCGTTTATTGCCGTTCTTCAGTTGGGAACGTTGCTTGCCGTGCTTGCGTATTTTGGGAACGAAATACTTTCCATCATCCGCTCATCATTTCGCGAAATTATTCTCGAACGAAAATCGTTTGCCGCAAGTTCTTCCGACACGCAAAAAGGAATTCATATCGTTGTCGGGACGATACCGATTGTTGTTGTTGGTTTGTTGTTCAAGAAAATAATTGAAGGCGCGCTTACAAAAAATCTCTGGCTCATTGCGGCAAATCTGATTTTCTTTGCGCTTGTTCTTTTTTTTGCAGAAAAAATTTCCAAACGAGAACGTACGGCACAACACATCCTTTGGCGCGATACGCTTGCAATCGGATGCGCGCAGGTGTTTGCTTTGTTTCCCGGAGCATCGCGTTCGGGAGTTACGATTGCCGGCGGATTATTTTCCGGCTTAACACGCGAAGCCGCCGCTGAATATTCTTTTTTGCTTTCTGTTCCCGCAGTATGTGCAAGCGGATTGCTGGAATTGCAACAATCATTTTTGTATACGCATTCGTTACTCGGCGCAGAACTTTTTGTCGGAACAGTTGCTTCTGCTGTTGTCGGATATGCTTCCATTAAATTTTTACTGAAGTTTTTGAAAACACATTCGAACAATATTTTTATTTTTTATCGCATTGCAGTGGGAATGATTCTTCTTGCCTTGCTGTATTATTCTTTCATTCACGCATAGTTTTTTTTCAACAATTATTTACAAGGAATAACTTTTTATGTCAAAATATTTTTTCACTCTCGTTGCAGTTGTGTTATTCACAACGTCAACATTATTTTCCCAAGAATCATCAGCCAAAATGGAAACAGCGCCCAAAGTTCAACCGCCGCCATCACCCGTTGTTGTTATGGAAACATCAATGGGAACAGTAGAAATTGAATTGTATCCCGAACATGCACCGAAAACCGTTGCGAATTTTCTTTCGTATGTGAACGAAAAATATTTCGACGGAACAATTTTCCACCGTGTCATCAATAATTTTATGATTCAAGGCGGAGGTTTTACGAAGGACTTCAAAGAAAAAGAAACAAAACCGTCGGTTGAAAACGAAGCGGATAACGGTTTAAAAAATGAAGTTGGAACAATTGCAATGGCGCGCACGAATGAACCACATTCTGCAACGTCGCAGTTTTTTATCAACGTGAAAGACAATGCGTTTTTGAACTTCTCCGCAAAAACTCCGCAAGGATGGGGTTATTGTGTGTTCGGGAAAGTAACGAGCGGAATGGAAGCAGTGAACAAAATCAAAGCAGTGAAAACGGGAACGAAACAATTTGAAACACATGGACAGAAAGTTCCGTTTCAAGATGTTCCGACGCAGGAAGTCGTGATAAAATCTGTGCGACTGAAAGAACAGAACCAGAAAAAAGAAAAAGAGTAAATTCTTTTCAAGAAAAAAAAATCCCACGTGCAACAACCGCGCGTGGGATTTTTTGTTTTCAAGATTTCAGTACTTTTCAGCGCATTTTTTTTCAAACAAAATTATTGTGAGACTAACACAAGAATCACCCACTTTTCTACTTCCAATAGAAAAAGAAATACAAAAATTAGATAAGAAGAACTTCGCCTGCGTGAATGTACTCTTCGGCGATGAACATTATTTTGTCAATGAGTTTATTCGTTCCGTTATGCGCAATGGCGTTGAGGATTCGTCGAAATCGTTTAACCTTGATGTGCTTCAAGGGAATGACGTTGCACTCGATACAATACTTGCGTGTGCGCGCCAACTTCCGATGGCAGGAATGTTTGATGTTGCTACTGCGCAGCGTCGTGTTGTTATCGTTCGCAACTTCGAACTTGGGAGGAAAAAAGAAAATGAAGAAAAACTGTTTTTCTATTTTCAAAAACCCGCGAATGAAACCGTACTTGTGCTGGATATGCCGAAACTTGATATGAAAATGGAACTCTACAAAAAATTATCGGCTGAAAAATATGTGAGCGTTGTTCATTGCAAAGCGTTGAGTGATGAACAGGCAATTGCGTTGCTCGCAAGAGAATTTGCACATAGAAAAAAAAATATTTCAAAAGAACATTGCGAACGCATACGTTCGACGACGGGAAATTCTGTGAGCGAATTACTCGGCACCGTAGAAAAAATTGTTACGTTTCTTGGCGAACGCGATTCTATTTCCGTCAACGAGTTGCGGGAAATTGTCAGCAATTCAAATACGTACGACGTGTGGGATTTGCAAAACGCCGTACACGAACGCAATCTTTCGCGCGCGCTCGAAATTGCACAGCGATTACTTGAAACAGGAGAAAGCAGCGTCGGAATGCTTGCGATGCTTTCCAATTTTTTTATGCGGCAACTGCAACCGAAACACCGATTGAATTACGGGAAGACAACCAAGTATGCAAACGCCGAGATACGCAAAAATCTTTCGCTTCTTGTTGCGGCGGATTCCAAAAGAAAATCATCTTCGCTTGATGATTACGCATTGATGACGCAATTGCTTTTAGAAATTGTTCCCAAAGCGTTCGTACGCAAGTGAAATTATCAAAGGAAGATTGCAACGACAGAAGAAAAGCGCGACCGATTTTTTTTGGTGGTTAATATTGTTCCGCTTTTCTTTTTCGAAGAAAAATTCTAAATTTGCTACGACAATTTATTTCAGAATGAAAAAATATTTGTATCGTATTCCTGAATCGTTTCTTCGCACATTGTGGGAAGAACAATTCTTTCTGCAATTCGAACTTGTTACAACCGACGGGAGAAGTGTTTGCGTTCTCGATTCGGGGAAACCAAACAGCGATAGCGGTCCAGATTTTCTCGGCGCTTCTGTTATCATTGGTGGCGTTACGTTTCGTGGCGATGTGGAATTTCATAACGATGTTGCGGCGTGGAAACGACATCGTCATCATACGGACAAACGGTACAACGCCACTATTTTGCACGTTGTTGTGTTTGGGGACGAAGAAGTTTTTCCTACGCGTTCGGCGGCGAATCGCGCAATTCCGTTGGTTTCTCTTTCGCGCGTTCTTCCGTTTATTGCGGAACAGTTCGAGAATCGGCGCAACGTTAAAAAAAATTCGACACTTCTGTGTGCTGAAAAAAATCTTGCTCTGGAATCGCCATTGATAGAATCGTGGCTTACAAAACTTGCGTTGCAGCGAATGGAGATGAAGATTCGCCGATTTTCCGAACGAATGAAATTTCTTGCGGAAGAAAAAATCAGGAAACGAACTTCTCAAATACATGAACCCTTGAATCAATTCGGGATTATTGTAGACGAAGAATTGCCGGAAGAAATTCCGCGAGAGCAGTCGTTCATATCCTTAAAAGATTTTCGTAAGAAAGCATTGTGGGAGCAAGTATTGTACGAAGGAATATTTGAAACGCTCGGATATTCTAAAAACAAGAAACCATTTTTACAACTTGCGCAAGGCGTACCGTTGGAAATGATAAGAGAATTTTTGGAGGATGCCGCTTCGTCAAGAAATGAAACAGAATGTGTTCGATGCATCGAAGCGGTTTGCGTTTATATTTCCGGTCTTCTCCCTTCGGATTCCGCAGAACAAAATGAAGTCCGTTACATTGCCCAATGCAGAACCATTGGAACAACTATTTCGGAAAAATTCCGTTTTCAAAAATTATCTGCACTCGATTGGCAATTTTTTCGATTACATCCGGAGAATTTTCCAACAATAAGAATTGCGGGAGGAAGCAGAATAGTTGCACGATTGCTGAAGTTTGACGTATTAAGAGTTCTCATTTCGTTTTGCAAGGATACAATGAAAAACAGTAACGAAAAATTACGACAATTGGAGTCTTTGTTTATCGTGTCGGCGGATGGTTTTTGGAAAACACAGTATCGTTTTGGAAGCGCATCCGGAGTGCCATTAAAAACATTCGTGGGAAAAGAGCGCGCTCGTGATATTGTTCTGAATGTTGTGTTTCCGCTGTGTTTGTTGTACGCAAGAACCTTTAAGGATGTTGCGTTGCGTAAAGAAGTTCTTGCGTTGTATTCGTTGTTGTCTCATTCTGCGGATAATGCCATAACGAAGAAAATTCGGCAACAACTTGTTTATGAAAAATTTCCGTTCCGAACTGCGATGTATCAACAAGGGGCGATTCAGTTGTATAATTATTTTTGCGCCGATGCGAAATGCAACGAGTGCGAAATCGGGAAGCGCGTATTCTAAATTCGGTTCCGAAAAAAAGATATAAGAGTGTTTTGTATTTCATCGGAAAAGAAGTAATTTTTTTCCCGTTCATTTCGTTATTTTTGTATCAAATTTATTTTTGTAGTAATGTATTTTTAAGGAAACGATTTTATGTGCCGAATCATTTTTTTCTTGTTCTGTTTCTTTTTTGCAATTGTGTATCCTTCACGATTGCTTTCTCAACTCCAACAAAATAATATTATCATCAACGAATGGTATCTCAATCCTGCTCTTGCCGAAGGAAAAGAATACGTTGAACTCATCGTTGTAAAAGACCACGCCGATTTGCGCGGAGTTCGTCTTTCCGACGTTTCGGTGAAAGGTGGTTCCGGCGCGCTTGCTGAAGGTCATCTCACATTTCCTCAATTAAGTTTTCTCGCTGATATTCCTCAATGGACAATTATCGTTTGTGTTCTTGAAGCACCCGTAGTTAATACGAATATCTTTACGCAAGATACTGATGTGAGTGATGGCCGACTTACGCTCTTTTCGAAAGCGCTTGATGGAGGAATACTTGATACGATAGGGAGAATGGACCTTTCTACTGCGGAAAATATCGTACTCCTTGCGAACGGAAGTGATACGGCGAAAACAATTGATTATGTTGCAACTGGAAATAATAATTCTCTGGCAAATTTTCCCGACGCGACGTGGATATCAAATTTATCTACGGGCATAGGAACGAGAGTTACGTATTTTACAAATAGTGCCGGCAACGGATTGGTGAATGATAATGCGTTTGTTGGATGGAATGCTAATATTACTGCAACATTGAAAACGCCGGGATATTCAAATCCGGGTCAAATATTACCAGTGGTCAATTTTCCGCCGTCAATAACAGAACTTTGGCGAGGTCCGTTTGTTCCTTTTTCCAACAATGTTGATACAATCTATTGCCGCGCAACGGACAATGGAGGAATAGCAAGTGCGACGATAAATTATACTATCAACGGCGGTTCTTCGTACTTTGAAGATATGACATTGGTAAGCGGAAATAATCACGATGGAGTTTATCGGGGAATCATTCCGGCGATTGCTCATAGCAACGGCAATCGCATTGATTATTTTGTGCGCATTGTTGATAATAATCCTTCGCCGTTGTATATAGATAGCGATAACTTCGGGTACTTTGCGGGAATTTCTCCGATGAGTACCGAAGGAATAAAGCAACATAACGGAATCGGAGAATTGAAATATCAGGGATATGCAGCGCGTGTGAGAGGAACTGCTACGGTAAATTCTTCAACGTTTTCTTTAAGCGAATTCGATGTATTTCTTGAGGATTCCGTTGGTGGAATAAATATCTTTTTTCCCGAACCACTGACGCAAATTGCCGAAGGAAACGCATATACGATTGTTGGAACATTATCAACAAAAAATGGACGCGCACTACTTACGTCGCCGAATCTTTTGGTTACGCAAAGTGTTTCACCTACAACGATACTACCGTATGTTCTTACGATTGGAGAATACTTGGCGAATCCGGAATTTTATGAATCTACTCTTCTTCGGTTTCAGTCGTGCCAAAAAACGAACGGAGCATGGCCTTCATCAGGAAACGATGCGCAACTTACTATTACTGATGGAACAGGGAACATAACATTGTATTTGGATGGAAATACAAACGTTGGAAATTATTCTGAGCCGGATTATCCCGTGAACTTTTCCGGTATTGCTTATCAAAACGATGATACGAGTCCATATTTTGACAATTACGGAATACTGCTGCGGGGTATTTCCGATGTTTCTGTTGGAGAAGTGAATACGCCTCCTGTAATTGAATCAGTTTCGCGAACTATTGGCGTGCCGACGATGGGACAAACAAATACGGTAACAGCAGAAATTACTGATAACAGCGAAGTCAGTTTGGCATATTTGGTTTACATCATCAATAATATTCAGCGCGATTCTGTACAAATGTTTGAAATCGCAAAAGAAATAGTTGCAGGGAAAAAGAAAACGACGTTGAGCGGAACACTTCCCGGAACCATCAATCAAAACGGAAATCGCGTTCGCATACTTGTACATGCAAAAGATGATGGCGTTCCTCCGTTAAGCGGATTTAGCGAAGAACAAAAATATATTGCGGGGGTAACGGCAATTTCTCCAACGCGATTGAAAAGCACTGATAACGAAGGAAACTTACTCTATGAAGGATACACCGTACGCGTGCGTGGAGTTGCAACTGTCGGCGATTCCGTGTTTTCGTTTTCCGATGTGGATATTTATGTACAAGATGATTCCGGAGGAATAAATATTCACAACGAAGGCGGAATCGGTGTTGTTGATTTTAATAAAGGGAAAGGGTATGAAATTACTGGAACTCTTACGCATTTTCAAGGAACTGCGCGACTTACAACTCCATTCTTTTCTGCAGATACAGCAAATATCAATAAAATAATTACGCCCAAAACATTACTACTTTCACAATGGTATGAAACACCGGAACTCTACGAAGGAATGCTCATTACTATTCAGCAATGTATGTATATTGATGGAAATTGGCCATTTGACCCGATAGATGTTGATATATATTTGACGACGCCCGAATTTTTTCCCTTATCGTGTTTCCTCGATGGCGATGCGGATTTTTATTCGTTTGAGCAACCAACATGGCCTGTGGATTTAACTGGAATTGCAATTCAACGCGATGCCGAATTTCCGTTTAACGAAAATTATTGGATACAACCGCGGCAAATGACTGATTTAATCGAAGTAGTTCCGAATACTCCTCCGGAACCGTTTGACATTATTGAGCCGGAAGATAATACACAATTCACTTTTAATGATGGTTCGGATGAGTTTCAAATGTCATGGGTTGCAGCAAATGATCCGGAAAACAATACGGTTCGCTACAAAATAGTTTTTGCGACAGATTCTTTATTTATGCATAGAATTGATACGATGATTGCACCACGAGGCGGCTTAGATACGTTGGCAATTTTAACGGGAATAAAAGCGCAAGTGATAATAAATAAGTTACAGTCGCAAAAAGTTTCAACTGTATTTTGGAAAGTATATGCTAATGATGGAACGTTTTCAACCCCGAGTAATCAAATGTTTCGTCTGAAACTTCAGGTTAATAATTCCTTTCCTTCAACATTTAATTTAAACGCTCCGCTGGATGGAACACCGTTTCCGATAACGGATTCCGGAGGAGTGCCGGCTATAACATTTATGTGGGAAAATGCATATGACCTGGATGAATCTGATGGGGTGCTGTATTATTTACTTTTATCCGAAACTCCTGCGTTCAACGATTTTTCAGTGTATATGCCGTTATTGACAAATGGTGATTCGACATCGAATAATAATTTTCTCACGGTTCCAAGCATAAATTTATATAACAAATATCTTGCTTCGGGGCGAGATTCCGTTCGGCTTTATTGGATTGCACGAGTGATGGATGATAATTATTTTTATGCGCACACGACAGCAAGCGCAGATACATTTCAGATCTTGATACATACAATTCCTGTCGGATGGAACAATCAAAACGACGTCATCATCAATGAATTTATTTTCAATCCAACTCTTGCAGAAGGAAAAGAATTTATTGAATTACTTGTTGCAAAAGATGGCGTTTCGGACTTACGCGGTTATCGGTTATCGGATGTGGATTCAAAAGGAGGAAACGGAGAAAATGCAGAAGGTCACCTTGATTTTCCCAATGAAGATTATTTATTCAATTTACCGTTCAGCACTCGTATTGTTTGCGTTTTATCAACTCCTGTTGATAATCCTAATATACTCACGCAGGATTTAGACCCAAGCGATAGCGTTCTTGTACTTTTCAGTAAAGCAATTCCCGGGGGAGTGCTTGATACGATAGGGAATTTGAATATAGAAAAACACGACAATATTGAATTGCTTCGCGGAACGTTATCTGATGCGGCAACCATTGATTTTATCGCCGCAGGAAATAATTCAACACAAGGAAATTTCCCAGATGCGTTGTGGGATAGTAATTTCGATACGCTATCAAGCGGAAAAGTAACGTATTTCACCAATTCACAAAACGTTGGCTTGTTGAACGATTATCCCGATATCGGATGGAAATTGAATCAACCGACGAATAAAAAATCTCCCGGATTACTTAATCCAACACAAGTATGCGGAACCATCGGCGACACTCCTCCCTTGTTGGTATCGCACAATCGTATTCCGTTTATTCCTCAGCATTTTTCGCAAGATACAATTTTGTTCACGTTTGCAGATAATATTGCAATTGACACAGCGATACTGTATGTTTCTATCAACGACGGAGGATACGAACCATACGATTTTGTACGTGTCAATTCCGACTCGATTGTAGAACTATGGGCAGGAGTTATTCGAAAACAAGTAAATCTTTCAGGAACAAAAATTGACTATTATGCAGAAGCGGTTGATAACAATGGACTTCTCTTCTCTACTCAAAAATATGGATACTTTCCCGGAGTTCATCAACTGGATTACGAAACAATTCGCGCGGTAGATACAAACGGTATTGCGTTGCATCTTAATTATGCTGTTCGCGTCCAGGGAACGGCAACAGTAAGCGACCACACATTTGCTTTAAATCGTCTTGATGCGTATGTTCAGGATGCTTCCGGAGGAATAAATCTTTTCGTTCCGCAAAGTCAAGGCGGCGATACGATTCACATAACAGAGGGATTGCCATATACCATTGAGGGAACGCTCATTCAGTTTCGCGGGAAATTAGAATTATCAACTCCAGGATTTCGAGCGATTCAGGAGGGTACACCCATCCCGATTGCTCCACAACATTTGACAATTGCAGATTGGCTCGAACAACCGGAATTTTATGAAGGTAGTCTTGTGCGTTTTAGCAATGTTTTTAAGGACAGCGGAACGTGGCCTCTTCCCGGAAGTTTTGCAACGATTGCCATCAACGATTCAACAGCAGGCGGAGTGATGTTTATTGATAACGATACAGATTTGGATAATGTACCTGAGCCGCAATATCCGATTACCGTAACGGGAATTGCAAGTCAATATGCAACTACAACACCACCCTACATATTTGGTTATCAAGTTGTTCCGCGACGACGCGCGGATATTATTTCTGCTGGAGCGCCAACTGGTTTTGATTTACTTCTTCCCGCCGACAGTTCACGAATTCAATTTCTGAAAGCGAACGACTCCATTCGTTTCCTTTGGAACGAATCTACTGACCCGAACAATGATACATTACGGTACAAAATTATTTTTGCATCCGATAATGACTTTACAATGATACTTGATACTTCCGTTTCTCGGCAAAAAGGGTTATCAGCTTCCTATCAATTATACGGTTCGAAAGCCGCTTCGTTGTTACGAAAGATCGGAACGCTATCCAATCCTCCTGATTCTGCGCAAATTTTTTGGAAAGCAATTGTCAGCGACGGAGGAAATGTCATTTCAAGCAATCAAGAAAGAACGGTCAATCTTATTGTGCAAAATAAACCGCCGAAGCCGTTCACCTTAATGCTTCCTGCAAACAATGCTCGTGAGGTAATGGATACTTCACAGTTGCAAATGAAATGGAAAAAAGCAATTGATAACGATGCAACGGATACCGTTTTCTATTACATTCTTTTCTGCGAAAACAAAGGTTTTACCGATACAACAACGTATTCACCGAATATTTCAGGAAATATCATTACGTATCTCAAAGACACATCGTACACGATGCAACGATTAAAACTTCGACAGAAATATCTCCTCTCGCGCGATTCTGTTTTGGTGTATTGGATTGTGCGGGCGCAAGATATTTTCGGCGTTGGTCATCTTGTTGTAAGCGATACATTCCGATTGATGTTGAAGCGCACTTCAACAGGAATTGAACCGATTGTTTCATCCGTTCCCAAGGAATTTTATCTTGCTCAAAATTATCCGAATCCGTTTAATCCAACAACGGAAATGGAATTCGGTTTACCGAAGGAAAGTTTTGTCTCGCTGAAAATTTACAATGTATTGGGAAAGGAAGTGGCAACACTTGTTTCGGAAATTCTTGCAGCGGGAAGATTCCGAATCGAATGGAACGCAAATGATTTTCCCAGCGGAATGTATTTTTATCGTTTTTCGGCGGAGAGTTCGAACGGAATTACCTTTGTGAAAACGAGGAAGTTGGTTTTCGTAAAATAGTTTTCGCTCGCACGTTGAATGCATCAGCGTTTATTCAACCTTCAAGGTTAGAAAACCTTGAAGGTTTTTTCTTTCTTTTATGGAACTCATTCCATTCTCTCAAATGTTACACAAACCAATTCCATTAAGGAAAAGTTTTTTTAATTGAAGTGAAAAATAAAAATCGTAAATTTTGTGCCAATTTTTTCAAACATTGTACCAATCCAACTTTTCAATAATTACAGAAACACAATGACAAAGTACATCGTAACATTATTGTTCACCGCATTTATTATTTGCACTGTTCCACAGGCTATTTTTTCAGCAGATAAAAAAGCCACACCTTCTCCCGTCGTTTTAGAAATAGGGAAAGACCAAAAAATCACGTTGCAAAAATTCGAAGATTTCTATCGCCGGTACGGAGGAAAACCAGCGAATACCCCGATGACCAAAGTTGAAGCCGATAAATTTTTTGATTTATTCGTGAAATACGAACTGAAACTTGTGGATGCGCTTTCTCGCGGCTACGACACAACCGAAGATGCACAAAAAGAAATTCGCGAATATCGAAACGATTTGGCGACTTCCTATTTGCTCGAGCAGGACATTACGCTTCATCAGGTAAAGAAGATGTATCAGCGAAGGAAAGAAGAAATACGTGCGCGCCATATATTATTGAAATTTCCTGAAGTCGAAGAGGAGGAGGAAGAAGAAGAAGAAGAAAAAGATATGAATGAAGAAGATTCGCGCCGCGTCAAGAGACCCCAAGTGGATACGAATGCAATCAAACAAAAAGCGCTGGAAGTAATTCGAAGATTACAAGCAGGAGAATCGTTTGAGGCGCTTGCGCAGGAATTAACGGAAGACCCTTCTGGAAAAAATAACGGAGGGGATTTATATTATTTTACCACAGGACAAATGGTTTCTCAGTTTGAAGATGCATGTTATGATATGAAAGTCGGAGAAATCACTACGGAACCCGTGCAAACAATATTTGGTATTCACATTATTCAAGTGATGGACAGAAAACCTGCAGTCGGTTCAATACGGGCAAGTCATATTATGGCGCGATTCAATTCATCAAATCCAACGCCGGATGATACGTTGCACGCGTGGAAAAAAATCCATGCGTTAATGGACAGCATAAAAGTAAAAGGTGCAGATTTTTCGCTCATCGCCAAACGCAATAGTGATGATGCCGGAAGCGCATCAAACGGCGGCGATGTTGATACCTTCTCGCGACGCCGTTGGGTGCAGTCGTTTGATGAAGCCGCATACAATTTAAAGATAGGAGAACTTTCATCTATCGTTCGTACACCATACGGTTACCACATTATCAAATGCACGGAAATTCATCCATTAGGAACATTTGAAGCAATGAAAGAAGAATTGAAATCGCAGTATCTTTCTTCGCGATTTCAGGATGATAAAGCAGCGTTTCTCTTGTCGCTTCATAAAAAATATGCGTTCGAAGAACATTCGTCTGTATTGCAACAACTGCTTCAATCATTTGATACATCAAAAGTCATTGGAGATTCTGCCTGGGCAGAAGCAATTCCTTCCGATGTGCGAAAACAAACAATATGTTCGTATGCTGGGAAAAATTTGAGCGTGGATACAGTTCTGAAACTCGTGGAAGTTATGCCTGAAAGTTATGGAATGTCGTTATTGCCGAGGGATGTCAGTTCGGTTCTTGAGCACGTGTATGAACAGTTCTTGTTATTAGAAGAGGCAAAAGATATAGAAACGCGCTTTCCCGTTTTTGCACAAATGCTCGATGAATTTCGCGATGGAATAATTCTCTACCGCGCAGAACAACAAGAAGTATGGTCAAAAATTTTCGTTACCGATTCAGCGTTAGATGCGTATTTTGAAAATAATCGTGAAAAATTTCGCTTTCCCAATCGCGTCAACCTCAGTGCAATTTATGTCGGAAATGATACGTTGGCAAACAAAGCGTTCCTTCGGTTGCAAAAAGGAGAAACATTCGATACTGTTGCACTGACGGAAAACGCTTCTATCTTGATGCGGCTTAGAAAAGGAATGCTCGATTGGCTTCCTGCTGACCAAGATACGATGACACGATTAGCGTGGAAAATGGAAAAAGGAACATATAACAAACCGTTTCTTGTTGAAGGAAAAGGGTACACGATATTTTATGTCAACGATAAAGATTCATCGCGATTGAAAACCTTCGACGAAGCGGGTTCTGAAGTTTCCAACGTTTATCAGGATAGTGAAGCAAAACGTTTGGAGAATGAATGGATAGAAAGCGTGAAGAAAAAAATTTCAGTAAAAATGTACCGCGATGTTGTTCGGAAATCCGTGGCAAAAAAGAAATAGCAATAGCAGGCGAAGAGGCATTGATTGAACCTTGTAAGAATGATGCTCGGAATATCGGCATGCGTACTCATTGGATGTTCCCGCAAGCAGCCGCCAGCAGAATACGTTGCAAAAATTGACGGCGAAATGTTAATACAAAAACAAATAGAAACATTACACCCCGAATACGAACGTCGCTCGTATATCAATGCGTGGGTGAACGAAACGCTTCTGTTTCTCGAAGCGCAGAAAAACGGCTTAGGCGACGATGAGCGAATCCGCGAACAACTGCAAGCGTTTCGACGACAACTGCTTATTCAACGATTGCTGGAAAACGAAGTCTATCTTCCGAATGATACAGCAATGAACGAAGATACACTGCGGTCGTATTTCAATACGCATCGCAAAGAATTTCTTGCTGCCGTTGACCAAGTGATACTGAGCGGAATCGTGTTTCGGTTGCGCGACGAAGCAAATAAATTTCGCAATAAAATTTTACGCGGCAATGCTTGGGAAACGCAAATAGAAATTTCAAAAAACAGAAACACAGAAATTGTGCAGATTTTTGAGAAAAGTTTTTTTACAAAACAAACGATTCCTTCGCAGGAAATGTGGAACGTTGTACTATCGTTACGCTCGGGAGCAATTTCTTTTCCTATTGCAACTGGACAAACATTTGCCATCGTTCGTGTTGATGCAATGCAGCGCAAAGGAGAAGTATCGCCGTTCAATTTTGTGCGCGACGAAATTCGCCAGCGATTAGTCATTGCCATGCGAAAACAACGCTACGAAGAATTTCTTCATCAATTAAAAAATAAATATTCTGTTGATGTTCAAACGTTCGATATTCCCGGTGGAAAATAAATTCATCAATTTCTTCTTCTTGCTTCTGATTTGCGGAAGCAATGTTTTGCTAACAAACGCGCAACACAAATCGTTGGAACGCATTATTGCCGTTGTAGATAACGAAATCATTCTCGAATCGGAACTGAATGCGCAGGTGGATTTTTATATGTTCAACAATCGCATAGACACGGTTTCCCTGGAAATAAAAAAACAAATCCTGGAAGGAATGATTACCGACAAATTAATACTTGCGCAAGCAATTGAAGAAAGCGTTAATGTTTCGGATGATGAAGTTCAGCAGCAACTCGATGCCATCGTTCAGCAACGAGCATCGCAAGCCGGCGGTGAAAAAAAACTGGAGGAACTGTACGGAATGTCGCTTGCGAGGATAAAAATTGAGTTTCGCGATGAAATGCGGAAACAACTTCTTGCACAGCGATTGCAACAAACAAAATTTGGGAACGAATATATTTCAGCGCGCGACGTTGAAATGTTCTTCAGCGAATACAAAGATAGTTTGCCCATTATTCCTGCCACCGTTGAATTGGCGCATATCTTTAATATACCGAAACCGAATTCAGAAGTTCAACGTGCGGCGGAACAAAAAGCGCAACGCATTTTAGATAGTCTTCGATTGAACGGAGATTTCTCTTCGTTTGCAAAACAGTATTCTGATGACCCGGGTTCTGCTTCCGAAGGTGGGGATTTGGGGTTTGTGCGCAGAGGCCAATTTGTAAAAGAATTTGAAGAAGCGGTGTTTGCGTTGAGCGATAGCGAGTTTGCGCCTGTGGTGAAAACGCAATTCGGATTTCATGTGATTCAATTGCTCGAACGAAGAGGAGAATCCGTTCATCCGCGGCATATTCTTATTCGCGTCGGAAAAAGCGCAAGCGACGATACTGTAGCAATAAATTTTTTACAATCATTGAAGGATTCTGTTGCTGCAGGAAAAAGTTTTTCTGAACTCGCAAAAAAATATTCCGAAGACGACGAAACATCGTTCAAGGGTGGAGTAATGGAAGAACAACCGTTTGCACAACTTGATGACGAACTGAAATCCGTTCTCGATACTTTGTCTGTCGGAAGTATTTCGCCGCCGCTCAGAGCAATAGCAGGAACAAACAGCGGTTTTCAAATTGTCTATCTAAAAAATAAAACACTTGAACACCAAGCGAATTTGCGTGACGATTGGAAACGCATCGAGAAACTTGCGTTGAACTACAAACGTTCGAACGAATATCGCAAGTGGATTGAAGAACTGAAAAAAAATATTTACTGGGAATCGAGACTTTAGTTTGATTGTTTGCTGGTTCGTTCGTTTGTTCGTTATTGAATCAACAAACTAACCAGCAAACGAACTAACGAACCAACCAACTATCAAAAATTTGTGAATACAACAAAACCCATACAAACATTGAACGATATCGAAGCAGTAACCGAACTTAAATCTGCGCATCAAAAAATAAAATCGGAAATCGGTAAAATAATTGTCGGACAAACGGAAATTGTCGAGCATTTACTAATCGCGCTACTTGCTCGCGGACATTGTTTGCTTGTCGGCGTTCCGGGACTTGCGAAAACATTGCTCATCAAAACACTTGCCGAAGTTCTCGACTTAAAATTTTCCCGGATTCAATTCACTCCTGATTTGATGCCGAGCGATATTACGGGAACAGAAATCATCGAAGAAAATACGAGCGGTGGAAAATCGTTTAAGTTTGTCAAAGGTCCTGTGTTTGCAAACATTGTACTCGCCGATGAAATCAATCGCACACCGCCGAAAACGCAAGCCGCACTTTTGGAATCAATGCAAGAGCACAATGTAACTGCGGCGGGACAAACATATCATCTCGACGAACCGTTTTTTGTTCTCGCAACACAAAATCCGATTGAACAGGAAGGAACCTATCCATTGCCCGAAGCGCAACTTGATAGATTTATGTTCAACTTGTGGCTCGATTATCCTTCGGCGAAAGAAGAACAAGCAATTGTAAAATCAACGACGAGTTCGGTTGTTCCAAAGTTAGATAAAATTTTATCGGCGAAAGAAATTATGTTCTTTCAGGATTTAGTTCGCCGCGTTCCTGTTGCCGATAACGTGATTGAGTTTGCAGTACATCTCGTTACAAAAACTCGTCCGAACGATT
>Ga0194120_10004357_pt1 | contig 21994 bp, 25 predicted proteins | sample TA2MahCa65mmetaG_FD_148642 | JGI IMG/M metagenome (GOLD analysis project Ga0194120, IMG submission 148642) | Freshwater microbial communities from Lake Tanganyika, Tanzania - TA2015019 Mahale Deep Cast 65m | ecosystem: Environmental > Aquatic > Freshwater > Lake | place: Tanzania: Lake... | reverse complement strand
TCCGGCGCCGGCGGCGGAGGCCGGCAGGCCGGCGGCGCCGGTGAAGCGCTGGCGGTTGCGCTGCCACCAGCCGGGATCCGCGGCGGGCACCGCGTCGAGCAGCAGGCGCGTGTAGGGATGCCGCGGCGCCGCCAGCAGCGCCCGGCAATCGGCCTGCTCGACGATGCGCCCGAGGTACATCACCAGGACACGGTCGCAGAGCCTGGCGACGATCGCGAGGTTGTGACTGATGAACAGCGTCGCCAGCGCACGCTCGCCGCGGATGCGCGCCAGCAGCGCGACGATCTGCGCCTGCACGGATACATCGAGCGCACTGACCGGCTCATCGCAGACCAGCAGCCGCGGGTCCGTCGCCAGTGCACGGGCGACGCCGACGCGCTGCAACTGACCACCGCTCAACTCGTGTGGATAGCGTGCGGCCAGTTCCGCGGCAAGGCCGACTTCGCCGAGCAACTGCGCCACGCGCTGCCGGCGTTCCGCGGCACTGAGTTCGGGGCACAGCGCGCGCAGCGGCTCGGCGATACTGGCGCAAACCGTCATCCGGGGATCGAGGCAGCCGAACGGATCCTGGAACACGAGCTGCAGTTCACGGCGCAGATCGCGCCATTGCCGCCGGCCGAGCTGGTCGATGCGCCGCCCGCGCCAGCGGATCGACCCGCCGGCGAGCGGCACGAGGCCGAGGATCGCCCGCGCGAGCGAGGACTTGCCGCAGCCCGACTCGCCGACCAGTCCCACGGTCTCGCCGGGCGCCAGCCCGAAGCTCACGCCCGCGACCGCAGCGGCCGTCTGCGCACGCGCTCCGCCACCCTCCGGGCGGTACCGGACGATCGCGTTCTCGACTTCGAGCCCGGTGGTCACCGGACCTCGAAACCGAGCTGCCCGGGCAACCGGTCGTCGCCGGTCCAGCCCTCGCGCACCCGGACCCAGGTCGCGAGATGCACACGCCGCCCGAGCACGCGATTCAGCTCGAGGCGAGCCGACCGGCCGATCGCCTTCAGCCGCTCGCCGCCGGCACCGATCACGATGCGGCGCTGGCTCTCGCGCTCGACCCAGATCAACGCATCGATCGCCAGCCGCCCGTCGGGCAGTTCTTCCCAGCGCTCGATCTGCACCGCGACGCCGTACGGCAGTTCCTCGCGCAGGGCCAGCATGAGCTGCTCGCGCAGGATTTCGCCGGCCAGGAAGCGTTCGCTGCGATCGGTGATCTGGTCCGCGGGAAACAGCGCCGCTGATTCCGGCAGCAGCGCGCCGATGACGGGCAGCAGGCGCTCGAGGTTGTCGCCGCGCAGCGCCGAGACCGGCACGATCGCGGCGAACCCGTGCCGGCCCGCAACATCCTGCAACAGCGGCAGCAGCCGCTCGCGCGGCCGCACGCGGTCCACCTTGTTGAGCACGAGCACGACCGGCAGCGCCGCCGCCTGCAGTCGGGCCAGCACGGCTTCGTCGGCTTCAGTCCAGCGCGCCGCGTCGGCGACCAGCAGCGCCGCGTCGGCACCGGCGATCGCGGCCAGCGCCTCGCGATTCATCGCCTGGTTCAGCGGCCGCCCGCGTCCTTCGTGCAGACCCGGCGTGTCGAACAGCAGCACCTGGCAGCCCGGCCGCGTCAGCACACCGAGGATGCGCTGGCGCGTGGTCTGCGCACGGGGCGTGACGATGCTGAGCTTCTGGCCGAGCAGCGCGTTCAGCAGCGTCGACTTGCCGACGTTCGGCCGTCCGGCGATCACGACGCTGCCGCAGCGGAATCCGGCGCGCTCGCTCACGCGCTCTGCCGCAGTCGCGGGTCGGCCAGCAGGCGCTCGGCCGCCGCCTGTTCGGCGCTGCGCCGGCTGGCGCCCTCCGCCTCCGCCGCGAGGTCGAGGGCCGCGACCGCGCAGCGCACGCGAAACAGCCGGGCGTGGGGCGCGCCGGAGGTCGCCTCTACCGTGTACGCGGGCAGGCCCAGGCCGCGCGCCTGCAGCCATTCCTGCAGGCAGGTCTTCGGGTCCTGTTGTGGTCCGGCGGCCGCCAGCTCCGCGAAGCGGTCCGCGAATATCCGCCCGATCGCGAGCCGTGCCGCGTCCAGGCCGCCGTCGAGGTAGATCGCGCCGATCAGCGCCTCGAGAGCCCCCGCCAGGATCGACGGGCGTCGCTCGACGCCGCTCCGGCGCGCTCCCGCGCCAAGCCGCAGCCAGTGGTCGACGCCCAGTTCCAGGGCCAGCGCGCCGAGCGTCGTGCCGCTGACCAGGCTCGCCCGCCGGCGCGACAGCTCACCCTCGGTCGCCGCCGGGAAGTCCGCTACCAGCCGCTCACTGACGACGAGTGCCAGCACCGCATCGCCGAGGAACTCGAGGCGCTCGTTGTGCTCCGGGCCGCAGCTTCGGTGGGTCAGCGCGCGCTGCAGCAGCTCGCGCCGCTGCAGGGCGCAGCCCAAGCGGTCGTGCAACCAGTCGGCGGCCTCAGCCACGAGCGGGCCTCCGCCGCTCAGCGCGCGACGACCTCGACGGTCTTGTCGAACTCGACCACGAACGCCACGTTGGCGACCAGTGGCACGCGGTCCTCGTAGGCGGCGCGCAGGAAGAACGTGCCGCCCTCGCGCCGGATCTCGACGTCGCCGGGCTGCAGCACGCCGACCATCTCGATGTCGAAGTGGCGCTCGATCGCCTTGCGCAGCATGAACTCGGTGGAATCCGGATTCGACTCGTACTCGGTGCGCACCTTCTCCAGCGTCGAGGCGACCTTCATGTACTCGAGGTATTTCGGCACCAGCCGGATGCCGGCATAGACCCAGGCGCCGACCACCACGACCAGCACCGCCGTGCCGAGAAACGTCATGCCCCGTTGTGTACCACGCATACCCAGGCCTCCCTATCGGATTCCGGTTCCCATACGATCCCAGAGCAGCAGCGAGCCACGCCCCGGATTGAACGACAGCCAGATCGCTTCCGCGCGCCCGATCACATGATCCTCCGGCACGAAGCCGACGTCGGGGAAACGACTGTCGCGGCTGTTGTTGCGGTTGTCACCCATCATGAAGAAATGACCCGCCGGCACCCGCCACTCCCCTTCGAGGCCCGGCCGCAGCGGGTCGAGCAGCACGCCGTGGGCGACACCGTCAAGCGTCTCCGTCGCGACCTGCGTGTACGGATACTGCTCGCTCTTCGGCCCGGAATACAAGCCATTCGTCACCGCGCCGGCCGGCACGCCGTTGACCACGACCTGTCCGCCCGCGACCCGGACGGCATCCCCGGGCCGCCCGACCAGGCGCTTGATGAACACGATCGACGGATCGGCCGGCTTGCGGAACACGATCACGTCGCCGCGGCGCGGCGCACCGATCGCGACCACCTTCCAGTTCAGGACCGGCAGGCGCAGGCCGTAGCGCCACTTGTTGACGAAGATGAAGTCGCCCTGCACCAGTGTCGGCATCATCGAGTCCGACGGGATGCGGAACGGCTCGTACAGGAACGAGCGCAGCAGCAGCACCAGCACGATCACCGGGAAGAACGAGCGCGACCAGTCGACGACGACCGGTTCGCGGCTGACGCCGCGCGCGGCCCGCCGCGGCGCCAGCCAGCGGCGGTCGGCGAGCACGACCAGGCCGGTCGCCAGCGCCAGCGCCACCAGCAGAAACGAGAAGTCGAAGACCATCATCACCTCCGGCCGCTCACTTGCGCCCCACCTGCAGCACCGCGAGGAAGGCCTCCTGCGGGATCTCGACGGTACCGAGCTGCTTCATGCGCTTCTTGCCCTCCTTCTGCCGCTCCAGCAGCTTGCGCTTGCGGGTCACGTCGCCGCCGTAGCACTTGGCCAGCACGTTCTTGCGCAGCGCCTTGACCGTCGCCCGGGCGATGATCTGACCGCCGATCGCCGCCTGGATCACCACCTCGAACATCTGCCGCGGGATCAGCTCCTGCATCCGGTCGACCAGCTCGCGGCCGCGCTGATAGGCGCTGTCGCGGTGCACGATGATCGACAGCGCATCGACGCGGTCGCCGTTGATCAGCACGTCGAGCCGCACCAGCGGCGCGCGCCGGAATTCGAGAAACTGGTAGTCGAACGAGGCATAGCCGCGGCTCGCGGACTTCAGCCGGTCGAAGAAGTCGAGCACGACCTCGGCCAGCGGCAGCTCGTACTGCAGCGACATCTGCGTGCCGAGCTGCAGCAGTTTCTTCTGCACGCCGCGCTTCTCCTGGCACAGGCGCAGCACCGGGCCGACGTGCTCCGGCGGCACCAGGATATTGGCGACGATGATCGGCTCGCGCAGTTCGGCGACCATCGCCGGCAACCGGGCCGGGTTGTCGACGTGGCTGATCGCGCCGTCCGGCGCGACCACTTCGTAGACCACGGTCGGCGCGCTGGTCACGAGGGCAAGGCCGTATTCGCGCTCGAGCCGTTCCTGCACGATGTCCATGTGCAGGAGCCCGAGAAAGCCGCAGCGGAAGCCGAAGCCCAGCGCGGTCGACACCTCCGGTTCGAAGTGCAGCGCCGAGTCGTTGAGGCGCAGCTTGGCCAGCGCGTCACGGAACGCCTCGTACTGGTCGGTCTGCACCGGGAACAGGCCGGCGAAGACCCGCGGCTGCACCATCTTGAAGCCGGGCAGCGGCGCGGCGCAGGGCCGCGAGTCCTGCGTGATCGTGTCGCCGACCGGCGCGCCGTCGATTTCCTTGACCCCGGCGACGACCCAGCCGACCTCGCCGGTCGCGAGCTGCTCGCGCTCGACCCGCTTCGGCGTGAACCGACCGACCCGGTCCACCTGCCAGTTTCGGCCGGTGGACATCATCCGGATCCGGTCGCCGACCCGCAGCGCGCCGTTGACAACGCGCACCAGCGACACCACGCCGACGTAATTGTCGAACCACGAGTCCACGATCAGCGCCTGCAATGGCGCCGCCGGCTCGCCGCGCGGCGGCGGGATCCGCCGGACAATGGTCTCGAGCAGGGCGTCGATGTTGGCGCCGGTCTTGGCGCTGACCCGGACCGCGTCGGTGGCTTCGATGCCGATGATCTCCTCGATTTCCGCAATCACGCGTTCCGGGTCGGCGGCCGGCAGGTCGATCTTGTTGATGACCGGCACGACCTCGAGGCCCTGTTCGAGCGCGGTATAGCAGTTCGCTACGCTCTGCGCCTCGACGCCCTGCGCCGCGTCGACGACCAGCAGCGCCCCCTCGCAGGCGGCCAGCGAGCGCGACACCTCGTAGGAGAAGTCGACGTGCCCGGGCGTGTCGATAAAGTTGAGCTGGTAATCACCGCCGTCGGCGGCGCGGTACTGCAGCGTGACGGACTGGGCCTTGATGGTGATGCCGCGCTCGCGCTCCAGCGCCATCGAGTCGAGCACCTGGTCCTGCATCTCGCGGGCCTCGAGCCCGCCGCAGATCTGGATCAGCCGGTCGGCCAGCGTGGACTTGCCGTGATCGATGTGCGCGATGATGGAGAAGTTGCGGATCTGCTGCATCGAACCGGGGCCGGCCGCCATGGCTCCGGACGGTCGGTCCGGGGAGGCGGCGATTATAGCAGCCGGGCTCCGCGCGACCCGGGCGCGAGCAGCGCCCGCACGCCGCGGCTATCGAGATGCACGGCGCAGACCTCGCGCCCGTCCGCGGTCAGCACCGGTACGCGCGCACCGTAACGGCTCCGGGTCTCCGGATCCGCATCCACATCCTGGACCTCGAACGCAGTCCCGGCGAGTCCGGCCAGCTCCGCGATGAACTCCTCGCACAGCAGACAGCCGGCGCGCGACCAGACGATGAGTCGCGGGCCAGTCCCGGCGGGGCCGGTCACGGCTGGTCGTCGCTGCCAGCCGGCTGCAAACCCGTGGCGATGTAACGCAGCGTATCGGGCGGCACTTCGCCGACGGCGGTGACCTGATGTCCCCGGACCACGGTCGAGAATGCGGAGGCCACTCCAGCACGGCCCGAGCCGACGACCGGCGGCGTGCCGGGCGCCGGTGCATGAATGAATACGGACACGGAGGCCAGACCATCGGTGAATACCAGATGGTTGACGAGGCCCTGGGTTCCGGCCACGGCCTGCAGGCCGTTGACCGACAGGCGGAATCCCGGCGGCATCTGCGCCGCCTGCCACGCGACCGAGGCCGGCTCCGGGGTCGGCGCCTGGCGGACCCAGCGCAGCCCGGCCGGATCGATGGCCGGCTCGAAGTCGGCCTCCGGGATCGTGCCGCCCACGGCGAGACTCGTGAAACGCATCCGCTCGACGACCCGGCCGGCCGGATCGCGCAGTTCGCTGCGCACGGGCATGCCGGTCGCCTCGTCGATCCAGATCCGGTAGCCGAAGCGGAAGCCATCAGCCGGCCGCAACGTCACTACCACCGCCGGTCCGAGCAGCGCGGCCTCGCGACCCTCCTCGATCACCTCGTACCACGGGGCCGGCGCAGCCGCGAAGCGCGGCAAGACGCCGAGTAACTGGCCCGAGCCCGGTCGCTTCTCGATGATCGCCAGCTTGCGATCCGGCAGGTAGGCGACCACCTCGTCGCCGGTACGGATCAGTTCACGGCCGTGGCCCGAGAGCGAGATCAGGCGCTCACGCACCTGGCCGTCCTCGACCCGGTGCAGGATGCGGAGCTTCTGGCTCCGCCCCGCCGATTCAGAGACGAAATCGCCGACATAACTGCTGCCCGCCAGCGCCCGGTCCATGCGCTCGAGCCAGCCGGTCCGATCGGCCGCCAGCGCCGGTCCCGCCAGCAGCAGCAGCGCAGCCGCCAGCCGGCGCCGGGCGTTCATCGCCGCTCCCCGACCACATGACGAGGGACGCCGCTGGCGTCCGTGACCGGGTCGTCCGCCGCGATCAGCCCGGCGACGACGCTGCTGCGCGCGAGCGGTGACGTGTAGCCGCTATGCGCCACAAGGTAATTCGCGAACTGCGCGGCCGGCAGCGTGCCCGGGCCATCGACCGCGGGCGGAGTCGTGTAGCTCGGTGCCTGCTCCGGCTCCGGCTCGGTTACCAAGGCAGCCGGCGGATCTGCTGCGGCCACCAGCACACCCGACTCGGCTGCCAGTTCCGGCGCGGCCGAGGCCTGCAGCGGCGGCTCCGTCCGTGGCTGCAGCAACAACACCGACACGGCGGCCACGGTCGCCGCGATGCCCAGTCCCGCGACGGGCCGGTACACCCGTGTCGGCCAGGCGCCGGGCCGCGGCTCGCGCGCGACGGCCGCCCGGACCCGCGCTGCAACGCCGTGCGCCGCGGGCATGTCGCCATCGCTGCGCAGCACCGAACCGATCAGCGAGTAACGCGACAACGCCGCGCGCAACTCCTGGTCCCGATCGAGCCGCTTCAGCAGCAGCGCCGCCTCCGCCTCCGGCAATTCGCCATCGAGGAATGCCGAAAGCTGTTCCTTGACTCGTTCGGTCATCGGTCAGTCCCCGTCCCGGCCCAGCCCACCATCGAAGACCTCGCGCAGGCTCTGGTCGATCGCCTCGCGTGCGCGGAAGATCCGCGACCGCACCGTACCCACGGGGCAGTCCATCTCCGCGGCAATCTCCTCGTAGCTCAGGCCTTCCAGTTCGCGCAGCATGATCGCGGTGCGCAGATCACCCGGCAGCGCGCGGATCGCCTCGTTGACGTTGCGCCGGATCTCCTCGGTCAGCACCAGCGCTTCCGGTGTACCGGTGTCCGCCAGACGGGCCTGAGCCTGCGCCGGGGCCCCTTCCGGCTGGTCCAGGTCACAGGCCACTGGCCGCCGGCCGGTGGCCACCAGCGCATTCTTGGCCGTGTTGATCGCGATGCGGTACAGCCAGGTGTAGAAGGCACTGTCGCCGCGGAATGCCGGCAGCGCCCGCCAGGCTTTGACGAAAGCCTCCTGCGCGACGTCTTCGGCCTCGGCCGGATTGCGGATATAGCGCTGCACCAGTTTCAGCACCTTGTGCTGGTACTTCAGGACGAGGACATCGAAGGCCGCGCGGTCACCGTGCTGAACACGCCGGACGAGCGCGATGTCGCCTGCTTCAGCCCGCATCGGCCCGCTGAACGGCACTGTGCCCTCCGCCAACACGCCCGCTATGACCGGCCAGCTGCCGATAAGTTCTGGTTCCCGTTCGCGAAAGGGCCACCGACCGCCTCCATGGGGCTGGGTGAAGCGATTCTAGCAAGCCAGCCGCAGCCGGGCTTTCAGGCGGCGGAAGGCAGCGGGCGCGACCATGTCGCGCCGCAGCAGCCAGCGATGGCGTCCGGCAGTGCCGGAGAGATCGAGCAGTACCCAGTCCGCGAAGACCCGGCTGCCGGGGCCTGGATGCGCCTCGACGGGCGTCTGGCTGCCTCGCAGCCAGAGCTGCCAGTGCCCGCCGATGCAGCGGACGCGCCGCAGCCGGCCATGTGGGCCCGGTACAGCCGCCAGCGACGCCGGCAGCCCGGCCAGCGCCAGAACCGAGAGCAGCAGCGCCAGCGCCCAGGTACAGCGGGTCAGCCAGGGCAGCGTCGCTGCGGCGATGTGCAGCAGCAACACCGCCGCCGCCATACGCGGACAGGGTTCCGGCTCAAGCTCGATCAGCGATGAGTTCATCGACCAGTGCCGCCATCGCCGGGTCCGCCGGGCGACTGCGCCCGAGGAGCCACGCCGCTATTTCCGGGTCCTGCTGGTCGAGCAGCCGTTCGAAAGCCGCGCGGGCCCCGGCGCCGGCCTCCGGCCAGCGTTGCTCCAGCCAGCGCGCCAGCAGCAGATCCAGTTCCTTCATGCCGCGACGGCACCGCCAGCGCAGTTGGCCGGGCGTCATCGGCGCGTCAGTGCTGGCGGTCGCCCACCCGACGCTTGAGGTCGGCGATCACGCGCGCCGGGTTCAGGTCCTTCGGGCAGGCTGCGACGCAATTCATGATCGTATGACAGCGATACAGGCGGAACGGATCCTCGAGCGCGTCGAGCCGCTCGCCCTGGGCTTCGTCCCGCGTATCGACCACCCAGCGGTACGCGGCCATCAGCGCCGCGGGTCCCAGATAGCGGTCGCTGTTCCACCAGTAGCTCGGACAGCTCGTCGAGCAGCAGGCGCACAGAATGCAGGCCGAGGGCCGGTCGACGCGCTCCTGGTCCGCCGGCGACTGCAGGCACTCGCGGTCCGGCGGCGGTGGCGTGCGGGTCTTCAGCCAGGGTTCGACCGCCGCATACTGTGCGTAGAAGTGCGCGAGGTCCGGCACCAGATCCTTGGTCACCGCCAGGTGCGGCAGCGGAAAGATCCGCACCGCGCCGCGGATGTCGGCGATCGCACAGGTGCAGGCCAGCGCGTTGACGCCGTCGATGTTCATCGCGCAGGAGCCGCAGATGCCCTCGCGGCAGGAACGGCGGAAGGTCAGCGTCGGGTCGATCTCGTTCTTGATCTTCAGCAGCGCGTCGAGGACCATCGGCCCGCAGGCATCGAGATCGATTTCGAAGCGATCGATGCGCGGCTTCTGGCCGGATTCCGGATCCCAGCGATAGATCCGGAATTCGCGCACCCGCTGCGCGCCAGCCGGCGCCGGATGGCTGCGGCCCGGCACATCCCGATAACGCGAGCCGGCGGGGAGATGGAACTGCGTCATCCTAATAGGTCCTCTGCATCGGCGGGATCGGCTGCACGTCGCCGGTCATCGTCTGCAGGTGCACCGGGCGGTAGTCGAGCCGGACGCCGCCGTCCGCACCGACCCAGGCCAGGCTGTGGCGCAGCCAGTTCGCGTCGTCGCGCTGCGGGAAGTCCTCGCGCGCGTGGGCGCCGCGGCTCTCGGTACGGTTCGCCGCCGAGTGGATCGTCGCCAGCGCCTGGCGCAGCAGATTATCGAGTTCGAGCGCTTCGATCAGATCGGTATTGAACACCAGCGACCGGTCGGTGAGGCGCAGGTCGGACAGTGCCATGAAGGTCTGCGCCAGCCGGCCGCAACCCGCGCCGAGGGAACTGCCGGTCCGGAACACCGCCGCATCGCTCTGCATGATGCGCTGCATCTCGTCGCGGAGCCCGGCGGTGCTGCGGCTGCCGGCGGCCTGGCGGATGCGGTCGAGCCGGGCCAGCAGCGGCTCGGTCACCGCCGCCGCCAGCGGCGCCTGCGCGGCGCGCGGGCGCAGCGTGGCGGTGCAGCGGGCCGCGGCGGCGCGACCGAATACCACCAGGTCGAGCAGCGAGTTCGAGCCGAGCCGGTTGGCGCCGTGCACCGAGACGCAGGCGGCCTCGCCGATGGCCATCAGGCCCGGCACCACGGCCTCGGGATTGCCGTCGCGCAGCGTGACGACCTCACCGTGCACGTTGGTGGGAATGCCGCCCATGTTGTAGTGCGCGGTCGGCAGCACCGGGATCGGCGCCCGGGTGACGTCGACGCCGGCGAAAATCATCGTGGTCTCGGCAATGCCCGGCAGGCGCTTGTGGATCACGTCCGCGCCGAGGTGCTCGAGGTGCAGATGGATGTGATCCTTGCGCGACCCGACGCCGCGACCCTCGCGGATCTCGATGGTCATGGCCCGGCTGACCACGTCGCGCGAGGCGAGATCCTTCGCGTTCGGCGCGTAGCGCTCCATGAAGCGCTCGCCCTGCGAGTTCCGCAGGATGCCGCCCTCGCCGCGCACGCCCTCGGTGATCAGGCAGCCGGCGCCGTAGATGCCGGTCGGGTGGAACTGCACGAACTCCATGTCCTGCAGCGGCAGCCCGGCGCGCAGCACCATGCCGCCGCCGTCGCCGGTGCAGGTGTGCGCCGAGGTGCAGGAGAAGTACGTGCGGCCGTAACCGCCGGTGGCGAGGATGGTCCGCTGCGCGAGGAAGCGGTGCAGCGTGCCGGTCGCGAGGTCGAGCGCCAGCACGCCGCGGCAGGCGCCGTCCTGCAGCAGCAGGTCGAGCGCGAAGTACTCGATGAAGAAGCTCGCGCTGTGCTTCAGCGCCTGCTGGTACAGCGTGTGCAGCATCGCGTGACCGGTGCGGTCGGCCGCGGCGCAGGTGCGCTGGGCGATGCCCTGGCCGAAGCGCGTGGTCATGCCGCCGAACGGCCGCTGGTAGATGCGCCCGTCTTCGGTCCGCGAGAACGGCAGGCCGAAGTGCTCGAGTTCGACGACCGCCGCCGGCGCCTCCCTGCACATGAACTCGATGGCGTCCTGGTCGCCGAGCCAGTCCGAGCCCTTGATGGTGTCGTAGAAGTGGTAGCGCCAGTCGTCCTCGCCCATGTTGCCGAGCGCGGCGCTGATGCCGCCCTGCGCGGCTACGGTGTGGCTGCGGGTCGGGAACACCTTGGTCAGACACGCGGTCGCCAGCCCGGCCTGCGCCAGCCCGACCGTGGCCCGCAGGCCGGCGCCGCCGGCGCCGACCACGACGACGTCGAAGTGATGATCGGTGACCGGATAGGTGCTCATCGTGCGCTCCCGCCGAGGATGGCGATCACAGCCACGATGACACACAGCGCGGCGACTCCGTGCGCGGCCTGCAGCGCCAGCAGTGACGCGGTCTTCACCACCGGGCCGTGCACGTAGTCCTCGACGATGGTCGCGACCCCGAGCAGCGAGTGCCACAGCGAGAGCAGCGCGAACAGCAGCAGCAGCACGGCGGTCGTCGGCGTCGCGATCCACGCGACGACCGTTGCATGTCCCAGGTCGGGCAGCGCCAGCAGGGCGCACAGGAACCACAGTCCGAGCGGCACGAGCGCCAGTGCGCTGAGCCGCTGGTTCCACCCGTGTGCCGGCCCCGAGCGGGCCGAACCATGCCCCAGCGCGGCGCCGAGCGGTGAACGCAGGCTCATGACCAGTCCAGATAACGCCAGGCCGCGGCCAGCGTTGCCGCCGCGGCCAGCACGGCCAGCGCCACGACGGCGAAGCCGATCCGCCGCGCCACCGGCAGGTCGAAACCGATGCCGGCGTCCAGCAGCAGATGCCGCAGACCGGCCAGCAGGTGATACCAGAACGCTATGACGGCGGCCGCGATCACGAGGCGCCCGGGCAGGCTCGCCAGGATCTGGCTGGCTGCCGCGTAGGCGTCCGGCCCGTTCGCCACTGCCAGCAGCCAGTACACGAGCAGCAGGCTGGCGAGCGAGAGAAAGACTCCGCTCGCCCGGTGCAGGATCGACACTGCCATGGCGGGGAAGAACCGGTACACCTGCAGGTGCGGTGACAACGGCCGTGGATTAACAGTCAAACCGACCTCCCATCAGAAATCGATACAGCGCCCGGCCTTTTCCCAGTCGCCATAGCGAGTGGGCTCGGGTCCGGGGGGGCCACCGATCTCCCGGGGGAGTGGCGGCGGGTCCGGCCGTGGCGGGCTGTCGGCGCGGACACCGGCTGGTGCCGGATCGGGAACTGGCGGCTGCATCGGCTGCAATTCTGCCAGATCGACGCCATGCCGCCCAAGCCCATTTGTCATGTATTCATGCGGAAGCTCTGCGCTAGCATGGGCCCGTGCCGACGACCCGATACTGCGATCTGGCCGAATTCGGGGCGGTGGCTGCCACCGGCCCGGACGCGCGCAGTTTCCTGCAGGGCCAGTTCACCTGCGACCTGACCCAGCTCGAGCGACATCCGGGCCAGCTCGGCGCCGCCTGCAGCCCGCAGGGGCGGGTGCTCGAACTGGTCCGCTGCGCCGCGACCGCCGACGGCGTGCTGCTGGTGCTGCGACGCGCGCTGATCCCGGCCCTGCTGGCGCGCCTGCCGAAATACATCCTGCGCGCCCGCGTAAAGCTGGCCGACCGCAGTGACGAGCTGGCCATCGCCGGCCTGATCGATGGCGGGCCACCCACCGCGTGGTCGGCAGCGACGCCCGCGGCGGCCGGACTCACGCTGCTGGTCGCGAGCCCGCAGCGGCTGCTGCTGGTCGGTCCCGCAGCCGCTATCGGCAGCGTACTCGCCGCGGTCCCGCCGGCCACTGCTGGCGAATGGGAGTGTGCGAGCATCCGTGATGGCGAACCGGACCTCGAGCCGCGGACCGCCGGTATCTGGATTCCGCAGATGCTGAACCTCGATCTGCTCGCCGGGCTCAGCTTCACCAAGGGCTGCTACACCGGCCAGGAAATCGTCGCCCGCACCCAGCATCTGGGGCGCATCAAGCGCCGCATGCTGCGCTACACCGGCCCCGCGGGCGCGGCCGTGACCGCCGGGCAGATGTTGTACAGCGGCGCGGCTCACGCCGGGCAGGCCGTGCGCTCGGCCGCAGACGGCGACGGCACCCATCTGCTCGCGGTGACCGGCCTCGAGCTCCGCTCCGAGCCCCTCGGTCGCGAGCCGGGTGGCACCGAGTTCGTGCCGGCGGCACTGCCCGGTCTGTGACCACGCCCGCTCCACGACCGCCGGATCCGCCGGCCGCCGGCCGCGACACGGGCCGCGCGGCACTCGTCTTTCGCAGCGCGGTGGCGGGGATCGAATGGCCGGCGGTGGGCAGTGACGGCGCCGCGCAGCTCCTCGCCCTGCTGCATCAGTTCGATCAGTCGCAGTGGCAGTCACCCGAGACTCTGCGCGAGCGCCAGCTCGGTCAGTTGCGCTGGCTGCTGCGGCATGCAGCCCTCACGGTGCCGTACTACGCGCAGAGCCTGCGCGGACGCCCCAGCGACCTGCCGGACTGGGACGCCTGGCGGCAGTTGCCCGTGCTGACGCGCGCAGCGCTGCAGCAGGACTTCCAGGCGCTGAAGAGTACGGCGGTCCCGCCCGGGCACGGCGCCGTCACGGAAGGTCAGTCCACCGGCTCGACCGGCCGTCCCGTGCGCTTCCTGCGGACGGCCGTCACCCAGCTCATCTGGAATGCGCTGACGCTGCGCGAACACCTGTGGCAGGGCCGTGACTTCGGCCGCAAGCTCGCCGCGATCCGCGTCAAGGTCCAGGAAGCCGCGTGGCCCGACTGGGGCGTGCCGGCAGCGGCGGTTTTCCGCACCGGCCCCGCGGCCACGCTCAATATCCGCACCGACCTCAGCCGGCAGCTCGAATGGCTGGTCCGCGAGGACCCGACCTATCTCATCACGCACACCAGCAACCTGGCCGCGCTCGCGGAACTGAGCCAGGCCCGCGGCGTACGCCTGCCGAACCTGCAACAGGCCCGCAGCTTCAGCGAGGTGCTGCGACCCGACCTGCGCGCGCTGGTGCGCGAGGCCTGGGGCGTCGAGGTCGCGGATGTCTACAGTTGCGAGGAAGGCGGCTACATCGCACTGCAGTGCCCGCGACACGAGCATTACCACGTCCAGTCCGAAAACGTGCTGGTGGAAGTGCTGGACGAGAGCGGGAACCCGTGCGGCCCGGGTGAGACCGGCCGCGTCGTGCTGACGCCGCTGCACAACTTCGCGCTGCCGCTGATCCGTTACGCGCTCGGCGACTACGCCGAAGTCGGCGCGCCCTGCGCCTGCGGTCGCGGCCTGCCCGTCCTCACCCGCATCCATGGCCGCCGGCGCAACATGATCGTGCTGCCGGACGGGAGCCGGCACTGGCCGACGTTCCCGGCGACACTGTGGCTCGATTTCGAGCCGATCCGACAGTACCAGCTCGTACAGACCGGCGCGGACACGATCGTCCTGAATTGTGTGCTCAGCCGCCCGTTGACGGTCGAGGAAACGACCCGACTGGTGCAGGCGCTGCAGCAGCGCCTCGGTCATCCGTTCGCGATCGAACTCCAGCCGGTGGCGCAGATCGAACGCGGGCCCGGCAACAAGTACGAGGACTTCATCTCGCAGCTCGGTCCGTGACCGAGCCGTTCAGGGCGACGCGCCGCCGCCGAACCGGAACGTGAAGCCAGCGCCCTAGGCCGCCCAGCCCTGCTCATGGCCGCTGTTTTCCGAATTCCGGTCGCCGATATCGCCGTAGTCGAACCAGCGAACATGCAGGCCGAAGTTGTCGGTCAGGTCCACGTTGATGCCGAGACCGTACACGAGATTGGTGCCGCTGTCGCCGCCGTTCCAGGGCTCGCCGTCTTCAACGTACAGGATGTCCTGGTCGACCTGTGCGACGCCGAGCTGCGCAAACAACGAGACGCGCGACAGGAAACCCTCACTGCCCGATGCCTTGCCGAGCGGCAGGATGCCGATCAGCGAGGCGTCGAATGCGGTGGCCTCGATCCTGTCCGTGTACGAGTACCCGCCTTCGCCACCATCGAAAGATCCGGCAGCGTTGAGCGCGCCCAGATCCGCATAGCCCGCCGTGACCGCCCAGTAGTCATTGATGCGCCAGCCGACGAAGACGTTATAGACCGTGTCGCTGTCGTCATTACGGACGATCGTCTCGCCGGGGCTGAACTCGTAGGCGCCGATGTCGCTCTGGCCCACGGTAGCACCGACAAAAAATCCGCGTGCGCGGGCGCGGCGGCCAACCCCACTCCGGCCACTGCGCCGGTCACACAGGCAGTCCTCAGGGATCCGTTCATGGGTAACCTCCTTGGTTCATCGCCGGGTCAGCACCGATGTCCTTGCGGCGAAGTGGACCGACTCTTACGCCGTCGCACCGCCAAAGTCAACGTGGGTCCGACCGGTGGCCGGGCCCGCCGCCGCGTTCCGCGGCGCGCCGTTCAGGTCTCCGGCCGCAAATGCGGAAACAGCAGCACGTCGCGGATGCTCGGCGCGTCGGTGAACAGCATCACCAGCCGGTCGACCCCGATGCCGAGACCGGCGGCCGGCGGCATGCCGTATTCGAGCGCACGCACGTAGTCGGCATCGTAGAACATCGCCTCGGCATCTCCGGCCTGCTTGCGCGCGGCCTGCTCGCGGAAACGCCCGGCCTGATCCTCCGGATCGTTCAACTCGGAAAAACCATTGGCCAGTTCGCGCCCGCCGACGAAGAACTCGAAGCGGTCGGTGACGAACGGGTCGCTGTCACGCCGGCGCGCCAGCGGCGAGACCTCGGCGGGGTAGGAATGCACGAAGGTCGGCTGCTCGAGCGCCGGCTCGCAGGTGTTCTCGAACAGCTCGATCTGCAGCTTGCCGGCGCCGTCCTGCGGCTGCAGCGGAATGCCGAGTCGTGCGCAGGCCGCGCGCAGGTACTCGCGGTCGCGCAGCCCGGCCGGATCGAGTTCGGGGTTCGCCGCGCAGATCGCCTCGGCGACCGCGAGGCGGCGGAACGGGCCGCTGAAATCGAACACGCGCCCCTGGTAGCGGACCTCGCGGCCGCCGGCCAGCGCATCGGCCAGCGCCTGCAGCAGCCGCTCGACGAGGTTCATGAAGTCCTCGCAGTCGGCGTAGGCCTGATACAGCTCGAGCATCGTGAACTCGGGGTTGTGCTGGGTCGACAACCCTTCGTTGCGGAAATTGCGGTTCAGCTCGTAAACGCGCTCGAAGCCGCCGACCAGCAGCCGCTTCAGGTACAGTTCCGGCGCGATACGCAGGTACATCTCGCGGTCCAGCGCACGGTGGTGGGTGACGAAAGGTCGCGCGACCGCGCCGCCCGGGATGGGCTGCATCATCGGTGTCTCGACCTCGAGAAAGTCGAGCGCATCGAGGTAATCGCGCAGCAGGCGCACGATGCGGGTGCGCGTCTGGAACGTGGCCCGGGTCGCCGGATTGACGATCAGGTCCACGTAGCGCTGCCGGTAGCGCAGCTCGGTGTCGGCCAGTCCGTGCCACTTGTCCGGCAGCGGCCGCAGCGACTTCACCAGCAGACGCAGCGTGTCCGCGCGCACCGACAGCTCGCCGGCCCGGGTCCGCATCAGCGTGCCCGCGGCGCCGACGATGTCGCCGACGTCCCAGCCCTTGAACTCGTCGTAGGCCGCGCCAAGCGTCTCGGCCTGCAGGTACAACTGGATCTGGCCGCTGCTGTCCTGCAGTTTGGCGAACGAGGCCTTGCCCATCACGCGCTTGAACAGCATGCGCCCGGCCACGCGCACGCGGATGCCGGCGGCCGCGAGTGCGGCGTCGTCGCGCGCGGCGCAGGTCGCGTGCAGATCTGCGGCCAGCGCATCGCGGCGGAAGTCGTTCGGGTAGGCCGGCCCGGCCGCGCGCAGGCGCGCGAGCTTGGCGCGGCGCTCGGCGATCAGCGCATTCTCGTCGTGGCCCCCGGTGTCGTCTGCCATCATCCGCTCCCTCGTGTTCACAGCCCCTGCTTCAGGCTCGCCTCAAGGAAAGGGTCGAGATCGCCGTCCAGCACCGCGCCCGGATTGCCGGTCTCGTGGCCGGTGCGCAGATCCTTGATCCGGGACTGGTCGAGCACGTACGAGCGGATCTGGTAACCCCAGCCGACGTCGGTCTTCTGGTCCTCGAGCACGCGCGCGGCGGCGTTGCGCTTGTTGACCTCGAGCTCGTACAGCTTGGCCTTCAGCATCTTCATCGCGGTCGAGCGGTTCTTGTGCTGGCTGCGCTCGCTCTGGCAGGCGACGACGATGCCGCTCGGCAGGTGCCGGAGCCGCACCGCCGAGTCGGTCTTGTTGACGTGCTGGCCGCCGGCGCCGCTGGCGCGGTAAGTGTCCATTTCGATGTCGGCCGGGTTGACCTCGATGTTGATCTCATCGTCGATGACCGGCGAAACGAACACTGAGGCGAACGAGGTGTGGCGGCGGTTGCCGGCGTCGAACGGCGACTTGCGTACCAGCCGGTGCACGCCGGTCTCGGTGCGCAGCCAGCCGTAGGCATACGGGCCCTCCACCTGGATCGTCGCGCTCTTGATCCCGGCCACCTCGCCGGCGCTTTCCTCGACCACCTCGCTGCGCCAGCCGCGCGCGTCGGCCCAGCGCAGGTACATCCGCAGCAGCATCTGCGCCCAGTCCTGCGCCTCGGTGCCGCCGGCGCCGGCCTGAATGTCGAGGAAGGCGCTGCGCGGATCCATCTCGCCCGGGAACATACGCATCAGCTCGAGCTGGCGCAGGCGCTCGGCCAGCGCCGCCGCGTCATGCTCGACCTCGGCGAAACCGGCGGCGTCGTCCTCGGCGACGACCAGGTCGAGCAGCTCGCTGGAATCGGCGAGCCCGCGGCCGAGGCGGTCGAGGTCGGTGAGCGTCGCGTCGAGCCGGGCCCGCTCGCGACCGAGTTCCTGCGCGCGCTGCGGGTTGTCCCAGACGCGCGGATCGCCCAGTTCCCGGTTCAGCTCCTCGAGCCGCTCGCGCTTGCGGTCGTACTCAAAGGTACCCCCTCAGCGCGGCAAGGCGCTGGCCGAGTTCTTCGAGCGATCGGCGGACGGGTGCGGCTTCCATGAGGCCCGGCATCTTAACAGACGCTCAGTCCAGCACTTCGAGGTATTCGCTGCTCAGCTCAGCGCGCGCGTTGCCGCCCCAGCGACTGGCCTGCAGCCGGTAACAGAGCACGATGCGCGCACCGGGCTGCGGCCGGCGCGACCGTTCCGCCTGGCCGAAGGCAATCGCCTCGATCGGCCGGGTCGCCGGCGCGGCGCGCAGCAGCAGCTTCAGGTGGCGCTCGCCGACCACGCGCGCCTCGAGCACCTCGAACTCGTTGTCGAACAGCGGCTCCGGGAAACCCTGCCCCCAGGGCCCGCCGCTCTCGATCGCCAGCGCCGTCTCCAGCGACATCTCCGCCGGCTCCAGCGCACCGTCGGTCTCGATGACGCCGCGCATGCGCTCCGGCGCCAGCAGGCCGCCGATCTCGGCGGCAAAGGCCGTGGCGAAGCGGGCCAGCCGGTCCCGCCGCAGCGACAGGCCCGCGGCCATCGCGTGACCGCCGAAGCGCCCGATCAGGTCGGGTTCGCGCACCGCGATCGCCTCGAGCGCATCGCGGATGTGCAGTCCGTCCACCGAACGCGCCGAGCCGCGCAGCTCGCCGTCCGCGGCCGGCGCGAAGGCGACGACCGGACGGTGCACGCGCTCGCGCACCCGCGTCGCGATCAGGCCGACGATGCCGGGGTGCCAGCCGGCATCGTACAGCGCCAGTCCCGCCGGCAGCGCTCCCTCCTGCAGGTGCAGCTTGCGCACCGCCGCACTGGCCTCCTGCTGCATGCGTGCCTCGAGCTCGCGTCGCTCGCGGTTGATCGTATCGAGCTCGGCCGCGAGAGCCGCGGCAGCCTGCGTGTCGTCCACCAGCAGACAGCGGATGCCGACCGCCATGTCGTCGATGCGGCCCGCCGCGTTGAGCCGCGGCGCGATCTGGAAGCCGAGCGTACGCGTGCTGATGTCCGCCATTCCGATACCGGCAACACCGGCGAGTGCGAGCAGGCCCGGACAGGCGCGCCCGGCGCGGATCCGGCGCAGCCCTTCGCGCACCAGAATGCGGTTGTTGCGATCGAGCGGTACCAGGTCCGCGATCGTGCCGAGCGCGACCAGATCGAGCAGGTCGGCGACCGGCGGCAAGCGGACACCCCGCTCGTTCTCGAGCGCGCGCGTCACCGCGGCCATCAGGTAGAACGCGACGCCGACGCCAGCCAGCGCGTGACTGCCGAATCCCGCACCCGGCAGGTTGGGATTGACGATCGCGGCGGCGGCCGGCAGCCCGGCGCCCGGCAGATGGTGGTCGGTCACCAGTACCGGAATCCCTAGCGAGCGCGCCGCCCCGATGCCGGCGTGCGCGGCGACGCCGTTGTCCACCGTGATCAGCAGGTCCGGCCGCTCCTCACCAAAGTCGGCGACCAGCTCCGGCGTCAGCCCATAACCGTGGCGCAACCGGTCCGGCACGCGGAACGCCGCATTGGCATGGCCGAGGCGCTGGAGCTGACGCAAGACCAGCGCGGTGCTGGTCGCGCCGTCCGCATCGAAATCGCCGACGACCAGCAGCCGCGAGCCGCGCCGGAGGTGATCGCACACGACGCCGGCAGCCGCCTCGATGCCATCGAGGGTCGAAACCGGCAGCAGCCGGCGCAGATCGAGATCGAGTTCATCGGCGTCGCCGACACCGCGCGCCGCATAGAGACGCCGCAGGACCGGGTGCAGATGCCCCGGCAGCGTTGCCGCCCCGGCCATGGCGCGCCGCCGGATTTCGCGCCGCGCCGCCGGGAGCATAGTCACCGCGTTCATGCGCGCGCATGATAACGGTCACGGCGCCGAGCCGTCCGACTGTTTGCCGAGTGATCGCCCGATGGAACTGACCCAGGATCCGGCCGCACATCCACACCTCGTGGTCAGCTACGCCGACGACACGGTGCGGCTCAACACGGGCGTGTTCCGCAGCAGTCTGCTCGTTGCGCGCGAACTGCTGATCACGGACTGGTCGCCGCCGGCGCCCGACGCGCTCGCGCTCGATCACTTCGCGCCGGTGCTGGCGCTGGCGCCGGACGTGCTGATCCTCGGCACCGGTACTCGCCAGCGACTGCCGCCACCGGCGCTCTATGCCGCCTTCGCCGAACGCGACATCGGCCTCGAAGTCATGGACAACGCCGCCGCGTGCCGGACGTACAACGTGCTGTTCGGTGAGTACCGGTCCGTGGTGCTGGCGCTGATGCTCTGACGCTGGCGCGAAATTGCTGATCCCGGCGTTCTGGTGTAGGGGAGCGGTCTGGCGGGACCGCTTTGAATACATCCATGTACGCTTCGGGCGCGACATCCCTGTCGCGCACGATCCCGCCAGACCGCTCCCCTACACCAGAACGCCGCCGCACCCCCACGCCCAAGACACCCCGGCGCCAGCCCCCGGCACTCAGCCGACGCCGCCGAGCAGCGGCACGAAGCTGACGAAGCCGAGTCGCTCGCGCAGGATCTGGTCGCCACGCCGGGTGAGACGCAGCAGCTCCTGCCGGCCCTCCGGCCCGACCGGCGCCACCAGCCGCCCGCCCTCGGCGAGCTGATCGAGCAGCGGCTGCGGCACCGCGTGCGGAGCGGCGGTCAGCAGGATGGCGTCGAACGGCGCCTGCTTCGGCCAGCCGAGATGGCCGTCGCCGTGGCGGAAGCGCACGTTGCGGATGCCGAGCTCGCGCAGCCGCTCCTGCGCGCGCGCGAGCAGGGCTTCGATGCACTCGATCGTATAGAGCTGCCCGACCAGCGGTGCCAGCACGGCCGCCTGGTAGCCGCTGCCGGTGCCGACCTCGAGCACCTTCGCCGGCGTGCCGCCCAGCGTCACCGCCTCGGTCATGCGCGCCACGACATACGGCTGCGAGATCGTCTGGCCGTGCCCGATCGGCAGAGCGGTATCCTCGTAGGCGCGGCTGCCGAGCGCTTCGTCCACGAAGAGGTGGCGCGGCACGTTGCGGATCCGGTCCAGCACCCGCGGGTCGCGGATGCCCTGCTCGGCCAACCGCTGCACGAGACGCTCGCGCGTACGCGCCGAGGTCATGCCGATGCCGGCCGCGCCGGCAGCGCTGCGTTCGTTCATGCCAGCGGCTCCCGCAGCCACTCCCGCAGCGTCTCGAGAGCAGCGTGCCGGGTCAGGTCGACCTGCAGCGGCGTCACCGAGACGAAACCGCTGGCCACCGCATGGAAATCGGTGCCGGGACCGGCATCCTCACCCGCGCCCGCGATACCGACCCAGTACACCGGCCGGCCGCGCGGATCCTGCCCGCGCATCGCGGGCTCGGCCCGGTGGCGATTACCGAGCCGCGTGACCTCGACCCCGCGCAGCCGCTCATAGGGCAGGTCCGGCACGTTCACATTGAGGATCAGTGAATGATGCAGTGACCGCGCCTGCAGGCGTTCGACCAGCTCGCGCGCGACCTGTGCGGCCGTGTCGAAATGGACCGCCCGGCCCGAGTCCGGCACCAGCGACACCGCGATCGTCGGCAGGCCGAGGCAGCGACCCTCGATCGCGGCGGCCACCGTGCCGGAATAGAGCACGTCGTCACCGAGGTTGGCGCCGTCGTTGACTCCTGAGACCACCATGTCGAATTCGAAATCGAACAGGCCGGTGATCGCCAGGTGGACGCAGTCGGTCGGCGTGCCGTTGATCACGAACCAGCAGTCCGGTTCGTACCGCTGCACGCGCAGCGGCACATCGAGGGTCAGCGAGTGGCTGGCACCGCTGCGGTTGCGGTCGGGCGCGACCACGGTCAGGGGTGCAATGCCAGCCAGTGCCTCGCGCAGGCTCTGCAGGCCTTGCGCACGATAACCGTCGTCGTTGGACAGCAGGATCTTCACGGCCGGGGCGCACTATACTGGAAACCGCCGCCACGGCGCTGAGGTCACCGCAGTGCTCGAGGGCGAAGACCGGGAGCTGTTCCGCCGGGCGATGCGCGGCGTGCGGCCGTTGCGGCAGCGGGCCATGGCCCCCGCGCGACCGCGGCCGGCCGCGCGCGCTGCGCTGCGCC
>Ga0194120_10004356_pt1 | contig 21996 bp, 20 predicted proteins | sample TA2MahCa65mmetaG_FD_148642 | JGI IMG/M metagenome (GOLD analysis project Ga0194120, IMG submission 148642) | Freshwater microbial communities from Lake Tanganyika, Tanzania - TA2015019 Mahale Deep Cast 65m | ecosystem: Environmental > Aquatic > Freshwater > Lake | place: Tanzania: Lake... | reverse complement strand
CGCCAGAGGCCTATAAGCGCATAAGCGCCAATTTGCCCCCTGTTTCAAGCCATTGGATCAGAGAGCCTGTTGACAGCCGGATGAAGTCCCGCCTCTTGTGCGGGGGGAAGCCGCTTTGCGCCTATCGGCTTGCCGCCATGAAAAACAAGGCGCTAAAAGACAAAATGCGCGCGCTCCCCATGGGGGTTGAGCGAACAAAGCATTCGAAGGAAAAAACGGTTCATTTTGCGCGACATCGCCCGCCGCGCGCTGAAAGGATTGATGATGGTCGCTGATGCGCCGCCAAGAAAATTTCGTCCCGCCACGCAGCTTGTGCATGGAGGCGCCCTACGCTCTCACTTTGGCGAATTATCTGAGGCTCTGTTTCTGACCCAAAGTTTCGCCTATCCAACAATGGAAGCAGCCGAAGCGCGATTTAAAGGCGAAGACCCAGGGTTCATATACTCCCGCTTTTCAAATCCCACTGTCGCGATGTTTGAACAACGCATGTGCTTATTAGAAGGAGCAGAAGCGGCGCGAGCGACAGCCAGCGGAATGGCGGCGGTTACGGCAAGCATGCTGGCGCAACTCAAAGCTGGCGATCATGTTGTTGCGGCGCGCGCCTTATTCGGCTCCTGTCTTTATGTTGTCGAAAATCTTCTTCCGCAACTCGGCGTTGCTACCACGTTGGTGGAAGGGGCCGATCTCGCACAATGGAAACAAGCAGTTCGTAAAGAAACTAAAATCTTTTTCCTTGAAAGCCCAACTAATCCAGGCCTTGAGATTTACGATATCCAGGCGATCGCCGATATTGCGCATGAAGCTGGCGCAAAACTCGTAGTTGATAATGTTTTCGCCACGCCAATGCTGCAAAAACCCCTCGAACTTGGCGCTGACGTCGTTGTTTATTCTGCGACGAAACATATTGACGGACAGGGTCGTTGTCTTGGGGGCGTTATACTGGCGTCACAAGCGATTATTGACGAAAGCATTCACAATTTTTTACGTCAAACCGGTCCCGCTATGTCGCCCTTTAATGCATGGGTTATGCTTAAAGGACTAGAAACTTTGCCACTGCGCGTAGCGCAACAAACTAAAAGCGCCAGCCTAATCGCGGATTTCCTAGCTGAACAAAAATCAATTGCTCGAGTGCTCTATCCATTCCGCAAAGACCATCCTCAAACTAACCTAGCGCACAAACAAATGACCGGCGGCGGAACATTGGTGAGCTTTGATGTCTTAGGAGGAAAGGCATCAGCCTTTAAATTGGCTAATAAATTAGAACTGATCAAAATCTCGAATAATCTGGGCGACGCAAAAAGCCTTATCACGCATCCCGCCACGACAACCCATCAACGTCTAACCCCAGAAGCGCGCGCCGCTCTAGGCATAAGCGAGGGCATGCTGCGTCTCTCTGTAGGTCTTGAGGATATTGAGGATCTCTTGGAGGATCTTGGCGCCGGCCTTGCTGCGGTTAAAAATTAACAGCCAAAGTCCGTGCGTCGTAGAGCGCGCGTTTCTCCTAGCTGGATGTCGACCCGGCATTCTGGCGCACTATTTAACAGACTATGTATGTCGCGATTACAAATCATATTCAGGTCACGGCGATCCCGGATTTTATGCCGGATCGCTCTGATCCCGAACAAGGCCGGTTTTTTTGGTCTTATACTATAGAGATTGCCAATCTTGGCACGCAACGGGTCCAACTCCTCTCGCGTCACTGGCTCATCATTGACGCCAATGGGCGTCGTGAAGATGTTCGCGGACCAGGCGTTGTCGGCGAGCAACCCCTGCTCGAACCCGGAGAGATCTTTCGTTATGCTTCAGGCTGCCCCTTGTGTGCGCCCTCAGGCATGATGCAAGGAAGCTATCGGATGACAACGGATAATGGGGAGACTTTCGACGTCGTGATCCCGGCCTTTTCCCTCGACAGCCCCCTCTCAAAACCGACGCTTAATTGATGGATCTCCTAGAACGAGCAATCGACTTAACGGGCCGCCTAGTCGCTTTTGACACCGAGAGCTCGAAATCTAACCTGCCGTTGATTGATTTTGTGGCGGAGTATTTATCTGCGCAGGATATCCCTTTCATCCGCGTGCTCAACGCCAATGGCGATAAGGCGGCGATCTTTGCAACGATCGGACCGCAAATCTCTGGAGGCGTGTTGCTGTCGGGTCATACAGACGTTGTGCCCGTTGACGGTCAAGATTGGAAAACAAATCCTTTTTCCATGGTTCGAGACCAGTCACGCCTTTGGGGCAGAGGCGTTGTCGATATGAAGGCCTTTGGCGCGATTTGTTTAGCGATGATTCCGCACTTCAAAACCGCAAAACTCTCACGACCAATCCATGTTTTGTTGAGTTATGATGAGGAAACCACCTGCCGGGGCCCCCTCGATGTCATTCATCGAATGGGCGTTGACTTACCCAAGCCTGCCGCTGTGATCGTGGGTGAGCCAACCTCTATGCAAGTCGCCGATGCGCATAAAAGCGTGTCCACGCATATCACCCGCGTTACAGGCTTTGAAATTCACTCGGCCAATCTTCATCGTGGCGTTAGCGCGGTCCACATCGCCTGCCAACTTGTTGTCGAATTAGAGCGTATTGGAGCCCAATTGCGATTGCTCGGAGATCCCAGCGGGCGCTTTGATCCACCCTGGTCGAGCGTTCATGTTGGCATGATTCAGGGCGGCACAGCCCGCAACATCGTCGCTAGAGATTGCGCTTTCCACTGGGAAGCGCGTGGATTGCCAGGCCTTGCGCCCACTTATGTCGCAGATCAATTGGCGCATTACGTCCAGTCCCTTCATGGGCAAATATTCCAGCATTTTCCGCAAACAGGCATTGAAACCATTTTGGAAAATGAGGTGCCCGGCCTTAGACCTGAAATTGGCTCCCTAGCCGAGTCTCTCGCCCTGCGCGCAGCGCGTCGAAACGCGACTATTGCGGTATCTTACGCCACGGAAGCTGGCCATTTTCAGCTTGCAGGCGCCCCCACGGTCGTTTGCGGGCCAGGCAGTATCGAGCAAGCGCACCAACCAAACGAATTTATCGATATTTCTCAGCTTTCCGCCTGTATCGATTTCATGCAGCGGCTTACAGAGGAATTATCCGGCAATTGAGAAGATTCATCTCGCAAGAGACCGGAAAACCAGCCGCTCTAGCCCGTTCGGCATTGCTTTCGGCAAGTGAGCGGCTATAGTCCGCGCCCATTCCAGCCACGCATCCCGCTCACCGTGCGCGGTGCGTCATTAGACACGAAGAGATAGCACAATGAAGTTGATCCCGGACGCCATGGCGCAAACTCCTCAGCCGGCGCCCCCTGCTCAATCCGCGCCGCCCATCACCACGGGCACTCAGGCCTCTGGGGCGCAGCCAGATGCAGCGGCCCAGCAGCCCTCTCTTCCGGATCTCTTTGCTCAGTTGGTGCCAATCTTTGTCGTCATGGGCATTGTCTATATTCTTGTCATCCGCCCTCGCGCACGGCGCGAAAAAGAACAGCTGGCGCAGCTGCGCAACGTACGACGCGGCGACACGCTTGTGACCTCCAGCGGCATCATCGGCAAAGTGACAAAATCAATCGATGACGATGAAGTCGAAGTAGAAATTGCGCCAAATGTCCGTGTGCGGCTGCTCCGCAGCGCCATCGTTGAAGTCCGCGCCAAGGGTGAGCCGGTCAAAGAAGCGCCCGCTTCTGCAAAATCCTGACCGCAAAATGCGCTTTTTAACTGCGCAAGCCCGACCTCTATGAAGAAATAGCGACAAGATGCTGCGATTCTCAACCTGGAAATTTATCGCTATTGTGGCGATGACGCTTGCCGCCATCCTCGTGGTGACGCCGAGCATGATGACGCCTGCACATTATGAAGCTTTGAAAGAGCGTTTGCCTGCATGGCTAACACCACCCACCATCGTGCTTGGCCTTGATCTTCAAGGCGGCTCGCATGTCATGCTTGAAGTAGACAAGGCGGACATTTTAACAACGCAAGTCAAAAACCTCCGCGAAGACGTTCGTCGCATTTTACGCGAAGAAAAAGTCGCCATAACAGGCGGCATTGGCGCTACGCCCCGAGGCGTTCAACTCCGCGTTGCAGACGCTGCGGATCGGGAGCGCATCCTTCCCAAACTGCGTCTCCTTCGCAATGGATTCAGCGCACGCGCAGGCGGCGGCGACTCGCCACTTGATGTCGAAGAAACGCCAGACGGCTTAATTCGTTTGACAGTAACCGATGCGGGACTCGTGGAAAAAACACGGCGCGCTGTCGATCAATCGATAGAAGTCATTCGTCGACGCGTGGATGCGCTGGGCACGCGTGAGCCCTCCATTCAACGTGAAGGCGATGATCGCATTATTGTTCAGGTTCCCGGATTACAAGATCCCGAACAGCTCAAAACGATTTTGGGTCAAACAGCTAAGCTTGAATTTCGACTTGTCGCCGAGGCTGGTCAAAATCCAGCCGACTCGGAAGAGCTTGAACAGCAGGATGGAACAGGAAAGCTGCCAATCGAAAAACAGGTTATGGTGCAAGGCGAGGATTTGACTGACGCCCAGCCTGGTTTTGATCAACAACGCGGCGGCGAACCTGTTGTGAATTTCCGCTTTAACATTCGTGGCGCACAAAGATTTGGTGAAGTCACATCTAAAAACGTCGACCGACTTTTTGCGATTGTTTTAGATAATAAGGTGATTTCCGCGCCGCGCATTTTAACGCCAATCACCGGCGGCTCAGGTCAGATATCTGGTCGCTTTACCGTCGAAGAAGCCAACAACCTGTCCATCCTTTTGCGTGCCGGCGCTCTTCCTGCAAAACTCAATATTGTTGAAGAACGCACCGTTGGTCCAGGCCTCGGTCAAGACTCCATCGATGCGGGCAAACGCGCGGCCTACGTCGGCGCCGGTTTGGTTGTTGTCTATATGCTCATCACTTATGGCGTATTTGGCGTATTCGCCAATCTCGCGCTTTTTGTGCACATCGCCTTCATCTTCGCTGGTCTTGTCTTACTCGGCTCAACGCTTACCTTGCCAGGCATCGCGGGGATTGTCCTAACCATTGGGATGGCGGTTGACTCGAATGTGTTGATTTACGAACGCATCCGAGAAGAAAATCACGCAGGGCGCACAATTCTCGCCTCGCTTGACGCTGGCTTCAAGCGAGCCTTTGCGACAATTGTTGACTCCAATGTCACGATGTTTGTCGCAGCGGCGATTTTATATTTCCTTGGCACCGGACCTGTACGCGGCTTCGCCGTATCTCTTGCGCTGGGCATTCTAACGACGATTATCACTGCCTATACGATGACGCAGATGATGATTGCCATTTGGTATCACTATGCGCGTCCAACGCGTTTGCCGATTTAAAGAGGCCATCTATCCATGAAACTCCTGCGCCTCGCTCCGGAGAACACCAAGTTTCCATTCATGCGTTTCAGGCGCGTGAGCTATCCATTTTCTGCGCTTCTTTCCTTGATTGCCGTTGCGCTCTTTATTTTCAAGGGAATGAATTTCGGTATTGATTTTGCCGGCGGCACCGTCATTGAACTGCGGGCTAAAAATGGCTCTGCAGAGGTTGGCGTCTTACGCGGCTTAGGCGAAGGCTTAAAGCTAGGCGATATAGAAGTTCAAGGCTTTGGCAACCCAGCCGACGCTACGCTTCGTTTCGGTTTACAGCCTGGCGGCGATGTTGCCCAGCAGGCCGCCGTCGAACGTGTGCGGGAAAAAGTTGGCAATGACTACGAACTCCGCCGCGTTGAAGTTGTTGGACCAAGAGTGTCCAACGAGCTCGTGCAATCTGGCACGCTTGGCGTTGTCCTCTCTATCCTCGCGGTGTTGGGCTATCTCTGGTTTCGCTTTGAATGGCAGTTTGCAGTGGGCGCCGTCATTGCAACCATGCATGACCTTTTACTGACAGTGGGTTTTTTCTCCATCACCCAACTGGAGTTTAATACAACCTCGATTGCTGCAATTCTCACAATTGTTGGATATTCATTAAACGAAACGGTTGTAGTGCTCGATCGCATTCGCGAAAATATGCGCAAATATAAAAAGCTTGGCACAGCACAAATGATCGATATGTCGATCAATGCCGTCCTCCCGCGCACAATTATGACAGCGACAACTGTCATGCTCGCTCTAATCGCACTCGTCGCTTTCGGCGGCCAGGTCATTCGCTCGTTTTCGCTAGCAATGATTTGGGGTATTTTTGTCGCGACCTATTCATCAATCTTTATCTGCTCGCCAATGCTCATCTATCTTGGGCTCCGTAATGAAGAAGGCGATAAGGCGGCGGCGTCACATGAAGTCGCATCGAAAGACTCGCAAACTCGAGATGGCCAGAGCGGGTTAGAGTCAGCTGAAAAAGAACCGCCAACAACTTCTGCGCCAGCGAAGAAAAAATCAGCTCAGTCGCGTAAACCGAGGCAGGCTTGACAGCACCGTCCACCCCCGCAACCGGCTATATTGCGGGCCGTTACCGGATTGATGATTATGGCGCCGGCGGTTTCCGTTTTGCAGATATGTCCCACCGCGGCTCAATCCTCGCGTTGCCTAGCGGCATTCGAGCGATTACTCTTGAAAATATCACAGACATCGATGCTGAGCTTATTGATCTCGCCTTAGCTGAACCCGCAGGTCTCGATATACTCATCATTGGATCAGGCGCTCAATTAACGCCCATCAGCTTGACGCATAAAAATAAATTAAAAGCCGCAGGCGTTGGTTGTGAGACGATGGCGACAGGCGCCGCCGTTCGAACCTACAACCTTCTCACTGACGAGGGTCGACGCGCTGGCGCATTGTTAATTGCTGTCGCATGACAGCTGCAATGCCTGATCATTTTGATCATTGCGAAGCAAATTTACGCAAGCAGGATAAAGATCTCTGGCTTGCCTGCCTTTTTGCGCCCGCTCCTGTGCGTCGCGACCTCCACGCAATCTACGCCTTTGTATCCGAAATCCGTGACATTCGCGCTAAGGTCTCGCAAGCTCTATTAGGCGAGATGCGACTTCGTTGGTGGAGCGACACATTAGAAAGCATCAATCTTGACGTCGCGCACGCCCATCCTGTTGCGGATGCGCTACGGGATGTTATCCGTCGTAACGCTTTACCCAGAGCGGAATTTTTAGGACTCTTAGAAGCCCATATTTTTGATCTCTATGATGACCCCATGCCCACGCATGCAGCATTAGAAGCATATTGCCGCTCGACTAGCGTCGCGCCGATACAATGGGCGGCGAAAATTATTGGCACCCCTCCCTCTAGCGCCTTCCATGACGCCGGACTAGCGCTTGGATTGACCCGAACGCTCTGCGCGTTGGATCAAAAATTTATTCCCCTAGATAGTCCCTCAGCAAGCCCGCAAGATTATTCGAAAGCCCGCAGTCAGCTCATTAAGCTGGCGCGCGACTATTATCAAAGCGCCTACCGCGCTGCAGGAGAGCTTACATCAGGACGAGAGGCCCTGCTCCCGGCTTCAGTCACACCGCTTTTTCTGGAACAACTGGCGCAAAGGGACTATGATCTCGATATAGGCCCCATCACAATCTCCCCCTTGCGCCGTCAATGGCGCTTATGGCGCGCGGCGCGCAATTATGGGCTGTGAACGCGCGCAGCAATGGATGAATCTTGATGACGAGCGTTCAGAAAACCTTTGGCAATGACGTTCGTCGTCTACGTTTAGACACGCTGATCTTTTTGCGATGGATCGCAATTGCTGGACAAACAGCAGCACTCGTCTTTGTCTATTTTATTTTAGGTTTCGATTTTCCTGTTGGCCTATGTTTCGTTTTTGTCGTCGCTTCCGCAACATTAAATTTTGGCCTGCGCTTTGGCACATCGCGCAGCTTTCGTCTTGGTGATATTGAAGCTGCATTTCTGCTTGGCTACGACATTTTGCAGCTTGGCTTTTTGCTTTATCTCACCGGCGGCCTGACCAATGGCTTTGCGATGCTTTTTCTGGCTCCGGTAACAATTTCCGCTGTCTCTCTTCCAAGAAATTTAACATTTTTACTTGGCGTTTCGATGCTTGTGGTTGCGACATTTCTTTTCGTTGAATACTTGCCCTTGCCCTGGCGAGAAAATGAAGCCCTTAAATTTCCTCCGCTGTATCGCGTTAGTATTTTAGCCGCACTGGCTTTGAGCTCTAGCTTTATTGGCATCTATGCAGCTCGCGTCGCGGATGAAGCGCGTCTTTTAGAAACGGCGCTCTCTGCTACTGAACTTGTGTTAGCGCGCGAACAACATCTCTCCCAACTTGACGGTCTAGCGGCGGCGGCGGCGCATGAACTGGGCACGCCATTGGCCACCATCACATTGATTGTGAAAGAGCTGCAAAAATCCGCGGACTCGACGCCTAGTCTTAGGGATGACCTTGCTTTGCTTGCGCAAGAATCTGCGCGCTGCCGGGAAATCCTCGGCAAGCTGAAATCCCTCAATTCGGAAGATGAAGGCGGCGTGATGAACATCCAGTCTCTGGACACGCTGATTGAGGAGGTCGTTGAGCCGCAACGTGAATTTGATGTCGCGCTAGACGTGACCAAACGCGGCTCTTCAACGCCGCCTGCGCTCGCGCGTAATCCGGCAATTATTTATGGTCTGGGCAATTTAGTCGAAAACGCTATGGATTTTGCGAATTCACGGGTTCGCGTTGACGCTGTATGGAATAATAATCTTGTTTCCATCACGATTGAGGATGATGGCCCAGGCTTTTCGCCAGACGTGTTAGAACGTCTTGGCGATCCCTATCTGCGCGGCCGTCCAACAGATCGGCGCACAAAGAAAGATATTGAATCTGGGCTTGGACTGGGCCTTTTCATCGCGAAAACGCTCCTGGAACGCTCTGGCGCCATAGTTGACACCATGAATGTTTCACCGCCCCGCACCGGCGCCATCGTCCGCGTCACCTGGCCGCGCGCTGCTTTGGAAATCACGCCCTCGAGCGCGCGAAGCCGATCAATCGCCTTGAATGATTAGACAGCCATCGACTCGCCCCAGACCGTAAGCTAAAAATATCTCATCTAGGCGGAAACTATGCCCCACTCTGATCACTCTGATAAACCTATGCCTCATCATGAAGACACAGCGCCCCATCTCCAGCTAGATGAAGCCAAGCCCGCCTTGCCGGCTGAGCTCACTCTGCTCATTCTTGATGATGATCGGCCCTTTTTGACCCGACTGACTCGCGCAATGGAAGCCCGCGGCTTTAGCGTAACAGCCTGTGAAAGCGTGACGGAAGGACTTGCCGCGCTCGAAACGAAGCCGCCAGCCTTCGCAATCATCGATATGCGTCTTGGCGACGGCAATGGTCTTGACGTCATCTCAAAGCTCAAGTCAGCGCGTCCCGACGCGCGGGGCATTATCCTCACGGGCTACGGCAATATCGCCACTGCTGTCACAGCCGTAAAGCTTGGAGCCTTTGACTATCTGGCAAAACCCGCAGATGCAGATGAAATTTATCATGCGCTAATGGCCACGCAAATCGACAAGCCCGATGCGCAGGAAAATCCTATGTCGGCTGATCGCGTACGCTGGGAGCATATACAACGCGTCTTTGAATCTTGTGATCGCAATGTGTCGGAAACCGCGCGACGTTTGAACATGCACCGACGCACGCTGCAGCGCATTCTCGCTAAACGCGCTCCCCGGTAGCTTAATTGGCGCCTACCCGCATAAAATGCAGCATCGCCATCGCTCCAAATGCGCCAGGCATATCGTTCGGGGCGCATCATCAGGCGCCAAAGCGATAGACATCGACTGTCTATGACTTAAAAATAAGCATGCAAAGGAACGGCTCAATAAAATGAAAAAGCTGCTATTTTCGCTGTTTATAACATTCTGCAGCGTGCTTACTCCCGCGCTCGCCGCTGAACGCATTGTCAATATTTATAATTGGAGCGACTATATTGATCCAAGCGTCTTAGAAGATTTTACCCGTGAAACGGGCATTAAAGTTATTTACGACACCTATGAGTCGACAGATGAGCTTGAGGCGCGTCTCATCGCAAACCCGGGCGACTATGATCTCATTGTTCCTTCTGCGACAGCTCTGCAAAGACTGATCCAAGCGGATGCGCTACAACTCCTCGATAGAAAACGCCTAGCGAACGCAGTTAATATCTGGCCAGAACTCGACAATCGCCTGAAGCGTTTTGATCCAAACAATGCGCATGCTGTGAATTATCTCTGGTCAACCATCGGCATTGGCTATAATGCGGCAAAATTAAAAGATCGCGCTAGCAAACCCATCGTAAGCTGGGATCAGGCGCTCAGGCCAGAAGGCTTAAAAAGATTCTCTGACTGCGGCGTTGAGATCGTTGATAATCCAGACGAGGTCCTGCCGATTGCGCTTAATATGCTCAAGATTGATCCAAATTCGAAAAATCTGGACCAACTCCGCCGCGCGGCCGATCTTCTCTCTGGGCTTCGACGCTTGGTGAAGAAATTTCATGTCTTTGACTATAGCAACGCCCTCGCCTTTGGGGAGACATGCTTTGCAGTGGGCCGTACGGGCGAAATTTTACAAGCGCGCGCTCACGCCAAAGAGATGGGCCCAGACACAGACATCGTCGCAGTTCTTCCAAACGAAGGATCTTTGATGATCCTCGACAATCTCGCCATCCCGCGCAATGCGCCGCATGTGAATGAAGCCTATATGTTTATTGATTATTTGCTGCGACCTGATGTAGCTGCACGAAATGTTAAAGCGACTAATTACGCCAGCGGCGTAGAGACGGCGCGTAATTTTCTCGACCCAGCCCTTGCGAATGATCCCGCACTCTATCCCGATCAAGCGACATTGGCTCGCTTGTTCACCGTCACAAGCGCAGATCAACCCACACGACAGAACATCAACCGACTTTGGACCAGCGTCAAAACAGGACGCTAAAAAAATCTCGGTCAAGCTGGATTTTATTAAATCAAGACTCGCTTAAAATTCGTTTCAAAAGATCAATAACTTCAGATAGTCCCTTGTCTTTCGAGGCGAGCTCTTCAATTTTACGCACCGCATGGAGCACAGTGGTGTGATCTCGGCCGCCAAATCGTCGGCCGATTTCTGGTAATGACCGCAGCGTTAACACCTTCGATAGATACATGGCGATTTGTCTTGGCCGCACAACATTAGCTGTGCGACGAGAGGAAAGAATATCCGCCCGTGAGATATTGTAATGGCTCGCGACTAGCTTTTGGATATCGTCGATCTTAACGCGACGCGGGTCTTGCGCGCGAACGAGATCTCGGATTGCAGCCTCAGCCGTCTCAACTGTCAACGGCGCGCCGTTCAAGGTAACATGCGCCAATAAGCGGTTAATGGCGCCCTCGAGATCGCGGCCATTGGTGACGATCGTTCGCGCGACATAAGCAACGACGTCAGGTGGCACATGGAAAGTTGGATGCGCCTCGCGCGCTGTTGCAATTCGAGTGCTTAGAATTTTGTGACGCAAAGCCTCATCCAGCGGCCCAATATCAACACAAAGTCCGCCCTTGAAGCGAGACAAAACGCGTTCATCCAGGTTTTCGAGCTCTGAGGGCGGCCGATCTGCGGCGACGACAATTTGACGTCCGGCGTCAATGAGGGCGTTGATCGTGTGACAAAATTCTTGCTGAATTGATTTCCCCTGAAGGAATTGCACGTCGTCAATGATGAGAAGATCAATCGCTCGCAGCCGTTCCTTAAAGGCGATAGAGGTCTGCGCAGTTAAGGAAGAGACAAAGCCGCTCATGAAGCGTTCTGCCGTTAAATAGATTGCGCGCCGACGATTTTCATTTGCAGCGTGAGCAAGCGCTTGAAGCAAATGTGTCTTACCTAGGCCAACGCCAGCATGCGCATAGAGCGGGTTGAACATTGGCGTATCGCCCGATCGCGCCTCAGCAACACGCGACGCCGCAGCATAAGCCAGCTGATTGGAGGGGCCGACTAAAAATGTTGAAAAGGATAAACGACGATCCAACGGCGACCCGATAATCGCACCATTTTCAACGCGCGCAGAAGGGCGCGGCGCGCGGCGCTGTGACGGTGCCCCAGCGGTAAAGTCACTCTCTCCAAGAGAGGAGCTAAAAGCAGGCTTTTCTGTTATAGGCACCGGCGGATGCTCCAGAGGCTGGTCGCCTTCGCTATCGCGGAGCTTTGCCTTACGGGCGGAAGAGCGCACATCAATCAAAACGCGCTCTACGGACTTAAATTCACTACCAACGCGAGCTTTAATACGTGAGGCATAATGGGATTGCACCCAACTTTTCAAAAATTTTGTTGGTACGGTCAATTGCATCGTGCGGCCATCGATCCGATCAAGCTCGAGCCGCGTAAACCATGAACTATAGACCGCTTCGCCTAATTCCGCGCGCAAACGATTTCTAACGCGCTCCCAGCGCGCTCGATCTTCAACTGCAATGCCCTCTTGCGTTGATTGATCCCGTTTATCCAACATAGACCGCCTTTTTGAGCACAGTTTAAACACTTAAGCGCACAAGAAACGCGCCAGTTAAACGCTCAGATTAAGATTAATTGATAGGAAACTGTTTATTTATTCAGCAAAAAAAAAAACGATCTGAATCGTTTTTTACGTAAAACTCGCCGAGAAATTATGCATCGGCGTTAATCGCACAGGAAGCGCGAAAGCAAGAAGGTTTAAAGCGCCAGTCATCTTGAACATTAAGCGGTAGGTAAAAGCGCGCCAAAAGCTCAACATGACAGGACCTCCTTCTATCTTTACATTTACGTCGATCGCGCATGAAATCACCCCTGCATAGCAGAGACAATTAGGCACTAATACTACACACGATGACGCGCCGGGGGGATGAAAAACAGGACCTCAATGTTTCAGATTTGATCACAGCAGAGAGACGAAATTACTTCGCTCCAGAACACTGCCGACCAATCAGAGCAAACAAGAATATCTGTTTTCAACCGACAAAAGAAAATTACACAAAGGCTGCGATGAGCGCAACGACTGAAATAAATTTCATTTAATTTTTACAAAGACAAAAACGAAAAAAATTCTCTTCCAAACACGCCTCCCGCCTAAGCTAATGATTCACTATGCTTTAAAAAATTTTGATCTGGAGTGATGCGCATTTATGACATGGACGCCTCGCTGCATCGCCGCCAATCTGCACTTCTTGTCAAGTGGCGCGCGTTGACTAATCAAAAGCAAGCTTAGTTGCAAAGGCTTGAAATCGAGACATCTTTCTTGCGCACGTCGCAAAACGCATAAAAAATTTTCATTATTGTGTCATTGTTGTTTGAGCTTTTCATCAACATCTTGAATTTAAGAAATGTCGAGAGCGCATCCCTCTAGGAACACGACTTCTATCAAGAAAAAACCCGGCAAAAGACGCCGGGTTTTTTAAACTTATAGCTTAGCTCAGCCTACAGCTCAGCGGAGTTTATTTAGCTCTGAGCGGAAAGCGCTTTCACGCGCGCTGTGAGCCGTGAAACTTTCCGGGACGCCGTATTCTTGTGAACGACGCCATGCTGGGCAGCGCGCATGAGTTCTGGAGCCGCGCTATGGAGAGCATCCGCGGCAAGTTTAGCGTCGCCAGCTGCGAGCGCCTCTTCAACCTTGCGTAAAAAAGTGCGCATGCGGCTGCGACGCGCTCTGTTGACAACCGTGCGCCGTTCAATCTTGCGAACGGCTTTCTTGGCCGACTTTGTATTGGCCATATCTGTTATTTCCTCAAGGATCTAGGAGCAGCCAGTTGGCGCCCAAAAAGAATAGGGCCGCGGAACCCGCAGCCAAGATGGAGGCTTATAAGCGCGCCTAAGGGCGTTCGTCAATGCCGGTTTTACCGATGTTTAAAGGTTGGTTTTCGCTTTTCAACAAAAGCCGCCATCCCCTCTTTCTGGTCTTCCGTAGCGAAGAGAGCATAAAATGAGCGACGCTCATATTTCACGCCTTCCGCCAGTGTGGTTTCAAAGGCTTGATTTACCGCATCTTTTGCCAAGATGACCGCTGGGAGCGACATCCCAGCGATAAATCCAGCCACTTTTAAGGCCTCAGCGACCAGCGCCTCAGCCGGCAGAATGCGGGCCACAAGACCTGCGCGCTCTGCCTCCTCCGCCCCCATCATTCGCCCGGTCAAGACCAAGTCCATCGCCTTAGCTTTGCCGATGGCGCGGGTAAGGCGCTGTGTTCCGCCGGCGCCTGGAATGACACCCAGTTTAATCTCAGGCTGGCCGAAATTAGCGCTATCAGCGGCCAAAATAAAATCGCACATCATCGCCAATTCACTCCCGCCCCCAAGCGCAAAACCCGCCACGGCGGCAATAATCGGCTTTCGAGCGCGAGCCACGCAGTCCCAGCGTGAAATGAAGTCTTGAAGCAAGGCGTCGACAAAGCTTTTGTCGCGCATTTCTTTGATGTCTGCGCCCGCGGCAAAGGCCTTTTCTGATCCCGTTAACACCACGCAGCCAATCGTCGGATCCGCCTCAAAAACGGTTAATGCTTGATCGAGCTCAACAATCAGTTGCTGGTTCAGGGCATTAAGCGCGTCTGGCCGATTTAAGCGCACTAAGGCGACGCGGTCGTGAATTTCTATTATGAGAGTCTCAAAAATCACTACTGGGCCTCACTAAATCTGTTTTTATCATTATTTTTCCGTTATTTATAGGGATCAGGTTGATCGCCCGCCATCCCATCGGCTCCCCTTGCACAATCGCTACACAAGCCAGGGGCTAAGACGGCAGGCCATCGCTAGATATTGAAATCCCCCAAAAGCTCTAGTTTATCTTTGTCCTCAAGCGCTAGGGCTCCAGTATAAAGCGCATCCAGATTGATCCCATCCAGATAGGCCAGCGCCCGCCCCTCCGCCTCCGCCAGCAAAGGATCCATAAGTTGATCTAATGGCGAGGGCGTCGATCCAGTTTCCTCATCTACGCCAAGCGCCACTCGAACAATTTCGCCAACGCAAATCCGGCGCCGCTCCCGAGCCAATTCATAGCCCCCCGCCGGCCCTCTTAGGCTACGCAAAATCCCCGCCCGCACCATAGCTTGCAACAAAACCTCCAGCCGCCGCGGGGGCAAATCATAGCGTGCGGCGAGTTCTTTAGAGGAAACTGGACGGCCGCGGGCATGCAGGGCGATATCAAGCGCAGCAAGCAAGGCAAATCGCGCGGGTCGCCGCAAGAGCTTCATGGATTTTAGATCCCGCCTAGTCCAGTTGAGCCAAAGCCTCCTGAGCCGCGGCTTGTTTCGTCAAGAGCTGAATGCGTTTCAATCAAACGCGCGCGCGTCACCGGGGCTATGACAAGCTGGGCGATCCGCATGGCCCGCGTAATTTCAAACGGCTGCCCGCCATGATTGATCAAGATCACCTTGATTTCGCCGCGATAATCGCTGTCAATTGTCCCTGGAGCGTTGAGAACTGTGACGCCATATTTAGCAGCGAGGCCTGAACGCGGCCGCACCTGAGCCTCAAAGCCCTCTGGCAGAGACAGGATCACGCCCGTGGGAACCAAGTCTCGCGCGCCAGGCTCAAGGATCAATTTTTGTCCTTCAAGCAGCGCCGCGTAGAGATCCATCCCAGCGGCTCCGATGCTCTCATAAGAGGGAGCCGGCAATCCCTGCCCATGGGGTAAACGCTGGAGGGCGACCTTCACCGATTAGCTCCTTCTGGAGACAATCTCTGCGCGATGAGCTCTACTAATTTAGTCGCTAACATCATCTTATCCATTTTTGGCCAGCTCTGAAGACTATCGCGCATGATCACATGCGCCTCATTATTGGCGCCGCCGAAGACTTCCGATCCTTCGCCCACATCATTGGCGATGATCATGTCGCAGCCCTTGGCGATGAGTTTTTTTCGCCCTGAATCGATGAGATTTTGCGTCTCCGCCGCAAATCCAATAACAAGCGCCGGCCGTTTTTGGGACTTGGCCACGCTGGCGAGAATGTCGGGGTTTTCCACCAAAGTAAAAACAGGCGCTGAGGCTCCTGGCTCTTTTTTGATCTTGTGATCAGCCTGCACAACGCGCCAATCCGCCACGGCTGCTACGCCAATGAAAACATCTGCTGGCAATGCCTGTTCAACGGCGGCGCTCATTTGCGCGGCGCTTTCGACGTGGATAACCTGACAGGCCGGCGGATCAGCAAGCGTAACAGGACCCGTAATAAGCGTCACGCGCGCACCGGCTGCAACGGCAGCGTGCGCCAGGGCGTGGCCTTGCCGTCCAGACGAACGATTAGCAATATAGCGCACTGGATCAATCGCCTCATGGGTCGGTCCTGAGGTAATTAGGACATGCCTGCCGATCAGATCGTTTCCAATTATACGCGGGCATTGCTGAACGCCCCTTGGCAAAGGCAATCGCGTCTCTTGCGCGCAAACGGAAATAATCTTGTCAACGATATCCTCTACTTCGCTCATCCGACCCGGGCCAAATTCGCCGCAGGCCATTTCTCCCTCATCAGGACCTACAAAGTAAGCTCCCTGACTGCGCAATGTGTCGATATTTTTTTGAGTGGCCGGATGCGTCCACATACGGACATTCATCGCTGGCGCAAACACTATGCGTTTATCGGTTGCAAGCATTAGCGTTGTCGCCAAGTCGTCGCATAAGCCATTTGCCGCACGCGCAAGAAGATGCGCAGTCGCTGGCGCAACAACAATGAGATCCGCTCGACGCGAGAGTTGAATATGGCCCATTTCCTGCTCGTCCGTTGCAGAAAAAAGCGTCTCATGCACGGCTTCATTGCTAAGGCTGACAAAAGCGAGCGGCGAAACAAATTCTTTTGCAGCCGTAGTCATCACAACGCGCACTCGTGCGCCAAGGGCCCGCAAGCGTCGGACTAAATCAAGCGACTTATAGACGGCTATGCCGCCGCCCACGATCAGCAAAATCTCTCTATCGCGCAAAGCTTGTGTTAGTTTTGCTCCCACTGGACGCCGTCTCCCTCTTGCGCGGGACAATACATCTTTTGCCCTCAAGGCCAAGCTTATCCGCGATATGCGCGACTTAAAAAGCTCATAGCCGCGCAAGAGATTATTGGCGGCCTTAACCTCACTAGAGCGCCTCGGACGAAAGGCGTCCCTGACCTCACTAGCTCTTCATCGCCTGTCATGGCAAAGCGAAGAGAATGACTCTCATCTCGCATAGCCCGAAAACGCCGTTTGTACGCCGATTAACGCTGACTGACTTCCGATCCTATGCGCAGGCCGACTGCGTCATCGAAACAAAACTCGTTGTGCTAATGGGCGAGAATGGCGCAGGCAAAACCAACATTCTTGAAGCGCTCTCAATGTATTCTCCTGGCCGGGGTTTGCGTCGCGCCGAATTGACCGAATGCGCGCGCCACGCTGGCGCGGGCGGCTACGCTGTTTCAATTCAATTGGAAACAGACGGCGTTGTCACACAATTAGGCCATGGCATGTCTCCGGAAGGGGAACGACGTTTTCGTATTGATCGCGCCCCGATTGGTTCAGCGCGCGCCTTTGCAGATCATTTGCGCGTTCTTTGGCTCACGCCAGCGATGGACGGTCTTTTTTCTGGATCTGCTGGCGAGCGACGTCGTTTTTTGGATCGACTAACATTAGGCGTCGATGCCGATCACGGCCCCAGAATAAGCCGCATGGAACGCGCTTTACGTAATCGCAACAAACTTCTTGAAGCTGGGGTTGGCGACCGGAGCTGGCTAGATGCCGCAGAAAATGAGATCGCCTCGCTTGGCGTCGCGGTCGCAGCGGGCCGGCGCGAGACAGTTTTGAGGCTTTCCGCCATTGTCGCTGAAGGCAAGGAAGGCCCCTTTCCCTGGGCTGAAATCGCTATTGAGGGCGAAATAGAAAACATGCTTGCGCATCAATCCGCGCTCGTTGTCGAAGAGAGATTTCGGGAACTGCTTGCTGCTTCCCGTAAACGCGACGCCGCCGCCGGGCGCACTCTCACCGGTCCCCAAACCAGCGACCTGGCTGTTCGTCATGGTCCTAAAAATGCTGCGGCGCGCGATTGCTCGACTGGGGAACAGAAAGCCTTGCTTATGGGGTTAACCATTGCGCATGCGCGCTTGGTCGCTGCGATGACTGATCGGGCCCCACTCTTATTGCTTGACGAAGTCGCCGCGCATTTCGACCCTCAACGTCGAGAAGCCCTCTTTTTCGAGCTGGAAACGCTGGGCGGACAAGTCTGGATGAGCGGGGCGGATCCGGCGCTTTTCGCTTCATTGGCCAACCGCGCAGACCGTCTCCAGGCGATCGAGGGACAGATCCGCCGTATTCCATAAATATTCTTTAACTATCAATTAGTTGCGATAATTAAGAAATTGTTGACTGTGCGTGCTTTTCGTCCCCCTAGCGCGGGATCCAGAGTATGATGCCGAGATCGAATCATCCGCTTAAAAAACACCCCAAAATCAGCAGGAAAAATGAGCGAGACAGAAAAGCAAACGAATGACTCCGCTGACTATGGCGCCGACTCCATCAAGGTCCTGCGCGGCCTCGACGCCGTCCGCAAGCGGCCTGGCATGTATATTGGCGACACTGACGATGGCACTGGCCTACATCACATGGTGTATGAAGTCGTCGATAACGCCATTGACGAAGCGCTGGCGGGTCATGCAACCCGCGTCACGGTAACCCTCAACGCCGACGGCTCGGTCACAGTAACCGATAATGGTCGCGGCATTCCCACCGACCTTCACTCGGAAGAAGGCGTCTCCGCCGCTGAAGTCATCATGACGCAATTGCATGCAGGCGGTAAGTTTGATCAAAACTCTTACAAAGTCTCCGGCGGCCTTCATGGCGTCGGCGTGTCTGTCGTCAACGCTTTGTCCGTTTGGTTAAAGCTGCGCATTTGGCGCAACGGCAAAGAACACGCAATGACATTCGCCAATGGCGACGCTGTCTCTAAATTAACGATCGTCGCAGACGCGCCGATTGATGATGGCGTCACAAAGCGCGGCACTGAAGTAACTTTTCTTCCCTCCCCCGCCACTTTCACAATGGTCGAGTTTGATTATGCGACAATCGAACATCGATTACGCGAACTTGCGTTTCTCAACTCTGGGGTGCGCATCATTCTTACCGACGCGCGACATGCGGAAGTCAAGAAAGAGGAATTATTTTATGAAGGCGGTCTAGAGGCCTTTGTTCGCTGGCTCGATCGGGCGAAATCACCGCTTGTTTCAGCCCCAATTTTGATCAATGGCAAGCGCGAGCATATTTCTGTTGAAGTCGCCTTATGGTGGAACGACAGCTATCATGAGAATGTTCTAGCTTTCACCAATAATATCCCACAGCGCGATGGCGGCACCCATCTTGCCGGATTTCGGGCCGCGCTCACGCGACAAATTACCGGCTATGCAGAATCTTCTGGTCTAACGAAACGCGAAAAAGTTGATCTCTCGGGCGATGATTGTCGTGAAGGTTTGACGTGCGTGCTCTCGGTAAAAGTGCCAGATCCAAAATTCTCCTCACAGACCAAAGACAAATTAGTTTCCTCGGAAGTACGTCCTGCAGTTGAAAACATAGTCAATGAAATTTTAGGCCAGTGGCTGGAAGAGCATCCAGCGGAGGCAAAAAATATTGTCTCAAAAGTCGTGGAAGCCGCCGCTGCGCGTGAAGCTGCGCGTAAAGCGCGAGAGCTCACGCGACGAAAAGGCGCGCTGGATGTGGCCAATCTACCAGGCAAGCTTGCAGATTGTCAGGAACGAGATCCCTCAAAATCTGAACTCTTCATTGTCGAGGGCGACTCTGCAGGCGGCACCGCAAAACAAGGGCGCAATCGCGCCTTTCAGGCTGTTTTGCCTTTACGGGGCAAGATCCTCAATGTGGAGCGCGCCAGATTTGATAAAATGCTCTCATCAGAGCAGATCGGTACGCTGATCACCGCTCTTGGCACTGGCGTTGGACGCGACGAATTTAACGCCGATAAATTGCGCTACCACAAAATCATCATCATGACCGACGCCGATGTCGATGGCGCGCATATTCGCACACTAATTTTGACATTCTTCTATCGGCAAATGCCTGAGCTGATTGAGCGTGGCCACATCTTCATCGCCCAGGCTCCTCTTTATAAGGTCACCAAGGGAAAATCAGCGCAATATCTGAAAGATGAACGCGCCCTTGAAGATTATCTGATCGATAGCCTGCTGGATGGCGCCATTTTACGTACGGGCTCCGAAGATCGCGCGGGCGCAGATCTGCGCGTAACCCTTGAAGATGCCCGCGCTTTCCGAACTGTTATGCTCAGCCTTCACTCCCGTTACGATCGACAGGTTGTTGAACAAGCCGCAATGGCTGGTGCGTTGACGCCAAAAAGCGATGAGACTGAAGCTGCTGCACATGTTGCAGAAGTTGCACGTCGCCTTGACGCTATTGCTGAAGAAACCGAGCGCGGTTGGAGCGGCGAAATACGTGACGAGGGCTATATTTTCAAACGTACGCTGCGCGGCGTAACGCAAGCTGTCATTCTTGACTCTGCCTTGCTGCATTCAAGCGAGGCGCGCAAATTACACGAGCGCGCGGCAAATCTACGAGAGATTTTCTCCGCCCCCGTTGCGCTGATCAGGCGCGGCGACGAAGCGCCGATTTCTGGTCCAATAGCGCTTTACGACGCGATGAACGCCATAGGCCGCAAGGGTCTCGCCATCCAGCGATACAAAGGTCTCGGCGAGATGAATGCAGAGCAACTTTGGGAAACGACGCTCGATCGCGATGCGCGCTCATTGTTACAAGTAAGAGTGAAAGAGGCGGCGGAAGCCGATGATATTTTTGTTAAACTCATGGGCGATGTCGTCGAACCCCGCCGCGAGTTTATTCAAGAAAACGCCCTCAGCGTCGCAAATTTAGACGTCTAACCCAGCGTGTGCGCTTCGCCGCTCCTACGATTGATGATCTGCGTTGGAGAGCGCTGTGATGCGCGAGGGCTGGCGCGTAAAAAACTCTGCGAAATTGAATCTGCGCTGGCGAACGGCTTTGGAGCAGCGCTTGCAAAAGGCGATATTAAAATCTCAACCCGCGATTGCCTCAGGCTCTGCACTACTGCGCCCGTTATCCGGTTTGAGCCCTCGGGAGACGTCTATGCTGGGATGGAGACAGAAGAACTGTTGATCGAAATAGATAAAACCCTGGCGGGAACGCGTTCATAATCCCGCCGCCCAATCGCGATTAAGAGGGAAGACTAGTGAACTTTTTTACGCTTTCATGCGATAAAGCCTGATGGCAGCAACGATTCGTAACGCCTTCGATCCTGGCTTTGGCGTTTATGTCCATTGGCCATTTTGCCTGTCTAAATGCCCCTATTGTGATTTTAATAGCCATGTGCGGCGCGGTGAGATCGATGAAGAACGCTTTGTCGAGGCATTTGCGGTAGAACTCGCGCATCGCGCGGCGCTGGCCCCGGGTCGTGAGGTTCGCTCGATTTTTTTTGGCGGCGGCACGCCCTCACTCATGTCTCCCTCAACAGTGGCAGCCATCTTGGGACAAATCGGGCGTCACTGGTCGCTCGCGAAAGATGTTGAAATTACGCTAGAGGCTAATCCCACGAGCGTTGAATCCTCGCGCTTTAAAGGCTTCAAAGCGGCCGGGGTCAATCGCGTTTCTCTTGGCGTTCAAGCGCTTAATGATATTGATTTACGAGAACTAGGCCGGCAACATTCGGTCGCAGAAGCGCTGATGGCGGTTGAAATCGCAAATAGCGTTTTCCAACGCACGTCATTTGATCTCATTTATGGACGCGCGCAACAAACGCCATCGGCTTGGCGTAAGGAACTTGAACTTGCGCTAGCCCGCCAGCCTGAACATATCTCTCTCTATCAACTGACCATTGAGCCAGACACAATGTTTGAACGCATGGTCAAATCAGGCAAAATGCTGGTTCCTGACGCCGATACGCAACGCGCCCTTTGGGATGTAACGCAGGAAGTCACCACGCGCTACGGATTACCCGCCTATGAAGTCTCTAATCACGCCCGCCCAGGAGCAGAATCTCGACATAATCTCGTTTATTGGCGCTATGGCGAATATGCCGGCGTTGGCCCAGGAGCGCATGGACGTCTCGTGACGGCGCGCGGACGACGCGCGCAATCGACA
>Ga0194120_10004354_pt1 | contig 22002 bp, 14 predicted proteins | sample TA2MahCa65mmetaG_FD_148642 | JGI IMG/M metagenome (GOLD analysis project Ga0194120, IMG submission 148642) | Freshwater microbial communities from Lake Tanganyika, Tanzania - TA2015019 Mahale Deep Cast 65m | ecosystem: Environmental > Aquatic > Freshwater > Lake | place: Tanzania: Lake... | reverse complement strand
TCGACCAAGGCCACCGTCATGCGCGTGAGCATGGACGCTCCCGCGTAGTCGGCGCCGACCGTGCGTCGATACCAGAGCAGCGTGTCGTAGTTCGAGTGGTAGCTCGTCCCTTGCGAGCCGCCTGCGAAAAGGCCGATCGATGGCACACCGGCATGGCACAGAAACGGCTGGTGATCGCTGCCGCCACCAAGATCGCCCAGCGGAAGCGCACCATCTTTGGCGCCCAGGTCAAAGAGGGATCGAGCGGGATCGACCGCGCTCGGCACCCGCTTGGCCGCATCCTGCACGATGCCCCGGAGTGATGGGCTCGCCGACGCGCCGAAGTTCACCCCCATCGCAGCCATGTCGAGATTGATGTAGCCCACGCAGCGCTCTTCGAGCATCGCGCGCTCGCGCTCAACCCACTCCGTGCTGCCGACCATGCCGAACTCCTCGGCGCCCCACGCACAGAACAGCGTGTCACGCGCCGGGCCGCGTCCGGCCTTGGCCTGCATCGCGCACTCGCGCGCCGCCTCCATGAGCACGATCGTGCCAGCGAGCGGGTCCGCGGCACCGAAACCCCATGCATCGTGATGGCAGCCGACGACCACGAGGCCGCCGTCCGCAACGCGACCCGGCAAGCGCGCGATCACATTGGCTGACTGGACCACGGCGGGCTCATGCGCCACCGCCACCCTGACGCGCAGTTCAGGGCCACCCGTGAGCAGCGTGGGGCCCTCGAAGCCCGTGGCCCATGAAGGATCGAAGAGCGGCGCACCGCGCATGCGGCGCACGATCTCGCGTGCGGCACCCCAGCCGATGGGCTGCACGGGAATCCTCGGCAATCCGACCGATGCAGGATCGAGCCGCTCGGCATGCTCGGTCGCCTCGCGTCCGGGCGTGAGCGGATCGCCTGAGTAGGGCAGCGTGTTGATGCTGCCGCGCTGGATGCAACTCGCGTTCGCCCACCCACCATCCGGCCAGGTCGCGCCCTTGGCGGGACCGCTGTCTCGTGGATCCGTAAAGATGATGAGCGCGATCGCGCCCGATTCTTCAGCGAATCGCGCCTTGAAGCCGCGGAAGTTCCCACCGTATCGCGCTAAGCAGATCTTCCCCTTCAGGTCGACCCCCTGCTTGCGAAGCCGTGCAAAGTCCCCCCGAGTGCCATAGTTCACATAGACCACTTCGCCGGTCACATCACCGCGCCCGCTGTACGCATTCCACGCGAAGGTCAGACCGGCATGCGCGAGCTGCGGATCGATCGCTAGGTTCTCTTCGCGAACGGCAAGCCGCATCACGCCGCGACGCGCGCCCCGCGCGGTCGGCTCGGCGAGCGGCATATCCGCCGGTGTTTCCACGATCTCCACGATCGGTTCGCGCGGCCGCGGTAGGTACGCCCAGAATGGATGGACCTCGACCTCGAGTCCCATCTGGCGGAATGAGCTCGCGATCGACTCGATGACCTTGGCATCGCCAGGCGTGCCAGCCATGTGTGGCTCAGCCGCAAGCAACTCATGCCACGCTGCGAGGCGCGCGCCCATCGACTCGGCTGCCGGCGCCGCCGAAGGCCCAACACTCTGCGCAAGGGCAACCGACGCAATCAGCGTGACGATCATCACACCACGCTAGCACGGGCGCGCGACGAACCAATGCTCGTCAGCCTCGCGTGCTTGCGCTCGTCCTACCGCGACCTCGGGCTCCGCTCCGACCGAGCACCCCACCGCGCTCAGTGAGCGCTGGCCTTACCGCTCGCCGCTGTGCCGAAGATCGCCGGCCATGGGTTGACGTTGTGGCACGCGCGGCCGGTCTTCTCGACGTAGTCCTGGTGGTACTCCTCGGCCAGGAAGAACTCGCGCGCCATCTCAACCTGCGTGACGATCGGCTTCTTGAACGCGTTGCGCGCGGTCAGGTCAGCGACGAATGCCTTGGCTTGTTCGAGTTGCTCCGGACTCGTGCAGAAGATGGCGCTGCGGTACTGCTCACCGACGTCAGGACCCTGGCGATTCAGCGTCGTCGGATCGTGCATCTGGAAGAAGCCCTCGAGCAACTGTCGAAAGGAGATGACGGTCGGGTCGAAGACCACCTTCACGCTCTCTGCATGGCCAGTCGTGTCGGTGCAGACTTCCTTGTAGGTGGGGTCCTTGGTCTTTCCCTGTTGGTAGCCGCTCACGGCGCTGATCACGCCGGGCGCTTGCTGGAAGGTGTGCTCGACACCCCAGAAGCAGCCGCCGGCGAAGTATGCGGTTTCGGTTTTCACGGGTTCTCCTCCTGCGGGCCACGGCTGGCCCTGGTCAACGAACTGCAGGCTCGCGCTGTTCAGGCAGTATCGCAAGCCTGTGGGTCGTGGTCCATCCTGAAACACGTGACCCAAATGCGCGCCGCAGCGGGCGCAGTTGATCTCGGTGCGCTCCATGCCGTGACTTGAGTCATTGCGCTCGGCGACGTGCGCAGGATCGAACGGCGAGTAGAAGCTGGGCCAGCCCGTGCCCGAATTGAACTTGTGCGCGCTCGTAAAGAGCGGCAAGCCGCACACGACGCAGCAGTAGGCGCCGTCTTTCTTGTTGTCGAGCAGGTTGCCACAGAAGGCTGGCTCCGTGCCCGAGTTCTGCGTCACGCGGAATTGTTCGGGCGTGAGCTTGATGGCGAGTTCGTCCACTTTGGACTTGGGGTACGGCGTGATCTCCCAACCGGCGCGTGAGTAGATGTGCTTGGTCGTGGATGGCTTCATGTCGGTGCGCGGGGTCTTCGGCGCGGTCGTGGGCTGAGCAGTCTCGGTGTTCGGCGCAATCGGCAGATCGTCGATCACTCCACGCCGCATGCCCTCGCGGGCGGCAAACGCGCCGTACACGACGACGCTGGCGACGAGCGCCACAGTGGCGAACAGGCGTCGGCTCATGCGAACAGGATAGAACCAGCAGACAAACATCGTCACACGACATTCGATTCTGCGTTGAGTTCGTGCTGGATTCAGGTGCTTCTTTCGTGTCGCGTGTTGCATCTGCGCCCGGGCACCGTACGATTCCTTCTCTTTGACAACTCGGGCCCGACCTGGCTTCGACCGGCCATGTCGATCATGCAGTGGCGCGTCGTGGAGCATCCCGGCCACGTAAAAAGGATGCAACACTTACGACTGCCAACACGCAGTACGCACTTGCGGCCTAATTAGTGCCGCACGGCAAACCCCTGACGTCCGATGAGGGGGGCGCCGAAACACATCGGGCTGGGTTCCTGGGGCTGGCATGCTTCCGGGAGCCGACACTCGCATGCCATGGTCCACGCCATGCGGCCACCCAGCAGCGGCGCGGACCGAGATGGAAGAGGTGGATACACGCGTAGATGCTGCATGGCCGCTGGTTCGGCACGGGGGTTCAACTCCCCCCGGGTCCACTCGCGCCCTCCCCCCGGAGGGCGCTTTCGTTTTTGAAGCGTCGTGCCGTGCGCTCAATGCTCCCAGTCATATGTTCGATCGGGACTCGGCACCGGCATCGGTCCCGGCAGCGTGACTTGCGCTTCGCCGAGCACAGTGCCCGTCGCGAACGCAAGATCGACCAGCGATGTCTCGTACTGCGCGGCGGCTTCGACTTCGCGCGACTGCGCATCAGCAAGTCGCGCCGCCGCGTCGAGCACTTCCACGCTCGTGCGCAAGCCGACATCGAATTGACGCTGCTCGGCGAGCAGCGTGCGGTCGGCGAAGCTCGCTTCGAGTCGTGCAGCGACCACGCGCCGCCATGCACCGCGCACATTGTCGACCGCGTCGTGGACTTCCTGCGTGATGGTCTGAACGCGGCTCTCCTTGGTCGCCAAGCGCTGCAGTCGGCGCGTAATCGCCTGGCTCAAACGCGCGCGTCGCGCCTCGTTGCCCAGAGGGATGCTGGCGTTCACGCTGGCGATGAACGGGTCCGCATCGCCAAGGTTGCCATACGCCGAAGCAAGTCCGCTGTCGTCGCCGAGCACCTGATACTGGTAGTCCATCGTGAAGAGCGGCAGCGCTTCGTTGCGTGCAAGTGCCACGCGCTCAGCGTCGATCGCCAACTGCAGTTCCAAGTCCAAGAGCTCCATGCGATTCGTGATCGCCATGCGCGTGAGCTTGGCAGGATCGAGATCCAGCCCAAGCGGATCGCTGGGCGTGGTCGGATCGAGCATGGTCGGACCATCGACCGGAAACTGCGATGCATTCATGAAGCGCTTGAGCGCGCGCGCACGAAGGCGCAACTGATTGTCGGCGACGATGAGCTGCTCGATCGTGCGGCCGATACCACTTTGGGCGCGAAGCACTTCGATGGGCGCCACTTCACCCTGGTCCACGCGACGCCGTGCCCGTGCGAGTTGCTCTTCCGCCAGGGCGTGCTGCCGTTCGCGCACTTCCATGATGCGACGCGCTGCATAGAGCTGCCAATACGCCTTCTCGGCGTTGGCGAGAATGCGAATCGTCTCGAGCAGCGTGCGAGCGTCGACCTGCTGCGACTCCATCTTCGCCATGACGATGCTCGCCGTGTTCGCGCGCAGGCCGAAGCCCCGCAGCAGTGGCATCGAGAGGTCGAGTTGGAAGCCCGCCTCCCACGGTTCGTCCGACAACAGGCTGTCCGCCTGATTGAAGAGCGTGCCGACATTGAGGACGCCGCCGGTCGCGAGCGGGAAGTCGATCCCGAGCGAACCAGAGTTGTTGGCCGTGGCAACGCCCGCCTCCAGGTTCTCCATCAGCGTGTTGTCGTTGTAGGTGTAGTTGGCCTTCAGCACCGCTTCGAACTTGGCGACCTCGGCGTCGAGCGCGGTCACGCCGAGTGTGGGATTGAACTGCTGCACCCGCACATCGAGGTTGTTCTCGAGCGACCACTGGCGGACGTCAGCGAGCGACACATTGGCACGCTCGGGATACGCGGGCGCTGCGTAGTCACGCTTGCTGGCTTCATCGACGGCGGTCTCGAGTTTCTCGGGCGCGGTCGCGGACACAGTCGCTGGCGTCAACACCGGCGGCTGTGCGAGACGGGCTGGATCCACATCCGGCAGCAGCGGAGCGTCGACATAATCGCGTCCGTTGCATCCCGCAACAATCATCGTGGCGAGCAAGACAGAGTGGAGTCGCTCATTCATGGCGAAGGGCCTCGATGGGATCGAGCTGGGCTGCCTTGATGGCCGGAAAGAGACCGAACAGCACGCCCACGAGCGCACTAAAGAGGAAGCTGCCGAGCACGGCCCAGAACGGGACGCTGGCCTGCTCGAGTTGCGCGCCCGGAATGTGGGTGAGTCCGAAGGCCATCAGTTTGCCGCACGCGACGCCGATGAAGCCGCCGCTGAAGCAGAGCACGACGGCCTCGAGCAGGAACTGCACCATGATCGCGCGACCAGTCGCACCGACCGCCTTGCGCAGGCCGATCTCGCGTGTGCGCTCGCTCACCGAGACGAGCATGATGTTCATGATGCCGATGCCGCCCACGAGCAAACTGATCCCGACAATCCCCCCCGCCACGGCCGTGATCCCGGCCGAGAGCGTCTTGAACTGCTCGATGTATCGATCGATCGCCTCGACGCGAAAGGTCTCGGGGTCGCTGGCCCGCAGCCCGCGCGCCTTGCGCAGGATGAAGCGGCACTCAGCGATCGCCTCGTCGGCCTGCCCAGCGTCCTTCAACAGCGCGCTGATGCGCAGGAACGGTGTTCGATCAGGCGTGAGCTTCATCGCAAGCGAGAACGGGATGAAGACTTCACTCGCCTGCGTGTCGAAGCCGAACATCCTGGATTGCAGCGTCTCGACCACGCCCACGATCAGGAATCGACGGCCCGCGACGAGCACGGTCGACCCCGTGGGATCATTGGGCAGGCGCAGTTCCTCGATCGCACGGTCGTTGACCAGGCAGACCTGGCGCGCGTTGTCCTCATCAACCTGCCCGAACGCGCGACCCTCGATCACGCGCCGGCCCTCGATCGCGTGCCAGTCGGGCCAGATGCCCACGATCTGCATCGACTCAAGCTTTTTCGACTCGCTCTCGACCGCACCGGAGATCTCGACGATCGGCGTGAGCGCCTTGAGCGAGGTCGCCTGATCGCGCAGTTCGATCGCCTCGGATGGCTTGAGCCGCACGCTGTCCCACGGGTACTTGTTGCGGGGTGCATCGTCGGGCCGGCTCGGAAAGATGAAGACGCGGTTGGCGCCGAAGCTCTCAAACTCCGTGAGCACCTTGGCCTTCAGGCCGCTGAGCGCCGCGATCACGGCTGTCACGCTCGCCACGCCCACGATGATGCCGAGCGCCGTCAGCACGCTGCGCGTCTTGTTCGCCCAGATCTGACTGATGGCCAGCCAGATCGACTGCATCCAGAACTGCGGCGTCAACATGGCACGCTCCCGCGTTCCCGCAATCCGCGCGCGATCGAGCCCACGGCCTCGTCCTCGACCGCCGGTCGATCACTCAGGATCAGCCCATCGCGAAGGCGCACCACGCGTTGGCAGTGCGCAGCGACCTCGCTCTCGTGAGTCACGAGCACGATCGTCTGGCCATCGGCGTGGATGCGGCTGAAGATCGAGAGCACTTCGGCGGTGGTGGCCGTGTCTAGGTTGCCGGTGGGCTCGTCGGCCATCAGGATGGCAGGGTTGTTCAGGATCGCGCGCGCAATCGCGACGCGCTGCTTCTGGCCGCCAGAGAGTTGGCTCGGTCGATGATCAAGGCGATCGGAGAGTCCGACGCGTGCGAGTGCTTCTCTGGCCCGCCGCTCCCGCTCCCGGCGGCTCACGCCCCGGAGCGAATAGATGAGCGGCATCTCGACATTCTGCAGTGCGGTCTGGCGGGGCAACAGCTCGAAACTCTGGAAGACAAACCCAATCTTCTCGTTGCGGACCGCAGCCAGTTCATCGGATCCCATCCGCGCGACCGCCTTGCCGTCTAACTCGTACTCGCCGCGCGTCGGGCGATCCAAGCAGCCCAAGATGTTCATCAGCGTGCTCTTGCCGCTGCCCGAGGCGCCCATGATCGCCACCATCTCGTTGCGGCGGATGGCAAGGTCCACGCCGCGCAGCGCCCGCACCTCGTCGTCCCCGACGCGGTAGGTCTTGTGGAGACCCGTGACACGGATCATGTGCCGATCCTGAGCTCGATGGACGCTCCACCTTCGGGAGTTGCGGACGCTTCCGTCACGCGCATCCCATCTCGCAACGCGTCGAGCGCCTTGTACGGGCCCACCACCACGCGTTCGCCAGCGGCGAGTCCTTCGAGCACGATCGTGTCAGTCAGGCTGCTCTGTCCGATGCGAACCGGGACGGCGCGAGCGATGCTGTCCTTCACGGCATAGACGACGCTTGCGACCTTCCGCGTGCGGTCCACCAGTGGGTTCGTTCGGACCGACTCAGGAAGATCATCGATCTTCCGTTCGACGACGGCCTGGGTCGGGACGGCGACCCCGTTGGCGGTGGCGAGCTGGATGTCGGCGTTGGCAGCGAGCCCAGACAGCAGGTGGTCGTGCTCCGAAAGCGCGAGGTCGATCTCGACCTTGTAGGTTCCACTTCCACCGGTCGACCCGCTGGCCGAAAGCGCAGCGGCACGGCCGGCGTTGGAGCGATCCATCGCGATCTCGGCGACGGTGCCCTTGAAGGACTGGTCTTTATAGGCGTTCACGAAGACCTCGGCGATCTGGCCGAGTTGCACGCGCGCGATGTCGGCCTCGGCGACTTCAGCCACCATGCGCATGTGCGAGAGATCGGCCACGGTCATGATCACCGTGCCCGCGTTGTTCATGGTCCCGACGACGACCAGCTCGCCCACTTCAGCATTCAGACGAATGATCACTCCATCCATGGGACTGCGCATGACGGTGCGCTCGAGCTCGCGTTGAGCGCGTTCGATGTCCGCGGTGTTCGCCGAGACGCCCGCCTCGATGACACCGATCGTTCGCTCGCTCGCGGCAAGTCCGGCCTGAAGTTCCTGCACGCGAGTCTGGGCTTCCTCGAGCGCTTGCCGACTGATGTCACCCGACCGGAAGAGCGCTTCTTGGCGTTCCAGCGCGGACCGGGCGGTCTGGAGCTGCATGCGCGGTCCGTCGAGACGAGCCTTCTCTGCGGCCAGTCGTCCGCGCTCGGCCTCGAGCCGTGCTGTCGCGGCGGCACGTCGTGCCGACAGGTCACGATCATCAAGCCTGACCAGAACATCGCCTGCGCGAACCGCCTGTCCCTCGCGGAACGGCAGCTCGACGATGCGCTCACTGACCTCTGCAGAAATGTCAACTTTGCTCAGGGGCTCGATGTAGCCGGGCGCGCTGGCAGACTGCACCACATCTCGCACCAAGGACTCTTCGAGCCGGACTTCGAGTCCGCCGCTACCGCCACCGAAACTTGGCAGCATCGCCAGGAGTTCACCGCCGCCCACGACAGCGAAGACGACAGCGACCACCATGAAAATGCCGAATGCTGTCAGGAATCGCTTCACAGGTGCTCCGTGGAACGCGGATGCTACCTGCAAGAATCGAAGGATCCGGCCGCAGCCGTGATCAAGGACAGGGAACGCCGAAGGTCGTGAGGAACACGCCCAAGTCCGCGCCATCGACCACCGGATCTCCAGTCAGGTTGATGGCTGGATCCGTGGTCCCCCATGCCCCAAGCAGTTGTCCAAGGTCACCACCGTCGCGCTGCCCGTCACTGTTGAAGTCGCCAGGGCAGGCTTGCGCGATCTCGCCGTTTTCAGCGACGATGCGGAAGCAGGTGTTGAGCCAGTACGGCGCGACATCACTCGTGACGCACGGAGGCTCATGATTCGTGACGGAGCCCACGCGCAGGAAGCCTTGCACTGAGGTACCGGGGAACATGGCCGATCGCCACATGTAGGTGCCGGTCGAGTCAGAGAGCGGAACAGCTTCGCCGGGACTCGTCTGGTCCTGACCGCCCCACGCGCTGACGAACCACGCAAACGCCGCTGGCGATGCGGGGTCACACGCTCCGCTGGGAGAACTGACCGTGTTCGCGCCCCACACGCTCAAGTAGTAGGTGCCAGGTTCGAGCAGCAGATCGACCGGGATTTCGTAGGTCGAAAGGCTCCCTGTGTCATCCGCTGTCTCGTTGTACGGCGTCGGCAGCGGCACGATGCCCGACTGCACTTGATCACCGTTGATTGGGCGATTTGATCCCGTGCGGCGCCACACCGTCCACGCAAGATGCGTGGTGGTCGGGATGTACTGCGTCGAGATGAAGCCCTTGACGACGAGCTTTCGCACGCGCCACGATGCAAAGCCTGTCTCAGCCGGCGGCATGACGAACGCCTGTGCGAGCCACCGCTGCGCATTGGTCGTGTTCACGCAACCACTGGTCAAGCCAAGGTTCACCAAGTCGCCCGTGTCAGAACGCTTGACCGAGTGCTGCGGCCCCGTATCGAAGATGACGCGTTCAAAGGTTGAGACGAGCGTCAGCGAGAATTCGTCGGCGCTCTCGGGCCCTTGCGTGGTCTCGTCGTACCAGCCGCCGATGCGCACGAGAAAGTGCTCGTTCTCCTCGCAGTTGGGCAAGTAGACCGTGGTCGGTCCGCCGCCCTGGCTCGGATTGCATGTGTCGTCACGGCAGCCGATGAAGGCGCTCGGCAGCTGCTCCACGAAGTCTGGAGTGATGGTTGGAGTCGTTGTGCCCGAACCGAGCGCGTAGACCTCGATCACGCTGTCGTCGGTCGCCGACGCGCCCGCGCACAGTGACAGCGTCATGTTGCCGCGCGATGGCGCGGTGACCGTGTACCACAGGTCCTTGCCGCAGGCGTACTGGCAGGGCGACTCAACATCGATCGGACCATCGGTTCCGGCATTCGAGTTGTCGACCGTCAGCGATGTGCCGATCGTGATCGATGCCGGCGTGAGGATGCAATCGTTCGCTGGCGCGCCGGACGGGCTCGAGCAGGCATGGACGAAGAGATCACACTCCGTCGCGGCGCTCGTGGCGCAGTCGGCATCCCAAGCGACTTCGCAGCACGCTGGATCGAGGCCGCAGACCGGACTGCAGCACGCGGGATCAGAGCAACCTGGTGTTTCGTGAGCCGTCAGGCACGCGCCAGCGGCGGTCGTGCAGCTGGGCGCAATGACCGCGGTGAACTCCAGGGTGACGAGATACTTCGAGGTGCACGGCCACTGAAAGTCGGCGGGACCCTGTGCAGGTGGATTCGGTTCGAGCGGCGCGCCAAAGACGAGCAGGTGCTCGCCAGGCTCCAGATAGACGCGGCCATCATTGGGGCAAACCGAAGAGACCGATGAGTAGACCGTTTGCGCCGCGCGGCAATCGCCGCCACGCATCACGATGACTTCACTCTGCCCAATCGGGCCGCTGTCATCGGCCTTCGCGGTGACCATCGAGATGTCAAGGAAGCCGCCAGCCTTCACATTGATCATGTACCAGTCGAGATCGCGGAAGGCGACCAGACCAGCGGTGGTCGAGACTGGGTACGAGCCGATCGTGCCGTGGATCTGAAGGAATGTGCCATGGACCACATCGCCTGCAGGTTGGATCAACTGGCCGCAGGTTCCGCAGCCGCCGTTCGCATCGGCGTAGTCACGATTCGCGCAATCGGATCCTGTGAACTCATCGATGTTGCACAACGCCGCTGGCGGCACGCTGAAGTCGCACTGCGCCAGCGCGACGGGCGCAAGCGTGAGTGCTGCTCCGAGCGCGGTCAACGAGGTCAGGTTCATGATCCCTGGGTGCATGGTGCTGATCCGAACGGAAGGGCGACTGGCCACACGGCCAGCCCGATCATCGGCACGCGAACGGCGTGCCATTGCTCTACATGGTGAAATCAAGCATCGTTCAGAGCCAATGCAAACTCAAGGGACGCGATGATTTCCGGTCTTCGCTCAGCGGGTCGATGAGCGGTGGCGGAGCGGAGTGCCGACTGGCTGATAATCATGCCCCTGGCGCCCCGCCGCGGTGCCCCACCGTGGTCCGGCGGCAAGCTCGCTGCATCGTGCCGATCACTCTCGACGCCAGTCGATGACCAGTTTGCCGCACTGCTCCCCCGCTTCGAGTCGCTCGAACGCAGCTCGGCCTTGACTCGGCGCGAAGACCTGGTCCACGACGGGGCGGATCGCGCCGGCGCGCAGCAGGCTGACGACCGAACGGAGTTCGTCCATCGTGCCCATGGTCGATCCGATGATGCTGAGTTGGTTCCAGAAGACGCGCGCCATGTCGGTTGTGGCGTCGGGGCCGGTCGTGCATCCGCAGGTCACGAGCGTGCCACCGCGCGCGAGCGACTTGATGCACGCCATGTGAATCGACTTGCCCACGCTCTCGGCCACGACATCGACGCCGCGGCGACCGGTGGCGGCGCGCACCTGTTTGCTCCAGTCGGAACCATCATCGAGGATGGCGTGATGTGCGCCGAGTTCGAGGGCGCGATCGAGTTTGGCGCGATGCCGACTCGTCACGATGACGGTGCAGCCGAAGTGGCGCGCGATCGCCAGACTCGCCATGGCGACGCCGCCCCCGATGCCCGGCACGAGCACCGACTGCCCCGCCTGCAATCGTGCCCGCGTCACGAGCATGCGCCACGCCGTCAGGTGCGTGAGTCCAAACGCCGCTGCCTCGATCGGATCGGTTTGGCCGACCTCAAGCAGATTGACGATCGGCGCCTTGAACCGAGCGGCGTTCGCGCCCGGCGTGTGCTCGCCGATCATGGAGATGTCCTCGCCCGCCGGCCATGATCCGGGTGCGTTGCGCTGCGGTTGCACGACCGCTGCGTTGAGCAGAACTCGCTGGCCGATCCACGCGGAATCCACGCCGGGGCCAACCGATTCAACGATGCCGCAACCATCGCTGCCACTCGTGAACGGATAGACGGTGTCCACGCCTGGCAACCCGCGCGCAACCCAGAGATCAAGGTGATTCAGTGCGCTCGCCTCGGTCCGCACGATGGCTTCGCCTGGACCAGCGACGGGATCTGTTGCATCGGCGATGCAGGCGATGTTGGGAGCGACCGGCGAACCTCGACGCGTGGTGACGATGGCCTTCATGGGATGCATACACTAGCCCCAGCATGTTGATCCTGAAGACGGCCCTTGTGGCATCGATCCTCGCAGGGTGCGGAGATCCGCCTCCAACGACCACCGCCACCGACGCACCCGCCACAGCACCGCAAACTGCGCCACCCGCCGCGGCACCGCACGCTGCGCCACCCGTGGCCAGCACCGTCGCTGGATCCGTCACCGTGGATCAAGCCAATGTGGAACTTGGGTTCATTGCACCACGCAGCACGATCAACCACACCTTCCGCATCACGAACACCGGCGAGATTCCGCTGACGGTCATGGCCGTCAAACCCAGTTGCACATGCACGACGACCATCAACCTTGATGGAAAGGTGATCGCACCGGGCGCGACGCTCGAGGTCCCCGCGAGCATGCGCGCGCCGGCGTCGACGGGACAGAAGCAGGTCGTCGTCAATGTGGTGCTCCGCGGATTGCCGACTGTGGTCGAACTGCGCATGGTGGGCGAGATCGCGTTTCCCGTTCGGGCGACCACGGTCGTTGCGGGGAAAGATGTCCCGTACATCGATGCCGACAGTGACCCATCGCGCGTGCGCGGCACTGTGAAACTCACATCAACCGATGGCAAGCCGTTCGTGGTGCGCGCGGTGCAGGGCCAAGCGCCGGTCCTCGAAGGGACTGACGCGTCGAAGGATGTTCCGCGCTCGGAGTACCTGATTGCCTACGACCTCACGCGATTCCCGAAGGTCCCGCCCTACCTCGTGATCGAGACGGACCACCCAGGGGCCCGGCTGATCGACCTGCGTGTGCGCCATGCGACGACCCACATCAAGCCGATCCTGAGCCTTGCGGAGTTCCGGGTGAATGCCGGTTGCGTGAAGGTCGGCTCAGTTGTTGGGGTCGACATCGAGATCAAGAATCTTGGCCTGCTGCAGGTCACGGGTGTTCGCAGCGCAGACCCCCGCTTCACGGCGACGATGGTGGGCCAGACCGGCGACGCCAAGCTGCGAACGGTGGCCTTCACGATCGTGCCGTCCTCGCAGGCCGCAGGTTTTTCAATGTTCCCCGTCGTGATCACGGCGCTTGATCCTGTGAGCAAGCGGCCTGTTGAGTGCGAGCAACTCGTCCTGATCCAGGTCGACCCCTGAGCGCAGAGCTACTCGCGCGCGAGCATCGGATCTGCCGGATCGAGCACGATCCATCCATCGAAGGTCACATGCGCTGAACCCGTGATCGTGGGCACGATCTCACCGTCGACCATCTCGTAGGTCGCCACGAAGCGTGTTCCCAACACTGATTCCTGCACCCACGACGAGCCCGGCGCGAGTCGTCCATCAGCGACCAGGCACGCCACACGCGCACTTGTCCCAGTGCCGCACGGGGAGCGATCCCACTCGCCTCCAGGACAGAGCACAAAGGTGCGCGCATCGCACGCACCCTGCGGATCGCGCTCACCACGCGCTGTGCGTGCGCCACATGCATGACTCTCACCACGCGCTGTGCGTGCATCAACGGAGAGTTCGATGTGATCGATCGGCGAGCCGTCGTCACCACACAAACCAGCGGCATCGCACGCCGCTCGCACGCGCCGGCAGAATCTGGTGAGCGCTTCGACCTGGTCTGCAACGATGGCCTGCCCATGGTCGTGGCAGATGAAGAACCAGTTCCCGCCCCACGCGATGTCGCCGTGCACGATGCCGTGACCCGGCACTTCAACCGCCACATGACGGCGCGCGACACGACTGGGCACATTGCGCACGCTCACGCGGCCATCGTCATGCATGGTCGCCACCACGGGACCCACTGGTGTCTCGATCAGGTGTTCGCCCACAGAGATTCGACCGAGCGCCGACAGCGTGCGGACCACGCCAATCGTGCCGTGGCCGCACATGCCGATCGTGCCAACATTGTTGAAGAAGACCACACCGAACGATGCACCCGGAGCCGACGGCGGAAGGACCACCGCGCCGACGAGCCACGCGGAGCCGCGTGGTTCGTTCACGATGGCGCGCACAAGGGATCCCCAGCGTCCATCGAGCTCCGCCCGCACCGAGCATGGAGTGCCATCCAAGCCGGGAAGTCCATCGACGAGCGTGCGCGTCGGTTCACCCTCGGTGTGGCTGTCGACGCAGCGCAGCCGGAGCGCGTCATGGATCGGCAGCGTCACGGCGGCGAATCGTAGCCGTCCGGACTACAGTTCTCGCCCGATGACCACGCCCGACGCTTGGCGGATCCTGCACACCGCGCGACTCAACAAGGGCACGGCCTTCACCGAGGCCGAACGCGAACGGCTCGGCATCACGGGCCTGTTGCCGGACGGTGTCGAGGGGCTCGACACGCAACTCCTGCGCATGGGCGCGCACCTTGATGCCAAACCCACTGCGCTCGAGAAGTACATCTATCTCTCGGAGCTGCAGGACCGCAACGAGCACCTGTTCTACTCGCTGCTGCGCAGCGACCTGCCGAGCTACATGCCCTTGGTCTACACGCCCACCGTGGGCGAGGCGTGCCAGCGCTTTGGCCACATCATGCGCCGACCGAAGGGCCTGTACATCAGCATGCGCCGCAAGGGCCGCGTCGCCGAGATCCTGCGCAACTGGCCCGAGCGCGATGTGCGCTTCATCGTCGTCACCGATGGCGAACGGATCCTCGGGCTCGGCGACTTGGGCGTCTGCGGCATGGGAATCCCGGTCGGCAAGCTCGCGCTCTACACCGCCTGCGCGGGCGTTCCGCCCGAGGCGTGTCTGCCAGTGGTGCTCGATGTCGGGACGAACAACGAAGCGTTCCTCGCGGACCCGCTGTACCCCGGCGCACGCCACCTGCGCGTGACTGGCGACGAGTACTTCGAGTTCGTCGACGAGTTCGTCGAGGCCGTGCAGGAGGTCTTCCCGCGAGCCTGCATCCAGTTCGAGGACTTCACGAACAAGACCGCGATCCCGCTGCTCGAGCGCTACCGCGATCGCGTCTGCTGTTTCAACGACGACATTCAGGGCACCGCGTCGGTCGCGGTCGCCGGGCTCTTCGGCGCGGCTCGCATGACCGGATCGTCGATGCGCGATCACCGCTACCTGTTCTTCGGCGCCGGCAGCGCTGCGGTCGGGATCGCCGATCTGATCTGCATGCAGCTCATGCGCGAGGGACTGCCCGAGGGCGATGCTCGCGCGCGGTGCTGGTTCATGAACTCCAAGGGCTTGATCACGAGCGCGACACCGGGGCTCGCCGACTACCAGAAGCGCTACGCGCACCCGTTCGCCGGCGGGACCGCGACCACGCTCATCGATGGGGTGCGCGCGGTCCGACCGAGCGTGCTCATCGGCGTCAGCACAGTGGCGAAGGCCTTTACGGAAGAAGTCATCCGCGAGATGTCCTCGCTCAACCAGCGACCGGTGATCTTCCCGTACAGCAACCCGACCTCGCGCAGCGAGTGCTCCGCCGAGGAAGCGATCCAGTGGTCCGACGGCCGCGCGATCTTCGCGAGCGGCAGTCCATTCGCGCCGCTGCACTACGCCGGACGACTGTTCGTGCCCGGCCAAGGCAACAATGTCTACATCTATCCCGCGGTGGGTCTTGCGGTCTTCGCCACTGGCGCGCGCCGCGTGACGGACGAGATGTTCCTGGTCGCTGCCGAAGCGCTCGCGGAACGCGTCACGGAGCAAGATCTCGATGTTGGCCTGATCTATCCGCCGATGTCATCGATCGTCGAGACCAGTTCCTATCTCGCGGTGCGCGTGGCGCGGCTCATCGTGGAGCGCGGACTCGCGACGGAGCAATCAGCGATCGATGGCGTCGCCTACATGGAAGAGCTCATCCACCGCGTGCAGTACGACCCGCACTACCCATCGATGCTCGGTGATGGCCAATCGATGCCGGCGAGATGGCGCTCATAGTGCCGCCACCTTCCCACGGATGAGGTGTACAGCGGCTTGCTCACTTGGTCGTAGCTCAGCGTGCGCACCGTGCGGCGCGCGGCATGGAACGACTCAACGGTGTCGTCCCACGGCAGTCCGACATGCGTGAGCAAGCGCTTGATCTCGGGCTGGCCGCGCGACACCAGATCCTCGTAGTGAATGCTCAGGATTGGTTGAGGGATGACGGTGGCCCAGTGCTCCATCATGCGGCGCGAGGCGCGCCATGCGGCCGCGACCCATTCGGGACGAGCGGTCCATGGGAATCGCACTGCGTTGAAGGTGCCGAAGACGCACGAGACGGCGACATCGCGTGGATCCCGCACGACCTCGACGAGCGAGGACGACGGGAACAGCGTCGCGAGATGACCGAGCACGCCCGCGTTACCAAGCGCCTTGTTTGCAACGCGCGTGGCGCTCGGTGCGAGCCGCCGGAGTTCAGCCAGGTACCGCGAACCAATGCGCACACCGGATTCATGCCGGCGCCCCGGAATGCTGAGCGACTCGGCCCATCGCTCCAGCGTCTCGAGTTCGCCCACGCCAGCTGCACTCGGATGAGCGTGAATCACTTGATCCACCAAACTCGTACCGCTGCGCGGCATGCCAGCGATGAAGATGGGGAGCGGATCATCGATCCCCTCGCCGTGCTCCGCGCGAAGCGCGTCGCGCGACCATCGGGCGATCGCCGCGGTCGCCGCTTCATCGAGCGATGATGGGTCGAACCGCACGCCGCGATCGGCGTGGCTGCGCATCGCGCTCTCCCACGCTTCGTCGTAACGCCCGGCACGGTCGAGTGCCTTGGCCCGAAGGTGCAAGAGCATCGTCGAGCCGATCGATCCGGGGCCGGCTGCTGGAAGCGCAGCATCGATGCGCGCGACGGCGGCGGCGAACCGACCGTCGTGCACCTCGATCTTGGCGACTTCATAGGCGGCGCGTGGATCGGCGGCGGTCTCAGCAGCAAGCGAGGTCGCCAAGGAACCGAGCCGTGCGCGCGCCTCATCGGTTCGGCCGGCCTCTTCGAGCGTCGTGACGAGCGCTAAGAGCAGCTCGCGCGACTGCGGCGCCATGGTCAGGGCACGCTCGAAGTCGACGAGCGCCTCATCGGTCCTTCCCAACGAACGCAGCGCGTCGCCACGGACCATGCGAGGCTCTGGATGATCGGTGATCGCCAGCGCGCGCCCTGCCATCGCGATGGCACGCTCGTGGCGCTCGAGCACGCCGAGCACACGCGCAGCGATGCTGAGAAACGCCGGTTCGCGAGGATCGGTCCGAACGGCGACCTCGGCCAGTTCGAGCGCACGATCCAGTTTTCCGGCGAGGAACGCTTCGCGGATCGGACCGAGCCGCCGCTCGAGTGATGCCGATGGCACAGAGCCGCGTCGATCCATGCGTCCGACTCTACTCGCATCGATCCCGCCTCGGCCCGGTCGTCTGCCGCGATGCGCATGGATCGCGCCTCGGCCCGTCGTCTGCCGCGATGCGCATGGATCGCGCCTCGGCCCCGGATCGACCGTTGATGTTCCACCATGCTTCCACAACAGCGCGGAGTCTGCGCGTAGCCTGCGCCGATGCGCATCCTGATCTTGGGCGGCACTGGTTTCCTTGGTCCACACCTCGTCGACCAGGCCATGGCCAAGGGCTGGTCGATCACGCTCTTCAATCGGGGCAAGACTGATCCCGGGCTGTTCGCGGGCGAGGCCTATCAAGGCATCATCCAGCTCAAGGGTGATCGGGACCCGAACAAGGGCGATGGACTTCGTTCGCTCGAGAGCGTGGTGGCCTCGATGCGCAAGGAAGGTGCTCGCTTCGACGCGGTGATCGACAACTCGTCGTATGTGCCGCGCATCACGAAGGCATCAGCTGAACTGCTCGAACCCGTGACGCATCTGTACCAACTCGTCTCGACGATCTCGGTCTACACGGACAACGCTGTGGCACCCGATGAATCGACGCCTGTTGGGACGATCCCCGATCCGACCATCGAGCAGGTGACCGGCGAGACATATGGTCCACTCAAGGCCCTCTGTGAACAGCAGGCGAATCTGGTCTTCCGCGATCGGTCGTGCGTCGTGCGACCCGGACTCATCGTTGGACCCGGCGATGACTCTCGGCGATTCACCTACTGGCCCGTCCGCATCGCGCGTGGTGGGCGCGTGGTCGCGCCGCGCGCGCCCAAGCCGGACGACATCCGCGTGCAGTTCATCGATGTGCGCGATCTTGCAGCGTTCATGCTCAAGCTCGTCGAAGATGGTCATGCGGGGACATACTTAGCCAACGGACCCGAAGGACAGCTGAGTTTCGAAGAGATGCTCGCGGGCATCAAGGCCACGGTGAGCGATCCCGTGGAGTTCTGTTGGTGCGACGAGCAGTGGCTGCTTGCCCAAGGCGTTGCACCGTGGATGGGTCTGCCGCTCTGGATTCCGCAGACGCCCGAGTACGCAGGAGCCGGTCGCGCCAACTGTTCGAAGGCGTTCAACGCGGGACTCACGTGCAGACCGCTCGCTGACACGGCGCGCGACACCCTGACCGACTTCGAACGCACGCACGCTGAGCGACCTGCCGCGATCGCATGGGGAGGCCGCGCGCCAGGCCTGAGCATCGAACGCGAAGCAGAGTTGCTGAAGGCGTGGGACGCGCGGAAATGAGCATCGCTCAGCGCAAGAGCGGCGGTCTGAGCCGCGGCGGCACAGCGTCGTAACAGCGTCGCGCTGCGAACCGAATCATGCTCGTGGGGAAGCCGACCGCCGTGTGCGCGGCTGAGCCAGTCGCGGGGAACGGACCGCCGTGCACCATGGACTCTGTCACGGCGACACCCGTGGGCATCTTGTTGATGAGCACTCGACCGCAGTGAGGACGGACCTGAGCGAGCCACGCCGCAACCGTCTCGTCTGTGGCGTCGGCCGCGCACCACACACAGCTCGTGAGTTGTCCGCCGATCGCTGCGTAGATCGCCGCAGGCGTCACTCCGTCGAGCGCGAGCACCAATCCGAAGGGACCGAAGACCTCGTCGAGCATGCCTGCACTGAGCGCCGTGGCGGCATCCGCACTGCAGAGCGCGGGACGGACTCGAGCGCCGCCCGTCGAGCGCGGCGATGGATCGGTGTGCAGCACAGCGCCCAGCGTGCGAAGCCGTTCGACACTGCCCCGAAACTCGCCGGCTCCTTGCATGCTCAAGAGCGTGGCGTCATCCAAGGCATTGAATCGAGCCGCTAGGCGCGACACGATGCGTTCGCGCGTGGCCCGGTCCTGCACCAGCAGCAGCCCGGGCTTCGTGCAGAACTGACCTGCTCCAAGCGTCACGCTCTGCATCCATGCGTCGGCACATGCATCGATCGAGTTGGAGTCCGCGGCCAACAACCACACGGGGTTCACGCTCGACATTTCAAGGAACGCCGGCACGCCAACGCGATCGCAAGTTGCCTTGATCGCAAGACCCACTCGACGACTGCCGGTGAACGCGACCGCGCCGATTGATGACTCAATGAGCGCTGCAAGGTCAGCTGGCTCGGCGTGCGCCATGAATTGAAAGCACCCGCTGGGCATGCCGGTCGCCACCGCCGCTCGATGCACGCACACAGCCAACACGATGCCGGTGCCTGGGTGCAGTGGATGCCCCTTGGCGATGACTGCGTGGCCGCTTGCGAACGCAGCGACCGTGTCACCACCCACGCAACCGTGGTAGGCGAGCGGGAAGTTGTTGGGACCGATCGAGAGCACCGGACGATCGAGCGGTTCGAGCATCGACGCGATGCCTGCGTGTTCATCGCGACGCGGTCGTCGCCAACTCGTCGCTTCCCCAAGCGAAGCATCGCCCGCCAGGGCGCGATCGATGGCCGCCTGTTCTGCATCACAGCACGCGGCCGCTTGCTCAAGCTGCAGGAGCGTGCGACCAAACTCGACGGTTGCCAGACGCGGTTCGACAGGCAGGCCCGTCTCGCGATGTGCGACACTGACGATCGCCGCTTTCGCGCCCTGAAGTTCGATTGCGATGCGACGCAGGAATGCGCCAATCCGACCAGGCTCATGCAGTGCGAGGCGCGCCATGATCGGCTGTGCCGTGCACGCGGCAGCGGCCATGGCAGAAAGTTCCGCCGCCGTGCTGATGGGGTAGAGCTCGGTCAGGACTTGGTCATCGATCGGGCTGACGGCCATGAACGAGCGAGTGGACACAGACTCACGCCAGCCATTGCCAACGAGCACATGGGCGCGGGGCGTCATCGACCCTCGTGAGCCGTGGGGCATCGCAGCAGTGTAGACCCGCCAAAAAGGGGATCAGCCGCTTCCCCTCGAAGCGGCTGCCCCAATGATCGACCTGTTGTCCTGCGGCACTTCGTTGCAGAGGCCGACCGGAGTCCCTCAAACTCCCTCCACCGACACCATCGGATCCACGACGAGGCGACACAAGCGAACGTGAAGATTTTCTCCCCCGCCCCATTGCATCAGCCCATCGTCACGGCTTGGACGGCCGCGGCAACCAGTCACGACTCGAAGGTCATGTTCGATCTTCACGGCTTCGACACCGCGTCAAGCCGTCACGGCTTCGACGGTCGTGGAAGCGCCGCATCGCGCGACGGATCACGACGGCAGCGTGGCGGCACAGGCTCACCCTCGGCGGCGGCATCGGCTCGTTCACCATCGCTCGCGTACCACGAGAGCCAGCGCTCACGAAGCCCTTCGCCCCCTGCGGTCGCAAGGTCCACCCACTCATGCACAAGCGCGCCGCCAGGCAGGTCGCGCACGGGATCCTGCAACACCGCGGTGAAGAGCAGGTCGTGGAAGGCATCGTCATCCAGATGATCCGTGGAACTGAAGTAGATGTCGTGCCACGCGAGCCCAGCGATGACGAGAGCGGTGCGGCGCATGCGACCGTGGGGACACCCTGGATCGTGTGGTGCAAGGTCCACTCCGATCGAGAGCACCTGGGCGAGATTGGTGGTCAGCGGCGCATGCTCGGCATCATGCATGATCGTGCACACCATGCGGTCCCCGTGCGTTCCCGCCGAGACGAGCTCGTTGATGGCTTGTTCGCGCGCGCTGCGCTTGGACTGCATGTGCCGGGCAATTGATGCGGGATCGAGCTGGCGATTGGCCCACTCGAGTGCCATGACCCACGCAGAGTCGGGCGTGCGCCCTGTGCCCTCTGCCCCCAACCAACCACCCTCCGACGCGCCCGAAGGCTCGTGCAAGACCATCGATTCCATGCTGGCCACCATGTGTTCCCCCTGCTCGGTTGACGACACGCGCGTGATGCGCACTGGCCAGTGGGCACCATGCCCTTGGCCGCGATGGGCACATCCTCACCGACGCGACCGCGCAGCCGCGAAGAACCGCAGTGAATTCGGTGACCTTTTCCGCTCGTCCGCGGGCCTGCTCGGCCGCGGCGGTTACGGCCGGAACTCTCGCGGCTCGATGGGCTCGCCGCCGAACTCATTCGCCGACCTGACCCATGTCCGCACCGGAACATCAGCGCACGGCTCGGTCCAATCGATGTCCACCTCCATCGACTCGCCATCGAGCAGGGTGCGCAGATTGCCGTGCGTTTGATCCCAGGGCCACAGCGGCTCGAGCCACGCATCGATGAGCAACCCGCGCGCGGTCACGCGCCAAGTTTCTCGACGACCGCCGGACGCCGTGCGCACACACTCGCGCAGTGGTTCGTGGAAGGGCAGTCGCATCATGACATCGCGCCCAGGAAGATGGACCGAGCGTGCTTCGCCGCAGTCGACCATGAAAAGTTCGCACGCCGCGTCGGCGATTCCGCCCACCGCGTCTTCGGCGCGGCACACCACGGTTGACGATCCAGCCTGCGCCGTGAACAGAACTCGCTCCATGCGGATCGTGCGACCATCAGCGCCAACCCGGCGCACGGTGACCGCAGATGACCACTCGTCTGCCATGTCGTTGATCGCCACGACCTGCATTGCGCCGTCGCGCGGAACGAGCACCACTGTGCGCGGGGCGCATGCGCTGCGTACGGCATGGAAGGCGGGCTTCGGTCGTCCAGCGACATCGATCACGCTCCAGCTCGGACCGGTCCAGACATCGTTCCACTGCCAGAAAAGCGCGCCCATGCAACGCGGTTGGTTGGCGCGGTACCACTCGATCGCCCATCGCATCGCGCGCGCTTGCAAGAGCTGGCCCTGCCAGACCCACGCTCCGAAGTCGGAGGTCGGCGAGAACCACTGCG
>Ga0194120_10004352_pt1 | contig 22009 bp, 20 predicted proteins | sample TA2MahCa65mmetaG_FD_148642 | JGI IMG/M metagenome (GOLD analysis project Ga0194120, IMG submission 148642) | Freshwater microbial communities from Lake Tanganyika, Tanzania - TA2015019 Mahale Deep Cast 65m | ecosystem: Environmental > Aquatic > Freshwater > Lake | place: Tanzania: Lake... | reverse complement strand
GTGAATCCTATGAAGCCAGCTGCAAGTGAGGCGGCGACTTGAGAAGGATGAAACTTGGCTGGTTTTCTATGGATAACCACAACATTATCTTTACGACCAAGTTAAAGATTTATCCGTTAGCTCAGATAGATCTGTTATTTCTCAATCTCACAACAAGAATGAGAAGCGCTATCTAGCACGATTTCTATTTTTGATGTTCTGGGGCAGATTCCGTTTACTAATCAGCCAGAGCCCGGGTAAGATTTTCAATACCCCAGCCAGCCTGCCGAAATTATGTATCAAGCGAATTTTCCAGCTTCGAAGCCGTAAGTAGTTTTCGGTTTTTATGTATACATACCCCTGATTTTTGGGGACTTTGATACGGCAGAGCCCGGGTTTTTTGGGTCGGTCAGCTAGCTGGTAGAGAACGATTTTGCCGTCCTTGAAGACCTGCTGGTTGATTACTTTTGAGGCAGTCATAGAGCCATGATAGATGGACTATGAGCGATAGCAAGCCGTAATGTTACTGTAATACTCTGATTTTGGGCTGAAATGACCGACAACAACTTACATAAGTCATTGAAAATAATGGTGCTGCAAGAGAGGATTGAACTCTCGACCTCTCCCTTACCAAGGGAGTGCTCTACCACTGAGCTACTGCAGCTAAGGTTTCATTTCCTTCAGCTTTTCGTCTCGGCTAAAATATAGCCGTTAGAATATACGCCGGATGAATACTACATTATGCTACCGGGCTTTTGCCACAGCAGGGTGTAACTCGCAAGTTGCAGAATTTAACAAAACTCTTGCCAGAGTGTTGTTATTCAACACCTCTTTAATTATACGCTTGCATTGCATACAAGCTTGTAATTAAACGAGCCAGTCGATAGAGTACAAATGTGAAGCCTTGGATTTGCTCCACTGTGCTGCATATTTCATAGGTCCCGGAGCAGGATGATTGGCTAAATGTAATTTTGCCAATTTAACTGTTTGAAGTTGGAAGGATCACAAAACGTTCCTCCATTAATTAGCGCGGTGGGAGACTGTAGTGACAGAGCGATATCTTAACGAAGAGCTATGGAAAGCTGTTGAGCCAGTGTTACCTGGTAAGGCAGGCGATCCCGGTTGCTCAGGTAGAGATAATCGCGCCTTCCTGGAAGCGGTATTTTGGATTGTTAGGACGGGCTCGCCTTGGCGGGATTTACCCGCAGAATTTGGAAAATGGTACACAACATATACTCGTTTTAACCGTTGGGCAAAGAAAGGCGTCTGGCCAGGTGTCGTGTCAGCGTTACAGTCTGCGGGCTGTCAAGATTTTACTTTTGATGCGGAGGGTCTTCACTGGGCCCCAGCAGGCGAATTAAGCGATCAAAATGACCTACGAAAAACGCGCGCTAGTCGAGCTATAACACCGTAAATTATGCAAAGGTGAGGATCTAATTAGATTTTTGATTTAATAAAAGTCTAAAACTGTACAGCGTCAGGATTAAAAGTAATTTTAAATTTTTATTGTGTATGAAACTGATTAATATCTTTGTGGTCCTGAGGCGAAAAAATACGGATAGAAATGTTCATATTTTCTCCCTCCCCTCCTATTATCGCTCCTCTCATTGGCGCTGCGCCATTATAGTCTAGAGCTGTTGCTAGTCGCACATATCTTTCGTTCGGCGATAAGCCATGGACCGGATCAAAGCCAATCCATCCCAGATCCGAAATATAGGCTTCGGCCCATGCATGGCCGGCTGTTTGACAATCTGTGTCGTCTCTTACGTAATAACCACTTACATAACGCGCTGGGATATTCAAAAATCGAGCGCAAGTAAGAAATATATGCGCGAAATCCTGACAAACGCCTTTCTTGCTCACAAAGGATTCGGCGGCAGTCGTGGTGACGGTTGTAGCATTATTATCAAACGACATACATTCATGTATTGATCTGAGTAGGCTATGACATTTATTTAAATCAGTGGTATCATTTTTGGTCGAGCTATATATAAAGTCTATCAATTCAGGGGTTGCGATTGTGAGCTGTGTCTCGCGCAGATAAAATATATTTGGCATCCGTTCTATTGCACCAGTGATAATGCCATTTGTGTCAAATGTAATAATATCTCCTTCAACCAATATTTTAATAGAGCTGATGGGACCTTCTGCGCTCATATGATGCATTATATTGCCAAAAGAATCTTCTGTTTCCTTTAATCGGCCTTCGATATCCATGTCTAGACGCCAATTGACTATATGCTGTCCGTCGAAATTCCTCGGCGTAACTCGTAAATGCTGGAAGGAGTGCTTTGCAGGAATGGCGTAGCTGTAGGTAGTTTCATGTTGAATATGAATATGCATGTCTGAGCCATTAAAATAGATATTGTTCAGATATTAATAAGCCAAGTTGATTATTCTCTCCAATAAAATTACTGACAAATTCATGAAGTCCACTTTGAAATACATTCTCCATCGTTAAATTTTGTAAATGATTATGTAGTTTTCTAGCTTGTCTTTGCGCTGGTCCTTGTCTTGAGTGAGCTCGCGCTAATAGATCAAGATTTCGTACGATGCTCTCATAACATGAAATCAGCGACCTTGGCATTTCCGGTCTTAAAATGAGTAGATCGGCTACAAGCCAAGGCTTCATACTCGTGCGATAAACCCAATGATAGGCGTTGTGAGCAGAAACGGCTCGCAGTAACGCAGACCATTGGAAATAATCCAGTGAGCCTCCTACGCTTTCTTTTTCCGGAAGTAGAACATGATACTTAACGTCTAGTAGACGAGCTGTATTGTCGGCTCTTTCTACAAAAAGACCTAGCCGCGAGAACCAATAGGCATCGTTACGCAGCATGGTTCGATATGCTCCGCCGTCATAGCTAAGAGAAGTCCTTTTAACAAACTCGAGAAAATGTGTTAATTCTTCGGTCGATGTGGTCTTGCGGCGATTTTCAAAGGATTGCATTTCTAAGAATGCGCCATTAATAGCTTCCCACATTTCTACCGTTAATGCGGTGCGGACTGCCCGAGCGTTTGTGCGAGCTAGATAAAGACAATTTCTGATTGAACCTGGATTGTCAGCTGCAAAAGTCAGATATTCAACAACATGTTCTTCCTCTAATGGTCTTCCCGAGGCTGCGAAAGACTCAGCTGATCCTGAGGATAATAATACACTATCCCATTCGCTCTCTGCCCCCCCGTAGGTTTTTGGGAGGGAGGCTAGTCTGCGCGAGGCTTCGATTACGCGGCTTAAAAAATCTGCGCGCTCCATATAACGCGCGAGCCAGTATAAATTATCTGCAGTACGTGAAAGCATTTAGTTATCCATCATAGTAGGATGTAGTATGTAGTATGTTCTAGTCAGGAAATTGAAAAGATTTTACGCTAAGTAATATTTGGATGATTTTCTGTACGGACTTCATCAATAACCCAAGTGTCTTTTGTCCCTCCTCCCTGACTAGAGTTTACGACAAGTGATTTTTCAGTCATAGCGACACGTGTTAATCCACCTGGCACAACTCTAACACTGCTCGCGCCATGAAGAACAAAGGGTCGTAAGTCCACATGTCTTGGCGCTATGCCTTGCGCGATAGAAATAGGACAGGTGGATAGGGCAAGCGTTGGTTGTGCAATAAAATTGTCTGGATTGGCCTTAAGCTTAAGGCGAAACTCCTCAATTTGAGCTTTGCTTGCATGGGGTCCAACCAGCATGCCATAGCCGCCAGATCCATTGACTTCCTTGACGACTAATTCATTCAGATGCTCCAGAACGTATGCTAAAGCGTCAGCTTCACGGCAGCGATAGGTGGGAACATTTAGTAAAATAGGCTCTTCGCCTAGATAAAAACGGATGATTTCGGGCATATAGGTATAGGTAGCTTTATCATCTGCGACACCTGTACCCACTGCATTGGCTAGGGTTACATTGCCAGCGTGATACGCGTCCATTAGACCTGCAACCCCAAGCGCAGAGTCAGCGCGAAATGTCAAAGGATCAAGGAAATCATCATCAATTCGTCGATAGATGACGTCCACTCTACGCGGCCCTTCTGTTGTGCGCATATAGACAATATCATCTCGAACAAAAAGATCCCTTCCTTCCACCAGTTCAATACCTAACTTATCTGCCAAAAAAGAATGTTCATAGAACGCTGAATTATACTGTCCAGGAGTCATCAAAACGATAACAGGCTCACCGGCGGCGCGCGGCGGCGATACAGACCTTAAGGTCGCCAGTAGTTCATTTGGATAATCTTCGATCGGGGCGACACGATGAAGAGAAAAAAGTTCTGGGAATAGCCGCATCATGACTTCGCGGTTTTCTAGCATGTAGGATACCCCAGAAGGGGTGCGCGCATTATCCTCTAGTACATAGAAATTTTTATCATCCGTCCGTACGATATCGACCCCGGCAATATGGACGTAGACGTCGTGCGGTGGACGCCGACCAAACATTTCTGAACAAAATCCGGGATTGCGATAAATAAGATCAGCCGGAACGATGCCGGCTTTTATTATTTGCCCATCTCCATAGATATCTTTTAAAAAAAGATTTAAGGCTGTGACGCGCTGTATTAAGCCTCGCTCAAGTCTATCCCATTCATTGCGCGATAGGATACGCGGCAGAATATCAAATGGAATAAGGCGTTCCGTGGCTTCTTGCGAGCCGTAGACTGCAAATGTAATGCCAATGCGACGAAATAGCAGTTCCGCCTGTTCGCGCCGCGATGAAAGCCACTGGACATCTACGGTGTTCAGCCATTGTGATAAGCGTTGATAGGCAACACGGGGGTGCCCATCCCCACCTGTCATTTCATCAAATTGCAACATCGCAGTAATCGCCTGTTTATATTCATGCAGCCCCTTTAATCAACAAAGATGCGATTTTGAGGGGGCTATGGGTTGAGGAGCTACAGGCAAAAATCAAGCCAGTAGCTGATTTAGGGTGGCAACGCTTTATTTAAGATCTGACATTAAGCCTTGAGCGGATATGGCCGTTAGAGGATTGGTTGAAATTGTATAGTGTGTTCCGAAATGTCCTCGCAGGATCGCTCTGTGCAGGTATCGCGACGATCGCTTATTGGATGGTGGCGACGCCGCCGGATTCCTCTCCGGCAGGCGCTCAAACGCAAACGACCATTCCTATAGGCTGGCTAGAATTTTGTCGAAATGAGCCTAAGGACTGTGTCCAACAAAACACTCGTCTCGCTCCAGTCCATCTTTCATCGAAATCGATCGCAATTATTAATCGAATAAATCGGTGGGTTAACAGCGCCATCCATCCTCGGTCTGATCAAAGACAGTGGGGCATAGAGGATTTATGGAGCTATCCTGATAACGGAGAAGGCGATTGCGAAGACTATGCGCTTTTAAAACGTCGTATGTTGCTCGAAGAAGATTTTCCGCCACCATCTTTATTGATCACTATTGTGCGCAATCAAAAAGGAGAGGGACATGCTGTATTGATGGTTCGAACAGACCACGGAGACTTCGTGCTGGATAATCTTTCTGACGACATGCTTCCGTGGTCAAAAACAGGTTATCATTTTATCAAGCGACAATCAGAAACCAATCCAAATATTTGGGTAAAACTGAAGAATGCGCCGGATGAAGAAAAAATAGTAACGCAATGAATAATATATTTATTTTTTTATTTTGCAGAGATATGGAGAAATTTCACTTAAAAATTTTGGAAAGTAATTTTGGATGATACTAATATCGAAATTAGTGAGGATTGCCTCTTTTGGCTCGCGATCTAGTAAGAAACGAAATACAGCTATCACGATCGCTTCCTCGCTATGGTTTTTTGGCAGGAAATCTAAAAAACTGTCTTTTATTGTTATTACATGCGTTGTTCTCCCACTCGCCTCTTCAATAGTAACCTGAAATTTTAAAGTATCGGGATCAGATTGCTTTTTTGCGATTATCCTGAGCTTACTCAAAGAAGCGCCTCTATCTCATTTTCTAGCGCCTTTGGCGTGTCTGTTGGGGCAAAACGGTTTTTTACGTTACCCTCTCGATCAATCAAAAATTTTGTAAAATTCCATTTTATGGCGGTTGAGCCAAGGATACCCGGAGCAGAATGCTTTAGAAACTCATAGATTGGATGGGCTTTTGGACCATTTACATCAATTTTTGCGAACATCGGGAACGACACGTCATATGTTGATTTACAAAATGTTGCAATTTCTTCTTCGTTTCCAGGTTCTTGAGCGCCGAATTGATTACAAGGAAAACCCAAGATCGTGAACCCTTGAGCGGAGTATTTCCGATAGAGTTCTTCCAGTCCACGATACTGTGACGTAAATCCGCAACGACTTGCCACATTTACGATCAAGACAACTTTACCCTGGTAAATATTAAGGGGCAGATTTTTCCCGTCGAGGCTAGTTGCATGAAAATTATAAAATTCAGTCAAAACGAGATCGCCTCACTAAGTTCAGTTGTTTAGTCTTTGATTTTAAGCAACGAGACTATTCTGGGGCGTGAAAATATCCGCGTCTGGTTCGTCAATGCCATATTCCTTTAATTTTCGATAGAGGGTGGAGCGTCCGATGCCTAAGCGCCGAGCGATCTCTGACATCTGTCCATGATAATGATAGAGTGCGAAACGAATTGTATTTTCTTCGATGTCTGCGAGGTTTCTTATCTCGCCGTTAGCGCCAATCAAGGGCATGACATTAGGGTCTCTGATAGTGATTGGTGTGAACTCCTGTTCCTCTTTGGTTTGTAGATTTATAATAGGAGCAGGAGGGATTTGAACTTCAAAATCCTCAACCCTTGCTGCGATTTGAGGAAATTCTTTTACGTCTAGTTCTTCACTTTCAGCAAGGATGACTGCGCGATAGATAGCATTTTCAAGCTGGCGAATATTGCCAGGCCATTCATATTTCATAAGTAAATCTAGCGCTTGAGTGGTTATTTGATTTACTTTGCAGTTCTCTTCAGCCGAAAACTTGGACATAAATTTTCTAGCTAGTTCCGGAATTTCATTTTTGCGCGCACGTAAGGGAGCTAGCGTAATAGGAAGTACATTTAGCCGATAAAAAAGATCTTCACGAAACCGACCGCTTTTGACAAGGTCAATAATGTTGCTTTGAGTTGAGCAGATGAGTCGAATGTCGACGCGGGTGGGGCGTCGCGCGCCAATTGGCTCGACTTCGCTCTCTTGAAGAACACGAAGTAATTTTAATTGAAGTGGAAGCGATAATTTTCCTATTTCTTCTAAATACAAAGTACCGTTGTTTGCCTCAACTAACTTACCTATATGTTTTTCTACTTTACGGTTTTCTGGATTTTTCTCTCTACCAAATAGCTTATTTTCAAGTGTCTCCTCCGGCAAGCTTGCGCAGTTAAAAGAGATAAAGGCTTTGCTTTTACGATCAGATGCTTTGTGAATAGCCCGCGCAATTTGTTCTTTGCCAACGCCGGTTTCACCTTCAATCATGACAGGAATGTTTGAGCTTGCGGCCCGTTCGGCAAGGCGTAAGGCGCGAGCTGTATTCTCATTACAGGATACGAGATCTTGAAATTGTAAAGCATTTTTTTGATGATGATGAAGACGTTGAACGTCGTGCTTTAAGGCGTGCTGCGCTAGAGCGTTTTTTATGGAAACGAGTAACCGCTCTGCGGCGACTGGTTTCACAATGAAGTCATGAGCCCCTGCCTCGGTTGCTGAAATGACTGCATCCAACGGCCCATGAGGCGTCGCCACAATAACAGGCGTTTGATGCGTTAGGGCCAATATTTTTTTTAAGGTGATGTTTTCTGTCGTAGGCATCGTTAGATCAAGGACAATGAGTGAGATCGGCGGCGCGTCGTTGCGTTGTAATCGGATCAGGGCTTTACTTGTTTCTTCAGTAGTTTCAACTTCATAGCCAAATTTTTGAATGCTCTCAGCAAGGTGTCGGCGTTGGTTGGGATCATGATCAGCAACGAGGATGAGGGGTGGCATTTCATTCCTGAGGTTCGGTATTGGTTTAAAGCGTGCACGACTACATAATAGGCTGAGTCGTATCATTTCGAAACAGGGTTAATGGATGCTTAAACGCCTTGAATATCCTGTGATGTCGTCTTGGTGGTTGATCGCCAAATGACGCCCTCCATATGATACCTCAGTCGTTTCAAAAGGTTCTCGCGTTGAAAACCCAAGAATAACTTTAAGGGATGCTTTTAATCATGGAACGTGTTGCTTCGCCGCTGGTCGGATCAAATAATTTAGCTACTTCAGATTCTGACGCTCTTCCTGAATGGAATCTCTCTGACCTTTATCTAGGACCCAACGCGCCTGAGCTGCAGGCGGATTTAACCCGACTCGTGAGAGAAGTTGAGCAATTCAACAAAGAATACCGTGGCAGATTGAGTGGGCTCATTATAGAGCCGCAAGCAAGTATATTATTTGGCGTAGCTTTAGAAAAATACGAAACCATACAAGACTTGTTGGGTAGATTAATGTCATACGCTGGCCTGCTTTATAGCGCAGACACAACTGACCCTCAGCGAACAAAGTTTTATGGAGATATACAAGAGAAAGTTACGAATGCTTCAGCTCAACTTATATTTTTCCAGCTTGAGCTTAATCGATTAGACAGCTCTAGTTTGATGAAAGTTGCGCAGTCAGCGCCTCTGTCTCGCTGGAAGCCTTGGTTAGAAGATATACGTAAAGAAAAGCCTCATGAGCTTGATGAAAAACTCGAAGAATTATTTCATGAAAAATATATCTCAGGCGCGGCTGCTTGGAATCGATTATTTGATGAGACAATTGCCTCGCTAAGATTTAATATTTCAGATACAAAGTTGACGATAGAACCCGCACTAAATTTGATGCAGGATTCTGATGAAGGGAAGCGCCGTGAAGCAGCTGTGGAAATTGGAAGAACTCTCAAAGAAAACTTGAGCATATTCACTCTAATTACCAATACCCTAGCCAAAGATAAAGAAATATCTGACCGTTGGCGCGGATTCCAGGATGTCGCAGATGCGCGGCATCTCTCTAATCGAGTAGAGCGTAATGTCGTGGAAGCTCTTGCGAAGGCAGTGGAAGAATCTCAACCACGATTATCGCATCGTTATTATAAATTAAAAGCTAAGTGGTTGGGAAAAGATAAGCTGGATTACTGGGATCGTGGCGCCCCTTTACCTTCAACGCCAAGTAAAAATTATAGATGGTCAGAGGCCCGCGATCTTGTTTTGGAGGCTTATAATGGCTTCTCGCCGCGCATGGCGGAAATTGCATCAAACTTTTTTGAACGTAACTGGATCGATGCGCCAGTGCGTCCTGGTAAATCTCCAGGAGCATTTTCGCACCCTACAGTTCCTTCGGCGCATCCTTATGTCTTGCTGAATTATCAAGGAAAAACACGAGATGTTATGACTTTAGCACATGAACTTGGACACGGCGTACATCAGGTCTTGGCGGCCCGGCAAGGCGCGTTAATGGCTCCGACTCCTTTGACTCTTGCTGAAACAGCTTCTGTCTTTGGAGAAATGCTGACCTTTCGCGCGTTGCTAGCCAAGACCTCAGATAAAATGCAACGCCGTGCGCTCCTGGCGTCTAAAGTTGAAGATATGTTGAATACAGTTGTCAGGCAGATGGCTTTCTATGCCTTTGAACGTAAGGTTCATAATGAACGACGTCAGGGTGAGCTAACAGCTGACCGGATTTGCGAATTGTGGATGAGCGTGCAGGGCGCAAGCCTGGGGCCATCAATAAGACTTGGGCCCGGATATGAGGCTTTTTGGACTTATATTCCCCATTTTATTCATTCGCCCTTTTACGTATATGCCTATGCTTTTGGCGATTGCTTAGTGAACTCTCTTTATGGCGTTTACGCTGCTGCGCACGAAGGGTTTGTTGATCGATACTTCTCGTTATTAGAGGCTGGAGGGGCTAAGCCTTATAATGAATTGCTGGAGCCCTTTGGACTGGATGCGCGCGAGGCTTCTTTTTGGAATATTGGGTTAGAAATGATTGAAGGATTTATTTCCGAGCTTGAGCAAATGGAAGAGGCTTAAATCTATAAAAAACGCCGGCGATTAGCCGGCGTTTTCAATCACAATTTAAAGATTTATTGTAGGCCGCCGCGAATGGACATTTTCGTGCCTTCGCAAACAGCCTCGCCTGTGAAAACTTTCCCTCCGAGGCCATCTGCGGCCTTTCCGGTCCAAACACAATTCTTTTTACTATCATCCCGTCCGACAAGATTGACTGTGTAGACGCCTCCAGCAATCGACCCATCAAGCTTATAAGTCAGAACAGATCCGTTATCGAGCTGAAGATCAGCCTTGCCTGTGACTTTATCGCCTTCATTATTGATATTCCAAGTGCCGGAGGCATATTTTATGCCCGAAGCGGACTGTTCCGTGACGCTCCAGGTTGCGGCTAAAGCGCTGGTTGTCATCAGCGCGGCTGCTAGGGCCGTCGTCATTGCAAGCTTGATCATCTATTGTGCTCCCTTAATGTTTTACTATGATGAGCAGCATTGTTGGCCGCAGCACTGCCTGGGCTTAAATAATGCGGCAAATCAAGCCGTGTAGAGCCTCTATCCAATTAATTGGATTAGGACCGCGCCCAGATCACATAGAAACGCCTTCCGGGTCAATGTTTTTTGGAATTTCTTTTAGAATTGCCTATAAATTAGGGGGCGTATAATGACCGAGGCGGCATGGAGCGTCGTCGACGACTACATCAAAAGTAAGTTGATGTCTGCGCAAGAGGCTCAAGAAGAGACTTTACGCGCTAATCAACGGGCAGGATTGCCAGCGATCGACGTGTCTCCGCCTCTTGGTAAATTGCTACAGCTATTGGCCTGGTTCGTTGACGCGCAACATATTTTAGAGATTGGCACGTTGGGGGGGTATTCAACTATCTGGCTAGCTAGAGCGTTAGGCCCACTTGGCAAAATTGTATCTATTGATGTTGATCGAAAGCATTTATCCGTCGCGCGTGAAAATCTAGTGCGAGAAGGGTTAAGCGAACGCGTAGAGTTACGTTTAGGGCGAGCCCGCGATGTTCTAGACAAGCTTAAAGATGAGAATTGTCGCCCGTTTGACTTTTGTTTTATTGACGCCGATAAGGAAAATAACGCTTATTACTTTAATTATGCGGTTGAGTTCTCTCGACCAGGCGCGCTTATCTTCATTGATAATGTCATTCGTGCTGGCTGTGTCGCGGATCCCGAAAGCGCTGATGAAGGCGCTCAGGGAGCTCGCCGTCTTTTTGATGCTATTTCAGCTGACACACGTGTTGAAGCTACAGCGCTCCAGACTGTTGGTTCAAAGGGTTGGGATGGATTTCTTATTGCGCGCGTGAATGCAAAGTGAGGCTGCAATTTAAGCTTAATTTTGAGCAATTGATCCTCTCGTCGTAATCATTCATTGCGATATTTGAGTTTTTTAATTGATGATGTTTTGGCATTCCATCAGGATCATTGAATGCTATTTCAATTTTCTGGTCTATATCATCAGAGCGCTAGGATCTTTGGGAACAAGAATTTTTCCTTCAGTTTTATCCTATGTATCCTCAATCTTGTTTCTAAGTGTGCGATATAAACGCTCAAACGCTCGTGGTCGCCTATTCTTCTTATTCGTTGTCCTATAGTCTCGAAATAGATTTTATTAATTATTTACTAATTCTTTTTTCTAGCCCGCTGCTCACGCCTAAGTCATTTCAATTAATTTGCTAATCATTCGTCCGAAACCAGGTACGCTTTATTGATATCTAGCTTGCGCAACGACGGCTCATGTTCGTGGATTTATAAATTGACAAAGGTTTACATTCCTTCATTGGCACTCGATCTTTTGGTTCTGTCATATAACTCATAGGTAGAGCCAAGCTGTCACCTATGTGTGAGGCGCGCTTGCCAATAAATGCTTATCATTGAGCGCATGATTAAAAAGAATAGTCGAACTTTCTCGGTGGTTGATCAAACGATAGTCTCAAGTCATATTTTTCTGATGCAATCAGAAAACTATTGGTAATGACTGGAAATCCAATGGTAAGATTTGCGTGGTCTTTTTCAAATGAATCCGCACAGTTACGGATAGATTTTATGCATAACAAATTGGGGGCATAATTGTAGCGACAGAAAATTGAGCGCTACAGCTGCCGCCTGTGTTATGATTAAGGCGGCCTTCGGGCCGAGAAGGTCTCATGGTCTCTCTTGGCGTATTCTATGTAAGAGCTTTGAGCACTCGAGTGGATCATATTAGTAAAAAGCGCTTATCTGCTCTGTATCTGCAATAACTATTGCATATTTGGAGTTATGTTTTTTTAGGGGCGCCATGGCTCTGGAGAGACCGATATGGTGTCTGCAGCGCGAGCAGTCTCGATTATCTTGCCAAGCGACCTTAATGCTTCAGTCACGCCTTCTCCACTAGCAGCGGAGAGTAAGAGCAATATGTTTGGCTTCTCCTCGCAATCGGCGTGTGTTGCGCTTAACGCGCGCTTTAGTCTTTCTTGCTGTTTTTTTAGATGGGCCGCATCGACGGCATCTATTTTGGATAATGCAACAATCTCTGTTTTTTTCGTTAAATCAGATCCATATGCCTGAAGCTCGGAGCGAACGGTTTTATAATCACGCCCTGCGTGTTCGCCTGTTGCATCGATGAGATGCAGTAAAACTCGGCAGCGTTCGATGTGACCTAGGAAACGATCGCCAAGACCATGGCCTTCGTGTGCGCCCTCTATCAAACCAGGAATATCGGCAAGAACAAATTCCCGGTTATCGCGACGAACCACGCCAAGACCTGGATATAGGGTGGTGAATGGGTAGTCGGCAATCTTCGGTTTTGCCGCCGTAACGCTGGCAAGGAATGTTGATTTACCAGCATTTGGCAAACCGATTAAGCCGGCGTCAGCAATGAGTTTTAATCTTAAAATTATGGTTCTTTCTTCGCCGGCTAGACCAGGATTTGCGCGTCTAGGAGCGCGATTTGTTGAGGTTGTAAAATAAGCATTGCCAAATCCTCCATTGCCGCCCTTGCAAATAATTACACGTTGGTTGACTTCAGTAAGATCTGCGATCAGCGTTTCGCCATCTTCCTCAAATATTTGTGTGCCAATTGGGACATGCAAGATTACATCAGCGCCGCGTCCGCCAGCACGATTTTTACCCATGCCATGCATGCCTGTTTTGGCTTTGAAGTGTTGCTGGTAGCGGAAATCGATAAGTGTATTTAGACCCTCAACGCATTCCGCAACTACATCCCCGCCACGTCCGCCGTCGCCGCCATCTGGCCCGCCAAATTCAATGAATTTTTCCCTTCGGAAGGAAACGCATCCCGCTCCGCCATCTCCGGAGCGAACATAAATCTTCGCTTGATCAAGAAATTTCATTGCTCACTCGTTGTAGAGGTCGACGTGATAGCGGTCGACTTAGCATGGCGCTGGTCCAAAAGTATGAATGATGTCCCACGAATGAGTGGGATTTTGATCATACTCGGTTGATGCGTCTCGTGATGAAATGAGAGCGATTCCATTTGTATTTCTAAAACTTGCATCTTTAGAGATTCTTAGTCCAGTAAAATTGATCGTCATAAAAAGAGAGAAAAACAAGCAAGAGTGAGAATTCATTGAAAATGAGCCCAATCTGAGCAGCCCGAATTTTTGTCCCCAATCGTTAAAAACCAATGAAATTACGCAAGTAAAAAGCTTCCGGCCGTTATGCTGTAAACTGCCCCTGATAATTCAAGTATATCCACTCCGTTAGCTGGAGTTTAATGGCGCATAAGGCTCCGCTCCAGTCTTGAGCGGCGCGAACTAGACTTTCTCAGAGATCGATAAATCTCTGCGTAAATTAATATTGTAGAGACCTAAGAATTTTCGAAGCGAATTGAAGGCTCCACTATGAGAGGTTACGACTTATTCACGTGTAACTTTCAAGCGATATTGGATTAATTTTGAGGCTTTTTTTACAGCTCAAAACGACTGCGATGCATCTTTGCAAAACAATTCAACGCGTGGCGGTTTATTGATCTATCACAAAACGCGAAGAGGGGAGCCGACGACGTCTCCCCCCTTGCGATCTATCAGGGATTAGTTAGGATTTTTAGAACCGCTGCACTTTCGCGTAGATCTTTCGCCATCGAGGATGTCCACGATGACAACACTGTCTCGATCCAGCTGGTTTACTCGGCAGCCACTGTTGCGGGCACGACGGAGACGCTAGAGCGGCCGCCGCTTGCCTTAAATTCTACCACGCCGTCAATCAGAGCAAAAAGCGTGTGATCCTTACCGATGCCGACATTGCGTCCGGGATGCCATTTAGTGCCGCGTTGACGAACGATGATATTGCCGCCAACAACATTTTCGCCACCAAATTTTTTTACCCCTAGGCGGCGGCCTTCTGAGTCGCGACCATTACGGGATGAACCGCCTGCTTTTTTGTGAGCCATTGTTTCGCTCCGAACCTATCTTATTGATGCGTCTCTGGACGACACTGAGAAATTCTTTGTATGAATTAGCCTTCAACCGCTGTGATCTTCACGCGCGTCAAGTCTTGACGGTGACCGCGTTTGCGCTTGGAGTTTTGGCGTCGTCGCTTTTTGAAGGCGATTGTTTTGGGGCTGCGCGTCTGTTCAGCAATTTCGCCCTTAACTATGGCTCCTTGAATGATAGGTGCGCCAATTTTGGCGTTGCCTTCTCCACCGAGCATCAGCACTTCATTAAAAGTGACGCTATCTCCTGGGGCGCCATCGAGGGCCATAACTGTGATGATATCTCCGGCGGTGACGCTGTATTGCTTACCGCCGGTTTTAATGACTGCGAACATCGTTTCTTCCTGTGTTCTGATCCAAACCTAACGTTTCCGTCGGTCGGCTTCTTGGCAGTTAACCGGGTGAGCTTTATCTTTCAGCAACTTATGCAAAAGAAAAACGCGGCGAGAGCGCCGCGAAAAAGCATTGGGCTATTAGCCTCAGCTGATGGTTTTTGTCAATGTCTTAGATCATTTTACCACCCAGCCACGCGTTTGCAGGCGGCTGGACTACTGCCGAATTCATAATGATCGCCACAGGCGAAGGCCACTGGCGGCTCTCCGTTCTGCTCAAACAAATCATAGCCTTGTTTGAGATTGCGCCAGAAATTATTCCACTGACTGTAATTTGGTCCGCCAACAAAGGCCAGCCAACCACCGCCAGTCTCTTTAACGATGTTTGCTTCCGTCATTCGAAAAGGAAAAATATGTACTGATATATCGCGTTGGCCTGCACGCAAGGCTCCTTCTACAAAGCCATAAATTTCTTCAATGCCGCGGTCTGTCATTGCAAAACAGCCAACCGATTTGCAGGCTCCGTGCACCATCACAAGCCCTCCCGTTCGGCCATTTTGTTTGTCAAAGGCGTTTGGATAGCCCACATTGAAGGCCCGGTGATAATTAGAATGAGGATTCAGCTGCCTGGCTGAGACGCTGTAGAACCCTTCGGGCGATTGATAATCTGCTTCTTTTTCCTTCGGTCCCAGGCGACCAGACCATTTACAGATAGGGAAGGTCTTGTAGAGATGGTATTTTCCATTCTTTTTTAGCCATAGCTCCAATTGTCCTTCCTGTTTGAAAATTCGGACGAAAACTGGATCGCCCATACCCAGTTTTGGCGGCGGTTGCTGAAAGCTTTCCTCTTGAGCAGGGCGCAGTGTCGCCTCAGAGGGCCGCGCGCCTGAGGTTAGAGCGCTTGCTGCCTGAGTTGCAGTTTCTAGGACGCTTTGTGTGGTTGACGCCTCCGTACTGGTTAAATCTCTAGGTCTGGGGGGCGGGATTGGCGCGTCGATAACTTGCGCGGAAGGTCCTACCGCTGAGGTAAGGCTCGATGAGACATCGGTTGAGGGCGGCAAGGCGTCTGGCGCGTCGACGCTATTAGCTTGGGTGGTGACATCCAGATCAATTGGTCGTCTTGGCGGTAGAGGCGGCGGGGCGGCGTCGCCTCCCGCGGGCTGAGACGAAAGAGCCGAGATTTTTCCCTCCACCAAGCTATCGTCTTCTTGCGACGCGGATTGAGTAGGAAGCGTGATAGAGGGGGCGTTGGCAGTTTGTGCAAAAAGAGCTGGCGCAGAGACGCCGTTTGGGGCTTGCGTGATGGTCGTTGACGAAGGAGCGACGGTGGTCGGCAGGGCTACAAAGGAAGGCAATGCTCCCCTTAAACCGAGCAAGGACGGTCGGATCACGCCAGGCGGCGCGCTCTTTGGCGCAGAAATTTTGACTGCGTTTGCAGGCTTTTTGACAGGCGCTACGGCTGATTTTTGGGGTACTTCGCCCGACTTGCCAGACAGCAAAGCTAGAATGCCTGCGGCGCTTGCAAATGTAATGAGAGCTGCGCCGGCAATCAGCAGATGTGTTTTATCTAGCTTCATTCTGATATATCAGAGCTTTCCCGTAAAATTCAGGGATGAATAGATAGATAGCTAATGTCACATCATGGCAAACAAATGGTGTTGGATTGTTTAAGTTTTAGATTTAATGGCCGGGGAACCTGATCAGACAATGGGTTGGCACACCTAGGGATTCAATTTTTTTTGCTCCGCCTAAGTCAGGCAGATCGATAACAAAACAGGCGGCCACAACTTCGGTCCCCATCTTTTTTAATAAACGGATAGCGCCTTCAGCGGTGCCGCCTGTGGCAATCAAATCATCAACGAGAATTACTTGTTCGCCGGCTCGAACCCCGTCTTCGTGCATTTCCATTTCATCGATGCCGTATTCAAGGGCATAAGAGGTCGATATGGTCTTGAAGGGGAGCTTGCCTTTTTTCCTGATCGGCACAAAACCTGAGGATAATTGGTGCGCGACAGCGCCTCCAAATATAAAGCCGCGAGCTTCCATCCCTGCGACCTTATCAATTTTTTTTCCTACCCAAGGTTGTGTTAGTTCATCCACCGCTTGGCGGAAAGCATGGGCGTCTCCTAACAGTGTTGTGATGTCGCGAAATAGAATGCCCTTTTTGGGGTAATCAGGAATTGATCGAATAGCCTTCGCTAGCGTCATGACGAGCCTTCAATTGTCGGTTGGTATGCGTGGCGCAATAATCACTAGGACAGCCGAAGCTAAAAACAAAATCGCTTTTGCTGGATAGCGTCCTTTGAGCGTTCGAAGTTAGGTGTTCTTAGCGAGGAGGCGCGACATGACCGCATCAAGCTTGCTCAACAGAGCAGGATCCCGACTGTCCGGCGCTGTTAGAATTGCATTATCCAGGGCGCGATCGGAGCCAATCGGGCAGGGCGGGCGCTCTTTTGGGAAATCAGCGAGAACACGAGCGATCAGTCGGGAGACGGTTGTTGCGTTTTGTTTTACGATGTTGATTACACCCGCAACGTCAACATTGTCATGCTCGGGATGCCAACAATCAAAATCTGTCACCATGGCAATTGTGGCGTAAGATATTTCAGCTTCGCGCGCGAGCTTTGCTTCAGGCAGTGCGGTCATGCCGATTACGTCAAATTCACTTGATTTGAAATGCAAAGATTCCGCGTAAGAGGAAAATTGCGGACCCTCAATGCAAAGATAGGTGCCCCCAACATGTATGGGGATACTTTCGTTTTTTGCCGCTTGCGATATTTGCGCCACCAAATTTGGCGCCACAGGGTGGGCCATTGAGACATGCGCTACGCATCCGTCGCCAAAAAAAGACGTTTGTCGCGCATAAGTGCGGTCAACAAATTGATCTACCAAAACAAAAAGCCCAGGAAAATATTGAGAGCGGAAGGAGCCGCAGGCTGAGACGGAAATTAAATCGGTGACGCCAACGCGTTTCAAGGCGTCGATATTAGCCCGATAATTTATTCCTGAGGGGGAGAGGCGGTGGCCGCGGCCATGTCTGGGAAGGAAAACGGCCCGGGTTTCGCCAATTTCGCCAATGAGCAATTCGTCTGAAGGCGTTCCCCAGGGCGTGGATATTCGTTCCCGGCGGGTGTTTTTGAGGCCGGGCAGGTCATAAACGCCTGAGCCGCCAATAATTCCCACTATTGATTGCGCCATTGTCTCTCTCCTCAGCCGCCGCTCGCACGAAGTTTTGGATCGGCCCGACTTTGGAAGTCAGGGTTGCGCCGCAAAATCGCCTGTGTTAGGGGACCTTCGCCTTGGGACTAGGCCGTTCTGGCCCTCGTTCCTTGTTCCTACAGCATCCGTCGCTCGAAGCTAACCGCTTTCTTTCGCGTGCGCATAATTCATGCTGCCGCCGGCGCTTCGAACGGTTTGAATTTGACAGGCGCACACCTAGTGACTCAAGACGCAGTTTCGCTCTCTGGCGTCGCCGGAAGATATGCTACAGCCCTCTTTGACTTGGCGAGCGAGAAAGGGGCGACAGAGGACGTCGCAAAGTCCCTGGCCGCTTTCCAGGATATGATCACTGAGAGCGCAGAGTTAGCCCGATTAGTTAAAAGCCCGGTTTTTTCTGTTGATGAGCAGCAAAAGGCGCTGAACGCGATTTTCGCCAAGACAAAGATGTCAGGCATAGCAACAAATTTCATCCAACTTGTTGCCGCCAAGCGTCGTCTGTTTGTCCTTTCAGATATGATTGAGGCCTACCGTCGCCTCAATGATCAGGCAAAAGGCATTGTGGCCGCCGAAGTTACCGTGGCAGCGCCGCTTCGCCCAGAGCATGCATCGGCTTTACGTCAAGCGCTTGCGAGCGCCTCAGGCGGCAAGTCGGTCAATCTCGATGTAAAGACTGACCCGTCAATTATTGACGGAGTCATTGTTAAAATTGGTTCCCGCATGGTCGACGCTTCTGTTCGCACCAAGCTCAACGCAATCCGCACACGTATGAAAGAGGTCGGCTGATGGATATCCGCGCCGCAGAAATTTCTTCGATCCTTAAGAACGAGATCGCAAATTTCGGCAATGAAGCTCAAGTCACAGAAGTAGGTCAGGTGCTTTCAGTGGGCGACGGTATCGCTCGCGTCTATGGGCTAGATAACGTTCAAGCAGGAGAAACGGTCGAGTTCGAGAATGGCGTGCGTGGCATGGCTTTGAATCTTGAAAGCGACAATGTCGGCATCGTTATCTTTGGTTCTGATCGTGATATCGCAGAAGGTCAGACGGTTAAACGCACGGGCGCTATCGTTGACGTCCCTGTTGGCAAAGAGCTGCTGGGCCGCGTCGTTGACGCCCTAGGCAATCCTATTGATGGAAAGGGACCAATCAACGCCGCCAAGCGCGCGCGCGTTGACGTCAAGGCTCCCGGTATCATTCCTCGCAAATCAGTGCATGAACCAATGGCGACGGGTCTGAAAGCTGTTGATGCGCTCATTCCTATTGGCCGCGGTCAACGCGAATTGATCATTGGCGACCGCCAAACGGGTAAGACAGCTATCGCGCTAGACACGATTCTCAATCAGAAGTCTCTTAACAGTGGGGATGATGAGAAAGCGAAGCTATATTGCGTTTATGTCGCGATCGGTCAAAAACGCTCGACGGTTGCCCAATTTGTTAAAGTCTTAGAAGAGCGTGGCGCGCTTGAATATTCAATTATCGTCGCCGCTACAGCATCTGACGCCGCGCCTATGCAGTTCCTTGCGCCTTTTGCAGGCTGTGCGATGGGCGAATATTTCCGTGATAATGGCATGCATGCCGTTATTATTTATGATGATCTTTCCAAACAAGCAGTCGCCTATCGGCAAATGTCCTTGCTGTTGCGTCGTCCACCAGGGCGTGAAGCTTATCCTGGCGACGTGTTCTATCTCCACTCGCGTTTGCTTGAGCGCGCGGCGAAACTCAGCGATGAGCGCGGAGCGGGGTCTCTGACCGCTTTGCCTGTAATCGAAACTCAGGCGAATGACGTTTCAGCCTATATTCCGACTAACGTCATTTCGATTACGGACGGACAGATCTTCCTCGAGACGGATCTATTTTATCAAGGCATTCGCCCAGCGGTAAATGTCGGCCTGTCTGTTTCCCGCGTGGGTTCATCGGCGCAGACGAAGGCGACCAAGAAGGTTGCGGGTAAAATTAAGGGCGAGTTGGCGCAATATCGCGAGATGGCGGCATTTGCTCAGTTTGGCTCTGATTTAGACGCTGTTACCCAGAGATTGCTCAATCGCGGCGCACGTTTGACCGAGCTGCTTAAACAGCCGCAGTTTTCGCCGTTGAAAATGGAAGAGCAAACTTGCGTAATTTATGCTGGGGTCAATGGTTACCTCGACCCCTTGCCTGTTAATCGCGTCCGCGCTTTCGAAGATGGTCTTCTTGCTTTGCTTCGATCTCAGCACGGCGACATTCTTGAGAGCATCCGAGCTTCAAAGGATCTGTCTGACGAAGTAGCGGCAAAGCTAAAAACTGTCGTTGAGAATTTCGCAAAATCCTTCGCTTGATTAATGCTTAGTTTTCTTATGCATCGATCATAATGCGTAAAGATTTAAAATAAGAAGACACATATGCCCTCGTTGAAGGATCTTCGAAATCGTATCTCCTCCGTCAAGGCGACGCAGAAGATCACTAAGGCTATGCAGATGGTCGCGGCGGCTAAATTACGTCGCGCGCAAGCTGCAGCCGAGGCGGCGCGTCCTTACGCTGAGCGTATGGAGGGCGTTCTTGCTAATCTGGCAGCTGGGGTATCAGCTGGTGGACCCCAATTATTGGCAGGCAATGGGAGAGATAATGTACATCTCCTAGTCGTTGCGACTGCCGAGCGTGGCCTGTGTGGGGCTTTCAATTCTTCAATTGTGCGTCTGGCTAGAGAACATATCTTACGCCTTCAAGCACAGGGTAAAACGGTCAAAATCATCTGCGTCGGCAAAAAAGGCTATGATCAGCTGCGGCGTCAATTTGAAAAAGAAATTATAGAGTTGATCGAGCTGCGGGGCTTGCGTCAAATTGGCTTTGAAAATGCCGATGAGATTGGTAAAAAGATCATTGGTTTATTTGAGACCGAGCAATTTGATGTCGCGACGCTCTTTTTCTCTAAGTTTAAATCTGTGATCCTGCAGATTCCTACAGCGCAGCAACTCATCCCAGCGCAAATAGCTGCGAATGAAAATGCCCCGGCTGTGGAAGGACCGCAAGCTTGCTATGAGTATGAGCCTGGCCAAGATGAGATTCTCTCAACTTTGTTGCCTAGAAATATCTCCGTGCAAGTTTTTCGCGCTTTGCTTGAGAATGCTGCCTCTGAACAAGGCGCGCGCATGAGCGCTATGGATAGCGCGACGCGCAATGCCGGCGACATGATCCGCAAGCAGACGACGCTCTATAACCGCTCGCGGCAAGCAATGATCACCAAAGAACTCATCGAAATCATTTCGGGCGCGGAAGCGCTCTGACCGTTCAAAAAAGACGAGGACAAAACATGTCTGCCAATAATCCTACGGGCCGCATCACTCAGGTCATCGGCGCCGTCGTCGACGTAAAGTTTGATGGGCATTTGCCAAAGATCCTTAATGCGCTGGAAACTACAAATCAGGGTAGTCGCCTTGTGCTTGAGGTGGCGCAGCATCTTGGTGAAAACACGGTGCGCACCATCGCTATGGACACATCCGAAGGGCTGACGCGCGGTCAAGCTGTCGTTGACACTGGGGCGCCAATTTCCGTGCCTGTCGGGGAAGAGACTTTGGGGCGTATCATTAATGTGATTGGCGAACCTGTCGATGAGGCCGGCCCGCTTGTTACGAAGGGTACGCGCGCCATTCATCAGCCTGCGCCTTCCTACTCGGAGCAGGCTACCGAGGCGCAGATCCTGGAAACAGGCATTAAGGTTGTCGATCTTTTGGCTCCTTATGCTAAGGGCGGCAAGATTGGCCTTTTCGGCGGCGCTGGCGTTGGCAAGACCGTGTTGATTATGGAGTTGATCAACAATGTCGCTAAGGCCCATGGCGGGTATTCCGTGTTTGCTGGCGTGGGCGAACGCACCCGCGAAGGTAACGACCTTTATCATGAAATGATTGAGGGCGGCGTCAATAAAAAGGGCGGTGGCGCCGGATCTAAATGTGCGCTTGTTTATGGTCAGATGAATGAGCCGCCAGGCGCGCGCGCGCGGGTTGCTCTGACAGGTCTGACGGTTGCTGAAGAGTTCCGCGATAAAGGTCAAGACGTGCTCTTCTTCGTAGACAATATTTTGCGGTTTA
>Ga0194120_10004351_pt1 | contig 22014 bp, 17 predicted proteins | sample TA2MahCa65mmetaG_FD_148642 | JGI IMG/M metagenome (GOLD analysis project Ga0194120, IMG submission 148642) | Freshwater microbial communities from Lake Tanganyika, Tanzania - TA2015019 Mahale Deep Cast 65m | ecosystem: Environmental > Aquatic > Freshwater > Lake | place: Tanzania: Lake... | reverse complement strand
TTCATCGTTCCCGGCGACGCGTACTACGACTTCGGGTTCCGGGTCGTGCTCGCCCCAGTTCTCGTCCCGTGAGCGAGCGGAGCGCGGCCTGAGGCGGGGGCACGGAGGCGGGAGCGGAGCGACGCCGTAGATGCCGACGCCGGTGGCCGCGCGCAGCGGAGCGGTGCAGAGACTGCGAGGGATCGAGCGAGCCGGTGCGCTAGGCGGGGCTTTGCGCGCCGTGAATGGGCGGGGGCGGGGGTGTAGGCTGGCGGGCGCATGGCGGCTTTGGAGGGGGCGGATCGGCGCAGGGTGAGGCGGCTGGTGCTGGTGGCGGCGCTGCTGCACGGGCTGGCGTACTTGCTGGCGGTGGCGCCGTGGATGGGGGAGGACGAGCCTTGGCATCTGGAGTACGCGACGCATGTGGCGGCGCTGCACCGGCCTTGGGGTGGGGAGGCGGCGAAGCTCGGGGAGGGCGGCGTCGATGAGCGGCGCGAGTGGCCCACATCTCAGCTGCAGGTGCGGCGGCGCATGGCGGGGGTGAGCGAGGAGGAGATCGCGCAGCGCCAGCGGGAGATCTTGGCCTCGATGGGCGAACACGCCTACTTCCGGCGCGTCGACTGGGCCGGGGCGGTGAGCGACCGCACGGACTTCGATCAGGTCGAGCCGTTCTTCACGGCGACCTCGCAGCCGCCGGGCTACTACACGCTGCTTGGGCTGTGGCTCCTGCCGGTGCGGCACGCGGCGATCGAGACGCAGCTTCTGTGGGCGCGCGGGCTGTCGCTGCTTTTGTACCTCGCGAGCGTGTGGATCGTGCTCGAGCTCGCGTGCTGCGCCTTCAGCGACCGCTCGCTCGCGATCGCGGCGGCGCTGGCCTTCGCGTGGTTCCCGATGAACGCGCGGCTCGGCGCGGTGGTGAACAACGACGCGCTGGCGCGCACGCTGGGCGCGGCGGTGCTGATGCTGTGCGCGCGGCGGATCGCGGGCGATACTGCGCGCGGCACGCTGGTGCTCGCGGCGGCGCTCGTCGCGCTCGGGCTGCTCGTGAAGTCGACGGTGATGAGCCTCGCGGGCGTGGTCGCGCTCGCGTGGTTGTTCGGCGGCGAGCGCTCGGCGCGCTGGCGCAATGTGCTGTTCGGCGTCGCTGGCGGCGCGGTGATCGTCGGCGCGGTGCTGTGGCTGTGGCACGTGCAGCACAGCCCCGTCCTGCCGCGCAACGTCGATGCCTTCCTCGCGCGCGTGCAGCGCGGCGCGTCGCTCGAGACCTTCGGCGAGCTGTGGCGCACCTTCGTCGGCGGCTTCAACTGGTACTCGCGCGAGTTTTCGCCGACGACCTACGCGGTCGCGCTCGCGCTCGCGGGCGTGGCGACGCTCTCGGCCTTCTCGGCGCTCTTCCACACGCGCCGCGGCGTGTCGCGACCCGTGCTCGCGCTGTGCTTCGCGCTCATTGCGTTGCAGGTGCTGCTCGTGGTCTTGCGCGGCGAGGGACAAGGGCGCTACCTGATGCCGGCCATGGCCGCGCTCGCGATCGTGTTCGCCACCGGACTGCTCGCGCCGCTCTCGAACTTCCGGCGGCCCGCGGGGCTCAAGCTCTTCGCGATGCTGCTCTTCATCTACGACGCGTTGTTCCTGTGGGGCGGGCTCGTGCCGAACGAGTGCCTGCTGTGGGGATCCTGAGATGCTGCGCGCGATCGTGATCGGCGTCGTCGGCCTGCTCGCGCTCTTTTCATGGCGCGAGGAGCTGCCGGACGTCGAGATCCGTCTGCAACAGCGCACGACGCAGGCCGGACGCATCTTCGGCGGCCATCCGCTCGGGCAGAGTTTCCGCTGCGAGCACGGCGGGCTGCGAGCGCTCGACGTGGCGCTCGCTCCGATCGGCGGCGAGGCGCGCGCGATCGACTTCGAGCTGCGCCGCGGCGGTCCGGGGGGCGAGCTCGTGCGGCGCGCGCGGATCGAAGCGGCGGCGCTGCCCGCGAGCGACGGCTGGGCGCGCTTTGAGTTCGAGCCGCTCGCGGATTCCGCGGGGCAGGACTTCCACTTCGCGCTCGCGTGCGAGGATCGCAACGCGCACTCGCCGTGGGTGCGCTACCGCGGCGTGCCCTATGCCGTGCGATCGTGGGGCGATCGCGCGCTCGAGGGCTCGGTGGTGGAAGGCGAGCTCCTGCCCGCGCCGCCGCGCGCGCAAACGGACCTGCACCACGGCGACCTGCACACGCTCGCCTTCGCGACCAACTACGTGCATCCGCAGGCTGGGGCGATGAAGCTCACGCTGTCGGATGCGTTGACGGGCGAGGTGCTGCGCACGTCGAGCGTGGGGCCGGGCATTCCGTGCGACACGGGCTGGACGTTCTTCCACTTCGAGACGCTCGCCGACACGCGCTGGCGCGCGCTGCGCTTCAAGGTCGAGCTGCCGACGGGGGCGAGCCTGATCGGCAACGCCGAGGGCCCTTCGATCGTCGCCTACCACGGCGGCTCGCAGGTGAGCGGCGACGTGCTCGGCGCGACGTGCGCGGGCGCGGCGCTGCCCCAGCGCGACCTCGTGTTCCGCGCGTGGTCGAGCTCGACGCGCTCGGCGTTGCTCGCCCGACTGCGCGAGCGCGGCGGCGAGCGCATCCTGTGGGCCGCGCTCGCGTGGTTCATGGCCCTCGTCGTCGCGTCGCGCTTGCTCGGGCGTCCGGTCGAGGGACGCGAGTAACTCGCGAGCGGGTGTTCGAGCGCCGGGCGCGCATCGAGTTCGGGCGCGCATCGAGTTCGAGCGCGCATCGAGTTCGGGCGCGCTGCGCCACGCAGCAGCCAGCGTGGTTCGGCGCGCAGGCGTCGCTTCGCGGCGCCTCAGTCCGACGCGGGATGACGCTCCGCGTCGAGTAGAATCTCGCGCCCCGTGGATGTCTGCCTCGTCAGTCCTGAGATTCCGCACAACACCGGCTGCGCCGCGCGCCTGTGCGCTTCGACGCACAATGTGCTGCACTTGGTCGAGCCGCTCGGCTTCAGCCTCGAGGACCGCTACCTCAAGCGCGCGGGCCTCGACTACTGGCCGCAGGTCGAGCTCGTGATCCACCGCGACTGGAGCGCCTTCCTCGCGCAACTTTCGAACGGCGCGCGGCGTCCCGCCTCCGAGCGCCTCAAGCTCTTCACCGCGCGCGGCGGCACGAGCCTGTTCGACGCTCGCTTCGAGCCCGACGACATCCTCGTCTTCGGCTGCGAGAGCAAGGGACTGCCGCCACAGATCGTCGACGCTCACCCCGCGCAGCGCATTTACGTGCCCGTCGCCCGTGGCGTGCGCAGCCTCAACCTCGCCAACGTCGCCTGCCTCGGCGTCTACACCGCGATGGTGCGCGCGGGCGTCCCGCTGCCGGACAACGACGGCACCTACGAAGCCCACCCGCTCGCCAACGAAGACATCTGGCCCCTCAGCCGCGCGCGCCGGAGCGAGTGACGCGATGGCGCAGCGCAAGCCGAAGCGGGACGACCGGTTGGAGGTCGAGGTCGAGCGCGTCGACGAGCGCGGGCTCGGGGTCGGGCGGGCGCGGCACGAGGCGGGGGAGTTTCGTGTGGCGTTGAGGCGGGCGCTGGCGGGGGAGCGCGTCGTGGCGCAGGTGTTGCGGCGGCGCGGGGAGAGGGTCGAAGGACGGCTGGTGGAGGTGCTGCGGGCGAGCGGCGAGCGCGTCGGGCCGCCGTGTCGGCACTATGGAGCGTGCGGCGGCTGTGCGTTGCAGGACCTGCGCTATGCGGCGCAGCTCGCGGCGAAGCGGGAGATCGTGGAGCGCGCGTTGCGGCGGGAGTCGATCGAAGTCGCGGTCGAGCCGGTGATCGGCAGCGCCAACGAGCTGCGCTATCGCAACAAGATGGACTTCACCTTCGGCACGCGGCGCTGGGTCGAGCCCGGCGAGGCGGCGGGCGTGCAGCGCGACTTCGCGCTCGGGCTGCATCCGCGCGAGCAGTTCCGCAAGGTGCTCGACGTCGAGCGCTGCGAGATCCAACCGGAGCCGTTCGACGCGCTCGTGGCGAGCGCGCGCCGACTCGCGCTCGAGCAGGGGCTCACGGCGTGGGACCTCGTGCGCCACGAAGGACTCTTGCGGCACCTCGTGCCGCGGCGCAGCGTCGCGACGGGCGAGATTCTCGTGCAGCTCACGACGTCGAGCGAGTCGCACGAGCAGGTCGGACCGTACGTGGCCGCGCTGCTCGCCGCGCATCCCCAGATCACGACGCTCGTGCAGGCGATCAACTCGCGCGGTGCGACGGTCGCGACGGGGGAGCGCGAGCTCGTGCTGCACGGCAGCGGCTCGATGCGCGAGCGGCTCGCGGGTCTGTGGTACCGCGTGTCGGCGGCGAGCTTTTTTCAGACCAACACCGCTCAGGCGGAGCGACTCATCGAGGTGACGCTCGAGGAAGCGCGTCTGGCCGGGAGCGAGCGCGTGCTCGATCTGTACTGTGGCGCGGGCACGCTGACGCTGCCGCTCGCGCGAAGGGCCGCGCACGTGCACGGCGTCGAGCTCGTCGAGGCCGCCGTGGCGGACGCGCGGCGCAACGCGCAGGACAATGGCATCGACAACGTGACGTTCAGCGCGGGCGACGTGCTCGCGTGGTTCGGCAACGCCGGCGTGAGCGAGTGCGATGTCGTGGTGGTCGATCCACCGCGCGCCGGCCTGCATCCCAAGGTGGTCGAGCTGCTCGCGCGCGCGGCGGCGCGACGCATGGTCTACGTGTCGTGCCACATCGCCTCGGCCGCGCGCGACTGCGCGGCGCTCGCGCGGGCGGGCTGGCGCGTGACGCGCGCACGACCGGTCGATCTCTTTCCGCAGACGCCGCACGTCGAGTGCGTGCTCACGCTGGAGCGCGCGCCGTGAGCGACGTTCAGCCTCCGCACGAGAGCGCGCGCACGCCCGTCTGGAACTCGCGCGGCCTGTGCCCCGATTGTGTCCACGTGCGCAAGATCGAGTCCGCCGTGGGATCGGTGTTTTGGCTGTGTGAACTGTCCAAGCAAGACGAGTGTTTCCCGCGCTATCCGGTGCAGCCCCGCATGGCCTGTTCCGGCTTCGAACGCTAGATTGCTTGAAGTCATGGGACGCGAGCTCATCGTCGCCCAAGGCGCGTTTCTCGCGGCTGGGCCGGACTTGGTCGATCCGAACTTCCTGCACACCGTCGTGTTGATGTGCAGTCACACGGACGAGGGGGCCTACGGTCTCGTGCTCAATCGGCCGAGCGAATTTCGCGCGCGCGACGTGCTCGGCAGCCATCCGGTCCTGAAGTCGAGTGAGCTGCGGATGTTCATCGGCGGTCCGGTGAGCCTCGACACTCTGCAGATCGTGCACCGCGCGCCCGATGTGATCACCGGCGGCGTGCAGATCGCGGACGATCTGTGGGTCGGCGGCGAGCTCGACGAGGTCGGAGCGCTCGTCGAGCGCGATCCACAGCGCGCGGAGCGTGACGTCAAGCTGTTGCTCGGCTATGCGGGGTGGGGGCCAGTGCAGCTCGAAGGCGAGTTGCAGGAGGGCGCTTGGCTGCCCGCGCTCGGCAGCACGGCGCGCGTGTTCCAACACGACACTCAGCGCCTGTGGCGCGACGTCGTGCTCGATCTAGGTCCGCAGTTCCGCTCGCTCGCCTTCGAGCCTCCCGATCCCGACTGGAATTGAGGCCCGCGCCTCGTGACCCCCAAACTGCGAGCGCTTCCCGCTCGCGCGCCATCGAATCCCATGACCCACCCATCGACTCCCACGGTTCGCCGGCGGCGCTGGCCGCTGTTCCTCGGCGGTGCGCTCGCGTCGCTCGCCGCGCTCGTCGCGCTCGCTCCGTCGCTGCTCAGCGGATTCATCGCGGGCAAGGTGACGGAGGTGTTCAACGGCGAGCGCGAGGGCCGACTGGAAATCGCGCGGCTGGGACTCGGCTGGACGGGACGGCAGCGACTCGACGAAGCGCGCCTGCTCGCACCGGATGGCAGCGAGGTGGCGCGCGTGTCGGTCGAGCTGCCGAGTCTGTTCGACCTCGCGACGAGTGCGGGGCGCAAGGTCGGCAAGGTCACCGTGCGCGCCGAGGCCTCGCTGGTCGCCGATGACGGCGGCGTGACGAACCTCGACCGCGCGCTCGCGGTGCGGGCGGGCAAGGAGAAGCCGCCGACGGCCCCCGAGGAGCCCGGCGAGCCGTTGGATCTCGGCAAGCTGCTGCGCGAGCTCGAGCTCGAAGTCGAGGTGCTCGTCACGAAGGCGCAGTGGTCCGATGCGCTCACGCGCGCGGCGGGAGCGCCGTTCGCCGTGGAGAACTTCTCGACGCGCGTGCTCGTGCGTCCGAGCGAGCCCGTGCGCGTCGACGTCGATGGCACGTTGTCGGGAGCGCAACCAGGTCGCGTGCAAGTCGCGCTCGCGCTGCACGATCTGCTCGCGGGCGCGGGGTTGAATCCCGCGGCACGCTTCGAGCTCGAGGCGCAGCTCGACGCGCTTCCGAGCGCGTTCCTCGACGCGCTCGCGCAACAGCCGGGGACGCTCGCGACGCTGTTCGGTCCGCAGTTCGAAGTCGCGGCGAAGGGCTCGGGCACGCTCGAGAGCGGCGAGGTTCACCTGCGCGTCGAGGGCGAGCGCGGCGCGGTCACGTTCGAGGGTGCGTTGGCGAGCGGCGTGCTCGGCAAGGACGAGCCGGCGTCCCTGCAGGTCTCGCTGCGGCCCGAGCGCGCGGGGCTCGAGCGCTTGCTGGCCGCGTACGCACCGCAGGGGCTCGCGCTCGGCGTGCTGGGCGAGCCCTCGATCGAGCTCGCGCTGACGGGCCTGCGAGTGCCCGTGCAGAAAATCGTCGAGACGCAGCAGGCCGGTGGAGACGTCGTCGGCGCGGCTCTCAAGGAAAGCGAGTTCGCGCTGAAGGCGATGACGCAGGGCTGGAAGGCGAGCGGCGAGCTGATCCCCCTCGCGAACGGCGCGAGCGTCGATGGTCTTCGGCTCGACGTTGCGCTCGCGCCGCAGGGAGAGACGCGCACGTTCACGCTTCAATTCGAGGCGCAGCTCGGCGCGGGCGCGAGTGGCTTTGCCAACGCGCAAGTGCGCATCGAAGACGTCGCGCGCTTCCTTGCGGGTGATCCGGCGAAGTTGATTCAGTCGGCGCGGGGTGACGAGCCGCGCTTCGACGTCACATTCACGTTGCAGGGACTGCGCAGCAACACGATCGCAGCCTTCGCTCCCAAGGAGCTCGATGTGGCGGCGGTGCTCGGAACCGAGCTCGACGTGCGCGTCGACGTCACGAACGGCAAGGGGCGCCGCGAAGCGATCGTGCGCGCGAAGTCGCCGACGCTGGCCGTCGACATGACGGCGTGGATGGACGCCGGGTACGCGATTCAGCCTTCGGACGAGCCTTGGACGATCGCGCTGAATCTGCCGCAGGGTGCGCTGGCGCGCGTCGCGGCGCCGTATGTGCCGGAAGGCATGAAGCTCACGCCGGGGCGCAGCGTTCAAGTGCGCGTCGGTCCCGGCCTGCGGGTTCCAATCGATGCACTCGCCAAGGCGAAGGATCCCCTCGCCGCGGTGCTCCAGCTCGCGAGCGTCGACGCGAGCGTGAAGGTCGATGGCCTCGACTTTGCCGACGCGACGCGCGCCGTGGAGCTGCGCGACATCGAGCTCGGCTTCCATCTCGGCCACGGCGCGGATGCCCAGCCGCTCTCCGCCACCTTTTCGACGCGACTGGGCGCGAAGAGTGCTGGCTCGCTGTCGCTGCGCGCTGCGTGCAACAAGGCGGGGGCGCTCGACACGCTCGTCGATCCGATGGCGCTGCCGGAGTTCGATGTCGAGCTCGTCGGGAACGCGCTGCCGCTCGCGTGGGCGGATGGTGGCGTGGGGAGCGAGGCGCTGGCCGCCAAGCTGGGCGCGCTCGCGGACCTGAAGCTCGTGACACGCGTGACGCAGGATGCCTCCGAGAAGCTCACCGCCAAGGTCGACCTCGAGGCCAAGTTCGAGCGCGCGGCGGTCGGGGCCGTGATCGACGCGACGATCGCGGACTTGTTCGCGCGCAAGACCAAGCGCGCGGCAGGTGTGCCGCCGCCGCTCGCGGCCAAGCTCTCGGCGCGCGGACTGAAGTCGCTCGAGGGTTTCCTGCCGAAGGATGTCGGCGCGAGCGTGGCCGAGCTCGCGGGGGATGCGCTCACGGCGGAGCTCGACGTCCAGCCGCTCGCGGGAGCGAAGTCGGCCAAGGACATGCGCCTGCGCGCGGTGCTCGCGGCGGAGCGCGTGCAACTGTCGGCCGCGCTCGAGCTCGCGGACGGGCACGTGAAACTCGCCGACGCGCCGCTCACGCTCAACGTTCGACCGACTCAGGCCATGCTCGATCGTCACGCGGGCGCGAGCCTGCCTGCGGGCACGGCCGTGGCGCTGCGCGGCGATTCGGAGCAGTTGGCCGTGCTCGTGCAGGAGCTCGATGCGAAGCTGCCGAGCGACGGCGTCGATCTGGCGAAGCTGCTCGGGGAGCTCGCCGTGCGCGCTCGCGTGGACTTGCCGCGGATCCGCTATGCACAGGTCGTCGATGGGGCCGCGCGGGACTTCGAGCTGGAGTCGGCCTTCGTCGAAGCCGCGCTCGCTCCACGCAAGCCAGCGAGCGTCGCGCTGAAGCTCGCGCTCGCCGGTGCGCAGCCCGCCAAGGTGGAGTTCACCGCGGAAGTTGCGGAGCTCGCGCCGTTCCTCGCGCCGATCGATGCCGCGAGCTTCGTTCCGCCCGCGACCCGCGTGAGCGTGAAGGTCGAGGGACTGAAGGCCTTCGAGGCCTTCGTTCCGCCGCAGTTCACGGCGTCGTTGTACGAGCTCGCCGGAGACGCCCTGCGCGCGGAGCTCGAGCTCGATTCCGTCGATCGCAAGCCCGGCGAGGGCAAGCTCGAACTGTCGCTCACGACGAAGGGCATCGCGCTGTCGGGTGCGGCGAGCCTGCGGGAAGGGAAGCTCGAGATCGGCGAGCAGCCCATCGCGCTCACCGTGCGACCGTCGAACGCGCTCTTGCAGCGCCATGTGGCCGCGTCGATGCCAGCGGGATCGTCGCTCGCCTTCACGCTCGCGGAGCCGATCGTCACACTCAAAGTCGGGTCGCTCGCGATGCCGCTCGATGCGTGGATGCCGCCCTCGGGCGCCGAGCCCGCGTCGCTCGCCAGCGTGCTGCGGCGTACGGCGCTGAAGTCGGCGGTGGAACTTCCCGCGCTGCGCTACACGCATCCGCCGGCGGCGGAGGGTCTCGCGGGCGCGGCGATCGAAGTGCGCGAGCTCGCGCTCGACGTGGACATGCTCCCGCTCGAGCCGCTCGGCGTCGCGGTGCTCGGCAAGCTCGGCGGAGCTCAGGCGGGCAAGCTTTCGCTAGAGGCCACGGTCGCGGATGTCGGCGCGTTTCTCGAGCGCGCCGAGGGCGCGCCCTTGCCGCCGCTGACGATCGGCGGCGCGCTCGAGGGCTTTCCGACCGCGCTCGTCGATGCGCTCGCGGGTCGGGACGGTCTGCTCGTCGACGTGCTCGGTCCCCTCGTCGACGCCAAGGTCGCGGGCACGTATCCGAGCACGACCGATCCGCTGCGCGCGGACCTGAAGAGCGCGAATGCGTCGCTCAAGATCGTCGCGCGACTCGAGGAGCAGACGGTGATCGCCGTGGGGGACGAGGGCATCGAGGCCAGCCTCCCGCTCACTCCGCTCTTCTCGCAGCGCATCGTCGGCGGCCTCATGCCGCTGATGGTGAACGCCAGCAAGCCACAGGGCTCCAAGCCGCTGTCGCTGAAGGTGTCGAAGTTCCAGCTCCCGCTCGACGGCGACCTGCGCAAGCTCAACGGCGAAGTCGCGCTCGAGCTCGGCGAGGTGACCTACGAGATCTTGCCGGGCTTGACGCGGCTGTTCGATGTCTTGGGGCAGGGGGATCTCGTCCGCAAGACCACGAACCTGAAGTCGCTCTCGATTCCGATCAAGAACGGCGTCGCGGGCTACGAGGCCATTCCGATCTCGATCAAGGGCAAGGAGTATCCGTTCGTCGGCACCTACGACATCGCGAAGGGCGAGATGAAGTTCGCGGCGCAACTGCCGCTTTCGCTGCTCGGCAAGTCGGTCACGCGCGAGCTCGAGAAGGTCAAGGACTTCATCGACCCCAACATTCTGGTGCCGATCGAGATCAGCGGTCGGTGGAACGATCCCTCGCTGCGGCTCGGGAAGGGCTTTGTCGAGAAGCTCCTGCGCGATGCGCTCGGCGGCGAGCTCATCGATGGGCTGCAGGACTTGTTCGGCAAGAAGAAGGACAAGAAGGACGGCGAGTGAAGCGCGCGGGATGGCTGCTGCTGTGGCTCGGTGCCACGGCGTGTCCGAGCGCGCGCGAGCGCGGCCTGCTCGTCGTGGAATTGCCCAGCACGCTGGCGCTCTCGGAGCTGCAGCGCATCGATGCACAGCTGACGCGACGCCTCGGGGAGGGCGCGTTCGCGGTGCAGGGCGCGCGAGTCGACGCGCGCAGCTCTCGGATCGCCTTCACGCTCGACGCACCCGCCGCTGCGCGTGCCAACGAGCTGCGCTCGCTCGTGGAGCGCACCGGCGCGTTGCGGCTGGTTCCGATCGTCGAGCCCGACGCGGCGATGGCCGGCGCGGCGGACGAACGCGAGGGGATGTTGCAGTGGCGTGGAAGCTATCCCGAGGGTGACCCGGAGCGCTATCACCTCACGCAAGGCGAGCAGGGCGGACCGGCGGAGGTGCTGCGCTGGTACGAGGACTGCGATGCGCGGCGGCCGTGGGTCGGTTGCCATGCGCGCGACGCGCTCTTCGACCCGCAACTCTCTTTCACCGAACTCGATCTGGAGCTCGTCGCTTCGCCGTCGAGCGGCGAGGTCGTGTTGCGTCTGGAAGCGTCGCGACGCGAGGCGCTCCGCAGCTATGCACGCCGACTCGTCGGTGTGCCGTTCGCGCTCGTGGACGACGAGCGCATCGTCGTCGCGCGCGTCACCGACGTGACGCCCGCCGAGCTCGTGATCGGCTGGGACTGTCCGCGCGTGCCTCGGGGCGCGGCGCTCACGGCGTGGCGGTCCGCCGCGCGAACGGGACGCCTCGCGGCACGGCCGCGCGTGCTCGAGATCCGCTGAATTTCAGGGCTTGGGAGCGCTCGCGAGAGCGGCGTCGAGCAGCGCGTGCTCCGGCATGTCCTTGCGCCATGCTGCCATGACCGGGAACTCGACCTTGGGAGAGTGCAGCGGCAGGACCGCGATGCCAGGCCAGCGCGGGCCGTCGTCGCCGATCCACGCGACGAGCGAGAAGCCCAGCTCCGCCTCGACGAACCCGAGGATCGACTCGGCCGTGCTCGCCGAGAGCATGTTGCGCGGCCGGATGCCGTGCTCGGAGAGCGTGCGCATCTGCAGGTCATGGGCGATGCCGCCCGAGGGGTAGCTGATGAACGTCTCGTCCGCGAGCTGGGCGAGCGAGAGCCGAGAGCGCTTGGCGAGCGCGTGCCGCGCGGGCAGGACGACGAAGCCGCGCAGCGTGCCGACGCACTGCGTCGCCACGTCGGCGGGCCACTCCGGGAGGAAGTCGACCAGCAAGTCCGCGGAGCCGTCGCGCAGTCGCGCGACGTCCGCATGCGGCAGCTCGACCAATTCGACGCGCCCCTCGGGATGGCTGCGCCGCAGGCGCTGGAGCCAGCGCGGGAGCAGGTGGCGCACGAACATCGGCGCGGCGTTCACGATCAGCGTGCCGCTGCTGTCGCCCGACTGCACGGCGCGCACGACCGACGGCAGGCCCTCGAAGAACGGCGCCACGAAGCGGAACAGGCGCGCGCCCGCGGCCGTGAGTTGCATCTGGTCCTTGCCGACGCGCTCGAACAGCGCGAGGCCGAGCTCGCCCTCGAGCTTCTTCACCTGCTGGTGCACGGCCGGTTGCGTGATCGGGTAGGGGAAGGCGCGGGCGGCGCGCGCGTAGCCTCCGGTGCGCGCGACCCAGTAGAAGCCCTCGAGCCGATGGAGGCCGATCACGGCGTGCTCACCGTGCGCTGCAGCTTTTGGGAGACGACGCGGGCGATGTTGGCGAACAGCGCGTGGCCGTCGCGATCGTCGACCCAAGTGCTCTGGGCGTCATCCCAGTTGTAGTGCCACGCGCGCGCTCCGGCCGCGAACCACACCTGCGATGCGGCGGACTGGCGATTCAGCACGAAGCGCGCACCGTCGGGGAATTGCAGGCTCACGACTCCGTCCGTCGTGCCGTAGTCGAGCTCGTCGGGATCGAACGCCTCCAGCCAGGTGGCGACGCGCGCGAGGCAGGCATCCACCCGCTGCGTGTAGTTCGACTTCTCCATGTCGCAGAGAATAGCGCCGCTCGCTCAGCGCGCGCGCTTCGAGGCGTCCTTGCCGCTGCGCGTCGCGCGCTCGAGCACGGCACGGGCCTTTGAAGCGGCAAAGCAGCAGATCGGGCAGCGCGCGAGGTCGTGCCGGAGCGCGGGGCAGTGCTCGCGACCGAAGTAGATGATCTGCAGGTGCACGCGCTCCCACGTGTCCGGCGCGAACAGCGCCTTCAAGTCGCGCTCGGTGCGCTCGACGCTCGAGCCGTTGGACAGGCCCCAGCGCGCCGCCAGCCGGTGGATGTGCGTGTCGACGGGAAACGCGGGCACGCCGAACGCGTGGCTCGCCACGACGCTCGCCGTCTTGTGGCCGACGCCGGGGAGCGTCTCGAGCGTCTCGAGATCGCGGGGCACGACGCCGCCGTGGCGTTCGAGCAGCAGGCGCGAGAGCGCGCTGATCGCCTTGGCCTTCTGCGGGGACAGGCCGCAGGGGCGGATGATCGATCGAATGTCGGCGGTTGAGAGCTTCACCATGTCGTGCGGCGTGCGCGCGCGCGCGAAGAGCGCGGGCGTGACCTGATTGACGCGCGCGTCCGTGCACTGGGCCGAGAGCAGCACGGCGACGAGGAGCGTGTAGGGGTCGGTGTGGGCGAGGGGTACGGACGGGTGGGGGTAGAGTTCGTCGAGGATTCCCAGAATCCGCCGAGCTTTGTCCACGCGCTTCATGGCGCTGGGGATGGTAGCGTGGGGCTCTCGTCGCGCGTGCGACGGGCCCATGGAGATTCGCCAGCAAGTCGAGGACTTCCTGTCCGGCGCCCCGCACGCGGTGGTCGGCGCGTCGCTCGATCGCTCGAAGTACGGCAACAAGGTGCTGCGCTGCTACTTGCAGCATGCGCGCAGCGTGCACGTCGTGCACCCGAGCGAGCGCGCGATTGAGGGCGTGAGCTGCGTCGCGAGCATCGCGGAACTCCCCGAGGGCGTGCACGGGCTCTCGCTCATCACGCCGCCTGCGATCACCGAGCGCGCGGTGGCGGCCGCGCTCGCGAAGGGCATTCGACGATTTTGGATGCAGCCGGGTGCCGAGAGCGCGGCGGCGATCAGCGCGGCACGCGCGGCCGGCGCGAGCGTGATCGCCGGAGGCCCGTGCCTGTTGGTGTCGCTCGGATATCGCGAGTGAGCTCGAGTCCGTGACGAGCGAGAACGAACCCGAGGGACTGCACTCGCTGCGTCCGGCGCTGCTGTGCGGCGCGCTGGCGATGCTCGTTTTCGTCGCGTCGTCGGCGATCGTCAATCCGATCGTGAACGACGAGACGCTCGGATCGGGCGCCGTGCTGGCCAAGCTGCCGCCCTACCCCGACGGCCATCCGCACATTCACTTCTACGAGCGCGCCTTCAGCCTCGGAAACCACGCCACCGCGCGCGCGCTGGAGCTCGGCGTCCACCGCGACGCGATCTCGCTCACGCGCAACGGCCTCGCGCTGTTCCTGGCGTTGTTCACGCCCTTCGCCGCCGCGCTGTGCTTCACGCGCCGAGTCTCGCTCGCGATCTTCGCGGCGGTGCTCGCCGCACTCGAAGCGCCCTGCGCCTACGACGGGCTCTATCCCGTGCTCATCTTCCCCGACATCTACAGCCACGGGCAGATCGGTCAGTCGCTCGCGGTGCTCGTCGCCGTCGCTTGGGCGGGCGGTGCGGCGCGCACGGCCGGCTTCCTGACGGGCGCGATGCCGATGCTGCACGCCGGCGTATTCCCGCCGCTCGCGGTGTTCACTCTGCTCTACCTCGCCCTCGCTCGCGGACGGCCGCGAGGTGCGAAGCTGCGGCGCGCGCTGGTGGCCGTGGGCGCCGGAGTGGCCGCGTGCGCGGCGTTCTTCGCGCTCACACGCAGCGGCGTCGAGTCCGCGACAGGCGCTGGCCCGTACGCGGCTCCCGGCGTGGATTCGGCCGCTGGCTTGGGCTTCGTCGCGCTCACGGATTTCCATCGACAGGTGCCGGACTTCATGCGCTTTGGGTACTTCGCCCACGCGCTGGCGCTCGTGGCTCTCTCGCTCGCCGTGCTGCGCGGTGGTCGCGAGCTCTGGGCGCGTTCCAATGGCGCGGACGCCGCGGCGCGCTGGGGACTCGTGCTCGCGTGGAGCGTCTGGTGCTACGCGCTCGTCGCGGCCCTGTTGCAGTCTCTGGAGCTGCTGCCGCGCGTCGTGCTGATGGCGATGCCAGCGCGCGTCACGAACCTCTCGACGATCCTGCTCGCTCCGCTGACGGCGGTCGCCTGGCAGCGCGTGCTCGATCGGCACCCTGCGCGCACGCGCGCGGCGCTGTGGACGGGGTGCGGCATGGCCGCGTCGGCGCTGTCGGTGTGGTTGTGGTACCGAGGTCCGTGGGCCTTGCGCGAGCACGTGTTCACTCTGGCGTGGGGCTGCGTGCTCGGTGCCGGCGCGTTCGCGTGGCCCGTCGCGCGGCGCGCCGCGATCGGTTGCACGCTCGCCTTCGTCGGCGCCTGCGTGCTGTTCTCGCTCGAGTACCCCAACCCACCGCGTCAGGTGTCCTTGGCCGCTGGATTCCTGTTGGCGGCGGCCTTTGTGCTCATCGCGCGCGTCGTGCGGGGGCCCTTCGCGTCGATCGCCGAGCGCGCGGCGCCGGGACTCGCACTGTGCGGCGGGCTGCTCGCGGTCGCGGCCAACGTCCCCAAGCGCTTCGTGGACTTCGGCAAGCTGTTTCGCTGCGACGTCGTCTCGCGCGACGACCAGCGCATGATCGACTGGATGGCGGAGAACGTCGGACCCGAGGAGCCGCTCGTGACGGCCGCCTGGGTGCGGCTCGAGATGCAGCAGAAGACCGCGCATCCGGTGTTGATCGAAACCGAGACGCTGTGGATGCTGACTTACATGCCCGAGCTCGGCTCGACGGTCGGTCCGATGGTGAAGGATTTCTTCGAGGTCGACTACACCGATCGCGAGGCCGTGCGCGCGCTCTCGCGTGGCGAGCGCTTCGCGCTCACGCATCCACACTGGCCGCACGTGTGGACGCAGCGGACCGAGTCACGCTGGCGCGAGCTCGCGGAGAAGTACGACTTCGAGCTCGTGGTTTCCCCGCAGGAAACACCGCTGCAACTGCCGCGCGTCGTCGACGGCACGCGCGTCGATCTCTATCGCGTGCCGCGCCCCTGATCGTTCAGCAGAGGATCGCGCGCAGCGCGCCCTCGAGGTCGGGGTACTTGAACGCGTAGCCTGACTCGAGCGCGCGCTCGGGCACGCAGCGCTGGCTTGCGATCAGAACGGACGCGGCGCCCGAGCCGAACATGAGCTTCAACATGAACGCAGGCACGGGGAAGATCGCGGGCCGCGACAGCGCGGCGCCGAGCGCCTTGCTGAAGTCCCGATTCGTGCACGCGAGCGGAGCGACGCCGTTCACCTGACCTCTGACGGTCTCATCGCGCAGCGCATGCAGGATCAGGCCGCACAGGTCGTCGATGTGGATCCAGCTCATCCAGTGGGCGCCGGAGCCGATCGGACCGCCCAGCCCGAGCTTGAACGGCGGCAACATCTGCTTGAGCGCGCCGCCTGGGCCGAGCACGATGCCGATGCGCAACTTCACGACGCGCACGCCGAACTCGCTGGCGCGCTCCGCCTCGCGCTCCCACGCCGTGCAGAGCTCCGCGAGGAAGTCGATGCCCGTCTTGGCGCTCTCGGGCAGGAGGCGCTCGCCCTGATCGCCGTACACGCCGATCGCGGAGGCGTTGACGAGCACGGAGGGCTTCGTCGCGCTGGCCCCGATGGCGTCGACGAGCTTGCGCGTTCCGTCGATGCGACTGCCGCGCAGACGGGCCTTCACCGCCTCGTTCCAGCGCTGGCCGAACAACGGCTCGCCGGCCAGATTCACGATCGCATCGAAGCCCGACAGGTCCCCGGGCAGCGCGGCGTACTCGACGCCCGCCATGACCGGCTGGTTCGAAGGACTGCGAGTCGCGACCACGACCGTGCCGCCGCGATCGACGATCATCTGGCGCAGCCGAGTGCCGACGAAGCCCGTGCCGCCGACGATCAGAATCCGTTGCTTCATGGGGCGCAGGATCGTGCGTTCACCGGCCGCATTCAACCTCTCGCGAGCCGCGCGCGAGCGCCGCGGCCCAAGCGTGCGAGGAGCTCGACGGCGCGCTCGGCGCAACCACTGCTCTACTCGGGCGCGAGCTCGAGCAGCGCCGCCTGCTCCGCCACTTCCGCGCCATCGGCGACGAGCACGCGCACCACGCGCGCGCGCGCGGGAAGTCCGCCCGTCGGCTGGTAGTGCACGAGCGTGAAGGTCTTCATGACTTCGACGAGTCCGATCGCGCGGCCCGCTTCGATCACGTCACCGCTGCTCGCGAGCGCAGGCTCTCCGGGAGCCGCGCGGTGCCAGAAGCGTCCGGCCGAAGGCGAGCGGAAGAGCAGCGCGGCGCTCGAGCCGACGCCCGCGGCATCGCTGCTCGCGGCGGTCGTCGCGCCCGCGAGCGGCCGCAGGCGATAGAGCACCGTGCCGTAGCCCACGGGCGCCTGCACGCGCTCGTGCAATTCGCCGTCGACGAGCCCCGCGACGCCGTCGGGCACGCGCAGCTCCCAGGCGCGGCCGAGCGTGAGCAGCGTGCCCGCGCGCGCGGAGGCGACGAGCGCCGTGCCGTTGCGCGCGGCGTGGGTGAACAGTCCCACGCTCGGGCTCTCGAGCAGCACGTGCTCGCCTTCCGTGCGCACCCGCAGATAGAGGATCTCAGCGCTCACCCGCGTGCCTCCCACAGCGCGGCCACGTCGTGCAGCGACCAGATGCGGGGGTTCTTGATGCGCCGGTAGCCGATCGACTGGTAGCTCGCCTCGGCGAACAGCTCGAGCCACGCGCGCAGCTCGAGGGGGCTGACGAGCTCGTCGGTGTCCATCTGCGCCGCCGACTTGTAGGGCGACATGTCGCCTTCGATGCGCGCCTCGGTTTCGCGCATGCCCGCCTCGATCTCCGCGCGCTCCTTGGGGTCCTGCGTGAGGATCTCGAAGTCGTCGTCGAGCTTGGTGTTGTAGGCCGCGATCGCCAGCGTGCGACCTTCCATCACGCTCTGGCGCGCGAGCACGGTCGAGAGCTGCACGACGGGCTCGTAGGGCAGGCCAGCGAGCGCGTAGTAGCCGGCGCCGGAAGCCTTGCGCAGCAGCACCGTGAACATCGGCACGCTGTTGGTGCTGTTGGAGTAGATCAGGCTCGAGCCGTAGCCGAGCAGGCCGAGGCGCTCGGCCTCGACGCCGATGTCGAAGCCCGAGATGTCCTGCAGCCACACGAGCGGGATCCCATCGTCGTTGCAGGCGCGCGAGAAGGCCGCGAGCTTGGCGATGCCTTCCTTGTAGAGAATTCCGCAGGGCTTCTTCTTGCCCTTGTGCTCGGGATCGTCGATCACGCCTTGGCGGTTGGCGACCAACCCCATGTAGAGGCCGTTGACGCGCCCGACGCCGACCACCATCTCGCGGCCGCGCTGCGGACAGAACTCCCAGAACAGCGAGCGATCGACGAGCCGCGCGAGCACCTCGTCGGCGTCGTAGGTCATGCGGTGGTCGGTGGGGAACAGGCCCGCGAGCTCGTGGCTTTGCTGCTGCGGCGCCGCGGGCTGTGCGCCGTGGCGGTAGTACGCCGCGCCGCTCGACGGCAGCCGCTCGATCTCCGCGCGGATCATCGCGATCGCCGTCTCGTCGTCCGGCACGCGCACATCGGCGCACGCCGACTGGTGCACATGCACCTCCGGTCCGCCGATGTCGAGGCTGGAGAGGTGCAGGCTCTTCGCGCCCTTGATGAGCGCGGCGCCCGCGATGACCATGTACGCCTGCTCGGTCATGTACACGCGATCGGAGATGATCGGCATGTAGCCGCCGCCCGCGATGCAATCGCCGAACACGCCGGCGATCTGCGGCACGCCCGCCGCCGACAGCAGGCTGTTCATCTTGAAGATGTGGCCCGCGCCCGTGCGAGCGGGGAAGGTCGCGGATTGCTCGGGCAGGTACAGGCCGCTGCAGTCGACGAGATAGATGACCGGCAGCCGCAAACGCAGCGCCATCTGCTGCGCGCGCTCGATTTTCTCGGGCGAGAGCGGCCACCACGAGCCCGAGGCGACCGTGTTGTCGTTGGCGATCACCATCGTCCAGCGGCCGCCGACGCGCACGTAGGCCGTGACGACGCCCGCGGCGGGGGACTCGAGCTTGCCGAACTTGCGACCGTGGTTGACGAACGCGAGCACTTCAAAGACGCGCGAATCGGCGTCTTTCAGGAGCTCGATGCGCTCGCGCGCCGTGAGCTTGCCCTTCTTGTGGACGCGCTCGGCGTACTCCGCGCCCCAGCCCGCGGCGATCTGCGCGCGCCGAGCGGCGAGCGTCGCGTCGAGCGCGCCGAGCGCCGCGCGGTTGCGCTCGAACGAGGCGCCGTCGAGGAAGGCGTCGCGCGCGCGACCGATGGGAAAGAGCGGAACCTTGGCCATGGGTGCGGGGCTCCTAGCGTGCGGAAGCGGGCCAGCCGGGAATCGAGCGCGTGTCGTAGGTGCCCGCGCGGAACTCGCGCGAATCGAGCACGGCGAGATGCAGCGGCAAGGTCGTGGCGACGCCTTCGACGCGCGCCTGACGCAGGCAGGCGAGCAGCGTCTCGATGGCGCCCGCGCGGGTCGGGGCGTGCGCGATCACCTTCGCGATCAGGGAGTCGTAGTGCGGCGAGACCGCGTCGCCCTTCTGCATGTGCGTGTCGACGCGAATCGTGCCGGGGCCGCGATCGAGCGGGAAGTCGAAGGCCGCGAGCGTGCCGGGCGACGGACGGAAGTCGTGGGAAGGATCCTCGGCATTGATGCGCACTTCGATCGCGCTGCCGGAGAGCCGCACGTCGTCTTGCGCGAGCGCGAGCCGACCATTGGCGGCGACGTGCAGTTGCAGGTGCACCAGATCGAGCCCGCCGACGAGCTCGCTCACGCCGTGCTCGACTTGCAGGCGCGTATTCATCTCCATGAAGTAGATCGCGCCGTCGTCCGCGCGCAGGAACTCGATCGTCCCGGCGCCGACGTAGCCGATCGACTGCGCGGCGCGCACGGCGATCCCGCCGATGCGCGCGCGCGTCGGCGCGTCGAGCACGGGGCTCGGGCTCTCCTCGACGAGCTTCTGGTGGTTGCGCTGCACCGAGCACTCGCGCTCTCCGACGTGCACGCAGGCGCCGAAGCGATCGGCCATCACCTGCACTTCGATGTGGCGTCCACCTTCGAGGTACTTTTCGAGGTACAGCGCGCCGCTGCCAAAGGCGCTCTCGGCCTCGGCCGAGGCCTGCACGAACGCCGCGCGCAGTTGCGCCTCGTCGAAGCACTTGCGCATGCCGCGACCGCCGCCACCGGCGTCCGCCTTGAGGATCACGGGATAGCCGGTTTCGCGCGCGCAGGCCGCGGCCTCGTCGACCGAAGTGAGCAGCCCGACCGAGCCCGGAATCACCGGCACGCCGGCGGCGCGCATCGCGGCCTTGGCGGGCGCCTTGCGCCCCATGACCTCCATGGCGGAGCTCGGCGGTCCAACGAACGTGACGCCGTAGTGCTCGCACAGCGCCGCGAAGCGCGGGTTCTCGCTCAGGAAGCCCCAACCCGGGTGCAGCGCCGCGCAGCCCTGCTGCAGCGCCGCCTGCACGACGCGCTCCATTCGGAGATAGCTGTCGCGCGCCGCCGAGGGGCCGAGGCACACGACGTCGTCCATGCACGCGAGCCAGCGCGCGCCGAAGTCGGACTCGGAGGCGACGCCGACGGGCGAGATGCCGAGGTCGCGGCACGCGCGTGCGACGCGCACGGCCACTTCGCCGCGGTTGGCGATCAGGAGGCGTCGGAACATGGCGGGGGGAGGTTAGCAGCGTCTCGCGCGGATTGCGCTGTGGGTCGCGGGGCAGGGTCGAGTTCGACAGCGCCGGGCGGCGGACTGGAATCCGCGCGCGGCGGGCGCCGCGGCCGACGAGGGCGCGGCACTCCATGCGCTAAGGTACGCGCAGGGATGTTGCCCCAGTTCCTATTCACCGCGCTGGCGTGCGTCGGCACGTCCGAGGATCCCTCCGACGCGTTGGCGCGGCTCTCCTCGAGCGCCGCGCACGAGCGCCTCGCGGCCGAGCGCTGGCTCGCGGCGCACCTGCGGCCCGAGGACTTCGCGCTGGCGGCCGAGGCCGTCCGCGGCGGCGGGGCGGAGGAGCGCACGCGGCTCGCGCGCGCGCTCGGTTCCGACGAGCGCCACTTCGAGCTCGCGCTCTTGTTCGCCGCGGATGCGGATCCGGAGCTGGCGCGGCTGGGAACAGAGGCCTTCACGGCGCTCTCGCTGCGCTGGTTCGGCGACGAGCTCGCGCCGTGGAAGGACGAGCGCGTGATGCGCGAGATCGCGGGCCGCTCGCGCGGGATCGTCTCGGTCGCGCCCGGCTCGACGACGGCGGAGGCGCTGATCGAGCGACTCGCGCGGCACGCGCCGACCTTTCACACCGATCGCGCGCGCGACGTCGAGCTCGGCATCGCGGTCGAGCCCACGCTGTACGCGGAGATGCTCGCGGGGAAGGTGCCTTGCCGCGCCGAACGTGGCGCGGTGCGCAGCGGTCCCTGCGAGCTCGTGCTCGCGCACGCGCTCGGCGACCTGCGCCTGTCGTTCGAGGGCCACGGCTTCGATGGCCAGCACCCGTTCGTGCGCATCGGCTGGCAGCCCGATCTGGGCGGCAAGGAGACGCACCAGCTCGTGATCGACTGGTGCCGCGACGTCGAGCGCTACCCGGAGCGGCCGCGCGGTTCCGGCGCGGCGCGCGCCCTCGCCGGTTGTGGCTGGCCGGCGGCGCTCGAGTGGCTCGAGCGGCGCTGGGAACGCACGCGGGATGCGAATGCACTCGATGGGCTGCTCGTCGCGGCGGCGCGCGGCCGCGTCGTGTCGAGGCTCGCGACGACCGGCGCGGTGACGGCCTTGCTCGAGTCCGCGCGCGCCCAGCGCGAGCGCGACGGGAGCTTCGACGCACGCTCGCGGCAGGTCCTCGTCGCCGTCTCGCGCTTGCCGCGCTTTGGCCTGCGCGGCGAGGACTTGGCGGCGCTCGTCGAGGCGAGCGCGCTCGGGGGGCGCGAGGGCGAGCTGGCGCGAAGGGCGATGCTCGCGAGCATGGGCCACGCCTCCGCGCCGCTCGTCGCGCAGCTGCGCTCGTCGCTGGCCGAGGCCCTGCCCGAGGACGACCCGAGCGCCGCGCTCGAGCGCCTCGTCGCGCTGCGACTGCTCGCGCGCGTCGCGCGCGGAGACGAGCCACCCGTCGCGCTCTCGCTCTGCAAGCCGCTGCTGTCGCTCGCGCTGCGCGAGCGCGCCGACCACGAGCTGCTCGCGTGGTCGCTCGGCGCGCGCGCCGTGCCCGCGATCGATGCGGCCGCCTTGGTGCCGGCGCTGTCCGACGCCGAGCTGGCGCTGCTCGTCGAGTGGCTCGCGCTCGACGCGCGCACGCTCGAGGCGGCCGCCACGCTCACGCGCGACTGGCTCGCGGCGGAGCGCGACGAGCGCGTGCTCGGCGAGCGCCTGCGCGTGCGCGCCCTGCTCGGTGACCGAGCTCGACTGCGAGCGTTGTTCGAGCTCACGCGCACGGGCCTTGGGCCGGCGGCGCTGAAGCGACTCGATGTGCTCGCGTTGCACGCGGGTCTCGCGGACGCGCCTGCGCGCGCGGCGTGGGTGGCGGAGTTCGACCCCTCCACGCTCTCCGAGCGAGATGCGCGCTGGCCGCTGGTGGGCGAGCTCGCGGCGAGCGAGGAAGGCGCGGGGCTGCGCGCGGTGCTCGCGGGCTGGGCCA
>Ga0194120_10004348_pt1 | contig 22018 bp, 16 predicted proteins | sample TA2MahCa65mmetaG_FD_148642 | JGI IMG/M metagenome (GOLD analysis project Ga0194120, IMG submission 148642) | Freshwater microbial communities from Lake Tanganyika, Tanzania - TA2015019 Mahale Deep Cast 65m | ecosystem: Environmental > Aquatic > Freshwater > Lake | place: Tanzania: Lake... | reverse complement strand
GCATCGTGGTATCCTGCCCGCCTGTGATCCATGCGGCCGTATAATAGCCAGTTCCATCGAGGATCGTCTCCTCCGGTCCCGACTCGCTGACCAGGGACACGTTCTTGTCAAAGAACTGGAGCTGTTCTCGATAGGTTCCCGCTCGAACCACAATGGTATCCCCATCCACGCTGGCATTGATAGCGGCAGTAATCGTGCCATAATCATCGGGCACCCAAATGACCTTGTGGTTGTCCACTGTCAGCCCGATCGGCTCGCTCCGCCCCCCATTCTTTGCACTGTCCCAGGCCCAGATTTCGATGAGACGCCTTCCGTTTGTCCATCTCCACGTGTTTCGCTCGAGTATGTAAGAATTGTCTGCTTGCCCTGCAAGAATTGCATCCACCACGCCGTCAACGAAGACTTTGACACTGTCGATCTCGCTCTCATCCTCCACGCTAAATTCCAGCACAGTCGTATCCCGGACGATGCTGCCCGGCGCAGGCGTGATCCACCGGATCCGCGGCGGTGTCCGGTCGTCGGGCGGCGGATCGGGATTGTTCTTCACCCGCACCAGAAGCGAGGAAGTCTCGCCCATATTGCCGGCTTTGTCCCACGCGCGCGCCAGCAGCAGATGCACCCCGTCGGAGTCGGACGCGGTGTTCCAGAGGAAGGCTGCCGATGATGACGTTGAAGCGAAGCGGGGAAAGCCGTCGAGGTAGATTTTCAGCGAGTCTATGCCCGATTCGTCGGCAGCAGTCAAGGCGAGTTCGACCTCCCCGGCGAGGAGCATCCGCAAGCCCGCGCCCCCATCCGCCCACTCGACCCGCGGCGGATTAAGGTCAGGTAGATCGGGCGGCGGGTTGGTGATGTAGGTCTTATCGGTGCAGGCGAAGATCAGCCCGATACTGCACGATAAATGAATAGCAATTTGTCGTTTCATAATTGTGACTATTCCTGTTTTTATGGTAGCATCAATAGTAGCATTGGTAGGACGGACATTCTTGTCTGTCCTTAGGGCGGGCAGAAATGCCCGCCATACTGGAGAAAACCACCGTTATCTGCACCCACTAATATTGACCTGCGAAAGTCTTTCCTCACTCTCTTACCCTCCTGATCCTTCCGCCCAATTTCGCAAATTTCCCATCGAGGGCTTCATAACCCCGGTCGAGGTGATAAACCCGAAGCACCGTCGATTCACCCTCCGCCGCCAATGCCGCTGCTACCAGCCCCGCACCTGCACGGATGTCGCTGCACATCAACGGCGCGCCTTTCAGCCGTTCGACGCCCCGGATGTGGATGCTGTTAAGGTCCTTGCGTATCTGCGCGCCGAGCCGCTGCAGTTCCGGGATGTGGTTGAAGCGCTCGGGGTAGATTGTGTCGGTGATGACCGCATCGCCCTCCGCCAGCGCCATCAGGCTCGTCCAAGGCGCCTGAAGATCGGTCGGGAAGCCGGGATAGACCGCGGTCGTAATGTCAACGGCGCGGGGGCGTTCGGAGCGAGGCGTGATGGTGAGGGCATCCCCATTCTCCTTGCCTTCCCCCTCACGAGTAATGGGGGATTGTTCGATCTCAAACCCAGAGTCGGTCAATTTGTCAAGAAGAAGCGTCAGGTGGTCCGGCCGGCAGTCTCTGATGTTCACACCTCCGCCGGTGCCGGCGGCTGCAATCAAATAGGTGCCGGCTTCGATCCGGTCGGGGATGACCCGCCAGTTGACCGGCGATAACGGCCGCCGGCCTTCGATCTCGATGCGCCGCGTTCCGGCACCGGATACGCCTGCCCCCATTGCATTCAGCATATCGGCAAGATCGACGATCTCCGGCTCGCAGGCTGCGTTGTCGATGACAGTTGTTCCCTTGGCTGCGGTCGCGGCCATCATGATGTTCCCGGTCGCGCCGACCGACGCGAGGTCGAGCATGATCTTTGCCCCGACAAGACCGTCCGTCCCGGCGACGACATAACCGCCGTCGAGTTCGATCCTGCAGCCAAGTTTCTGAAGCGCGCGCAAGTGCAAATCAACCGGCCTCGGCCCTAACGCGCAGCCTCCCGGCAGGCTGACCCGCGCCCGCCCGAACCGCGCCACCAGCGGTCCGAGGACATAGAACGACGCCCGCATCTTGCGGACTAACTCGTAAGGCGCCTCGACGTTGCTTAGATGCGTCGTGTCGATCCGCAAACGGCCTGCATCGGCGAAGACGTCGGCGCCAAGCACCTTCAGGACCATCGCCATTGTGGTGATGTCCTGCAGGTCGGGAGTGCCTTCGACGGTCGTTACGCCGTCGGCGAGCAAGGCTGCCGCCATGAGCGGCAACGTCGCGTTCTTCGATCCGGAAATGGCGACGTCGCCGTGCAGCGGCCATCCGCCGTCGATAAGGAAGCGGTCCATCATACCAGGCCTGCCCAGTCGGATAGGAGGAAATAGAAGCGGTCGATAAGGAGCGCAAAGCGGGTCATCACCGTGTAGCCGTAGCCGGCTCCGAAGCCGATCATCAGGAGCGCCGTGCCAGCCTTTGCAAAGGTGCCGGCAGTGCCTTTATGCTCCAGTGAGAAGTAGAAGTAGAGCAGGATGCAGATTAGTCCGATCACTATGATCGGGTTGGCGAGGGCGTTTAGGAACTTAAGCAGCCCCGGATCGGCAATAAAGGCGTTCACCGCGGGAGCCGAAACCGGCGGGATGAGCGAGGCTTCGATCTGGCGCATCAGATCGCCCTCGGTGAAGCCTATCACCGCCATGCCGCTGTAGATACCGACCATATAGGCGAGCGGCCAGCGCGAGACCCAGGCCAGTTTATCGGAGAAGCGCGCCAGCATCATGAGGCCCAGCACCAAGGGAATCAAGAGCGACCAGTCCTTGCCCGCCAGCAAGGGATCCTGCAAGTTGGGCTTGAAGACATTGAAATACTCGACAGCAAGGATGTAGCCGGCGGCGACGCCGATAAAGAGGTGTTCGGCGATCTTGTAAGCCGGATTGTCCTTGTAGAGAAACGAGAGGATCATCAGCGTCAGGAGCGCGGCGATCCAGGTCCAGAAGATGTCCATCTGAATGCGGAATGTGGAATGCGGAGTGATGAATGAATCGTGGAGTGTCGGGCTTGCGTTTGCTCCGGATAAGTTGTCGGAAACGTACGGACTCCACCGACGATTCAATATAGGGAAATGACCGGGCGATGCAATGAACTTGGGCTGGTGTTGGAGTGCGAAAGTCGTGGTGTCGTGCCGTCGGGTGTCCCCACCCGACGGTGTGCGTCAGGTGAAGACACCTAACGCCACAATCAATGAACTTGGGCTGGTGTTGGAGTGCGAAAGTCGTTGCCTTAGCCTATTGTCTGAACCGAATCCTTTGAGTATATTGTTTTCGATGAGGTAGGGCCAATGCCATTGTTGTATCTATGTTAAGTTAAATCAATGTCCTAAGAGGTTTCCATGTTGCGCCTTCCGAACTCCCTCAAGCATGCACTCCCCCTCCTTACGCTCGCCGCCGGACTTGCCGGCCGGCTCGATGCGCGCATCATCAACGTCCCGGAGCAGTTCGAAACCATCCAAGCCGCCATCGGGGACTCCCGGGACGGGGATACGGTGCTCGTCCAGCCCGGCACCTACGCGGGGACGGTCAACTTCGGCGGGCGCGCCATCGTGGTCGGGAGCCTCATCCTGACCACCGGCGACCGGGCTTATATCGATTCGACGATCATCGACGGGGAGGAGCAGCGGCCCTGCGTCGTGTTCAATAACGGCGAGAGCCGCGAGAGCGTCCTGCGCGGGTTCACGGTGACGAGAGGAAGACAGAATTTTGGAGGCGGGATCGACTGCCAGCAGGAGGCATCGCCGACGCTGGTGGAATTGCGAGTAACTCAAAACATCGCGAGGCGGGGTGGTGGCGGAGCCCACTCCAGCACCAATTGCCGACCGCTCTTTATGAATTGCCTGTTTGACAGCAATAAGGTGGAAGGGGGGGTGGCTGGCGGCGGCGGCATGAGTGAATACCAGGCACATCCATTGGTGATCAATTGTAAATTTGTGGGCAACACTGTACGTGGGCAGAGTGCTGGGGGTGGGGCAATTCAGATGGATTTTGGATCTATCACCATTGATAATTGCCTGATCATGGGCAATTCGACAGAATATGGAGGTGGCGGCATCAACCTGAATGCCAGCGATACGCTGATTGTGCGCAACACGATTATACAATCGAATTCTTCCGTGAGTAGAGGTGGGGCGCTTTTCATTCAGCCACCGGAGGAAGGGCGATCCTATGTTGAATTTAGCCATGTGGCGATCATAGATAACAGAAGTAATCAAGAGATCATGATCGGCTTTTCGACAGAGTTAGTGGTCAATAATCTAACATTTGCAGGTAATCGTGGGCAGAACTATGCTCTTTATTGGATTGGCGGAGAGTTCAGATTGAGCAATTCGATCTTCTGGGATAACGAGCCGCAGAGGATACATTTCACCGGGATGGCGGAGATAGACTTCTCCCTGGTGCAGAACGGTCGCGACGGGATATCTCTTGGAAGGAATGCGGTCTATGGTGACAACAACCTCGACGTCGATCCTCGCTTCGTCGATCCGGAGAGTGGGGATTATCGTCTGCTCCCCGACTCCCCCTGTATAGACGCCGGAGATCCCGACAGCCCGCCCGATCCCGACGGCTCCCGCGCCGACATCGGCGCCCTTCCCTTCTGGCAGGGGGGCCAGGTCTTTGGGCGGGTGCTGCGCGGTATCGGCGAAGAGCCTATGGCCGGCGCAAGGGTAATGCTGATCCACAACGATATACCCTATGGCGAAGCGGAAAGCGATTCGAGCGGGAATTGGCTGATCGAGCGGATGCTGCTGGGAGAGAACATCCTGGAGACCTCCAAAGAGGGGTTTGTCCGGAGCGTCCTGGCATTCGAAGCAGCGGCGCTGGAAACGGTCAATGTCGATCTGCGCCTCTTTCAATCGTGGCTGGAGTTGCCGTTCGCGGAGGTGGTGGAGTCGGTTCCTTCCGACAGCGTGCGGAGGCTCGACTTCGCCATCCGCAATGGCGGCGATACGGTTCTGGAGTGGACGTCATCGCGGCATCTGCGCGGCGAAGCGGGGGTCGAGCCATGGACGCTGCGACGGTCGTTACCGTTCGGTCAGGTTACTCGAGACGACCGCATCGAGGGGGTGGTTTTCGCCCGCGACCGGTTCTATGTGGCGGGTGCGAGCAACCTTCAAGGACGGGATACGACCAACTTCATCTGGGTCTTAGATCGAGAGGGAAATCTGGTCGATACACTCGAACAGCCGGGCGAGTCCACCTACGGGATGAAGAACCTCGCCTGGGACGGCAACTGGCTCTGGGGCGGGCAGTCCACCGGTGACGCCAACGTCTATGCCATCCACCCCGAAACCGGGGAGGTGATGCGCGAATGGGCCGGGCCTTACAACCCTACTACCGCGGTCGTTTGGGACGAAGACGAGGGCCGGATCTGGGCTTGCGGACAATCCTCTGCCGCCATCGTCGCTTACGACGTGGACGGCAATCGTCTCGGCCCGACGCTCAACAAGCGCCCTTTCCGGATCACCGGGATGGCCTGGTGGCGCGAAGACCCCAACGGCTACCCGCTCTACTTCGTCCACTCTGCGGGGGCGAACGACGACCGGATCTACAAAATGAACCCCGCCACCGGTGACACGTTGCTGGTGCGTCCGATTCAACTGCAGGACGCCTCGGCTGCGCTCGGCACCTACATCACCAACACCTTCGACGTCTATAGTTGGGTCTATATGGCGATAGCGAACGTGGCGCGCGACAACGGCGGCGACCGGATCGACATCTACCAACTCGACGCCCGCAAGGACTGGCTCAACCTCGACGTCTGGTCGGGCGTGCTCGAGCCGTGGAGCGTTCAGGAGTTCGTCCTGACCTTCAACTCGACGGGTCTGCCGGACACCCTTTTCGAGGGTGAAATTCTGTTCCGGCACAACGCCGAGGGCGGCGAGACGCGGATACCGGTCTCGCTCGATGTGATCGGCGACGAGCCGCCCGATCCGTTCGACCTGCTTCGCCCGGCAAACGGGTCGCGCTTCACAGCCTTCCCTTATCTGGACGACACGCTGCGGGTTCCGGCGATTCGCTTCAGTTGGATGCCGTCGATGGAGTGGAATCAGAATCAGGTGGTGGGCTACCGGGTTTGGTTCTACGCCGGGAACGATTCGACCTATTACGAGGCGGTCGATACGAGTCTGACGCTGGTGCTTGACACGCTCAACCTCGACTGGGCGTTGAATGCTCCGGTTGCCTGGCAGGTGAATGCCTATTCGGGGGACGACCGGACGGTGAGCAACCAGCGGTTCCAGTTTGCGATCGATCCCGATGCGGCGCCGGGTGTGGTTCCGGTTCCGGTGGAGTTTGGATTTCAGTCGGTGCATCCGAACCCGTTCAATGCGCGGCTTGCGGTGCGGTTTGGGCTAGACCAGATGGACTTTGCGCGGCTTCGATTGTTCGACGTCCTGGGCCGGGAGGCGGCGGTGTTGTTTGCGGGTCCATCGGAGCCGGCTTACCGGACGGCGGTGGTGGATGGGAATCGTCTGTCGTCGGGGGTCTATTATCTTAGGCTCGAGTCGGCGGGTCGGGTAGAGGTGCGGAAGGTGGCGCTGGTGAGGTAGATGGTAAAGGGGTGAAGGACTTGAAGATTTAAGGAAATGGCATGAGCGAATGCGGTCAGGGTCTTACCCTGACCGCATTCATTTTGCGGAATCCTGTCAACTTCCCGTCACCTGCCAGGCCAGTTTGGCGACCGCGATCAGAAGCACCGCTGCCAGCAGGCGTCGCATGGCAACCGGCGAAAGACGACTTGAGCCCCATTTGGCGCCGATCCAACCTCCCGCCAGCGCCGGCAGGATGAGCAGCATCAGCACACTCGTCTCGAAGGTGCCGCCGATCAATCGTGCAGCCGTCCCGGCGAGTGAGTTGACCAATATGAAAAGCGCCGAGGTCGCTGCGGCTTCTGCGACGGCTCCCCAACCGGCCAGCACGATGAGCGGCGTCAGAAAGACGCCGCCGCCAATCCCAATCATACCCGATACATATCCAATGATACCACCGGTGGGGAGACTCATCGTAAGCGGCGGCGAAAGAGTGAAACCGGACCGGGAGCCATTCGGACGGAGGATGAGAAGAATCGCTGCCACGGCAAGCGCTATCGCTGATACCAGCGCCAGCAGTCGCGTTTCGGGTCGCAGGTAGCCGCCCAGAAAAGCAGCCGGAATAGAAGTCAGCAAGAAAGGCAGGGATAGCGCCCAGCGGTGCCGACCGGCGGCGCGAAACCGCACAAAAGCGACTGCCGAGACAGCGATGTTCATCAGCAGCGCGGCTGGAGCAATCTCTATCAGCGGAAAGCCGAACAGCGTCAGGACTGCGATGTAGCCGGTGGCGCCGCCGTGCCCTACGGCAGCATAGAGAAATCCGATCAGCGTAACGGCGGGAGCCGCCCCATAGACCTCAGGCGGCACTCTCGACCAATCGGCGCGAGTAATCGACCGCCATTCCCACCTCCAATCGCCCGCCTTCGATAACCCGGGCGAAGATTCCCTCCCGCGGCATGACACAATCCCCAACCTGCCGATAGATCGCGCAGCGGTGGTGGCACTCCTTGCCGATTTGCGTCACCTCGAGTAGCACCTCCCCGCACCGGATGCGGTCGCCTACCGAGCAGTGCGGGATGTCGATCCCGCCAAGGGTCAGGTTTTCGGCAAAGTCGCCCGGTCCGACATCGGCGCCCAGGTCGCGCATCGTCGCAATCGAGTCTATCGCAAGGATGCTCACCTGACGGTGCCATTTCCCGGCGTGGACATCGCCCTCCAGCCCCCAATCGGCGATGATATTGGCTTGCCCGACATTGGTCTTCCTGACTCCCTTGCGGGTGCTGACCGAGATGGCGAGCAGTTGTCCGGTAGATTCTATCAATTATGACTCCAGTTCATTGGAAAGATGTCAACAGGGGTCCCGGCCGAAAGCGTTTCGGCCGCCTGTGGAAAATGGATGAGACAATCCGCCGCTGCAAGGCCGCTGAGCATGTGCGAATCCTGCCCGACAACAGGGGTGGCGGTGAGGCCGGCGTCGTCGCTGCCCAGTTGCCCTCTGACGAATTCGGCGCGACCGGGCTTCTTGACGAGATGAGTGGTGAGACACGCGGTGAACCATCGCGGCAATGGATTCAAGGCTCCAGCCATCGCATTTATTGCCGTAGCCACAAAGAGTTCGAATCCGACCATCGCGGACACGGGATTGCCAGGCAGCCCGAACAGCAGTTTCGACCGGGTGCCATCAGGCGGGTCATAGGTGCCGAAGTAGAGCGGCTTGCCGGGCTTCATTGCCACCTTCCAGAACAGTTCCCGGACGCCGGCTTCACGAGCCGCTTCAATCACAAAGTCATAATCCCCCACCGACACACCACCGGTCGTCAGGACCAGATCGGCGTGCGCGAATGATTGCTCAAGAGCACCTTTCATTGCCGTTGGGTCGTCGCTGCAGTGTGTCAGGTGCACCTTGGTCAAGCCCCGATTCAAAGATGCCGCGCGCAGCGCCGGACCGGCCGAGTCGAAGATGCATCCTCGCGACGGTCTGCACCCGGGAGCAAGCAACTCGTCGCCGGTAGTGATAATGGCGACCGAGGGTAGATCATAGACTCGCACCTTCGTCAAACCGAGGCTTGCGAATAGTCCCAAAAGCGGCGGAGTGACGGCCGTTCCCGGCACGGCGACGACGACTCCTGCGGATAACTCCCCACCGGCCGGGCGGATGTTCTCACCCGACAGAGGCGGGCGGCTTAAATATAGCCCGGCGCCACTTTCAATATCCTCCCGCATCACTACGGCATCGCAGCCCGGCGGTACCGGCGCTCCAGTCATGATCCGTAGCGCTGTACCGGGAACGAGAGGCTCTTCAGCCGCATCGCCAGCCCGGATCGTCCCGACCATGTTCAGCGCGACTGGATAGCCTCCTGCGGCCGTCGGGTAATCGGCCGTTCGCAGCGCATAGCCGTCAACTGCCGAATTGTCGAAGGAGGGGAGCGGAAAAGGCGTCCGGATCGTCTCTGCCAATCTCCGCCCGAGGGCTTTATCGAGGCGCACGAGTCGAGCCGGCAGGCGGGGAGTCTGTTCGACGACTATTTGGAGCGCTCCTTCGAAGGCGATCACCGGCTCTTCCCCCAACCGGCGCCGGCAATCATCGGGAAGGCGTGTAATAATGCCGGAAAGAGGAGGTCGAGCGACTCGCTCACACCCCGCGTTGAACCGGGCAGGTTGACGATTAGAGTTGATCTGCGCAGGCCGGCTCGGCCTCGCGAAAGCATCGAGTAGGGCGTTCGCTGCCGACCATACTCGCGAATCGCCTCGGGTATTCCGGGAATTTCCTTCAGGTCGAGGTCGCCCATCGCTTCGGGGGTGATGTCGCGCGGGCTGAAGCCGGTTCCGCCGGTCGTCAGCACGAGGTCGAGGCGGAGTTCGTCGGCAAAGCGGATCAGATTGCTGCTAATCTGCTCCCGGTCATCGGGTATGATTCGGTATTCGACGACCTCCAGGCCTTCCTTCTTCATACGTTCGACAATCAACTGCCCCGAGCGGTCGGATTTGTGCCCCGCAGCCACCGAATCGGACATCACCAGCACTCCGGCGCGGAGCGTCCGGTCCGGCGTTTCGGCAAAGTCGCTCTTGCCACCGCGCTTCTCGATAAGGTGAACTCTGCGGATTTCCATATCCTTATCGAGCATCTTCAGCATGTCATAGATCGTCAGCGCGGCAACAGAAGCCGCGGTGAGAGCCTCCATCTCGACGCCGGTCGGCGCCAGTGCCTTGACCGTCGCGCGAATGACTATAGAGGCGTCTTCGATAGTGAACGCAATATCTGCATAGGTGATGGCGAGCGGATGACAGAACGGGATGATCGCGGAGGTGTTCTTGGCGGCTTGAATCCCGGCGACCCGAGCGGTAGTAAGGGGGTCGCCCTTCGGAACGCGGCCTTCACGCACAGCGCGGAGGGTCGGCTCGCCGGCTGCTACGACGGCTTCAGCGACAGCGGTGCGCAGGGTCGGATATTTAGAGGTGATGTCGAGCATAGGTTGAAGTCAGTTGCTCCAGAAAGAAGCCGGCGTAGTCGCGTGGAGCGTTGAGGCTCGCCAGGAGGTGCGCTTCTTCAGAATGAAGAGGCAACGGCATGGGGTTCAACTCCTGAAGAAAGACCCGTAGCGACCGGACTCCGGCAACGATCTTTGACCGCAAGTGGGGCAAAAAAGATGCCGGTAACATTACCGGCAGCGGCTCGAGGATCCCTACCCGGCCAAAGCAAACCGGGACTTCATTAGAATCTGACCCGGAGTTGACGAGTCGGTTAAGCAGGGATGCGGTGAGGCGGGGTTGGTCGGCGGCAACGACGAGATAACGACTGGCGCGTCGGGATGCGAAAACACCCTCCAGCGCTGCGAGAGGGCCCTCTCCAGGACAAAGATCCGGTTGGTGCTGGACGCCGTCTCCAGCAAGAGCGGCCAACTCCGCCCCGCCTCCGGCGACGATCACGAGAGAGGTTACTTCCCTTAGAAGTGAAGCCACCCGGGCGATCAGGAAGGTCCCATCGGGCAGCGGCAACAACACCTTGGGAGAACCCATCCGGCGGCTGCGCCCACCGGCAAGAATCACCCCGGCTATGGGTCTGTCATCGTCCACCACTTTAGCACTCAGACTTTATTGATGGTGATGCAGGCTCGCCGTCAGCCCCGGGTCGCCGGTCGGGAACAGAGGGAAGCGACTGAGTTCCCGCTTGATCGCAACTACCGCGAGGCCGACCGTCAATAGCAAGGCTCCCACCTCTGCCAGGCCGATCCGTGGTTCCAATCCAGCCGAGGGCGCGGCCATCAGGTAGATGTCGAGCGCCCGTCCGGCCAGGACCGCCGTCGCAACCTTGGTCAGTATCGGCCCGCTCCGCTTGGTCGTTGCCGACATTAACGCCAGGAACGGCAGCCCCCAGTTAAGAAAGACATTGAGCAGCATCAGCGAACCCCACGCCCCGGCCATCCGCCGGGTGTAATAGACAGCCTCCTCCGGAATATTAGCGTACCAGATCAACATGTATTGCGAAAACCAGATATACATCCAGAAGACGGAGAAGGCGAAGAGGAGTTTGCCGAGGTCGTGGAGGTGCTCGGCGGTTGCGAGTCCCTTTAGGCCGCCGCGGGTCATCAGCCGAACGACGAGCAGACTTATGACGGCGAGTGTCGCGGTGAACATTCCGGCGAAGTTATAGACGCCGAAGATGGTGCTGAACCAGTGCGGCTCAAGCGACATCAACCAGTCCACGCTCGCCAGCCAGAAGGTGAGGGCAAAGGCAACTATGAAGAGGCCCGACCACTTCGCTGCCAAACGGGTCAGGCCGGGATCCCGCGTCGTGTCCTGTTGCCGCGACAGGCCGATGATCTTTCGCCCGAGGCTAATCCAGATCGCAATATAAATCGCCGCCCGGAGTATAAAGAATCCGCGACTGAGCCAGAGACCTTTGAATCCTTCAAAATGGGACTCCGGATTCGTCCACGCGTAGAGCGATGGGCGCAAGATCAGCACGATGCCGAGTAGAATAGCGCCAATGGGCAGGCAACTGTAAAGCGCCTCGGCCGTTCGGCGGATCACTACGCTCCAGTGGGCGCCGGTTACATACTGCAACGCGACGAAGAAGATGCCTCCCAGCCCGAGGGTCGTCAACGCCAGGCCGGCCATCAGCAGGTCCATCCAGGTCCGGTCGGGGGTCAGGAGGAACGAGCCGGACAGCAGGAGACCTCCCACAACGGCGATGCTCCGATAGAGTCGCGCCGGAATCGGCACCTGTTCCAAACCAGCGGACGTATGCGATGTTACGGGAGGAAGTGCGGTTTCTATGGTGCTCATAGGTAGATAGTCAGATGAATTGCGGCTCGTCCCTATTACTTGAGCGAACCTAACGATTCGTCATTGTAACCGGCGCAGGTGCATCACCGCCAGCCACCTTTCGTAGTCCGTCATCTGCGCGGCGTAGGCCGGCATATTGCCCTTGCCAAAGGTGATGATGTGATAGATTTGCCCATCGGTTAGGGCATTGGCAGCCGGAGCAATCAGGTTCGGCGGCGGCGGGTAGCCGCGGAGCGCCACCGGGCCGTCGCCGGCGCCGTTTGGCCCGTGGCAAGGCAGACAGAAATCACGATAGACGAACGCACCTGCTTGCGAATAGTCCATGAGCGAGTCCTTGTTGAGGGGATTCGTCAAGGCGGTGGATGCCTTAAGTCCTATCGAATCGGGCGTAAGGTAAAGCCCTCCCGACCACTGCCCGGCTTCTTTCGTTCGCCTTTCGCCTTTAGCCAAAGGTCCTTCTTCATAGGCACCATAAGCCGGCGAGGCGTTCATATTGGGCAGGAAGAGCCGGTTAGGAAGTCTATGGTCATCCTCGATCATCAGGCCAAGGCCTAAAGTAACGACCAAGGCGCCTCCGAGCAGTAAGTTGACAAGGCTCCGGTTCATCGCACAACCTCGCTCGTTTCCCGTTCAAGGACTTCGACGGCGCCGAGGGTGCGAAAAAGCGCCTTCACTTCGACCGGATCGAAGGCGGCGTCGCTCTCTTCAAGAATGATGACGAATCTGTCGGTCGTTACATCGGGGTGAGGCAGGCGAGCGCTTCGGCCGGGCAGGAGCCGCCTCGCGATCAGGAAGGTGAAGACCGTCCCCACACCGGCGAAGAGCACCATCACCTCGAAAGTAACCGGCACAAACGCCGGCAGCGAGTCGAACGGCTTGCCGCCTACGTCGATAGGCCAACTGACGCCGGTGGTCCAGTATTCGAACCATACCTTGAACGCCGCCCCGATGAAGCCTAATAGGAGCGCGGCCCAAGGCAGGCGCGAGGGCCTGAGGCCCATCGCCCGGTCCAGGCCATGGACGGCGTAAGGGGTGTGGACATCGACGATCCGATAACGGCCTTCCCGGGCGGCTCGCGTCGCCGCCAGAATGGCTTTCTCGGTCTCGAAGACGCCGAGCAACTGCCGCCGGTTGGGAGTGTAGTATGTCTTGGCCATCAGTATGTCACTTATCCTACTTTATACAGGAGATTGCTTTGCTCGCTTACAGCGGCTCGAAATGACAACGGAAAGTAAGTTTGTCGTTCTTGCTTCTCATTTCTTCGTCCCCATCACGCCTTTTATCTCCGACATCGAGATCATCGGCAGGAGGCGGCAAAAGAGAAGAAAGAGGGTGAAGAAGAGCCCGAAACTGCCGACCATGATCGCGTAGTCCACCGGCGTCGGCACAAACGTCCCCCAACTCGACGGCAAGTAGTCCCGGGTTAGCGAGGTGACGATAATGACGAACCGCTCAAACCACATCCCGACATTGACCACCAGCGAGATGACGAAGACGAAGAGCAGATTGCGGCGCAGCGCCGGGATCCAGAGCAACTGCGGGAAGATGACGTTGCAGGAAAACATGATCCAGTAAGCCCAGGCAAAAGGCCCTGTCGCGCGGTTCAGGAAGGCGTATTGTTCGTAAGGATTACCCGAATAGAGCGCGGTGAAGAACTCGGTGATATAAGCCAACCCAACCAGACTGCCCGTCGTCAGGAGGATCTTGCACATCACATCGACGTGCCGCAGCGTGATGTAGTCCTCGAGGTGCATCGTGGCGCGCGCGACGAGCATCAGCGTCAGCACCATCGCCATTCCCGAGAAGATCGCACCGGCGACGAAATAGGGCGGAAAGATCGTCGTGTGCCAGCCCGGGATCACCGATGTCGCAAAGTCCCAACTGACGATGGTGTGCACCGAGACGACGAGCGGCGTGGCCAGTCCGGCCAGGAGGAGATAGACCGTTTCGTAACGCTGCCAGGTGCGCACCGAGCCGTTCCAGCCCAGGCTCATGAGGCCGGTCAGCCAGCGTCGGAGGCGGCTCTTCGTCCGGTCCCGTATCGCCGCCAGGTCGGGAATCATCCCGATATACCAGAAGAGGAGTGAGATCGTGAAGTAAGTGCTGATGGCGAAGAAGTCCCAAATGAGGGGCGACCGGAAGTTGACCCAGAGCGGTCCGCGAAAGTTGGGGTAAGGCATCGACCAGAAGAAGAGCCAGGGACGCCCCATATGCATCAGCGGGAATAGCGCGGCGCAGATGACGGCGAAGATGGTCATCGCCTCGGCCGCGCGGTTGACCGAAGTGCGCCACTTTTGACGCAAGAGAAAGAGCACCGCGGAGATCAAGGTCCCGGCATGGCCGATCCCGATCCAGAAGACGAAGTTGGTGATGTCGAAAGCCCAGCCGACGGTGTTGTTAAGGCCCCAGACACCGATGCCGGTCGCCATTAGATAGACCACGGCAGCAGCGCCAACCATAAGCGCCGCGAGGGAGAGGCTGAATCCCGTCCACCAGAGTCCGCCGGGACGTTTCTCGAGAACGCCGGCGACCTCGCGCGTGACATCGCTCAGGCTCTTATTGCCGGCTACCAGCGGCGCCGGCTGCGGAGCCGGAAGGTGCTGAAGCGCCGGGCCGCCGAGGGTTAGATCAGCCATGATGTGAGTCTCCGGTGGAGTGGTGGAAATCTCCGGCGGGCGCGCCGCCCTCACGGTTGCGCACCTCGGCGAGATAGGCGACCGATGGCCGCACGTTCAACTCCTCCAAGAGGTGATAGGCGCGCTGACGCTTCCAAAGAAGTGAGACGGCACTCGCCGGGTCGTTCAGATCGCCGAAGACAATGGCTCTGGCCGGACAGGACCCGGCGCATGCCGGTTGAATGTCACCCTCCTTGACAGGCTGCCCGGCAGACTTGGCACGGGCTTTGGCGTCCATGATGCGTTGAATGCAGAATGTGCACTTTTCCATCACACCCCGTGACCGGACGGTAACATCGGGATTGAGCAGCAATCTCTCGCGCTCTGTTGATTGACGGCTCCCCGATTCATCGACCGATTCCTTCTCCCACATCTGCGGATAGTCGAACCAATTGAACCGGCGGGTCTTATAGGGGCAGTTGTTGGCGCAGTATCGCGTCCCGACGCAGCGGTTATAGGTTTGCTGGTTAAGGCCTTCGGAACTATGCGTCGTCGCCAGCACCGGGCAGACCGTCTCGCAGGGAGCATGGGCGCATTGCTGGCACATCACCGGCATAAAAACGACGTCGGGACTATTGGGCTGGCTATCCCGACCGTCAGAACGATAGTAGCGGTCGATGCGGAGCCAGTGCATTTCGCGGTTGCGGCGGACTTCGTCCCGGCCGACGATCGGGATGTTGTTCTCGATGTTGCAACCGACGATGCAGGCCGAGCAGCCGGTGCACTTGTTAAGGTCGATGGCCATACCCCAGCGGTGAACCGGAGTCGGGTGATCGTCCGGCCAGAGGTCGTAGCCCTCGTGCGAAGGATGACCGACGAGGCTCGCCGGGTCGGCACGATAGGCGTCAAGCGTTCCCGAAATGACGATCTCTGGCAAGTGCGTTCCGGCGGGAAGATCATTCTCCCGCTCGGCGAGGTCGAAATGTTCCTGAGTGCAGGCGAGCGCGATGCGCCTGCCAACGGGGCGAATTCCGACGCGGCGGCCTTCATATGAGAGGTCTCCCCCCTTCCACCCAAGAAGCGGGGCGGCGTTGACCCCGACCCTACCGTCGGGGCCGGTCGAATCCTTACCGAATAGCCATTGCGGGCCAACTTTGGCAAACCGGCGCGACGCCTCGCTTCCGTAATGGAGCGCAACAGCCACGACGCCCTCCGCCATTCCCGGCAGGACAAAGCAAGGGATTTCGATCGCGATCGGCTCAGCGCGGTGTTCTGCCGGGGAAATTGCGAGGAGATCGCCGTTCCTTAGTGAGTGGGTCGTGGCAAATTTCGGCCCGATGAGCGCGACATTGTCCCAGGTTACTTTGCTGATCGGGTCGGGCAATTCGTAGAGATAGGGATTCGAAGCCGCGCCCCATCCCCGAAAATGCGGCGCCTCGTAGAGGGCGAGTTGCGGCGGATCAAAGTGCTCGGCCTTCTCTTGTGCGAGAGCGATGGAATCGGGGAGGATGAGATCCGTCAGTGCCGATCGGTCGAAGACGGGGGAAGTGCCATTCACTTTCGTTTGGTCCAATCGAACGCATCCCCTGCCAACCAGATCCTCCCAAGCAGCGTCAGCCGATAACATCCCAGTCAAGTGTGGAAGGACATTGGACTGGAATCGGCGCCTCAGAATCTCCTTGCCTTCTCCGGTGCCGTCGACCCAGGAAGAGAGGTATTCGATGAGCGAGTGGCTCTCGCCCCAGGGCTTGACCGCCGGCCGGCCAATGGCATAGGTATCGGCGGAAGGTGCGGTATCGCTCCAGGTCTCGAGGAAGTGGCTTTCGGGTAGGACGTAGGTCGCGTAAGGTGTCGTCTCGTCGGAATGGGCAGCGATCTGCACTACAAGCGGCACCTTCTTTAAAGCCGCGACGATGCGGTCCCGGCCGGGCAATTCGGCGACTGGATTCGTCCCGACCACGATCAGCGCTGCTACTGCACCACTCTCCATCTCCTCGATCAGAGTCGCTAATGCTGTCTCAACTACCACGGCTTCCGGCTGCTCGCGCAGCCGAATGGTCCCGCCGTAGTTATCCAGCAGAGTGTTGATGTAGTTGCAACATACTTGCGTGCTAACATCCGACTGTCCGCAGAGCACCAGCGAACGTCCCCGGTATTCCACCAGTTCCTTCGCCAGTCGCTGCACCAAGGCAGGATCGACCGGCGGCTCAGGTAGGTTAGGCAGGGGGAAGGCGTCACCAGCGAGACTCGCCACGTCTCTGGCAAGATTCAACAGCGTCAGGTGGATCTGATCGGGCGAGAGGGGATAGCGTTCGTCGGCTTTGGCGCCGGTGATGGTTAGGAGCGACTCGAACTGGACATGGCGGCTCATGGCAGGCGGGTCAGCCCGGTCGGGATCGCGCCGTGCAGCGTAATCCGCAGCGAACCTGACCGGTGACAGGAAACTGCCGAGGAAGTCGGCACCGAAGGAGACGATCATCTCCGCGCGGTCAAACCGGTAGTCCGGCACGGATGCTCTCCCGTGCGTACGGCGATGGGCGTTTCGGATATCGGCAATCGGCGGAGACGACAGTTGCGCCATTCGGCCGTCGGCGAATGACTTGAGGAACTTATCGATAAGGCTTAGCGCGGTCGGACTCGCGATATCGCCGGTCAGTAGCCGAACCCCTCCACCCGATGCCCGCAGCCGCGTCCAGTGGTGGTTCAGTGAGGCTTTGGCATCGGTTGGTGTGGTGGGACGCCCCTGTGCGAGCGGCATGCCGAGTCGGTGGCTATCGTAAAGTCCGATCAGCGAGGCTTGGCCGGCCGGGCAGAGGCCGCCGTTCGACTCGAAATAGACCGAATTGCCTTCGAGCATCACCGGCCGGCCGTCGCGCAGTTTGACCCTCAGTCCGCAACCGGCGCTGCAGGCTCCGCAGAGACCGGATTGCCAGGTCGATTCGCCAAGGACGGCTTCCTCGACCGGGATGAGGTGCGGGATCGCCTTCTCGACCGGCGGACGAGCACAAGCCTGCCAGAGGACGGCACTGGCGGCAGTGAACCCGGTCAAGCGCAGAAAGTCGCGGCGCGAGACATTATCGGGCCGGGTGTCGGCGGCTCCAGGAGGCAGATCGAACTCCGGCAGCGAGCGCCGGAGAGCGGCATCCCCCCGATAAGTCGGGGAGACACCGGAGATTGACTTCACTTCATCCCTCATCCTTTATCCTTCATCCTTTAGAAGTGGCAGGCTGAACAGTCGGTCGGGGCGTTGACCGTCTTGCCGAGCACTCCCTCGACGTTAGCCTGGCGATGGCAGTTGACGCACCAGCCCATATTGAGGCGGTTCGTCTGCCGGACGCGCTCCATCGTCTCGACCGGCCCGTGACAGGTCTGGCAGAGGACGCCGGCGGCAACATGCGGCCGGTGGTCGAACCACACGAAGTCGGGGAGGTTATGCACCTTACTCCAGACGATAGACTCCCGGGAAAGAGCGCTGTCGGGCTGATTTGGAGCGGCAAGTCCAAATGCGGCATAGACCTTCTTCAATTCGGGCGAAACGAGGGACTCGGGGGGGCGGCCTTCCTTGTCGGCAGCCTTGTTCTCCGCCAGAACTGCACCCCAGGGCGCAGTTACGAACCTATGGCAGTTCATGCAGACACTCGTCGCCGGAATGCCGGCATGCCGGCTCCGGCTGGCTCCGTAATGGCAGTAGGTGCAGGAGATGTTCATCTCGCCGGCGTGGAGACGGTGGCTGAACTTGACCGGCTGATCCGGCTCGTAGTTGGTCTGGATGCCGGGCAGCCGGAAGACCGTCGCACGCTCGCCGAGCAGGATCAGCGCGGCGACCAGCGCAGCAAGCAGCGCCAGAGTCAGGATGCGGCTATTCATATTGGCTTGGGGCTTAAGGCTTAGGGATAAAAGTGAATGCGTTGGATCGAGTTCTCATTCCGCATCTGCATACTTCATTCAACATGGCACCGCTGCGCCACGGCGGGCGTAATACCACCAGTTGACCGCCAGGCAGGATAGGTAATAGACCGCGAAGCCGTAGAAGGCATAGTCCGGCTGGCCGGCTTCGATCTGCGACCCGAAAATCTTCGGAACGATGAACGACCCGTAAGCCCCCACCGCCGACGTCCAACCGAGCACCGGCCCGGCCTGTTCAGGCTTGAAGATGAGCGGGATCATGCGGAAGGTCGAGCCGTTGCCGATGCCGGTCGTTACGAACAAGAAGAGGAAGAGCAGCAGAAAGGGCACGAAGTAGTCCTGCGGCTGGGGCGCCTGCCTCGCCAGCCGGACGAGCACTCCAACGGCAACGGCGGATCCTATCATTGCCACCGTCGTCCAGTGCGTTACCCGCGCTCCACCCAATTTGTCCGAAAGCCAGCCCCCGATCGGCCGCACCAAAGACCCAACCAGCGGCCCGAGCCAGGCAAAGGCAAAGGGACTCGGCGCATCGGGGTTAGGCGCACCGCCGGGCAACTGACCGAAGACATCCTGGATCAGTTTCGGGAAGATCGCACTGTAGCCGATGAACGAGCCGAACGTCATCACGTAGAGCCAGGTCATCGTCCAGGTGTGCTGGTGCGGGAAAATGGCAAACTGCCGGGCGATGCTCTCGCGCATTTGAGGCGGCGAGAGGAAGCGGAACGCGGCGAGCACCATCAGGATTGTCACCACCAGGACGACGACGATCGGCGCTTTCAGACCGATCATAAGAGAGATTCCACCGAAAGATGCGAGCAGGCCGAGCAGATTGATCCAGAGCGCTCGTCCGATGGCTTTAGGCGCGCTTCCGAAGGGATGCTGCGGCAAATTGGTCATGATCTTCAAGCCAAGAACGAGGATGACCAGCAGCGGAATGATCCAGACCAGACCGCCGTTCTGCAAGTAGCGCCCGGCGCCCGATGGCAGGGGCAACGGAGCTCCCGCGACCGTCCCGAAAAGCGAAAATGTGAAGACCAAGGGCAGGAGCACTTGCGCTACGCTTACGCCAAGGTTGCCGACGCCGGCGTTGATGCCGAGCGCGGTGCCCTGAAGCCGCTTCGGAAAGAAGAAACTGATGTTCGACATCGACGATGCGAAGTTGCCGCCGCCGAACCCTGATAGAGCCGCCAGAACGGCAAGCGTCGTATAAGGCGTGGAGATGTCACGCAGCGCGATGCCGATGCCGAAGGCCGGAATCAAGAGCAGCGCCACGCCGGTCAGGACGGCGTTCTTCCCGCCGCACAAGGCGACGGCAAAGGAATTCGGTATCCGCAGCGTCGCGCCGGCCAGTCCGGCAATCGCAGGCAGAGAGTAAAGTTGCGCCTTGGTGAGCGGGAAGCCGAGGTTTTGCATCTCGACGATGATCACCGACCAGCCCATCCAGACCGCAAACGAGAAGAGCAATCCCGGCACCGAGAGCATCAGGTTGGGCCAGGCTATGCGGCGGCCAGTGCGCTGCCAAAAGAGGTCGTCTTCAGGACGCCATTCGATCGGACGTTTCACCGGGTAACTCCTGTAGCCGGTTGAGCCGGGACGACGGTCTGGCTATTGTTCTCGATGGCGATGGCGGGATGAACCTGCTCGAGCTGCATCATCAACTGCGGCACTTCCCGGTGCATCATCCTCCGGATGACGCGGTGCATCCACCAGAGGCAGACTACCGAGAGGGCGGTAAAGAAGATCCAGCAGGTCGTCCAGATGCCGGTCCACTCGAGCATATAACCGAAGAAGATCGGACAGAGGAAGCCGCCCAATCCTCCGATGACCCCGACGATACCGCCGACGACTCCGACATCGTGCGGGAAGTAGGCCGGGATGTGTTTATAGACTGCCGCCTTGCCGATCCCCATCATAAAGCCGACGACGAAGACCAGAAAGGTGAAGATCCAGATATTGGCTTGGAAGTAGATGTGGGTTACACCGCGAGCCAGGAGTTGCTTACGCTTGACGGTGTCGCCCTCCTTCACAACCGGCAACTGGTAGAACTCAAAGGTCGGCAGGATCAGTGTTCCGGGCCGGTCAAGCGAAGCCTGGACATTGCCCGACGAGGCTTTCAATGGATAGGTTCGCTCGCCGACGGAAATGGCCTGTTCGGTTACCTCGGTTACGGTCCCGCCCATCCGCGCGGCAACGCTGCGGCCCGGCGACTCGATGTCCATCCGCGGGACAACGAGCAGCGCGCAGGCGACAAGGCAACTTCCGAGGACCCAATACATCACCCGCCGGGCTCCCCAATGATCGCTCATCCAACCGCCCAATGCCCGGATAACGCCTGAGGGAAGGCTGAAGATCGCAGCAAGAAAGCCAGCTGTCGCGATGCTGACGGCATAGACGCTGACGTAGTAGGGAATGAGCCACTGCGCAAGTGCCACGAATCCACCGAACACCAGGAAGTAGTAGAGTCCAAACCGCCAGACCCGCATCACTTTCAGCGGCGCCAGTTGTTCCGTCAACGTCCGGACGCGCGTTCCCGCGACCTTTCTGGGGTAGGTGAAGAGGAAGAAGAGGCCGGTCATCGCGACCAGAGCAAAGGCGTAGTATCTCGGGAGTTGACGCCAGGCCTCGAGACTTTCACCACCGTTCGTGAGATATTGCAGGACCAGCGGCGCGCCCATGCTGGTGAGCGCGGCTCCGGCATTGCCGGCGCCGAAGATACCGAGCGCGGTGCCCTGCTTCTCGGGCGGGAACCAGACCGAGGTGTAGGCGATTCCGACGGCAAACGAGGCTCCCACCACGCCGAAGCCAAGGCTGGCAAGAAGGAAAGTCTCGTAACTGTTGGCGATGCTTAGAAGCGACATCGGCAGCGCGGAAATCAGCATCAATATCCCGAAGACGATCCGGCCGCCAAAGCGGTCGGTCAGGATTCCAACCGGCAGCCGGAAGAGCGAACCGGTCAAAACCGGGATGCCGATCAGCCAGCCGATCTGAGCGTCGCTCCACTGGAAGACACGGTGCTCCGAGAGGAATGTCACAAGCACCCCGTTGATCATCCAGCAGGCGAAGCAGACGGTGAACGCGAGGGTGTTCATCGTCAGGACGGAATAAGCCTTGCGTCGGTCGGTCATCGTTCCCCCTTTATTACGCTTTCACTTGCTTGTTTGCTCACTTTCTATACCACCGCACCACCTGCGTCCGCCGCCAGAGATAGGGGTTCGGGACAACCAGAACGTGAACCAACCTCGTGAAGGGGAAGAACCCGATCAAGAGCCAGGCGCAGGTAAGGTGCAGTTTCACCAGAAAGGGCAGCGCAGTGACATAAGCGGTCTGAGGCTGCAACATTACCAGCGACCAGAGATAGGGCGTCATCGCTGCAGCGAACCAGGACGATCCCCAGCCGTGAATCACCGCGACGCCGATGCCGCTCACCACCTGCACCAAGAGCAAGCCGTAGAGCACCCAGTCGGTCCAGGTTGTTACAACCTTGACGCGAATGGCTGTCACCCTCCGGACGATGATGGCGATAAGGCCGACCAGCGTCAGGAGGCCGAAGATGAGGCCGGTAATCTCAAGCAGGTAGAGCCGCAGAGGGCGAGCGTTGAACAGCAGCACCTGACGC
>Ga0194120_10004346_pt1 | contig 22024 bp, 36 predicted proteins | sample TA2MahCa65mmetaG_FD_148642 | JGI IMG/M metagenome (GOLD analysis project Ga0194120, IMG submission 148642) | Freshwater microbial communities from Lake Tanganyika, Tanzania - TA2015019 Mahale Deep Cast 65m | ecosystem: Environmental > Aquatic > Freshwater > Lake | place: Tanzania: Lake... | reverse complement strand
ACGTCTCACCAGTCTCGATCCTGTGCTTGATCTCGATCTTCACTTACTTCACCTCCTTGATCGCCCAAATGATGGACTTCCGGCCGGACGCGAGCGTGTTGCGCGCTCCCGTGTCGACCACCTTGCCGACTGCCACGAGTTCGGAGCGCCGGGTGCGCAGACCCGACGGCGAGATCAGGCCGAAGCGAAGACGGTAGGTGAGGTACAGGTCCGTGTCCGTCAGCGGACCTTCCGACAGGATCACGAGGATGCGGTGATACTGCTCCTCGAGCGTCTTCCTGTTCGTCGAGTGCGCCGACGTCTCAGGGTCGCCGGCCCGCGCCGGGAGCTCGATGTCACGCGCGACGTCGAGCGGGTGTCTTGCGAGCATTCCCCCTCCTTTACTTGAGTTCTTCTTCGCGCGCCGCGAGGCCGCGCATCGATGCCGAGAACTTCTCTAGCGTCTGCAGCAGCCCCAGCCTCGACGCGAGCTCGCGCAGCGTCGGCGGCCACCAGATCAGCGGGCCCTGGAGCGGAGGCACGTAGTAGTCCTCGAGATCGCGCCAGTGCGTCCACTCCCAGTACGTCCGCAGCACGCGGCCGTAGCGCTCCTTCTTCACCGCCTCGAGCGCGTCGCGCAGCTTCACGAAGTGCGGCGTCGCGCGATCTACCCAGTCCTTAAACTCGGCGGGTGGCAGCCCGCGCACCACCTCCTGCTTGTCGGTGGCGGCCTTCAGTCGGTCGAACAGTCGTGCGAGATCGGCGTCGTCAGGCGCGGGCCGGCGGTACACTGATGTCGATCACCAGGGGGCTCTCGCACCAGAACGACGGCACGAACGACTCTTTGACCGAGAGCAGCTTCGAGCGCCGGTAGTCGGAGCTCTGGATGTAACCACCCGGCCAGAGATCGATGGTCTCCTCCTGCTCCATGCTCGTCGTCGGAGACGAGTTCATCCGGCACGCCTCGATCATGCGGACCGTGGCGCAGTGCGGACAGCGGCGCTCGCGGCAGCGCTGACACAGCATCCGTTCGTCGCAGCCGCAGACGGTGCAACAGGGCTGCTTCATTTGCGCAGCGCCTCTTCCCGCTTCTCGAAGAACGTCGCGAGCAGAAGCTCGAGATCGCTCCGGCGCACGAACACCTCGGGTGAGTGACCGTGGTTCGCGGCGTCCATCAGGCGGCGCACGGCGGTGCGGATGGCGGTCACTCGCTGTCCTCCTCGTCGAGCTTGAGGATCTCGACGGCGCGGCTCGACGGGCAGAAGAAGCACGACGACTTACCCGGCAAACGGAGCCCAGCCTGCTTGATTGCCTCGACGCAGTCGTCGCGATCCCACTCCCAGCTGATGAGCGGGTAGTCGACGACGTACTTCTTGTCCTCGAAGGGCTTCGCGCGGCGTTCTTCGCCGGCGTCGAAGCCGACGAGCTTGGTGATGCGGTCCCCGGTGGCCCAGTGCGCCTTCGCCGGCGGCCAGTTGTTCATGAACTTGTTCTGCGGCCGCGTCTTGAAGCGCTCAGAGCACGTCTTCCAGCCGAAGACGATCGCCGGCAGCGTCGCGCGCCGTAGACAGTCGGCCTCGAGCGTGATGACGTCACCCTCACGGTTGACGGTGCGGACGACCGTGATCGCCGGCATCCCGTGCTCGACGAGCCAGCGGGAGAAGTACTCGACGTACTCGTACGTCTCAGGCAGTTCGCCGCCGGTGTCGGAGAAGATGATGACGTCGACCTTGCGACGCTTCTTCTCGTCGACCACGCCGGAGAGCCCGACGAGCATCGCGGTGGAGTTGGTCCCGCCGCCGTAGCAGACCATGTTCATCAGTGCCGGAACCTCGCGTCGCCGGACTCGTCGAGCGCTTCCTGCGAGTGCGGGATCATGTCGAACAGCCAGCGGTGCCGCTCGAGCTCGTTGTCGGACTTCGAGTCGAGGTAGCGGTCGACGGACGATTGCCCCATCTCAGTCTCCTGTAACTTGCACGTTGTCAAGATGCAGCGCCGCTAGGTGCCAGAAGGCGTGTCCGAGGCACGCGGGGACGACGGAGTTGCCGAGTCCTTTGAGCCGCGGAACGCGGACACCGAGCCGCGCACCGGGACTGTCCACCCGACTGGCAGGCCCATCAGCCACTCCACGAACTCGGGGTTCAGCCGGAGTCGCGGGCGCAAGGTCGGGTCGGACGGCGATGATGCGTCGCCAGAGGTCATGCTCCTCGGGGCCTGGCGGCCAAGCAGGGAGTTCGTCGGCACGTTCATCGACGGAGCCCCCCCGTCCTTCCAGTCGCGAGCCGTCGGCGTCGCCCAAAGCTTCTCCGTCTCCGCGATGCTCTGGCTCGGCAACGGCAGATCTCCTTTGCTGCCATTCGGACCGCCATGAGGACCGTCCGATGCTCTCGGCGTCTGCCACATCTTCGCGGCGATCGTCAGCGGCGTCCCCGCTCCGTTGCCGTTGACGCCCGTCTCCTGTAGCCGCCGCCGCCGCTCGAAACTCTCTGGTGTCTCGCCGTCGTTCGTCAGCGATGCTGTTGGCGTCGGCCACATCCCCCAGTACGGCGAGGAAGATGAGGCGCTGCCGCTTGTGAGGCGAGCCGACTTCAGCCGCCGTAAAGAGTCCTGACGCAACCGAGTAGCCCATGCTTTCCAGTTCTTCTCGGACCTCTCGGAAGCCGAGGGACAGGTGTCCGGCGACGTTCTCGCCGAGGAAGAGGGGCGCTCTGGTCTCTCGTAGCACGCGTGCGACATCGGGCCAGAGATGTCGAGGGTCCGCGGCTCCTTGCCGTCGTCCGGCGAAGGAGAACGGCTGACACGGGTAGCCAGCAACGACGAGATCCACTGCGCCACGCCACGGTCGCCCGTCGAATCGTTTGAGATCTCCCCAGATGGGAGCAGGCGCAAGGAGTCCATCCGCCATGCGGGCGAGCAGGACGTCTTGCGGGAACTTCTCGACCTCGACGTAGCAGACCGTCCGGTAGCCGGGGATGGCTCGCTGGAGGCCGAAGCTCTGGGCTCCGATGCCGGAACAGATGGAGAGGGCATTGACATGATCGATGTGACCATCCTCCTCGCCGTCGGAGCCAGTTGCTCTATCGGCATGTCTCTCGGATAGATACCTGCGTGAAGCTCTGCAACCTGCTCCAACCCCGGAGTACTGGAATTGCCGCCACCGCTACGACGAGAGTTGTTCGTCGAGGCGGTCATAGCCTTGCGGCTCTTTCTGTTGAACGTGTCCGGGGTCGGCCACAGAATCGGCTCGTCAGTCACGCCGCATAAAGACGACGTCGGGCGTGCCGTACGTCGTGTAGTCCCACGTGGCCGGCGCGAGCGTCGGATCGAACGGCACACGGCTCACCTCGACGAAGCCGAAGCGGCCGTAGAACCCTCTCAAGAAGCCGTCGTAGATGTCGCACGTTCGCGCGCCAAGGGCGACGGCCTCACGCACTGCGTCAGCATCGGCACCACGAGGACCGCCGTTGTTGAACACGCTCTGCAGGTCACCCTGCGGAGAGATCGCGAAGCCCACGCGACGATCGCGCGACACCATGAGCAGATGTTCCTTCAGGTCGAGCGGCTCGCACGGCGTGAGGAAGCCGAGCCTCGTGGACTGGTTGCGTGCCTCGAGAAACTCCTCCGGTGACACCTGAACCCAACGAGACGTTGTCAAGATCGCTCTGCCTCGCACGCGGCGCGGCCAGTGTCGGTGAGCTCGAGATCGACCGGGATGTCGACGAACCTGGCGAGCCGGAACTCGGGGTGCGCGAGCGCGATCTCACCAGCTGTGATGATGTCGCCGGCCTCGAGCGCGGCGAGGTACTGCGCCTTGATCTCGTTCATCCGCGACCTCCTGTCTCTTGCACGTTGACAAGAGCATCTCATTTCACTCACCAAGAGTCAAAAGGAAAAGAGTGCAGTGGTTAATTGACCGGTCAGAGCTTGACCGGTCAATCGGGGATCGGCACGAGCTTCGCGCGGATCCCGCGAACAAAAACGAAGACTTCTCCGCTGGGCGACTTTGGCACCAAGGCTGCTTGGACGGCCACCTTGTACACGCGCCAGCGGCCCAGCACCTTGATCGCGCCGAAGTCGTTCTCGTTGCGCGCGAGCTTGTTGCGCAGATTCTTCGGCGTGGTGCCGTAGATCTTTGCGGCCTCGGCGAGTGACACGGTCTCAAGGAGGAGATTCTCAGTGCGGAAAACTTCGCTCATGACATTGGCCTCGCTAGGGGTCCCGCCGGAACCCGGCGGTACGGCACTGCTCGTCGTCTGTTTGGTGGAGCATCATCGCTCACTTTCCTTATCGCTGTCAAGATCGATGTTCAAACTCTATGGACAACGCCTCCGAACAATAGTCCAATGACGCTGCACGAGGAAAGGTTTTTCGGGGAAATCGGTGGATGTAAGCGTCACAAAACTTGGACATCACCTGCCCAGAATAGCGGGCGGTGAAGAGAAAGACGGAGGCGCACTACTCCGTGCGAGTCCCGTACGAGCTCGCCGTGGAGATTTTTGGCTCCGAGGAGCGTTTACGTCATGGAGTCAGTCGTACGCGCGCGAGCAATTGGAGGCGGGACGGCGTGCCCGCTAGCGTCGTCCTCGGTCCGCTTATGGAGAGATATCGCCGTAAGGATCTGAACGCCAGTGCTGGTCGGAGGGACCGTCGATTCACAAAGTGCGACCGCTGCATTCGGCTGATCCGTGAGCTCGCCGAGAAGGGCGAGTGGGACAAGATCGATGCGATTGAGCTCATGACGAAGAAGAAATGAAGAAGCACCAGAACGTCTACTTCCACCGCGGCTCGTTCAAGTATCGGTTCAAGCACCGCGGTCGCCTGTACGAGCAGGCTGGCTTCGACAACCAGCGGGCTGCCCTCGAGGCTCTGTGGAAGAAGAAGCAGGAAGTCGGCGCGACCGGCGAGCGCACGCGGATCCGCCAGACGCTCTTCGGGTCAGCGGCCACGCGCTACCTCGCCGAGGTCGTGATCCCGAGCCACCGCGCCGATCGGTGGAGCGAGCAGCACTCGTGGAAGCTGATCTCCCGGCACCTCGGCGACCGCGCGCTCACGTCCATCACCTCGCGCGACGTCGAGGAGTACAAAGCCTGGCGCAAGGCGCAGCGCTGGTGTCACGCGTGCGCCAAGAAGAAGTGTAAAGTGGCCGGAGCGCACGGCCGCATCATCAGCGGCGCGACGGTCAACCGCGATCTCGCGTACCTCTCCGCGTTCTTCTCGTGGTGCATGAAGCAGCGGCCACCGCTCATCGACCACAACCCCGCCGTCCGCGATCTGGTCACGCGCTACCCGGAGCCGAAGCGCACGCGCACGGCGATCTCGAAGCCGTCGCGTGAGCAGCTGTACGCCGCGATCGAAGGGCCAGACGGCACCTACCGCCGTGAGCGCCTGAAGGCCGAACTCCTCTTCAACCTCGGCGTCAGGAAACAGGTCGTGCTCGATCTCGAGTGGGAGCGGATCGACTTCGTCGCGCGCGTGTTCACGTACTACTCGAAGGGCAAGGACCGCACGATCCCGTTCAACAAGCGGGCGTTCGACATCCTGCAGGAGCTCGGGCCGAAGACCGCGGGACGCGTGTTCACCGAGACCAGCGACACCATGCTGCGCCGACGATGGGCGCACGCGCGGGAGGAGCTCGGGCTGCCGAAGCTCTGGCGACACGATCTCCGTGTGACGTTCGCGCGTGAGCTCTTCACCAGAGGAGCGGATCCGGCGACGGTGCAGGATCTGCTGGGCCACTCGTCGTTGACCATGACCCGTGAGTACGTGCCGGCGAACCTGCGCGCCGCACAGCGCGCGGTCTCGCTGCTCGAGGAGGACTGATCATGACGATCAATCGACGCTGGGCACTCGTCCTCTACGCCGCGATTCTCGCCCTAGCGATCTGGGGCTGCGCGACGCCGACCTACTCTCGGCCGGACGGCAACTACACATCGTTCGACCGCGACGTCGCCGAGTGCAACAACCAGCAGGCCATGGCGCACCCCGGTGGATTCGGCACCGCGTACGTCTTCCACAACTGCATGGTGGCGAAGGGGTATCGCAAAGAGTAGGTCGAAGGGTAGGAGTGTTCAGTAAGTCCGCGTGTTCACGATACGTGAACATCGGAGCCTTAGGACTTTTAATCAGGGGGTCCTGGGTTCGAGTCCCAGACGGCTCACCAAATCCACCGCGTAGTTAGGTCCGGTTTCAGGCCTCGACGGCCGATGGCCCACTGTCCCAGAAAATCCCAGTAAACCATCGGAGGTCCCGGACCGACTGTAGGTCGAGGGTAGGAGTGGACAAGAAAACAATTGACAACGTCTCGCCGGACGCGTATGGTCGGCGGCGTGGAGGGCTAAGTCAATGGCTACTTGGCACCAGCAGCAGCGCCGCACGAGACTCTTCCATGAGCGCCTCTGGAACGTCGTCACGGATCCGCCGAACGAATGCACCACGATCATGCAGTTCGAAACGGAGGCCGAGGCGAAGGCCTTCCTCGAGCGCCTGCGTGAGCTCGATCGCGCGGTCCACACGTACATTCTGCCGCCGGCGGTTCGCTGATGGCGCACAATCACACGCGCGATCCGTTCCACCGGACCCGCTGGCTCGAGAAGCACGCGCGCCTGCGAGGAGCTCCGATCAAGCAGTCCCCAGAGCACCCGACGACCACCGCAAACCGCGAGGCTCGCAAGCTGGTGCTCTTCGGCACCGCCAAGTTCGAGCGGCGCGTGCGGCTGCGTGAGACGGACACGGATCCGTCCGACAACCCGCTTGAGTGGCTGCTGGCGAAAGAAGCCGTCATCGAGAAATTGTCTCTTGACAACGTCTCGCTGGCGTGAGAAGGTGACTGACATGGTCATTCACTTCCTGTACTCAAAAGGCGGCGACATCCGGCCGCTGTGCAATCCGTACTCGACGCCCGTCGAGCCACTGCACTACACGCAGTCGTGGGAGCAGGTCACCTGCGGCGGCTGCCGCCGCGCGAACAGGGAGCTCAACTCATGAACGCCATCATCTACGTCCGTCGCTCCAAGGAGTCCGGCGCGAAGCAGGTGTCGCTCGAGACGCAGGAGCAGCACTGCCGTGCTTACGCCGAGAAGATCGGCGCAGATCTCTTGCACGTCATCCGCGACGACGGTGTGTCTGGCGGCGACCGCGACCGCTTCCACCAGATCCACTGCGCGTGCGCCGAGTGCAACGCGAAGGTCGTGATCGTCTACCACCTCGATCGCTTCGCGCGCGACACGGAAGCTGTCCTCCACCAGGTGCGGCTCCTCGCGAAGAAGGGCATCGACGTCCACGCCGTCAACGAGGGTCGCATCGACATCACGAGCTCGAACGGGCTCCTGATGACGACGATCCACGCCGCGCTCGCCGAGCACTACCGAGTACTGGTGTCGGAGAAGACGAAGGACGCGCTCGCGCAGCTGAAGGCGAAGGGGCGGCGGTACTCGGGGAAGATCCCGTACGGGTTCAACCTGATCGGCGATCGGCTGCAGTCCTTAGAACCGGAGCAGGCCATCATCCGCGCGATCAAGCGGCTCGCTGCCGACGGTCGCAGCATCCGCGGTATCGCACGCGAGCTCGAGCACGAGGGACATAGGGCTCGCAATGGTCAGCCGTTCGCGCCGGCGACGATCCATCAGATCCTGAAGGCGAGCGCTTGATGGAAGTCCATAAGTGCTGCGGTTGCTCGTGCCACGTCTGCGCTCTAGGCCACAACAGCGGACCGCAGCCGCATACCGTGGCGTGCGAAGAGCGCTTCTTCCGAGAGGTCTGCCCGGAAGAGTTTCAGTGATGGTCATCCCAGTCTCGCCCGACTTCCGCTACTTCGCCCCCAACCGCTACCTCGAGCGCCGGCGGATGGAGTGGGCCGACCACGAGGCCGCGGGGCTCATCGACTACGTGTACGACGAGGATCCGCGCTCCGATCATCCAGCGATGGTGCGCGTGAGCATGGTGCTGGACGACGTGATCGACATTCTCGACAGGGAGGAGTGCTGATGGACGAGATCCTGCGCCACATGGACGAGTGCAGCGGCTGCGAGAGGAAGATCGTCGAGGAGCTCATTGCCGCCATCTACAACGAGCGTGGTGGTGAGGGCGGCTAACCACCGGGAGGTGAGGGACATGGCGACCTCGAGCGCCAAGAAGGTCGACGACTACGTGGCGGCGGTGCGGGCGCGCGACAGCTTCGCGGCCGGCGACCCCGCGGACTTCACGGACTACGAGCGGATGCTGAAACTCACACGCACCAGGGTGACGGAACTCGAGCGCACCCTGACCGGCGGCGAGCTCGGGCGGGCGCGGCGGCTACTGGCGTGCGGAAGTTGACAATGATACTTTGACCATGAGACTCTGAGGTTCGGGAGGATCTCCATGGTGGCGAAGGCGAGGATCCGGCAGGTCGCCATGCCAGAGGGCGGCAAGCAGGAGCGCGGTCACTGGCTGGATATCACGAAGGCTGTCCTCACAGCCTATGAGAACGGCAAGGCGATCGAGATCGATGCTGAGGGCATCGACGCGCACGCCATGCGGTCGGCCGTCGGCCAGCAGCTGATCCGCCGCGGGCTCCTCCTGCGCACGCAGCGACGGGGCGATACGTACGTCCTCTGGGCGGTCAGGGACGACACGGCGGGCAAGAGCAAGAAGTAGGCCTCTTGACACTTGCTACTCGCCTGTTGTAGAGTAGTCCACAAGTGGCCCAGAACGATATCGTTGTGACATCTCCAGCGATGTCACCAATGGCCCACCAATGGCCCACGAATGGCCCACTCACTTTCGCTTCGCGGAGGCTCATGAAGAAGCTCGTCGTGCATCTGACTGAGGATCATCACAGGAAGCTGGAAGCTCTCGCCAACATTGACGGAAGTTCGATGTCTCACCAGGTGAGAGAGTCGCTCGCCTACCGCTTCAAGGCGCGCTCGAAAGAGCTCGCTAAGGAACTCCGCGAGAACCGTCCCTTGAAAGAGAGAAAGAAAACGAACGAGGGGGCGTCCTCCGCGCCCGCCTCCGGCGCGCGTCGTCGCCCCGCATCAGGGGAAGAGATCAGGGGGGCCGCTCCCGCGGTCGTCACGATGGACGAGGCCCGATCAATCCTGGCGAAACGGGATGCTCAACGGCTCGAGCTCTACGAGAGGCATGTCGACCATGCCGAGCAGGCTCCGGCGGAAAGCTGTCCCTGGTGCATGGACCCCAGGACGCCTGTCCCTGAGACTTTGACAACGGGCAAGGTACAGATAGCGACCCCCATCAGGATCGTCGAACCTGGTGGCAGCCAGAGGCTTTCCTGACGATGGATTGGGGAATGCTCGACGGCGGCAGGTACCGTGCCCCTGCGATCGTGCCGAGGATCGTGCGGTGGACGCTGCGGCTCCCGGTGGTGCCGCTCGAGGATGTGCGGCACGAGCTCATCGACAGACGTCTCTATGAGATCGTGATGACGCGGGTTTACACGACGGTCAACTAGACACTTGACAACGTGTCTATGACTGGTGTATCATACGCAGGTACGGTGGAGAACAGGGACGAGGCGTAAAGCGTGCCTCGAGGACATCCCCCACCTGTAGCTAAGGGCCAGTCGGGTCGTGAGATCCGCCTGGCCCTTCGTGTCCCACCTGCTGACCGCTGGCGATCGGACCCTGCGTGCCGATACGGCGGTTCCGACCTGTTGCCCTGCGGCCGGACTGCAGCCCTATACCGCGATGCGTAAACGTGCCAGCGTCATGGCGTATGCCGGCTGGTCGCTCAGCGGATGGTGCCCGCCGCAGGGCGGCAGTACCAACTGGAGGCCTGCGTGGAGATCGTGTATGCGTTCATGCTCACGCTGGCGGCCTTCGGTGGAGTGCAGATCACGGCCGTGCAGATCACGGCCGAGGCGAAGACGCTCGAGGCCTGTAACTCATTGAGACGCCTGGTGAAAGTGCAGTTGATGCTGGCGGGCGTCGACACGAAGGATCTCACTGAGTGCCGCTCCATCTCTGCACCAGCTGCGGCTCGGTAGCCGGCGAGGTCAAGCTTCAAGACCTCATCGATATTGGCCTAGAGCCACCGATTGATCTGGTGATCGCGGCCATGCTCGTGCCCTGTACCCCGAAGCAGCTGTCTGCCCATCTCTCGAAGCGCAAGGATATGTTCCCGCCGACGTACCGCAAGTATCGGATGGGAAAGACGAAGTGTCGAACGAGGATCCTGAGCCCTCGAGAGATCTGGCTGGTGCGATCGCAGCGTCTACGTGGCCCCGGCAAGTCCCAATGGCTCAGATAGGCATCAGCGATGGCTCACAGGAAGAGTGGTAAAAAGGAGACATCTGCCGCCGTCGAGCTCGTGCCGACCGCGCCTGCCGTGCCAGATAGTCACGTCACGGTGCAAGTAGTTGAAAGTAAAGGCGAAGCATTCCCTGTGTCTCTCGAGGACTACCGACAGCGAGCCCTTGAGGCTTGCGGTCTAACTCCTGAGATCTTCAGGAAGATCGGCCGAGTGCTCGACGAGGGAATGGACGCGAAGGTCGTGCAGCGCCTCGTGGTGTCGCAGGGCCGCGGAGCTCCGTCCGAGGTCGAGGAGTACGTCGACATCGACCACCGAACTAGGCTCTCAGCTGCTCGGGAAGCTGGCGAGATCCTTGGTGTAAAGCCCTCTCGTTCCGCACCGCAGCAGGCCGGCAAGGTGCAGGTCAACGTCGCCATCGCTCCCTGGCTGAAGCGTTCGTGACCGGGCGGTCACGAACAGGCCTAAGTACGCGGCGACCTTGATTTTCTAGACTTTCCGACCCCCGGCACCCCCAAAACGCGCCGGCCGTGAGGCGCGTTCCCTACCGATTCGACGGGCGCACCAAAAATCCGAATCCCCCAGCCTGCGCCTCTAGGAGGATCTCCCATGCTCGAATCCGTCGTCCTCTGGATCGCCCTGTCCCTGTCTCCGCTCGGCACCTCCACCGGAGAGTTCCAGACCGAGCAGGAGTGCCGCACGGCCAAGGCTGAGCTCGCTGCTCGGATCGCCAAGGACGCACAACCGGTCCTCCTGAGTGAGTGCTTCCCGGTCGAGTTCAAGCCCGTCCCCGCGTCCCTGTAACACCGTCGCCGCGCAGACGAACTACTTGCCGGTGCCGTCGAACTTCGACGAGATGCGATGACCGCAACGGTCACGAAGTCCATCGAGGTTCCCTACCAGTTCGACCCGCGCTCGTACCAACTGCCGTTCTTCGATGCGATGAGCGAGGGCTGTAAGCGCGCGATTCTCGTCTGGCACCGTCGCTCCGGCAAAGACAAGACGACGTGGAACTGGATGATCCACGCCGCGATCAACCTGCGCGTCGGCACGTACTACTACTTCTTCCCGACGTACGCGCAGGCGAAGAAGGTCATCTGGGACGGCATGGACCGGGACGGCTTCCGGTTCCTCGATCACATCCCGGCTGAGCTCATCTACAACAAGAACGAGACGGAGATGAAGATCACGTTCCGTCATCCCGACGACTCGACGAAGCCGGGGTCCATCATCCAGCTGATCGGCACCGACGACTTCGACAAGATCGTCGGCACGAACCCCGTCGGCTGCGTCTTCTCCGAGTACTCGCTGCAGGATCCGCAGGCCTGGGAGCTCACGCGCCCGATCCTCGCGGAGAACGGCGGCTGGGCGGTCTTCGTGTACACGCCTCGCGGCAAGAACCACGGGTGGACGCTCTACTCGAGGAACAAGGACCGCGCGACGTGGTTCGTCTCTCTCCTCACGGTGCGCGACACGTTCCGCCCCGACGGTACGCCGGTCGTCTCGCAAGAGATCATCGACGAAGAGATCGCCTCTGGCGCGGACGAAGAGACGATCCAGCAGGAGTACTACTGCTCCTTCCACGGTGGGATCGTCGGCGCGTACTACACCTCGCAGTTCAAGCTCCTCGATGAGGCGAAGCCTCCGCGCATCGGGATCGTGCCGTGGGAGCCGTCGATCGAAGTCCATACCTGGTGGGACCTCGGGTACGGCGACTCGACGGCGATCTGGTTCATGCAGCAGGTCGGCCGCGAGCTCCGCTTCATCGATTACCTCGAGCATCACGGCGAGGGGCTCGGCTTCTACGCGAAGGAACTGAAGGCGCTGCCCTACACGTACGGCCGCCACTACGGGCCGCACGACCTCGCCGTCCACGAGTTCACGTCCGGCGAACAGAGAGCCGTGACGGCTCGCAAGCTCGGCGTGCGCTTCACGATCGTGAAGAAACATCTGGTGAACGACGGCATCAACGCCGTACGCCAGATCCTCCCGCTCTGCTGGTTCGACGAGAAGAAGTGCGACCGCGGACTCAGTGCGCTCCGCCACTACCACAAGGAGTGGGACGAGGACCGCAAGGGGTTCAAGAAAGACCCGAAGCACGACTGGTCTTCGCACGGCGCGGACGCGTTCCGCATCGGGGCGATGGGGTTCCGGCGCATCGAGCCGGAGCAGCGCCGCCAGGTGCGGGCCATCACTGAGTTCGATCCGCTCGGTCGCGACCGCGGCCGGCAGCAGACATACGAATCCGACTTCAACGTGTTCGCGAGGGAATAGCTCATGGGATCCAAGCGTCGAGCTCCTGCACCACTGCCTCCGCCTTCGCCGCCGCCCCCGCCGCCTGCGCCCCCGCCGCCGCCTGCGATCTCGAGGTCGGAGGCGTACAACGTAACGCGCGGCGTCTACCAGGAGTTCTACGGGCGCGACCCCAACGAGCAGGAGCTCGAGCGCGATGCGACCGAGCTCACCGGCGGGTTGAAGACGCAGGACTTCCGCAATCGTGTCGGCAACACGCCCGAGGCGATCGAGTACTCGCGGCTCTCGACGGCGCAGCGAGAGGGGAGGAAGACCAAAGCCGCGCAGGCGTCGCTGCCACCGCTCGGTGAAGGCGAGGCGCGGGCTGCGGTGCGCGGGACGTACCGCGACATCTTCGGCAAGGAGATCGAGAGCGACCTCCTGGTGGCCGACTCGACGCGGCTCATGAAGAACGACGTGACGATCGACGCCTACCGTAAGGAACTCCTGAACTCGAAGGCGGCGATCGACGAGCAGAACCGCATCGCGGAAGAGAAGCGAGTCGCCGAAGAGAAGGCGCGCGTCGAGCGCGAGGAAGCCGAGAAGGCCCGCAAGAAGAAGGAGGATGAGGACAAGGCGTACGAGTCCCGCAAGGTGACGCGTCGCCGCACGATCCTCAACCTCGGCGGGCCGGCGGGACTGCTCGACGAAGTCCCGACGCAGAAGAAGACGCTGCTCGGTGAGTGAGACCGGGGCTGTCACGCTGCTGAAGCGTCACGCGCGGCTGAAGCAGAAGCAGGATCTCTGCCGGCCGCAGTGGCAAGAGCTCGCCGACTACATCGTGCCGCGCAAGTCGAACATCTCCGTGCGCCGGACGCCGGGGACGAAGCTTGACACCGAGAAGTACGACTCGACCGCGCCGCGCTCGGCGGAGCTCCTCGCGTCGTCGATGCAGGGCTCGCTCACGCCGGGTCAGCTGATGTGGTTCCGGTTGAAGATGCGCGACCAGATGCTGAACCTCGACCGCAACGTCGGGGTCTGGCTCGACGACACGCGCGACCGTCTCTCACTCGGGCTGCGGCAATCGAACTTCGCGGCCGAGATGCAGGAGGTCTACCTCGACCTCGGCACCTTCGGCATCGGCTGTCTCTTCGTCGAGGAGAAGGAAGGCGACGACCCGTTCTTCAACGGGTTCCAGTTAAAGGCGCTCGCGGTCGGTGAGTATGTCATCGCCGAGAACGCCGAGGGGCGCGTCGACACGGTGATGCGCGAGTTCGAGCTCACCGCCGGCGCGGCCGTGCAGAAGTGGGGTAAGAACGTCGGCCCGAAGATCGCGCAGATCGCCGAGAAGGATCCCGACCAGATGGTCAAGATCCTCCACGCGGTGTACCCGCGCGTGCTCGCGCAGTACAGCAAGACGCCGAAGTCGAGGAAGTTCGCGTCCTGCTACGTCTCGATGGAGGACAAGAGCCTCCTCGAGGAGGGTGGGTACTACGAACTGCCGTACATGGTGCCGCGGTGGACGAAGACCTCGAGCACCGGAGAGTACGGCTACGGCCCCGGCCACACGGCTCTGCCAGACATCCGCACACTGAACAAGGCGAAGGAGATGGGCCTCGAAGCGTGGGCGATCGACCTGCGCCCGCCGATGGAAGTGGTCGACGACGGCGTGATCGGATCCGTCCGGTGGACGCCGGCGGCGCTGAACACGGTGCGTGAGGCCGGCTCGATCAAGCCGATCACCACGGGTGCGAAGTACGACGTCGACCAGATCAAGTCCGAGGATCTGCGCCGATCGATTCAGCAGATCTTCTTCTACGACCAGCTGCAGCTGCAAGAAGGCCCGCAGATGACGGCGACGGAAGTCGAGCGTCGCTACGAGCTCATGCAGCGACTGCTCGGTCCGACGCTCGGGCGTCTCGAGTCCGAGCTCCTCGCGCCGCTGATTCATCGATGCCTCAGCATGATGGCGAGAGCCGGCGTACTGCTGCCTCTGCCGCCGATCCTGATGGAACAGGCCGAGATGCTCGGAGGGATGGCCGAACTCGACGTCGAGTACGAAGGGCCGCTCGCGAGGGCGGCGAAGGCGAGCGATGTCGCCGCGATCCAGCGGACGCTCGAGATGCTGGTGCCGCTCGCGCAGACCGATCCGACGGTCCTCGACAACTACGACCTCGACGAGATGGCGCGCGGCATCGGCGATGCCAACGGGCTCGCGTCTCGATTCAAGAAGGATCCGCGTGTCGTCGAGAAGACCCGTGCGGAGCGTCAGAAGAAGGCCGACGCCGAGAAGCAACAGATGATGCAGATCGAGCAGATGAAAGCCGCCGGCGCTACTGGGCCGCTCGTGAAGGCCGTTGCGCCGCAAGGCCTGGTGACGCCTGAGAGCGTGGCCGCTGGCGGTCCGATGGCCGCGCTCGCCGGCGCGGTCCCGGGAGGCGCATGAGAGCGATCTTCAACGACAAGGTCGAGCAGGCGCACGCGTACCGCGACACGTTCTCGACGCCTCCTGGTCGCAAGGTTCTACAGGAACTGGAGCAGATCTACGGCCGTCGCCGGTCCTACACCGAGGGCGATCCGTACGCGACGGCGGCGAAGGAAGGCGAGCGCGCCGTATACCTGCGCATTCTCGGCCTGCTCGAGCTCGCCGAAGAAGTGCAGGACAAGCAGACTGTCGCGATCACCGACGCCGCACCCAGGCAACGTGACGCGATCACTCAGAGCGACGAGGAGGCTGAATGACCACAGGCACGATCATCGGAGCGGAGAACGAGGAAGTCGTCGAAACACCGGCGACGGAGACGCCCGCGAACGATGGCAATCGGAATGCCGAGGTAACCGACTGGCGCGCGGGTCTCGACGAGAGTCTCCGCGGCGAGAAGGTCTTCGAGACGATCAAGGGCAAGGACTGGAACGAGGCCGGTCCCCTGCTGGCGAAGGGCTACCTCGAGGGCCAGCGCTATGCCGGGCAGAGCGTCAAGCTTCCCGGTAAGGACGCGAAGCCCGAAGAGATCGCCGCGGTCCGCGACAAGCTCGTCAAGCACGGGCTGATCGAAGGGCCGCCGGAATCGCCCGACAAGTACGAGATCACGGGTGACGACGTCGTTCCCGCCGAGGCGGCGAAGGGCTTCGCGCTCGAGGCTCACAAGCTCGGGCTCACGCAGAAGCAGATGGCCGGCGTGCTGGACTACTACAAGCGCACGCTCGGCGAGGGCCAGGCAGAACTGGCCCAGAGTCGGAAGCAGGTCGAGGACGAGCTCCAGAAGGAGTGGGGTCCGGCCGGCTTCAAGAAGAACGTCACCCTTGCACGGCGCGCCGTGCTCGAGGTCGGCGGCAAAGAGCTCCTCGAGAAGCTCGAGACGACGGGGCTGGGCAACGACCCAGTACTGGTGAAGATGTTCGCCCGCGTCGGCGCGCTGCTCGCCGAGGAAGGCTCGATCGCAGGTGATGTCCCCGGCGTGCCGGGGGCGGAGGACGCGAAGGCGGAGATCGCGCGGATCCAGAACGATCCGAACGATCTGTATCACGGTCGTCATGCCGGCAAGCCCGGTCACGACGAGCGCGTGAAGTACGTCCGCAACCTCTACAAGATCGCCTACCCAGAGAAGTAAAGGCCAGGGGAACTCGCGAGAGTCCTGGTGCGCCGGCGGCAAGCGCCGGCGGGATGGTCCCCGTAGCGACAAGGCAGGGTCCGCATTGGGCGGGCAACCCTCCGTGACGACCCGCATCGCTCAATCCCATCGGAAGGAAATCCAATGGCCGTCACGATCGACAAAGCACACATCAGGCAGTTCAACGACAACGTCATCCTGCTCGCCCAGCAGAAGGGCAGCAAGTTCCGCGGCATGGTGCGCGAGAAGCCGCTGAAGGGCAACGCCGCGTACTTCGACCGCCTCGCCGCGACGGAGGCCGTGCAGAAGACGTCGCGGTTCGCGCCGACGCCGAACATCGACCAGGAGCACAGCCGTCGGCGTGTCACGCCGCAGGACTGGCACTGGGCGTCGCTCATCGACTCCGACGACGTCGAGCGGATGCTCACGAGCCCGGAGAGCGACTACGCTCAGCTGGGCGCGTGGGCGCTCGGCCGGCGCATCGACACCATCGTCCTCGAGGCTGCGCGCGGCGACGCGTACAGTGTGGACGCCGACCTCGCCGCCTCCGCGGTGGCGCTGCCGTCCGGGCAGAAGGTCGCCGTCGGCACCACGGGGCTGACGATCGCGAAGCTGCTCTCCACCAAGGAGATCTTCTGGAACAACGACATCGACGTCGAGGACCCCGACATGCAGGTGGTCTTCGCAGCGTCGCCGAAGTCGCTGCTCCAGCTGATGAACTCCACCGAGGTGAAGAGCGCCGACTACAACGCGGTGAAGGCGCTCGCCGAGGGCAAGATCGACGAGTACATGGGCTTTAAGTTCAAGCGCACCACGCGCTTGGCGAAGACCGGCAACACCCGCTTCTGTATCGCGTGGCTGAAGAACGCGATCGGTCTCGCGGTGAACGGCGACATCTCGACGAAGGTGTCGGAGCGCGACGACCTGTCGTACGCGACGCAGGTCTACTGCGAGACGACGCTCGGCGCGACCCGCGTCGAGGACGAGAAGGTCGTCGAGGTCGGGGTCGACGAGTCGGTCGCCTACTGATCCTGACAACGTCTCGCTGACGTAATGCGGTGGCGGCCGCCCGCCACCGCTCTTCACCACTCACACAGAGGAAGAACTCATGGCCTTCACCGGATCTCCCACGAAGTCGACCGAGTACACGAACCAGGTCGACGGCAACAAGAAGGCGGCACCGTTTCACGACAAGCCGGTCCGCTACGCGCCGTTCTCGTACACGCACGCCGCGGGTGCGGGCATCGGCGAGGTGAACCTGGTGCGCCTGCCGCCCGGGCGCATCGTCGTGCTCCCCGATCTCTCGCGTCTCGTGACGTCCGCATTCGCCGCCAACGCCGACATCCACATCGGCACGCGTGCGTTCACGAACCCGGACGGCACCGCGGTCGCCGAAGACGACAACCGCTTCGCGGACAACGAGGACGCGGGCGGCGGTGCGCTCGACAAGGCGTTCCCGCTGCCGGCCGGCGGCAAGGAGACGCTCGACAGCCGCGACGGCGTCATCGTCTACGCGATGATCGACACCGGCAACATCGAGGACAACGACACGATCGACGGCTACGTCGCGTACGTGTCCGGCAACTGATCCCGCCTACGGCCGGGGGCTCAACGGCTCCCGGCCGTTTCTCTCCTCACCCACGAGGTAGCGCATGGCTCTGTCCGTCGTCGAAATCTGCTCGAATGCCCTGCTGAAGATTGGCTCGACGTCGATCACGTCGCTTGAGGACGACAGTAATCCGGCGCGCCTCGCGAACCGTCTCTACGAGCCAACTCGGGATGCACTCCTCCGAGAGCACCCGTGGAACTTCGCGATCCGTCGGAGCTCACTGGCGCGTCTCTCTGATGCGCCGGCATTCGGCTACGACTACGCGTACCAGCTGCCGGCGGATCCGTACTGCCTCCGCGTGCTCGCCATGAGTGACGAGGAGGCAGAGTTCGTCATCGAGGGGCGCGAGCTCCTCACCGACGAGACCACAGCGAAGATCCGCTACATCGCTCTGATCGATGACCCAGCGCAGTACGACGCCCTCTTCGTGCAGGCGCTCGAGGCGGCGCTCGCGGCAGAGATGGCGATCCCGATCATGCAGGACGTCAAGGTCGCGGACGCCATGATGAAGCTGAAGGAGTACAAGCTCGCCCGCGCCCGTGCGATGGACGGGATGGAGGGGACGCCGCAGCAGGTCAAGAACACCACGCTTATCGACGTGAGGCGGTAAGGTGGCGAACTACCGCCCGCTCCAGTCGAGCTTCACCTCTGGTGCATTCAGTCCGCGACTTGAGGGTCGCGTCGACATCCAGCGCTACGCGAACGCGGTCAAGACGATGCAGAACTTCGTCGCCCTGCCGTACGGCGGCGCGGATCGCCGACCGGGTACGCGGTACGTCGCCGAGGTGAAGACGAGCGCGAAGAAGACGCGCCTCCTGCCATTTGAGTACTCGGACTCCGACGCCTACATCATCGAGGTTGGCGATCTCTACTTCCGGTTCTACCGGAACGAAGCACAGATCGTCTCCGGCACACCGGTCGAGGTGGTGACGCCGTACGTAGAGGCCGACCTCTTCGAGATAGCCTACGCGCAGTCCGCGGACGTCTTCTATATCGTCCACAAGAACTACACAGTGCGGAAGCTGACGCGCACGTCGCATACGGCGTGGACACTGGCCGAGGTCGACTTCCGTGACGGGCCTTACCTCGACGAGCGCACCGATATCACGATCACGCCGTCGGCCGCGAGCGGTAACGGCATCACGCTCACCGCGTCGGCTGCGCTCTTCGAGTCGGGGCACGTCGGGGCGTACTTCCGCCTGAAGCACGGCTCGACCTGGGGCTACGCGAAGGTCACGGCAGTCGGGAGCTCGACGTCGGCGACTGCAGACGTGAAGTCCAACTTCGGCGCGACAACGGCTTCGGTCGCGTTCCGTGAGGGCGCGTGGTCGACGAAGCGCGGTTTTCCTCGCGCGATCACGTTCTTCGAAGAGCGCCTCCTCTTCGGCGGGACGAAGGACAACCCGCAGACGTTTTGGGGCTCGAAGACGAACTCCTTCGAGGACATGACGCCGGGGACGACGGACGACGATCCCGTCTCCTACACGATCGGCTCCGACAAGGTGAACGTCATCCGCTGGATGAAGGGCAGCCGCGTGCTCCTCATTGGGACGCTCGGCGGCGAGTTCCGCGTCAGGGGCGCGTCGGATGCGCCGATGACGCCGACGAACATCGACGTGCGACCGGAGACGACGTACGGGAGCAGCACCGTCCCTCCGGTGCGTGTCGGCAACGTCGTGCTCTTCGCCACGAGAAGCGGCCGCAAGGTCCGTGAGCTCACGTTCAACTTCGACGCCGACGCGTACGTCGCACCCGACCTGTCCATCCTGGCGGAACACCTTCTGCGGTCGACGAAGTCCACCGACAAGAAGATCGTCGACATGGACTTTCAGCAGGAAGAGGACCCGATGCTCTGGGCCGTCAGAGCCGACGGTGAGCTCCTCGGCATGACGTACGAGCGTAACCAGGACGTCGTCGGGTGGCACGAGCACATCACTGACGGCTCGTTCGAGAGCGTCGCGGTGATTCCTCATCCTGACGGGGACCGAGAACAGGTCTGGGTCGTGGTGAAGAGAACGATCAACAGCGCTACAAGGCGCTACATCGAACTCTTCGACGACAAGGACGGGTACTACAACAAGGTCTACGTCGACTCGATGCTGGCGTACGACGGCACGCAGGCGACGACGTTGACGTTGTCCGCGGTCAGCGGAACCAGTGTCACTGCGACCGCTGGGTCGTCGGTGTTCGCTGCCGGCGACGTCGGCAAAGAGATCCGCGCCGGCACCGGTCGTGCCCTGATCACCGCATTCACGAGCGGCACCGTCGTGACCGTCAACGTGAAGAACGCGTTCGCGTCGACCAGCATCGCCGCGAGCGGATGGGGCATCGCTCCGTTCACGTTCACGGGACTCTCGCATCTCGAGGGAAAGAGTGTGCAGCTACTGGGCGACGGAGCCGTGTATCCGACGGCGACCGTGTCGAGCGGGTCCGTCACCGTCGACATCTCGGCCCTCAAGATGGAGATCGGTCTGAAGTACACCTCGACGCTCGAGACACTGCGCGCCGAAGTGCAGCAGCAGGGTGGCACGGCGCAGGGTCTGCTGAAGCGGTGGATCCAGGTCATCGTGCGCGTGCTCGAGTCGATGGGCGGCAAGGTCGGCGATCGGGTACTGCCGACGCGCAGCGCGGCCGACCTGATGGACGCGGCACCGTCTCTGGTCTCTGATGACATCGAGCTCACCGCGACGCCTGGATGGGATCGTGAGGGGCGCATCAAGATCGTGCAGGATCAGCCGCTGCCGATGCACGTCACCAGCCTCACCGGCACCCTGGCGGTCTCTCCGAGGTGATCGTCGTTCCGTTCGAGCCGAATCACTACGTCGAGGCGATCAACAGCCCGCACGTCATCGGCGACGCGTACGAAGCCGGCGTCATCTACCACGACCGCGGGCCTGCGTTCACCGGCCTGATCGACGGCAAGGTCGCGGCGTGCGCCGGCGTCGCGACCTTCTGGCCCGGGATGGGTGAAGCTTGGGCGGTCGTGACCGAACTCGGTCGACAACATCGGCGCGAGGTTCATCGTGCGGTGAAGACGATCTTCGGCAGCATCGTTCGCGACGGTGGCTATCACCGGATCCAGGCCGACGTCGTCGCGAACTTTGCTGTCGGCCGTCGATGGGCCGAACACCTCGGCTTCGAGTTCGAGTCTTTCATGAGGAAGTACGGACCGCGTGGGGAGGATTACGTCCGCTATCGGATCCTTCCTTCAGAGGAATAGACCATGGCAACCCTCGCGACGCTCGTCATCATCGCCGCCGGCACCGCGTACACGATCTACTCCAGCCAGCAGCAGGCCGCAGCGCAGGCAGAAGCCAACGAGCAGGCCGCCCGCGCCGCCGAGCAGCAGGCCGAGCAGAACCGTCGCGCGGCCTCCTACCAGGCCGCGCTGCAAGAAAACGAAGCGATCCAGCGACAGCACGAGGCCGAGCTCGCCGATCGCTCGGCGGCCATCAACGCCGCCCTGGCGTATCGTGAGGCCGGCATTGCCGAAGAGGCCGCTGCGCGCGACGCGGCCGTGATGACGGCGCAGGCGGAGTACTCTCGCGATGCCAGCCGTGATCGTATCCGCGACATCCGCCGCGAGCGCGACATCACCACCGGGGCAGGGCGTGCGCTGCTCGGCGCGTCCGGCGTGAGCACGGAAGGGTCGCCTCTCCTAGCGCTCATGGATCTCGAGAACGAATTCGACCTCGAGGTGTCGCGAGAGACGATCCGCGGCGCTCGCGAGCGGGACGCGATCCTCGACGAGGCGTCGCTCATCACGGCCGACGGTCGACTCCGCGCTGAGGCTGCTAGAGCGGAAGCGACCCGCCTGCGCTTTGCCGGCGACGTTGCCCGCCAGCAGGGGGAGTACCTCTCTGGTGCCACGCGTTCCGCTGCTGCGCTCACGCGCTACGGCGGCGAGGTGCGGGCTGCTGGGCTGCTCTCACAGGCGAACGCCTACCGTTACGCCGGCGACGTCGCACGGATGACAGGAACGCAGCGGTCGATCGGTGCAGGGATCAGCATGCCCGGGACGATCCTGAGTTCGCCTGACGCGCGACGTGCCGTGGGAGATGCAGGACGAGCATTTAGCCGCCTGATGACTCCATCAAGGCCGTACGGCTCCTACTACAGCACGGGATCTGGCTGGACATGAAGATTCCAGTCACGACCGCTCGCAACGATTCACCAGGGGCGACGAACACTCGGCGAGCTCCGAACTCGACGTACCAACGTCCGATGTCAACGCCGCAGCTGCCGAACGTCAGTAGCGGCGTCGATACGAGAGACTTCGTCGTGCCGTTCACGCCGGTCTCTCCGCAGATGGATGACGTGTCGGTCGGCAACGCGTTGACGCGTGTCG
>Ga0194120_10004344_pt1 | contig 22028 bp, 18 predicted proteins | sample TA2MahCa65mmetaG_FD_148642 | JGI IMG/M metagenome (GOLD analysis project Ga0194120, IMG submission 148642) | Freshwater microbial communities from Lake Tanganyika, Tanzania - TA2015019 Mahale Deep Cast 65m | ecosystem: Environmental > Aquatic > Freshwater > Lake | place: Tanzania: Lake... | reverse complement strand
GCTTCACCGACTTTTTTATGGCACGATATTGGCGGCGGCTGTCACTCATGGCGATGCTCCTGTTCTCTAGAAGGAACCTGAGCATAGCATGGGTGTCAGCCGTCATTCAAAACTGTCCGGTAGTGAATCCTGCTTCAACACCTGCAGGAACACCTTCACCATTTCCGGATCGAAATACACATTCGCTTTGAGGGTCAAAAACTTCATCACCTCTTCGGGCGTGCGGGGCGTGTGGTAGGGGCGGTGAGTGGTCAGCGCGTCGTACACGTCCACCACAGCCAGCAGACGACCCTCCACCGGAATCTCCTTTCCCTTCAGCCCGTGCGGGTAACCCGTGCCGTCCCAATGCTCGTGATGATAGAGAACGTAGGGGATCGTGCCGCGCAAGTGGTTGATCTGATCCAGAATCTTCGCTCCGGCTTCCGGGTGCTGTTTCATCAACTCCCACTCCGACTCCGACAGCGGGCCGCTCTTCTTGAGAACGTGATCGGGGATGATGATTTTGCCGATGTCGTGCAGGCGCGCGCCGAAGTCGAGATTGCGTATGGCGTCGGGCGACCAGCGGAGCAGGGCGCCCATTTGCAGAGCATACGAGGCCACGCGCTCGACGTGGCTGCGAGTGTAGGGGTCGCGGCCTTCGATGACGTTGGCTAACACGTTGACTGTCTCGATGTAAGCCTGCCCAATTTGCGCGATCTGCACTTGCGCCACTCGCAGAAGCCGCGCATTCACAATGGAAACCAAATCGCGCGGCTCGATGGGCTTGGTGATGTAATCTTCCACGCCGAGATCGCGCCCGGCGTGAATGTCTTCGGGCGCGTTGTTGGCGGCGAGGAAGATGAACGGCGTGGCCGTCAGCGCCGGGTTCTTGCGCACCGCTTTGTAGAACTCAATGCCGTTCATGCGCGGCATGTTGATGTCGGAGATGATCAGATCGGGAATGACTTGCTGAAGAATCTTGAGCGCCGCCTGTCCGTTTTCCGCGACGATCACCAGAGCCCGAGCCCGGCGCCCTTGACGTTGCGCGTGAGTTGGCCGGGCATGCGGTGATACTTGGTGAACAGCACGGGCAGTTGGCCGGGCGGGATGCCGGGCCATACCTGCATCCCGTCAATGTCCGGCAGCATCAAATCCAACAGCACCAAATCGTACTGCTTGCCCGATTCGATCAGCGCCAGCGCCTCGCGGCTATTGGAGGCTTCTTCGACTTCTTCGGCGGAAGCGCGGAGGAGCACATTCCGCAGAAACTTGCGAATGGTCAAAGAGTCATCGACCAGAAGAATGCGTTTGCCGTTGAGCATGGAGTTGCTCGAATCAGTTCGTCGCCAGCCGATGGTTCGTTGGCTGAAACTCGCGGCCGGGCATCGGCTCGGCGATATGGTGAAGCATCTTCCAGCCGTCGGCAGTGTCGCAAAAACCGTTGCGAGCCCGCACGCAGATGATCTTGCCAATCTCTGTCGCCGAGGCGTCCACATTTTCGACGCAAATAACCCAAGCCAGATCGCCCTCGAACTTCACGCGCGCGCCCGAAGGCCAAACGCGCATCGGCCCTTGATTCGCAAAAATCATCGCCCAACTTTGCTGGATGTTTCGGTGGCCGGTGATCTTGTGCCCGCCCGGATGAATGCATGTGGCTTCGTCGGCGCGCGCCCACACACTGCGCATCGCGGCGGCGGCGGCAATCGAGAGCGCGAGGTAGAAGCGCGTGTTGGCGGCCAGAACAGCATCGACCCGCTCGGTCACCTCTCGATATTATAGCGTTATAATTCAACCCATGCCCAAACCCGTCTCGCCCGCCGCGCGGGCGGCGCATCTGCGGCGCGAACTGCAACAGCACATCTATCGCTATCACGTCCTCTCCGCGCCGATCATTTCCGACGCGGAGTACGACGCGCTGTACCGCGAACTGCAAACGATCGAGTCCGAGCACCCCGATCTGACCACGCCCGACTCGCCCACCCAACGCGTGGGGGGCGCCGCCTCCGATAAATTTGCCAAAGTTCGCCACCCGGCGCCCATCCTCAGCCTCGCCAACGCCTTCGGCGCCGACGACGCGCGGGCGTGGTTCGAACGCATCGTGAAACTCGATGACCGGGTGCGCGCCGCCAAACTCGTGGTGGAGCCGAAGATCGACGGGCTGACCGTTGTGCTTCATTACGAAGACGGCCTCTTCGTTCGCGGGGCCACTCGCGGCGACGGCGACATCGGCGAAGACATCACGCCCAACTTGCGCACCGTGCGCTCACTGCCTCTGCGCATCCCGGCGGTTGGCAAAGGGCCGCCGCCTCGCCGATTGGTGGCGCGCGGCGAAGCGGTCATCTTCACCGACGACTTCGAGCGCATGAACGCCGAACTGGCCTCAACGGGCGAGCGCACCTTCGTCAACCCGCGCAACACCGCTTCCGGCGCACTGCGCCAGCTCGATCCGAAACTCACGGCGGCGCGGCCCATTTCACTGCTCTGCTATTCGGTGGTGGAGGCCGAAGGCGTGACCCTCGCCTCTCAGTGGGGCGTCCTCGAAACCCTGAGCGATCTCGGCTTCCCCACCGCGAAAAATATCGCCCGCCGATTCGACTCGCTCGACGAAGCCATCGTCTACTGCGAATCGTGGATCGACAAGCGCGACACGCTCGACTACGAAATGGACGGCATGGTAATCAAGATTGACGATCTGCGCCTCGCCGAGGAACTTGGGTTCGTGGGCAAAGACCCTCGCGGCGCGATTGCCTTCAAGTTTCCGGCGCGCGAAGTGACCACCACCCTCAACGGGATCGGCGTCAACGTGGGGCGCACCGGCGTGCTCACCCCCTACGCGATTCTGGAGCCGGTCGAAGTGGGCGGCGTCACCGTGCGGCAGGCTACCCTGCACAATTTCGATTACATCGCCGAAAAGGATATTCGGCTCGGCGACCGCGTTCTTCTCAAAAGGGCAGGGGACGTGATCCCCTACGTCATCGGGCCGGTGACAGAAGCGCGCACCGGCAAAGAGAAGAAGTACAGGCCGCCGCAGAAGTGCCCCACTTGCGGCGAGGCGGTGGAACGCGCCGAAGGCGAAGTGGCCTACTATTGCATCAATGCCGCTTGCCCCGATCAACTCATTCGCAATCTCGAACACTTCGTCGGCAAGGGCGCGATGGATATGGAAGGATTCGGAATCAAGATTGCCGAGCAGGTGGTGGCCGCCGGGCTGGTGAAAGATGTGGCCGACGTGTTTTCGCTCACCGATGAGCGACTGCTCGCCCTCGAAGGCTTTGCCGAAAAGAAGGCAGCCAATTTGTTGGCCGCCATCGATGCGGCGCGGGCGCGGCCACTGCAACGGGTGATCGCGGCGCTGGGCATTCGCGGGGTGGGCGAAGTGATGGCCGGAGATTTGGCCGCGCACTTTGGCTCGCTCGACGCTTTGCGCCAAGCCGATGTTGAGTCGCTTCAACAAATCGAAGGCGTTGGCCCCAATACTGCCGAAGCGATTGTGGATTGGTTTGCGCGTTCCGGCAACAAGAGGATGCTGGACAAATTGAAGAAGGCCGGGGTGTGGCCGGCGGCGGCGTCCCGGCGCGCGAAGGGCGGGGCGTTCACCGGAAAGGTTTTTGTGATCACCGGCGCACTGCCCACCCTGTCCCGCGAAGAGGCCAAAGCCTACATCGAAGAGCGCGGCGGCAAAGTCACCGACAGCGTGAGCAAAAAGACGGATTACCTTTTGCTGGGCGAAGCGCCGGGAAGCAAATTGGCGAAGGCGCAGTCACTCGGGGTGGCAATCATTGGCGAAGACGAGCTGAGGGCGCTGGGCAAATGAAAGTGAGGTAGATGGCATTGGACTGGAAAGAAACGGACAAACTCGCCGAGCGAGTCAATTACTGGATCGATCGCGCCGCGGCCCTGAAAGAAAGCGATCTTTATTTTTTCAATCAGCCGATTGACGAGCTCAATGGCAACGCCCACGCCATGGTGCGCGGGCGCAAAATGCTCATGTTTGCCTCGTACAGTTATTTGGGCCTGCTCGGCCACCCGCGCATCAACGCCGCGGCCAAGCAGGCCATTGACGACTACGGCACGGGCACGCACGGCGTTCGCTTGCTGGCGGGCACACTGAAACTGCATGAGCAGCTCGAAGAAACGATTGCTAACTTCAAGCACACGGAAGCGGCGATCACTTTTTCCAGCGGTTACGTGACCAACCTCACCGCCGTATCCACTCTTGTCGGGCGGCGCGACACCGTGATTTGCGACAAACTGAATCACGCCAGCATTGTGGACGGCTGTTTGCTCTCCGGCGCGAAGTTCGCGCGCTTCAAGCACAACGATATGCAGGATTTGGAGCGCGCCCTGCAAAAGGCCGACTCGTCGGGTGTGAAGCTGGTGGTGGTGGATGCCGTGTTCAGCATGGATGGGGATGTGATCAATCTCCCGGCCATCATGGAGTTGTGCCGCAAATACCGGGCATGGTTGATGGTGGATGAGGCGCACTCGATTGGCGTGTTGGGCCAGCGTGGGCGCGGCATCGAGGAGCATTTCGGTTTGGGCAATGTCATCGACATCAAGATGGGCACGCTGAGCAAGACCATCCCCAGCGTGGGCGGCTATTTGGCCGGGCCCCAAAACTTGATCCAAATGTTCAAGCACGCCTCGCGCGCCTTCATTTTTTCGGCGGCCCTGCCGCCGGCGCAGGCCGCCGCCGCGCGCGCCGCCTTCGAGGTTATCCTCGACGAGCCCGATCGCGTGGAGACTCTGACTCGCAACGCCAAACATTTTTCCGATGGCCTGCGGCAGATCGGTTTCGACACGATGTTGACGACGACGGCTATCGTGCCGGTGCTGTGCGGCGAAGATGAGCGCGCCTACCGCATGGTGCAGAAGTGCCAACAGCAGGATGTGTTCGTTCTGCCGGTGGTGTCGCCCGCGGTTCCGCCCGGCCTCGCTCGTTTGCGCTCCACCGTGACAGCGGGGCACACGCCGCAAGACATCGAGCGCGCGCTGGATGTTTTTGAGACGGCCGGGCGGCAGACTGGAGTCATTTGAGCGAGCCGACTCTCACCCTCAAACCGAATCGAGAAAAATCCGTCCTCCGCCGCCATCCGTGGATCTTCAGTGGAGCGGCGGCTCGCGTGGACGGCGAGGCGGCTCCCGGCGACACCGTCATCGTGCGTTCTGCCTCCGGCGATTTTTTGGCCCGCGCCGCGTATAGCCCTCATTCGCAAATCGTCGCCCGCATTTGGTCGTGGGATGAGTCCGAGCCGATTGACGCCGACTTTTTGCGACGGCGCATTGCTCGCTCCATCGGCGCGCGCGCCGCGCTTTCGGAAACGACCAATGCAGTGCGCTGGGTGAACGCCGAGAGCGATGGCCTGCCCGGACTCATCGTGGATCGATACGCAGATATTGTCGTGTGCCTCTTCCTCACAGCGGGGGCCGAGCGATGGAAGAATGAAATCGCAGAGGCGCTCGGCAGTCAAAAAGGAATCGTCGGTGTCTATGAGCGGTGCGATGCGGATGTGCGGTCGAAAGAGGGCTTGAAGTCAGTGGAAGGGGTGCTGCGCGGAATGCGCCCGCCCGATCTCGTTGAGGTGTGGGAACGCGCGCCGTCAACGCCATCGCATCCGCAGAAGTGGCGATATGCAGTGGATGTTTTGCGGGGGCACAAGACGGGGTTCTATCTCGATCAACGCGAGAATCGAAAAGTGGCGTTCGAGTTTGCGCGTAGGCAATCAATCCTCAACGTATTCTCATACACCGCAGCACTCACCATCAACGGATGGTGGAACAACCCAACCGAAATCATCAGCCTCGACTCTTCCGCGCCCTCACTCGCCCTCGCCAAACACAACCTCACGATCAACAACCTGCCCATCAACGGCCTCACCGAAGGCAACGCCTTCCAACTGCTCCGCAAATATCGCGACGAAGGGCAAACATTCGATCTAGTCATTCTCGATCCGCCAAAGTTCGCCCACAGCGAATCGCAAATCAACAAAGCAACTCGCGCCTACAAGGACCTCAACTGGCTCGCATTCCGAATCCTGAACCCGGGTGGACACCTCATCACCTTTTCATGCTCCGGCCTCATCTCCGAAGACCTCTTCCAAAAAATTGTGTTCAGCGCCGCCCTCGACGCAAAACGAAACGCGCAGATCATCCAGCGGCTCTCCCAAGCCAGCGATCACCCTGTTCTGCTCTCCTTCCCGGAGGCGGCTTACCTCAAAGGGTTTGTTTGCAGAGTAGAGTAGGGGGCAAGAGATCAAAAACGCCGCGCAGTTTCGCGCGGCGTTTTTGTTGGTGGAGATGGCGGGAATCGAACCCGCGTCCGAATGATTCGACAAGGGATATCTACAAGCATAGCCCGCCAATTTAGCCTTAGCCGCTGATCCCCGGCAGACAGGGTTGCTCAGCGACCGCGCCCCTGGAACCCGAAAGTTCCTCTTTCACCGGGTTAGGAGCATGGCCCGGTGGCGCCCCAACTTTTGTGTCGCCTGCTTGCCGCGCGGTTGGAGGCGCTCGGGGCAGACGGACCCTATCAGATAGAGTCAGGCTCAGAACTCACGGGGGTTAGGCCGCGAGCGGGAGAGCCGCGTAAGCATGGGTGCGGTTGGCACTTAAGCTTGTGCTCTGATTTAACGGGGTCGGAGCCTCCCGGCTTGCAATCCGATGCCAGCTTCATCCGTCGAAGCCTGTCATCCCCAGATTGTGATCGCATTTTACCTCAGAACCGAGTCTTTCACCACACGCCATTCACAAACGTCGTAATCCCTGCGTGTTGGCCGACACGTTTATACATCGTCACGCCGGTGAACGGTTCGCCAAGGATGCCATCGTGAATAGCCCAGCTGCGCCCGCGAATGCTAAGCGCCGCCTGCGGTTGGCGAAAGAGGGTCGAACCGTCGAGTTTCGATAGAAGATCACCGCCGAGCGAGAAGCGAGTGTTGAGGCTCTGCATCCATCGCCGCCCCTGCTGATAAGCGAACCCGTATCGCTCGAACACGGCAGCGTTATGGTATTGCAGCGGCTCCACGAAATACAGGCTGTGGCCGAGCTGAGTGATGAACGACTCGAACGACTCGACCGCGCCGCGCAGGGCCCTCAACCCGCGCCGAATTTGGCCCGGCGCCAGCCCGGCCTCGAAAGCCAATTTCTCGGCCTCGATGTTTCGCTTGAAGATGCCAAACTCCGTCGGGCTTCCATCGGGCATCCGATCAACGTCGAATCGCGGGCTGTCCGGGTCATTGATGATCGCCAGCAACACATGGATCTGCATGTTCATTGTGTCGGCGAGATGAAAGTACATCAACGGATCATCGGCGGCGTGGTCGTGAAAGATCGAAATCTCCACCGTGCTTCGGCCCGGCTCACCCACCCATTTCAACAGCGAGCGTCCATCCGAGTCCGTGAAGCCGCCGCCGATGCCAAACCGTTCGCACAGAGCAGGAGGCACAATAGCATGGATACACGCCAGCCGCTTCTCCATCGGCAAGCTGTTCAGCCCGGCAATGGAATGAGCAATTATTTCAGTCATCGACATTCCTCCCATCAGCCCTTCGAGCCGCTGCGCAACGCGCGCTCCATATCGCGCTCGCTGTCACGCTTGGCAATCGTCTGCCGTTTGTCGTACTGCCGCTTGCCTTTCGCCAGCGCAATCGACACCTTCGCCCGCCCCTTCGACGACAAATGAATATCCAGCGGCACAATGGTATACCCTTTCAGCCGCACCTTTTCATTCAGTTTGCGAATCTCGGCGCGGTGCAGTAACAGTTTGCGCGGCCTCAACGGATCATGATTCTCGCGCGAGGCCGGATCATACACAGCGATATGCGCATTCACCAGCCACAGCTCGGCGGCGTCGACACGCACATAGGCTTCGCGCAGCTGCGCGCGCCCGGCGCGGAGCGATTTGATCTCACTGCCTCGCAGAACAATCCCGGCCTCGAATTTGTCTTCGATAAAATAATCGTGCGCCGCCTTCCGATTGGAGGCCAAAACCTTTTCTTCGCTCATGGCAATGAATTGAGATACTCCACCGCCCGATCCAGCTCCGGGTCGGAGCCGTCGGCGCCCGGCTGAATTTCGATGTCGGGCAGGAGCCCCACGCCGTCGATCTCAATGCGGTTGGGAGTGTGCCAGCGGGCATTCGTGATATGCACCGACGAGTGATCCGATAGGGTGAAGATCAACTGCACCGAGCCTTTGCCAAACGTGGCCTGCCCGATCAACGGGGCGCGGCCACGATCACGCAGTGCGCCGGCCAAAATTTCGGCGGCGCTGGCCGTGCCGTGATTGATGATCACTGCCAACAGCAGATCGGCGCCCGCGCCTTTGCCGGGCGCGGTGTGAGTCTTCTCCGGTTGGCCGCGCTGATCCTCATACATGACCACGCCGCCATCAAGAAAAATGCTGGCCGTGTTCACTGCCGAGTCCAACAGCCCGCCGCCGTTGCCGCGCAGGTCAATCACCATTCGAGTCGCGCCCTGCGCTTTCAAGTCGGTGAGCGCGCGGATCGTTTCTTCGGGAGTCTTTTCGCTGAAGCGATTGATCGCCACGAGCCCAATCGTCGCATCCTGTTCAAGGATGCGCCCGGTCACCGAAGGGATTTCGACCTTTTCGCGGACGAGGGTCGCTTCGCGCGGCGGTTCATTGCCGTGACGAAAAGTGATCGCCACTTGCGACCCGATAGCGCCCCGCACCATTGCTGACACTTGATCCAAAGTCATCTCCGGCGTGACGGCGACTCCGTCAACAGCCACCAGCACATCGCCTTCCACGATCCCGGCGCGGATGGCCGGGTAATCGGGAAACGGCGAGAGGGCGATCTCGCCCACTTCATTGCGGCGAAAGCTCACGCCGATGCCGCCGAACTCGCCCTGCAAATTTTGAGTCTCGAGTTCCTGCGCGGGCGGGTCGAGAAACACCGTGTACGGGTCGCCGACAGCAGTGAGCGCCCCGCGCACGGCGGCGTAATCCATCGCCGCAGTTGGCGGCATGTCGCCGAGAAAATAGCCATCGAGCAATTGGCGCACTTCGAGCAGGATCGGATACTCGGTGGAGTTGGCGCGTTCGGCCAACGCGCCGCTCGTGTAACCGACGGCGAACGTTGCCGACGTCGTCAGCGCCGAGACGATGGCGATGAATGAAAGATTGAACCACGCAGGCTGTCGTCGCATACATAATTTCGTAGCAGCGGTTTCAGCAGACGACTGAAGTCGTCACTACGGTCGTCACTACGAATAATCGATTGTAGCACGAAGGGGGCAGGGGTCAGACGACGGTGACGACGGTGCCTTCGGCGTCAACCAGTTCTGCGTCGGATGGCACGGCGGGAGTCGTCCAGCGATAAAACCATTTGGCATCTTGCGAAAGAAGATTGATGCACCCGTGACTCCACGGGCGGCCAAAATCGTTGTGCCAATACGTGCCATGAATGGCGATGCCGCCGTTGAAGTAACTCACCCACGGCACGCCGGGTAGATCGTAAGCGTCGTCAGCGGCGCCGTCTCCGGCGGCCATGTGCCGCGAAGGCCGCTTGCGATGCACGGCGTATTTGCCCAGCGGTGTGCGAAAATCTTTCACTGCGCCGGTCGCGCTGTCGGTGAATGAGCCGCCCGATGAGATGCGAGTGCTGAACACAGGCCGCCCGTTTTCGAGTGCGGTGATGGTTTGGTCGGTGGTGTCCAAATGAATTTGCTTGTCGCCCACGTTGGGGGAGAGGGGTGATAGTTCGTCGGGAGGGATGAAGCGGATGGCCGTCGCCGGAACGTAGTAGAGATCGTCGAAGCGGTCGTCGATCAATTCGTGCCACACGTTGCCCTGATCGTCGATGAGCGACTTCTGCACCCAATGCGTTGTGCTGAAATACAACCGGTAGACGCGAGGTGATTTCGTTTTCGGTTCGGCCAGCGCGTCGGCAAAAGGCACGGTGAGCTCGCCAAGCGAGGGCGCGAGCGCGGCGCGCGGTTTGTTGGGCTGGTCGAGCACCGGCTGAACGTTGGTGGAGTGAATGTAGCCGCCGTCGGTTTCGTACCAGCGTTTATTGTAGGCAGTCTCATCCTCGCCGCGCACTTCGGCGTAAATGGGCAAGATGGTTTCGAGTTCATGCACCGTGCCGGTGGGCGCAAGCACCGAAGGGCGGCTGTAAATAGTGGCATACACAAAAATGACGCGGCCATAAAAGAGCGCCCGCCGTTGTTGCGCGTGGCGGAGCGTTGGGGTGAGAACTGCGATGGAAGCAAGCCGCAGAAATTCGCGGCGCGAGAATTGGTGGGTCACGGCTCGAAAGCGATCTTCCCTTCGGCCACCAGTTTTTTCACGGCGGCAATGTATGGATACAGCACCGTATCGCGTGGGATGAAAGGAACGTGCTGGCGCACGAGCGCGTACGCGCCGCGCGTGCCGCGCCCCAGCCGCGCCGATCCGCCCACCGACTCTTTTCGGAAATCAATGCCCTGCGCGGCGGCCATCAATTCTAAACTCAGAATGTGCTCCACGTTGCCGATCACTTCCCGCAGATGAAGAGCGGCGGTGCAACCCATGCTCACGTGATCTTCGACGTTGGCCGAGGTGGGAATCGTGTCCACGCTGGCCGGGTGAGCCAGCACTTTGTTTTCGGCGGCCAGCGCCGCCGCCGTATATTGCAGAAGCATGAAGCCGGAGTTGAGTCCGCCCTCGCGGGTGAGGAAGGCGGGCAGGGTGTTTTTGTTCGACGACTCGTCCAGCAGGCGCATCAATCGCCGCTCGGAGATGTTGCCGAGTTCGGTCATGGCGATGTTGAGGTAATCCATGCCGATAGCCAGCGGCTCGCCGTGAAAGTTGCCGCCGGAGATCACTTCGACGTCGCCCGTGTTCTCGTCCACGAAGATCAACGGGTTGTCGGTCACCGCATTCAACTCGGTCTCCATCATCCACCGCATATAGGCAATGGCCTCGCGCACCGCGCCGTGCACTTGTGGAATGCAACGCAGGGTGTACGCGTCTTGGATATTGCGCGGATCGTGCGGACGAGTGAACTCGCTTTCGGCCAGCGCCTCGCGCAAATAGCGGGCGCAATCAATTTGGCGCGGGTGCGGGCGCAGTTGATGGATGCGCTCGTCGAAAGCCATCGGCGTGCCGTTGAGGGCTTCGAGGCTTAGGCAGGCGATGATGTCGGCGGCGTGGCTGAGGCGCTCGGCACGATGCGTTTCGAGCACGCCCAGCGCGCACATCACTGTCGTGCCATTGGTCAGCGCCAATCCCTCTTTGGCCGCCAACGTCACGGGCGCGAGTCCGGCGTGGCGCAGGGCTTCGGCTCCGGGCAGTGTCTCGCCGCGAAACTCGGCCTCCCCCTCGCCGATGAGCACGAGGCTCATGTGAGCCAGCGGGGCCAGATCGCCGCTCGCGCCCAGCGACCCTTTGGAGGGGATGACCGGATGCACGCCGCGATTGAGCATGTCGATCAGCAATTGCAGGGTGGGGGGGCGGATGCCGGAGTGGCCGCGCGCCAGCGTGTTGGCGCGGATGAGCATGATGGCGCGTGTCGCGGGAATATCGAACGGGTCGCCCGCGCCGACAGCGTGACTCACGACGATGTTGCGTTGCAGTTCGGCGGCGTGCTCACGCGAGATGATGCGATCTTTGAATGCGCCGAAGCCGGTGGTGATGCCGTAGGCGATCTGGCCGGTTTCGAGCAACCGGTTCACGGCCCCGGCGGCGCGGCGCACACGGATGGCGGCGGACTCGGAGAGGGCGATGAGGGGGCCGCCGGGCTGACCGTAGGCGGTGGTGACGACTTGTTCGAGGGTGAGGCTATTGCCGTCGAGCGAGAGGGTGGTCATGGGCCGATTCTACTGCGATTCACCCCCACCCCCGGCCCCTCCCCCGTTTGCGTTGCAAACAGGGGAGGGGCCGGGGGTGGGGGACAACGCGCATCATTCGCTTTGTTCACGCAACTTGTTCAGCACGCTCCGAATGTGTTGTGTAACGGGATGATCGGGGTCGATCTGTTCTCCGAGTTCCAGCGCCTTCTCGACCATTGCCATAGCCTCTTTGATCTGCCCCCCGGAGGCAAGCGCCTGCCCGACGAAAAAGTATACTGCTCACGGGCACAAACTGCGCTTTTGTGTTCACGCCGCAGTTGCACTGCGGCGCCGGGCGGCAGTGCAACTGCCGCCCCGTCAGGGCATTCAAAAAGCGCAATCAGTGACCGCGCGCAGTATAAATGTTGGCTTGTCCCACTTTGTCTCCAATGGCCGCATAGAGGTCGAGAGCGTCTTGAAGGGTTTGCAACCCCTTCTGCCCTTCTCCGCTCATAACCAACAGGCGGCCCTGCGAGGATAGCACGTTGGCTTCGCCGAGTTTGGCCCCGATGGCGCGGTAAATGGGGAGCGCTTCTTCATAGCGGGCGCGGGCCTCGGGCAACTCCGACAGCGCGGTATGCACGTCGCCGAGCCTCTGGATGCAGTTGGCTTCGCCGAGTTTGGCCCCGATGGCGCGGTAAATGGGGAGCGCTTCTTCATAGCGGGCGCGGGCCTCGGGCAACTCCGACAGACGGGTATGCACGTCGCCGATGGACGAAAGCACGTTGGCGCGGAGTTCTTTGTCCTCGATGCCCAGGGCAAGTGATTGGCTGGCCCATTTCATTTGCTGGTCACGCATATCGAACAGCATGAGCCAGTTGCGCGGTGTCGTGGCCATGGAGCCGAGAACAAAACTATCTTTTGCCATGAGCGCCCACTCGGCAACCTCGGCGACGTTGTCGAGCTCAATGGTGAGTTGGGGATTCTTTTCGGGATTCCATTCGCGGCCAAAGGCTTCAATCAATAGCCCGGCGTGAGCGCGATAAGCGGCCTCATCTTCTTTGGCCTCGCGCAATTTCTCCAGTGCATATTCGCGCAGTAAATCGTGCAGGGCAAAGCGCTCGGCAGTGGGCAAGGGGCTTAGGCCCCTTGCCGTTGTGGCCTCGCCCCTGCTCTGGTTCTGGAGCAAAGACACGGTGAGCAGGCGGGTGAGGGCGGCGTCGGCATCGGGGTGCGGGTCGTTCCACACCGCGCGGGCGGCGGCGGGCGCAAAGCCGGTCTCGGCAAAAACGGCCAACGCCCGAAAGCGCCGCCGGTCGTCGGCGGTCAATGCTTCGTAACTCAAATCGAAGTTGGCGCGCAAATTGGCCGTGGGGTCTTTGGGGTCGGGGCCGCTCAACTGCGTGAGGCGATGGGTGAGCGCGGCATTGAATTGCGAGAGCGGGGCGGGGCGCTGCGCCCAGCGGGCGGCGGCCAGCCTCAAGGCCAGCGGGTGGTAGCCGCACAGTTTAGCCAGGTCGTCTCCGGCTGTGGGTTCTTGCTCCAGCGCGCCCTTCATGCCTTCGTCGCTCAGCAACTCCTTCGCCTGTTTTTCGTCCATCACGTTCAGCGAGTGAATGTCTTGCGAGCGCACACCGGGCAGTTGCCGCAGGCGGCTGGTGATGAGCACGGCGCACGGCGGAGAAGGGGGCAGGCATTTGGGCAAATCGAAGCCCTGCCGCACGTCGTCAAAAATCACGGTGCGCGGTTGTTGGGCGAAGGCGGCGCGCAATAACTCCGCGCGGCCATCGGCGTCGGTGTTGGGCGGCAGGGTGATACCGAGCGCGAAGGCCAGCGAGAATTGCACTTGCTCCAGCGAGCGGCTGTTCACCTCCATCCACAGCGCATCGTTGAATTCTTTGGAGAGGAACAGAGCCAGTTCAGTTTTGCCCACGCCGCCCATTCCGCCCACGCCCACCACAGCCGTGGCCGCGCGGTTGCGCAGGGCCTCGCGCACCGAAGACATGATCGGGCCGCGGTCAATGAAGCGTTCAACGCGGGGCGTGGGCGCGGCGGCCCCGGTGGGAGGCTGAGGCGACTCCGCCTCGACGATGACCACTGCGCCCTCTTCGGCTTTGATCGCATGTCCGCCTGCGCTGATGCTGTCGCCTTGCGTGATATTCACGTTCATCGAGGCGCTGTCGGTGAATTGAACGCCGATGCTCTGCGCGGGCGGAGGGGCAGGGGGCGGTTGCGCGCTGGCAGGCTTTTCGGACGTGGCGAGTTTGTCCTTCGCCGGAGGATCGCGGCGGGTGAACTTGAAGCCGCCGGGCAGTTCGATGTTGTAATACTTCAGGATGAGAAACAGCAGGATACTGCCGGCGATGACGGCGCCGCACGGCACGATGCAGAAGTACAACAGGTTGGGCCACAGGCTGGCGAGGTTGGGCATCACGCATCCCCTTTGTTTGATGGTTGGGGAGAGTGTACACCGAAATGGATTTGTCTGCGCGCTCTGCGGTGAAAGAAACCCTGTCAGCGAATGGTTTCGCCAACCGAATGAACGAATGGTGGGTGTACCCGCGAAACGGCGCGTTCGCAACTCAAACCCCGAAGCGGCGAGGGCAGGTTGACAGGGCAATCTTCCGGGGCTACAATTGTGCTATTGATAAGATAACTTATGCTTATCACAAGATTGGAGCGCCCCGATGCCCTCTCAGACTTTGCAGGATGCCGCCGAACGGTATCTCAAACTTGTGGCCGACAGCCGCAGTGAAAACACTCATCGCACCTACGCACAAGCCATTCGCAAATTCATCGCTGTGCTGAAGAAGCGCAACGTTGAGGCAAGCAAAGCCGCCCCTGCCGAAATCACCGCCGACTGGGTTGGTTGGTACGTTGCCGCCCTCAAGCCGCTCTCTCCCGCAACCGAGAGCCTCTTCCTCACTGCGCTGGTCGGCTTCTATGAGTATTTGGCTGCCGAAGAAGATGCGCCCATCAATCTCACACAGGTGCGCTCGGTGCTCAAACGCCGCCAGCGCAAACCCGCGCCGCGCCTGCCGCAATTCCCGCGCGAAGAAGTCGAGAGCGTGATCAGTTACGCCAATGCTGTGGCCTCATCGGCATCTCAAGACGAAAAGGAACACCTTCGCCGATTGCGCGATCGGGCCTTCATCCTCACTTTGTCTGACACGGGGTTGCGTATTTCGGAGGCCTGCCGCCTCACGCGCGGGCACGTCGATTGGGCCGAAGGCCGCGCCATCGTCATCATCAAAGGCGGGCGCGAAGCCGTGGTTCGATTTTCCGAGCGCGCGCGCTCTGCGCTCAAAACGTATCTCAACGCCCGCGCCGAACTCGACGGCGGCACGGGACGGGCCTTGGCCTCCCTGCCGATCTTCGCCCGGCACGACGACGGCGCGGGAAAAAAGGTTTTGCGATTGAACACGGTGGGCGCGCGGGACATCGTCAACAAAGCCGTGACCGGCGCGTTGGGCGAAAACGCCAAAGGGACGATCACCCCGCATTCCTTCCGGCACTATTTTGTCACGGTGGTGTTGAGGGCTTCGGGGGGAAACTTGAAACTGGCGCAAGAATTGGCCCGGCACAAAAACATTTCTATCACCCAACGTTACGCGCACTTGTCGGATGATGATTTGGATCGCGGCTACCACCAAATTTTCAATCGCCGGGCGGGAGCAAAAGACGATTAGCCCCCTGCTCTGCCGTCACATCATGCGGTCAACGGCATGGCCGATGATGCGCTCGACCACGTCGGCGTAACTCATGCCGCAGGCTTTGGCGCTGGCAATCAACGCGGAGATCGGGTCGATGTCGGGATTCGGATTCACGTCGAGCACCTGAGGCTCATCGCCCAGCATTCGCATATCCACACGCCCGTAATCGGCGATGCCCATGGCTTGATAGGCTTGCACGGCAATCTGCTCCAACCGCTCACGCAATTGTGGATCGTCGGCGGGCGAGGGGCTGATGAGTTTGACGGCGTGATACCCCCAGGCCGTCTCGTCGAATTTCCATTGAAACTTGAACATCCGATCGTGCATATCGGCGAAGGCCGAATAATCGTACTCGGTGGGCGGCAGGGCTTCGGGGCTGCCGTTGCCGAACACCGTGACGTGAAACTCACGCGAGTCGAGAAACGGCTCCGCCAACGACTCATCGCCGAGCGCCTCGCGCACGAAAGCGATGCGCCGGGCAAATTGTTCGGCGTTGTAAACGATGGCCCCGCTATCGATTCCAAAACTGCCGTGCTGGTGCGCGCCTTTGACGATGGCCGGGAACGCATCCCACTGCTCTGCTTGCAAAGGATCGGCGAACACGCGCGCGGGCAACGTGGGCAAGCCCGCTTCGCGCAGACGCTGTTTCACTTTCATTCGATCACAGGATAGGATCAACGCCGCCGACGATGAGCCGGTGAAGACGAATCCGCGCCGCTCCAATTCGGCGGCCACTGCCGCATCCGTCCACGGTTGGCCGCCAAGTTCCTCGGCCCAATTCCACACTAGCCACTCGCGCGGATCGAATGGATCAAGCCCCGAAAGCGAATCGAAAATTTTTACGAGTCGGTAGTCGTAGCCGCGCTCATCCAACGCGGTCGCCAACAAATTCATCACTCGCGCCGACGATTCTTTGTCGGAGGCGGGCCAATCGGGGTTTTCGTTGTAGAGGGCGATGATCTTGGGCTTGCGCTTCATCCCAGCGCCGCCGAAAGCAGGATGCCAAGAAAGCCGATGATGACGCCGACATGCAAAAACAGATTCGTGCGGGCGAGCCACTCGGCGTCGGGGATGAATTGCAAAACGAGATTGACGGCGACGAGCAGAATGGCGATCATCGTGGGCAGGCCGCGGCGTTTGGAGAGAAACTCTGAAAGGCGGTCGAGGATCATGAGCGCTCCTATGATTGCGCGCGTCGGCGAGCTTTGATGGCGTACGGCTTGAAGCGCTCGACGAGCCGAACGGGGATCCGCCCCCGAACGCGAACGCCTTTCTCTTCGTGCTCAATCGAGTCGACGACGCCCTGCTCGTGAAAGATAGAAATGAGCTGCCCGTCGGAATACGGGATGCGAGCATCGACCGGCGCGAGCGAGAGTTGCAGTGTTTTCTGCGCGCGATCGAGTAGAGCCTCGATGCCCTGCCGCTTGAGCGCGGAGATGGGGACGACGTTGGGAAAGTCGGCCAGCGCGGGCGAGACGGAGTCCAATCCGCCGAGCCGATCGATTTTGTTGAGGGCGGTCACCACCGGAATGTCGGTCGCTTTTAATTCGTCGAGCGTTTGCTTCACCGCTTCGGCCTGCTCCAGCGCGTTGGGGTGCGTGACATCGACAACGTGCAGAAGCAGATCGGCTTCGGCGATTTCTTCGAGCGTGGCCCGAAAGGCGGCGACCAACGCGTGGGGGAGTTTTTGGATGAAGCCGACGGTGTCGGTGAACAGCACCGCTTTGCCGCCGGGCAGTTCCACGCGGCGCGTGGTGGGGTCGAGCGTGGCGAAGAGTTGATCGGCGGCGTACACCTCGGCGTTCGAGAGGGCGTTGAGCAGGGTGGACTTTCCGGCGTTGGTGTAGCCGACGATGGCCACGACCGGAATGGCCGAGCGTTTGCGTTGTGCGCGATAGCGCCCGCGATGAGCGCGAATTTTTTCGAGTTCGCTTTTGAGATAAGTGATCTTGCGCGAGATTTCGCGGCGATCCACTTCGAGCTGCGTTTCGCCGGGGCCGCGCAAGCCCACGCCGCCCACCGAGCCCGACCGCCCTGCCCCGCCGCCCGCCTGCCGCGCGAGGTGAGTCCACTGGCGGGTGAGTCGCGGCAAACGGTATTCGTATTGCGCCAGTTCCACTTGCACCGCGCCTTCGCGCGTGTGCGCGTGCTGGGCGAAGATGTCGAGGATGAGCGCGGTGCGGTCGAGCACTTTCACGTTTTCGCCGAGAATGGATTCGAGCTCGCGCTGATGGCGCGGCGAAAGTTCCTCATCGAACACAACGGTGTCGGCGGTGGTTTCTTCGACGAAGTCTTTGAGTTCGGAGGCTTTGCCCGAGCCGATGAATGTGTTGGGATCGGGGCGGCTGATCTTCTGATACGTTTCGCCGACGATCTCCATTCCGGCGGTGTCGGCCAGCAAGGCCAGTTCGGCGAGAGAGTCTTCGACGGAGAGGAGGTGTTCGGCGCCGCGCAGTTCGATGCCGACGAGGAAAGCGCGTTCGTGCGGGGGTTCGGTGGAGGTGGGGCGTTTGGGCATTCGAAGCGGTCGGCGATTAGCAGTTAGCGATTAGCTGAAGATGGAGGCGAGGGGGATGGAGAGGCCGGGCAGGATGTTGTCGGCGGTGAGGGTGTCGGAGTCGGTGAGGATGATCACGTCGCGAAGCGAGCGATAGACGGCGATCTGCCGCGAGGAGGGATAGACGACGAGGGCCAGTCTCACTCCGGCGTTGAGCCATTCGGTGATTTTAGTTTGGATGTCGTCGGGGTCGTCGCCGGGCGAAACAACTTCGGCGATGAGGTCGGGCGCGAAGTCGGCGTAGCCTTTGGGAAGTTTGGCGGGCAGCCGCTCGTTGGAGACGAAGGCCACGTCGGGCGCGCGCACCGTGTCGGGGTTGCGCGAGAGTCGGAAGCCGGTTTCGGCGGCCAACACGCGCCCGAGTTTGTTCCGGCGCACATGGCTGGCGATCAGTTCGCCGAGGGTCATCGCGATTGTTCCGTGTTCAAATCCGGGCGGCGACATTTCGATCACCTTTCCTTTGACGAGCTCGAAGCGCCCCCTGCCCTGCAAGGCCAGCAGGTCTTCGGCGGTGAGGAGGGGTTTCGAGTCGGCGTCGGGCGGCGCGAGGGTGGGAGCAATCATCTCGGCGATTCCTGGTTTACGGCAAACCGGCGATGTCCATGGCGCGGGGGAACTCGATGCTGAAGTCGAAGCGGAGAGTGGGCTTCGCGCCCGGCGCGAGAATCAGTTTCCATTCGAGCAGGTTGAGGTGGGTGTGTTCGGAGGGTTTCGGCTCCACCGATTCGAGGCGCACTTTGATCTGCTCGTCGCGCGGCACGGGCAGTTGGTCGCGCACGAAAATGGTTTGCGGCGTGTCGCGCAGATTCTCGAACTCGATGGTGTAAGCGTAGCGGATGCGTTTGCGGTCGCCGACGATGAACGCTTTTTCGACATCGCGCGCGGCGAGTTCGCGGCTCACACGGATGCGCTCGTCTGCGCCGAGCACCAGTTCGAATTCCTGATTGGGGGCGATGAATTCGAGCCGGGTCGCGCCGAGATATTCATCGCCTTCGAACAACTGCGCCAGGCCGGGCAGGAGCGAATAGGCGCTCTCGTTTTTCACGGTGGCGCGGCGGTAAGCCACTTCTTCCAGTTTGGGCGCGGTGATGTAATCGAGGCGCGGCTTGAGTTGAAAGGCGGCGACGGTGACTTTGCGCGGGTCGTTGTTGCCGGGAATGTCGGCGCGGGCGGCGAGGCGGTAGGTGAGGCTGGCGCCCGCTTCGGAGACGGAGGCGGAGTCGGCGGTGAGTTCGAGTTCTTCTTCGGCGGCGGCTTCGGGGTACGCTCCGGCGGCTTGATCCTGAAACGCTTGCGGCGCGGGCGCGGCGGCGGGCATGGGCGGCATGGCTTTGGCCATGCGCATCACGGGCACGACCTGCGGGCGCGGCGATATGTACCACGGGTGCAGTTCGGGGATGACCAGCGAGAGCGACGGCTCGGCGGTGGAGAGCGTGATCTGCGCGTTGCTCCAATCTTCGCCGGTGTTCTGCGCCACTTGGGCGAGATAGGTCACGTCGAGGCCGGAGTCGGTGAGGCGCAGATCGTACAGCGGTTTCCATCCGGCATGGTTGACGACGTAGGTGAGTTCGAGATCGAGGCTGCCTTCGGCCAGCACGTCGAGTTCGATGATGGCGATGTAGCGTTGTTTGGGCCGCGCCGATTGATGCGTTTGCAAAAGCCGTTTGAGCCGGTCCATCTCTTTGGCCCGTTCGCGGCGGGTGCGGGCCAGCGCCAGCAGTTCGGTTTGGATGGCCTGACTGCGGCGGGTGAGGAAATCGAAGATGGCGCTCTGCTCGTCGGTGGTGCGGTTGCGCAAGGCCAAACCGCGCGCGAACATCTCGGCTTGCGCCGCCAGCCCGTCGATGGCCTTCTGCTCTTTTTCGAGCACTGCGCCGCGCGCGGCGAGGTTGGTGTCGGCATCGGCGGCGTCTTGAATTTTGATCTCCAGATTGTGCGCCGACTCGGCCGGAGTCTCAAGATAGTTTTCGAGCCGGGTAGAGACGCCGAGCATTTTGGCCCGCGCCGTCCCCCGCCCCGAGGCGCGAACGGAATCGGGGAGGAGAGCGAGGGGCAGATCGGCGATCTCGATTCTCTGCAAGCCGGTTTGCACGGCGGCGCTCCCGGCGCGGGTGACCCGGGCGCGGGTGGGGAAGACGGTGACGGCGGCGGTGGTCGTTTCCATGTTTACCCCTTTGGGTGGGTGAGGGTATTATACTCGTGTTGAAAGTTTGAGTTTGAGTCGGAGTTGCGCGGGCGGGGTTTCGCGGATAGACTGAGAGGCGATTTCACCGCAGAGGGAACCACCGATTTCACGGATGGCACGGAAGTTATTTTCTCCATGAACTCCGTGGTGAAAATCTTTTCGGAAGCGAGGGGCAAACGATGACGAACACCATCGGCGCGAGCGTGGACGGCTCGGACATTGGCGGCAGTGTGATTGGGCTCGCCCATGTTCAAGCCCGCGACATCAACATTCAACTCGGCGAGCGCAAGCAACGCATTGGCCGCCCGGCCCCGCAATCACGCGCGCCCGCATTCGTGGATCGCGGCAAGATTATGGATGACTTGCGCGCCGCCATTCGCAGTGGCCGCGCCGCCTCCATCGTGGGCGTGCGCGGCATGGGCGGCGTGGGCAAAACCGAGCTCGCCATCCACCTTTGCGACGAGATCGAAAAAGAATTTCCGGGCCGGGTGATTTGGGTGGACACCAACGACCGCCTCTTCGACGCCCAGCAATCCATTGCCTCGGCGGTGGCCCTCGACTTGCGCGACGAAAGCGACCGCGGACGCCGCGCCGATCTTTTGCGCTCTGCCGTCCGCGAGCACGACATTCGTTTGATCGTGCTCGATAACGTTTTCCGCGAACTGGCCGCCGACCTCGATTACTGCAAGCCCTCCCCGCCGTGCGCCCTGCTCGTTACCTCGCGCTACGAACTGCCCCTGCCCGGCGGCATGTTCCCTCTCGACGTGATGACCCCCGCCGAAGCCCTCGCCCTCTTGCGCGGCGAGCCGGAACTGGCCTCATTCGTCGAGTCGCAACACGCCGAAGCCGATCATATTTGCGCCCTGTGCGCCCGCCACCCGCTGGCTTTGCGGCTGGCCGCCAGCCGTTTGCGCAAACACTTGCGCCGCAGCGCCCCGCTCAAAGAGTTCACGGTGAAGTTGGAAGATTTGGCCGTGCGCGGGCGCGAGGGCGACCCGGCCTACAACCTCAAAGCCAACTTCGATTTGAGTTACGACGATTTGCCCGCCGCCGACCGCGTCCGCTGGCGCAAGCTGGCCGTGTTCGCTTCCACCGGCTTCACCGCCGGGGCCGCCGCCGCCGTGTGGGGCGACTCGCTCACTGCGGCCACCGAAACCCTCGACCGCTTGCTCGACGCCTCGGTGACGCAAATAGCCAATGGCCGATACAGCCTGCACGACCTTTTGCATGTGTATGCGGCAAACAAACTGCGCGAGGCTGACCTCACCCCCGGCCCCTCTCCTGAAGGAGAGGGGAGCGCGGCCCGCCGCGCGCTGGCCGAATGGGTCAAAGGATTCTTCGAGGCCAACAATTACGATTTTGCCAACATCCGCCACAACTCGCCTGTGGCACTCGAAACAGACAATCTGATATTAGCCATCGAAGGGGCAGACGAAGCGCAAGACGGCAATTTGATGGCGGCGTTGATCAATGCCGCAAGCAACTGGATGGTTTACGTCATTGACCCATCGCAGGCTAAGCGTGCTGTGTGGCTCACCGCCGCGCTATCCTATGGGATCGAGGATCGAAACCTCAGAGCCAACGTGCTGAAGGCCATCGGCGACGTGCAACAGTTTCGCAAAGAAATGGACGCGGCGCTGAAAAGTTACGGCGAGGCGCTGAGCCTCTTCCGCGCCGTCGGGGACAAACTCGGCGAAGCCAACGTGCTGAAGGCCATCGGCGACGTGCAACAGTTTCGCAAAGAAATGGACGCGGCGCTGAAAAGTTACGGCGAGGCGCTGAGCCTCTTCCGCGCCGTCGGGGACAAACTCGGCGAAGCCAAC
>Ga0194120_10004341_pt1 | contig 22035 bp, 23 predicted proteins | sample TA2MahCa65mmetaG_FD_148642 | JGI IMG/M metagenome (GOLD analysis project Ga0194120, IMG submission 148642) | Freshwater microbial communities from Lake Tanganyika, Tanzania - TA2015019 Mahale Deep Cast 65m | ecosystem: Environmental > Aquatic > Freshwater > Lake | place: Tanzania: Lake... | reverse complement strand
CAAACAATGGCACAAAGTGACGTTAACTCTTGACGGCCCTTCCGATCGGGAGACAGACATCGATCCCAATCCATTCACCGATTACCGGTTGACTGTTACTTTCAAACGTGAATCAGGTGCGCCGGAATACCGCGTCCCCGGCTACTTTGCCGTAAGCGGTACGATGAACATGGGTGGAAACATCGGCAGCTTTGTTGCGTCGCTGGCTTTTCCTTATCTGCTCAAATGGACGGGCGATCCGAAGGTGTTCTTCTTTGTCGGAGCGGCCCTGAATATCTTCGCAGTGGCGATGTGGCTGTTGGTGCGTCCGGAGAAAAGTATTGAGGAATACTGAACATGAAACCCTTCTATCACGGTGGGGTGACGCGCGTGCTGAGAGGCGCATCTCTGCGTTCGCTCGCGTCCAAATGCGCCGCGATCGTAACGCAGAGCTTCACTCTGCCGTATCGCAGATTTTCAATCTGCGGAGCGTCCGCAAGATCGGATGCGTTGGATATGTCGAGAGCGCTGCCGACTGCAAGTCGGCGATACGGCAGACTACAAGTCTGCGTTACGAGCAGTGCCGGGGCGCGACCGCGCGCACGAGCCTCATCTGACTGATGGAGGGCAGTTCCAAGGCGCTGTGCTTTGACGTGCATTGCTATGGCCATCGTCTGGCTGGCTATTGGGCAGTGCTTCGCGGCTGCGCCGAAGCCTCACATCCTTTTCATCTTGGCAGATGATCTCGGTTATGCCGATGTTGGTTTTCATGGCAGCGAAATCAAAACGCCACATCTCGATCGGTTGGCTGCGTCGGGCGCAAGGCTCGAACAATTTTACGTGCAACCAGTCTGCTCGCCGACTCGCGCCGCGCTTTTGACAGGCCGTTACCCCATGCGCCATGGCTTGCAAGTCGGTGTCGTGCGGCCTTGTGCGCAGTACGGCTTGCCGCTCGGAGAACGGACACTCCCGCAAGCTCTCAAGGAGGTGGGCTACACCACTGCTATTGTCGGCAAATGGCATCTGGGCCACTTCGATCCGGCTTACTTGCCCACGGGGCGCGGTTTCGATCATCAATATGGCCATTACAACGGCGCGATAGATTATTTCACACACATGCGTGACGGCGGCTTCGATTGGCATCGCGACGACGGTGTTTGCCGGGATGAAGGATACGCCACGCATCTGCTGGCGCGGGAAGCCGTTCGATTGATCGACGAACACGACGCGGCCAAGCCGCTCTTTCTTTATCTCGCATTCAACGCCGTCCATGCGCCGCTTCAAGTGCCGGACAAATACCAGGAAGCGTGCCGCCATTTGCCCCGGGAGCGCCGCATCTACGCTGGAATGTTGGCTGCGATGGACGAAGCAATCGGGGAAGTCGTGCTGGCACTCGAAAAGAAGGCGATGAAACAAAACACCCTGATCGTCTTTTGCAGTGATAACGGCGGTCCGCAACCAGGGAAGGTCACGATCAACGGATTGCTTCGCGCTGCGAAAGGAACGCTGTACGAAGGCGGCGTGCGCGTGCCGGCGTTGGCAACATGGGACGGCCAGATCAAACCTGGCAGCGTTGTAAAGGCGCCGCTGCCCATCGTCGATTGGTGCCCGACGTTGCTCAAGCTGGCCGGCGTTTCAACGGAGCAAAAACGACCCATCGACGGACGCGACATTTGGCCAGTCGTTACCGAAGGTAAATCGTTGCCACACCCGGAAATCCTTCTCAACACAACGCCGCGCCACGGGGTAATTCGTGTCGGCGACTGGAAGCTGGTCCTTAACGGGCAGGTTCTATCGACTGACGGGTCCGAAGGAAACATTTCTGAGACTGGCTCGACAGCCCCTTCTCGCCGAATTGAACTCTTCAATCTGGAAGTCGATCCAAACGAACAGAATAATCTGGCCGCAGCTATGCCTGAAAAAGTCAAAGAACTCGAAGCGCGTTACAATGCCTTGGCCAAAGAGGCTGTTCCACCAAAGGCCCACTCGAAACCTCAGGCCTTTGTTTCACCTCCAGTTTGGGGTGAGTGGGATTGAAGGTGTACAAGTCCCGATGAAACCGGAACAATCTAACGCCGCCAGGTTTTGGACTGCGCCAGACGACTGGCGCAGTCCAAAACGGTGTCGCGCCCATTTACGGGCCGAGAAGTTCATCTTCCCGTTACGCGTCGAACATTGCGTGCCTCCTGCGAATATGGATACCTCTGATTTTGTTTCCATCAACCGCGCATCGCTCGTAGCGAGGATACTCCTGTCTGCGTCGTTCACCGCGTGTGTTGCCTTAGCCGCGCTCGGCGCCGGCAACGGCCAGTTCGAATCGCTCGGCATCCCGGTCCGCAAGGGCGGCCTTATGGGATGCCTCGTCGGTCCGGACGGGAAAGGTGGTGAAGCACTCTACTTCAATTTCAACCAGACCGGGGCGCCGTTGTTCCTGGTGCAAGTGAACCCAAACACCGGCGTAACACGGCAGTTCGCGGCGCCACAAGGACCTGGCGCATGGGCCTTCACCGTTGGGCCAGACGAGAAGATTTATCTTGGCACATGGAGTGGCGCGTTGATTCTGAGGTTCGATCCTCGCCAGCCGGACAAAGGCATCCAAGTCGTCGGTAAACCGGCGGCGTCCGAGGATTACCTCTGGCAATTCGATGTGAGCAAGGATGGCAAGCTCTACGCCTGCACTTATCCGAATGCCAAATTGGTTCGCTGCGATCCTGCGACCGGCCAAATGGAAGACCTCGGCCGAATGCATCCGACCGAGATGTACGCCCGCAGTCTGGCCATCGGTTCGAACGGCAAAATCTATGTCGGTATCGGCACCGAGAAAGGTGACCTTGTGGTCTTCGATCCAGCGACGGGACGCCATCGCAGTATTCTGCCGGACGGGCTCAAAGGCGCGCAGGGCTGGAGCACGGTCGGCGTGTCGCGTCGATCAGACGGCCAAATCTATGCCGAGTTTGGACCGAATGTGATGCGCCTTGACGACGAGACGGCGCACATTGTTCAGACTGCGCCGGTGCGTGTGCCATTGAGGTTGCGTGATGGTCGCGAAGTCGTAGCTTTCGGGCGGGGGACCTTCTCCTTGAAGGACCCACGTTCCGGAGAAGTCACAGAGCGGAAGTTCGAATACCAAGGCGCGGGCGATATGCTGTTCGTGCTAGGCAACGGTCCCAACGGAGCTGTCTACGGCAGCACCGCGATGCCTCTCGAAGTGTTCCGTTTCAATCCGCGCTCGAGACAAAGCGAACATCTCGGCAGCATGCCGGGCGGCGAGGTCTATTCAATGTTGGAACACGAACGGAAACTTTATCTCTGCTATTACGGCGGAGCAGTGATGAATTTGTACGACCCGGCGAAGCCATTCTGGAAGTTCGGCGCCGCTCCGGATTGCAACCCAATTTCATTCGGCGGCGTCGGCGATGGTCACTTGCGACCGCGCGCGATGATTCGTGGTCCAGGCGGAGTAATTTACATCGGCAGCGAACCGCCTTATGGGCAACTCGGCGGCGCGATGGGCGTTTGGGATCCGCAACAGAACAAGACCATCGAGAACTATCGCCACCTGGTGGCGAATCAAAGCATCGTCTCGCTTACGTACGAACCTCGAAGCGGCTTGATCTTTGGTGGCAGCGGAAATTATGGCGGCGGCGGCACGCGCCCGAGCGAGAAGGAAGCCAAGTTCTTTGCCTTCGACCCGCAACGAAAACAGAAGACATTCGAAGCCGCGCTCGTCCCGGGCGTGAGCAAATATCCCGCGACCGTCTCCGCCCAAGGCCAAGTATTCACAACGGTGGGAAACAAGCTGCTCCTGTTTGACCCTCAATCCATGAAGCTCGCCCAAACGATCGCTCTGCCTGGCGGCCAAGTGGACATATCCCTCGCTGAATATCGAAGCGGGAAACTTGTTGGCCTGACCACAAAAGGCGTTTACGTCTTCGATGTCGCCCAGCGTAAAATCATCCACACGGCCGAAGCTCCCGTCCCTGTGAGCTGTGGCTTCGCGCTCGCTGAGAATGCCGTCTATTTCGGGTCTAAAGCCGAGCTTTGGCGTTATTGCCTGCCTTAAACCTGTTTTACATTAGAATGGCAGCAGCCGAGGTTTTTCGACTCCGGAAGCACAATCAGGCAAACCCTGATTCCGGCAAACTCCCATAGCGAGAAGTGCTTTCCTTACACGCGCGATTGGCGAGAATGCGACCTATGAAGACGATTTCCCTCTTCGCCATCTTCCTGCTCAGTTCCATCGTCACCATTGTCACGCCTAGCGCGTCTACCGAAGCGCGGCCCGCAAACCCAAATCTAGACGGCTGGAGCGTTATCTCGGCGCGTGATGAGATTCGGCCAGCCTTCGCGCGCGATCACCAAGGTGGACCTCATGAGCGCGGCAGTTTAATCATGCGCTCGGACGAACGCGAAGGTTTAGCCGGGCACTGGGTCAAAACAGTTGCGGTCCAAGGCGGCAATTATTACCGCTTTCGCGCGTTGCGCCGAATTTCCAACCTCTCGTTGCCGCGGCGTTCAGCCTTTGCGCGCATCTTGTGGCGCGATGAGAAGGGCAAGCCGGTGCGGCACGACTCGACGGGCGCCAACAGTTATGCGCGGGGACAACAACCGATTGCTGAACCTGAATATCCAAGCGAGCGGGCCACTGATTCCTCAGGCTGGACTGAAGTCGCCGACACCTATCGCGCTCCTTCGCAAGCGACGCGCGCAATTGTCGAACTGCACTTCCGCTGGGCGGCGCATGCAGCAGCCGAATGGAGCGAGATTTCATTAACGCCGACGAATGCGCCGCCACCAAGATTGGTCCGCTTGGCCACGATTCACTACGTTCCTAAAGGGGGAAAATCGGCGGAGGACAGTTGCCGTCAATTCGCGCCGTTGATTGAAGACGCGGCGCGGCAGAGGGCTGATTTGGTCGTCCTGCCCGAAACGCTCACAGCGACAGGCAACGGTCTTTCTTACGCCGCCGCGGCCGAACCGATTCCCGGACCATCCACGGATTATTTCGGAGAACACGCGCGCCGGCACAATCTTTACTTGGTGGCTGGCCTCGTCGAACGCGAGCGTCATCTCATTTACAACGTCGCAGTGTTGATTGGTCCGGACGGCAAGGTGATTGGCAAGTATCGGAAAACAACATTGCCGCGCACCGAGGAAGAGGCTGGGCTCGTTCCGGGCGATGAGTATCCCGTGTTCCAGACACGCTTTGGCAAAGTTGGCATGATGGTTTGTTACGACGGTTTCTTTCCGGAAGTCGCGCGGCAATTGAGCAATCGCGGCGCGGAAGTGATTGCGTTTCCGGTTGCCGGATGCAATCCGCTGCTCGCGGCGGCGCGCGCTTGCGAGAATCACGTTTTTCTCGTCAGCAGCACTTACACTGACACGTCGAGTCATTGGATGCTCTCGGCCATTTATGACCGCGAAGGTGGTGTGTTGGCGCAAGCGAAGGAATGGGGCACAGTCGCCGTCGCCGAAGTGGATTTGAACAAGCCGCTGCGCTGGTCGAGCCTCGGCGACTTCAAAGCGGAAATTCCGCGGCATCGGCCGGTGTGGGCGGGAGATTGAGCTAACCGCTATTTTCCGTTCCAAACAAGCCGGAACGTGGCTTGCAGGACCGGGGCTTTCCGTGAATACTGGCGGCATGAAAACCGTTACGTTCGACGAGGCTCGCAATGATTTTGAGAGACTGTTTCAACTTGCGGCCCGGGGCGAGACGGTGGTGATTCAACGCGAAGAACAACAAGTAGCACTAAAGCCACACGCTCAGAGCCGAGAGCCAGAAATTGCCCCGCCAGGTCACTTTTCCAGCGACTATTCTTCCGAGGAAGCTGCTGAATTGAATGCGCTTGCCGCTCTGGCTCCTCACGCACCTTTACCGGAAAGCGCCAAGTCATGAGGCAGTGGGATGTCTATCTGTATTCATTTGAACACGAGAGACCGCATCCGGTCGTCATTCTTTCGAATGACGAGATTTGCACGAACCCCGATATTCAATACGTCAACGGCCTACTCTGCACATCTGTACGACTCGATCGCCCGTTAAAACGCCGCGAGACAGTTCTTGATGAGGCCGACGGCCTCGATTGGAAAACTGCTGTCCGTTGCGACTTCATCTATGCTCTCAGCAAAGGGCTGCTTGGCGAGCATCGCGGTCGCGTAACTGATCTCCGACAGGTTGAATTACTTCGTAAGACTCGCTTCTGCTTTCGATGGCCACTCGCTTGAATCACTGGCTGTGGAATGAAATGGAAATCTGGGACCTGCATTGTCATCTTTCCGGTGTGCCCGGCAACACGCCGGAAGCGCGTTTGGACAAGCTCCTGGAATATGCCGATCGCTTCGGCGTCGCGCGGCTCTGCGTTTATATGGGCATGGAATGGGCGTATGATCCATCGCCCGAAAAGCTCCGCGACGACAACGATCAAGTGTTGCGCGCGCTCAAGCATCGTCCAGATCGCGTGCTAGGCTTCGTTTATCTCAACCCAAAACATATCGAGGCCAGCCTGCATGAACTGGACCGTTGCGTGCGCGACGGTCCGATGGTCGGCGTGAAGCTGTGGGTTGCGCAACGTTGCAACACGCCGGAATTGGATCCGATCATCGCTCGCGCCACCGAACTCAAAGCGGTCATTTTCCAACATACTTGGCTCAAGATCACCGGCAATCTTCCGGGCGAATCGACTCCCATGGACCTCGCGGAACTCGCCGCACGGCATCCGAAGGCGGCTTTGATTTGCGGACATTCGGGCGGGGATTGGGAGCGTGGGTTGCGCGCGATCCGGCCTTGCCAAAACGTTTATGCCGATCTGGCCGGCGGCGATCCAACGGCTGGCCTTACAGAAATGGCGGTTCGCGAACTCGGCGCGGAACGCGTGATTTACGGAAGCGACATCGGTGGCCGAAGCTTTGCTTCTCAGCTCGCCAAGGTCTATGGCGCTGAGATTCCGCAGAAAACCAAAGCGCTTATCCTGGGCGCAAACTTGAAGCGGCTCTTGCAACCCATTTTGAAAGACAAAGGAATCAAAGCATGAGACCGGGCCTGTTCACGCGGCGGCGTTTCCTTGGATTGGCCAGCGCAGCTTCTGGCGCCGCCGTGTTGCGCTGCGAGACAGTCTCGGCGCCCCGGCATGCGCGAACCGCATCTGCGTTAGTGGACGTTAACGTAAGTCTTTCGCAATGGCCCTTGCGGCGCCTGGCGCTCAGCAATACGACCGGCCTTGTGGCCAAATTGCGCGGGAACAATGTGATTTCTGCTTGGGCCGGAACTTTCGATGGATTGTTGCATAAGGATCTTGCCGGTGTGAACGCGCGATTGACCCATGAATGCCAGCGGAATGGGCGCGGCGTCTTGCGGCCATTCGGTTCGATCAACCCGATGCTTCCAGACTGGGAAGAGGAATTGCGTCGTTGCGCCGACGAACATCGGATGCCCGGAATTCGTTTGCACCCTAACTATCATGGCTACTCACTGAGCGACCCTAATTTCGCGCGCCTCCTGAAGCTTGCGGCGGAGCGCCGCTTGATCGTCCAACTCGCGCTTGTTATGGAAGACGAGCGGATGATGCATCCGCTCTTGCAGGCGCGGCCCGTGGACACCGCGCCGCTCGCAGGATTGGTCAAACAAATGCCTTCGCTGCGCCTCGTGCTGCTGAACGCCCTGCGAACGCTCCGGGCCAAGCCGTTGCTCGATCTGATCGCGGCCGGCAATGTGTTCGTCGAAATCTCGATGCTCGAAGGCATTGGTGGCGTTGGAAACCTTTTGCAACAAGTGCCCTCAACGCGGGTTCTCTTCGGTTCGCACGCGCCACTGTTTTATTTTGAGTCGAGTCTTTTCAAGCTTCGCGAGTCGCCGCTGAGCGATGAGCAAATGCGAAACATTCGCGCTGCGAATGCACGCACCTTGGCGGCGGCATTTCAGCGGCGCACGATGCTTTGACCCCGTATTGCTCAGGACAAGTAGGACGCTGTGGAAAGCGTCCTTGCCAGCGAAAGGCTTATTCGACGATTCTGTCGCGTCAGACGACCGAGGAGTGGCAAGGACCAATTCACTCGAATGCCTTTCGGTAATTCAAGAACATTTGTCCCGGGAGGGACTCAATGACGGAACTCAACCCCGGCAGTCAACTGTCGAGCTATTTTCACGCTGTCCCTCCGGGACAACCATTTGCCAAAGGGCTTCGAATTACCGAAAGGCACTAGATTCCACTCGGTCCCGGATGCTGCGTGAGACACGCTCCTTTCCATGAATCTCCGGTACGACAACGAACACAGCTTTCAGTGACTGCGACTCACTCGAAATTTCCTTGTCTTTCGCCATGCAGAATTCCTGAATATATGGACATGAAACCCCAGCACGATTCCGCGATATCTCGACGTGATTTCCTTGCCACATCGTCTGGCGCGCTGCTCGCGAGCGCATTGGCGAATCGCGAAGTTTTGGCCGCGGAGAACGCTACGGCCGCGAAGCTCGCACTTGATGGGGGCGAGAAAGCTGTGAAACAAGTATTTCGATCACCCGTACGTTGGGGCGCCCCAGAACGCGAGCGCCTCGACGCTCTGCTGGGTCAAGAGGCGCTCTTCTATTGGAAAGGCCCTCAAACCGCGCTGTTGATCGAACGCTTTCGCAAGATTTGTCCGGCCAAGCACATTATGACGTGTTCATCGGGCACCGCGGCGTTGCACATTGCTGTTGCGGCCGCTGGGATTGGTCCCGGCGATGAAGTGATTACTTCGCCGATCACGGACATAGGGACGGTGATAGGAGTTATTTATCAGCAAGCTGTTCCAGTCTTCGCCGATCTTGGTGCTGACACTTACAATCTCGATCTAAACGATGTCGAACGGCGCATCACACCGAAAACCAAAGCAATCATCGCGGTGCATCTCGCGGGCAACCCATGTGACATGACTGCGCTGAAAGCTTTGGCAGACCGCCATCGTCTGGTCCTGATCGAGGATTGCGCCCAAGCTTGGGGCACTCGGTATCGCGGCGAACCCGTCGGCACAATTGGCCACATTTCGTGCTTCTCATTGCAGAACGCCAAACATGTCACATGCGGCGATGGCGGGATTGTGGGTTCCAATGACGAACGGTTCGGACCACTCTTGCAGCGGTTTGGCGACAAGGGTTTTGATCGGCTGAAATCCAGCGGGCTCTTTGAATCCTTCGCGACGAATTATCGGATGAGCGAACCGCAAGCAGCCGTCGCCGCGGCGCAGTTGGAACGCGTCGAGAACATCGCCGCTCAACGCGCGCGGCTCGGCAACTCGTTGACAAGGCGCCTTGAAAAATTCCCTTGTGTTCTGCCGCACGGCGTCGGTGCGGAAGATCGATGTTCCTATTGGTTTTACATGTTCCGCTTGAAGCAAGATTCCGTCCGGTGTGATCGCGCCGAATTCGTGAAGGCGCTTTCGGCTGAAGGAGTGCCGGCTTCGGCTGGATACATCCCCGTGCCGCTTTATCGGAATCCGATCTTTCTGAATCATGGATTCTTTAACGGTCGTTGGCCAATTCGCGAGTTTGGTCTGACCGCAATGGATTACGGCAATGTGAACTGCCCGGAAGCGGAACGCATTCTTCAAACCGGCATCCGCGTGACGATCCACGAAGCGATGACCGATGAATACATCCAAAGCGCCGCGCTGGGCATCGAGAAAGTAGCGCGCCATTACGCCGCGTGATGACATTGCAGGACGGCGCATCTCGTCACTGCGCCCCGTTTTCTCCAGACGCGGATGCCTTCGTCGTAGCGCAGAGTTTCACTCTGCGTTACGACGGAGCGCCTGTTTAGGCAGAGTGCCGAGATACGCCGGTGCCGTGCGCCGCGCACATTTTGGCATTTCGCTCGCAATTCGGGCGACTGCTGACTAAGGTACGCCGACTTGTTGTCCGCTCGTCCGAGGACTGAATATGATCAGACTTCAACTTCAGACGTTCGTAGTCGCCTGCCTATTGTTTGCTCCCTCTTGGCTGCGCACCGCCGCATCCCGAATTGTTGGATTACCTCGCCGGCGAATTCGTGCGCCGGAATTGGTCCATCAAAGCGATGCACCGGCTGATCATGCTTTCGAGCGCGTACCAGATCTCCAGCCAACCGGATCCCGCGCATGTCCGGCGCGATCCCGAAAATCGCTTCCTTCATCACATGCCCGTTCGCCGGCTGGACGCCGAAGTAATCCGCGACGCCATCTTAGCGGTTTCGGGCCGCCTGAACAAAACCGTCGTAGGCGGGCCGAGTGTGCTTCCGCACGTTACGCCATATATGGAAGGGCGAGGTCGTCCGAATTCTGGCCCGTTAGATGGCGAGGGCCGGCGGTCGCTCTATCTTAATGCGCGCCGCAATTTTTTGACGCCGCTGCTCTTGGCTTTCGATTATCCGGTTGACTTCAGCACCAATGGCCGGCGTGGCATATCCACGGCGCCCGAACAGGCGATGACATTAATGAATGATCCCTTTGTGGCGCAGCAGGCAGAGCGATGGGCCGAGCGAGACATGGCGGGACCTGTGCGCAGCATCGGACAGCGTGTCGATGAACTCTATCAAGCCGCTTTCACGCGGCCTCCGACCGAAGCTGAGGTGCGTGATGCTGAATCATTCATCGCTCAGCAAGCGCGCCGGTATGGTTCGACTGTGAATGATTCCAAGGTTTGGACCGATCTCTGCCACGTTCTGATCAATGTGAAAGAGTTCATCTTTATCAATTGACGTTCTTCTGCTCTTTCACAGCCGGCCAGCCTGCTTTAGCAAATCGGCTGCCCAAGCAGCGTCTTCGGCAGGCAATGGCGGGTCGAGTACGCGCTGGTAATCCGTCCGATCGTAGCGACCTTTCTCATAGGCCTCGTCCACCACTTCTTGAAGGTCCAATACAACGTCGCGATCCTGCGGTCGAAGCGGTATAGCAATCCGCGGCAGACGCTCGGGCAAAGGCATTCGATAGAACGCCCGCTCTCCAAGACGCGTCGAGCGAAACACGCAAACCATGTAAAGAGAGCGTTTGCGCGCTGGAAGCAGTGATTCGTCCACGGAGAACACCCATTTACCTTCGCGCACTAAATCAATCTCAACGAGATTGATGCCGCCCGCTAGGAAGTCACGCTGTTTGGATTGATACGCCGAACGCGCGCGCCCCGGTAGTTTGTTGGACGGACTTAGGACCTCGATGGCAGTAACGACTCGCCCGCCTGACGCAGGGTCAATAATCTCAACGTGCCTGTGCACTTCGGGTTCTGGAACTCGCAGAACGATCGGTTCAGCGACAGCAACTGGTGGTGCTGTGGAGACCGTTGCGCCATCGGGACCGTGCCACGCTTCAACTACTTCGACATCCGGGCGGACTCTGATTGAGGGATCATCATCGATGTCCACAAAAACGTCTTCTTCAGCTCGGGCAATGAGTGGATCGGGAAGCTGGCGCTGCAGATGATCAGCAATGTAAATGATTAGCCGCGCATGAACATCCCGCCACGAAAGCTCAAGCCACGGGTCCATGCCAGGAAAAGGACTTCTCATAGTGCGACACTCTATCGAGTTGGGTTGCGCGTTCCAATACCGAAACTCAACCGGCGTGCAGGATAGGCGTCCCGTCTGTCCAGCATTTGCGTACACCAAAAGCGGGACAGGCGGGACGCGCTGTCCTACCGCATCGGTTAAGCGAGGATGTCGGCGATGACTTCGCCATGCACATCGGTCAACCGTCGTTGGATGCCATTGTGATAGAACGTAAGCTTGGTGTGGTCGAGACCGAGCAAATGCAGAATCGTGGCGTGAAAGTCGTATGTTGTGACTGGATTCTCTCCCACGTTGAATCCGATCTCATCCGATGACCCGTAGGCGATGCCAGGCTTCAAGCCCGCGCCGGCCATCCAGCAGGTGAAGACCAATTGGTGATGGTCGCGGCCTTTGCCATTAACGCCTTGAGTAACTGGAGTTCGCCCAAATTCTGTGGACCAAACTACAAGCGTGTCCTCGAGCATCCCGCGAGCTTTAAGGTCCTTGAGCAGGCCCGCGACAGGTTGGTCCATCACCGCGGCTTGCTTGGCGTGATTTTCGGAAAGGTCTTCGTGTGCGTCCCAATTGATACGGGGTGAGCCGAACGCGCCGCCGTTGAACAATTGCACGAAGCGGACGCCACGTTCGAGCAGGCGCCGGGCGAGGAGGCAATTGCGTCCGAAGCCGGCCGTGACGTCGGAATCGAGCCCGTACAATTTCTTCACCGCATCGGTTTCGTCGGCGAAGTCGATGACTTCGGGGATGCTCACTTGCATCCGTGCGGCCAATTCGTAAGAGCGAAGTCGCGCCGCCAATGCGGAGTCTCCTGGGTTTGACTCAGCGAACTCGTGGTTCATCCTGGCAAGCAACTTCAGGCTGGTTTGGCGTGCGGCTGGAGAAACGCCATCCGGTATGTTCAAGTCTGCAATCGGTTCTTTCGAAGTCGTTCGAAAAGCTGTGCCCTGATGAGTTGCAGGTAAAAATCCTGCGGACCAATTGATCGCGCCGCCCGCTGGCAGTCCGCGAGGATCAGGCAAAACGACGAACGCAGGCAGGTCTTCATTCATGGAACCCAATCCGTAGGATAACCACGCGCCCAAACTCGGATAGCCATTCATCGTGAAGCCGCTGTTGGCCAAAAACGTGGCCGGCGTATGATTGTTGCTTCTGCCGGCCATTGAATGGACGAACGTGATGTCATCGACGCAACTGGCCAAATGCGGCAACAAATCGCTCACCCATAATCCGCTCCGGCCGCGGCGGTGAAATCGCCACGGGCTCTTCATTAACTTGCCCGGTTGGCCAAAAAAGGGATCGTACTTCACCGTATTGCCAAGAGATTGCCCATGGCGTTTCTCGAGCTCGGGCTTGTAATCAAAAGTATCGATATGGCTGACGCCGCCGGCGGCAAAGATATGAATCACGCGCTTGGCTTTTCCGGGAAAATGGGGCGGTTTGGCCTCGTAAGGAGATTGTGGTGTGCGGGGGGATTCGGCGTTTGCGGCGCGGTTCAGCAACCACGCCAGCGCAATTGCGCCCAAGCCGTGGCCCACCTGTGAGACAAAATCGCGGCGTGACACTGCCAATGCAGGCGCTTCATTCGATCTCATAGCTTTCGCGTTCCTTCGGACTAATGCGAATCGATTCAATTCAACCGACGCTTTCGAATGGGTGCGATCAGAACCTGTCGGCCAGCGAGCGCAGCGTTCACCCTGCAGAACGTGAAATTGCCTGACGACTCGAAACTCTCGGGAATGTTTCGACGTTGCGAACGTTCTGCAGCGTAAACGCTGCGCTCCCCGGAGCGACAGTATTAATCGGACGCAATCGAAATTGGCCAGCAGCAATGGTTAGTGCCGTCCGGGTAATCATTGCCAGTACTTACGCCGATAAATTCTTCGGATGGAAGTTTCTCGGAACTTTCAACCGGAAAATGTCGCCATGCATACGAGCCAGACCGATTCCTTGTGCGACGGCAGCCGCATCCATTTCCTTGCTGCTCTCGACGGCCGCCAGCACACCATATAACTTATAGCCTTTGAATTGCGGGAAGAACGCGAAGAATCGGCCCAGGTTGCGAATGAACTTTTCCAGCTCCCGTTGATTCAAGATGCTTTTGACTTCGGCGGCCACGACTGCTTTGGTCTGGCCGTTGGCCGCTCCAATCAGGTCCAATTCAATCTCATCATCACCTTTGCGCATCCGTCGTGTCTCAATAATTTGATCAACGCCAAATTCCTTCGCGAGAATCTCCATCAGGGAAGGAATGGCCATGCCCTCGGCAAAATCGCCGAACTTATTGCCTAAGCCGCCAAGTTGTTTCTTGGGGTCCTTGATCGTTTGCTTCAATTCCTCGTTCATTTCGGTCTGTGCCTGCCGGAATTCGCGCATCTCCTGCTGGCTTTCAGCCATAATACGACTGGTTTCCTGCAGCTGCCGATCTGTGGCCTGCAGTTGCCGGTTGGTTTCCTGCAGCTGCCGGTCCGTTTCTTGCTGCGCTCCAGCCAAGCTGGCGACCAATTCTTTGAGCTCTTTGTCTGTCACTGCGTCAAGCTATTCGTTTTGTTTACGCGCGTCAAAATCGTTGAAAAGATGACCCTCGTTTATCTCAAGTACAAGAACTCGCTCGCGTTCAGCAATACCCAGCAGACGTTCTCCAATCCTTGCTCGCGCGCCAACTCTGCCGCTTCCGCCGCTTCGGTGTCGGTCGGTTCCCGGCCAAAGGCCAGCTGATATGCGTGGTTGATTTGTGCCAGTAAATTCGGTCCGCTGTGTTGCGCAACGCGCTGGGCAAAATGCCTGGCTTGCCGCTGAACGAATTCGTTGTTCATCAAACCAAGCGCTTGCAACGGTGTGGTGGTGGTTCGCCGCCACGGAATTTTCACGGATGGATCCGGACAATCAAATGCATCGAGGAGCGGATTCTTGCCGGAGTTGATATTCATGCGGTAGATCGTGCGCCGGTTGAATTGGGGCGTTTCCGGGTCCGTCAGCGTATAAAAGATGGAGCCTCCAAAGGCGGAAGTTGTAAATGGCCGAAAACTCGGACCATCCATCTGGCCATTGAGTTGCCCACTCACCGAGAGAATCAAATCGCGAATGGCTTCACCCTCGATCCGTCGCGGGGCAAAATGCCAGAGCAATCGATTATCAGCATCGACGGCGGCGGCCGAGCTATTAAATTGCGAAGACTGCCGGTATGTATTGGAAGTCAGGATTAGCTTGTGCAATCGCTTGATGCTCCACTCATCATTCATGAGTTGAACGGCCAGCCAATCGAGCAATTCCGGATGGCTCGGCCGCTCTCCTATCAATCCGAAATCGCTGGGCGTGGTCACGAGACCGGCGCCGAAATGCTGCTGCCAAATCCGATTGACGATCACTCGCGCCGTCAGCGGATTTTCAGGGCTGGCGACCCATTCCGCAAACTTGCGGCGGCGCTCGCTTTCGGGAGCATCTGGTTGAAGTCCGAACTCGGAGGCTCCGAGCGTCGAAAGCGCGCCAGCCGCCATAACTTCCGCTTTGCTTTCGACGTCCCCGCGAACAAGCCGATGCGTCGGGCCAGGCTGTTGTCTTGTCCCCGCATAAGCCAGTGGAACCGGTGGGATGGTTTGCAATTTGGCCTGCTCCCTGCGCAACTCATCAAGAAGCGCAACGCGCTCCTGTCGTTGCTGATCGTTCAAGCTTTCGACGATTTCGGCCTCCGTAATGCTGGCTGGGCTCTTTCGATAAGCAGCCGTCACTTCGTCAGCGGTCAAAGCGCGATCATATAATTTTGCCTCTTCAATCTCTCCCGCGAAATGACCGTTGGCGGCGCCGGTGTGACGGAGACCGATCAGCACACGCGCGCGACCAGCGGAAAACGGTTGCAGGGCAGTATCATCGCCCTTGGGCGTATAGCGGTTGGCGTAAGCCACGCCGTTGCGGTAAATGGCAACGCTGTTGTCCGCGTTGTAAACTGTTACCATTTGGATGAGGTTGGTCGAAGTTTCTTCTGGCGCCATTAGATCGAGGGTGCGACGAAAAAACGCGCTGCCTGCAATCCATTTCTTGGGCTGTCGTTCGCCAAACACAATAGCATCGAACTCATTCCCGTCCTCCAACGAGATTGCCCCGCCGCCGCGCTGATTGAGTGTCGAAAGCTGTAGCGAGACTTCGAAAGTTTTTTCTCGAATTTCGCGTGTCAATGGATCGCTTCGAACATATGCCTTCTTGCCATCCAAAATGAGACGTCCGTTTGCGACTGACGCTCCACCGATTAACTCGCCGGCCAACTTTCCGGCCTGGTCCTTTGCGTCTGCCTCAAAGCTCCAATAAGCGTAAGGAACCGGAGCTTGGACGTTGGGCAATGACCCGACGCCACTGGAATTAGTTTGCGTCCTTCGCCGCTGCGCCACTGCCAATCGCGCGGCGCTTTCCAAGCCCGCTATCTTACTTTCTAGACTACGGATCTTCCGTTCCAACCCAGCCAGCTCATCGCGTCGGGTTTGCAGTTCGGACGGCGTGAGGATAGGGCGGTCTCCATAGCGAACCCCCTCGAACACGGCCTTGACCCTGTAGTAATCACTTTGCGGAATCGGATCGAACTTATGGGCATGACAACGTGCGCAATTAATCGTGATGCCCAGAAATGTTTGTCCGACCGCAGCAAGGATATCTTCAAGCTCCTCCTCGCGGACACGCGCTTTCATCAACTGGCTGACCTGATTATTGCCGACTTCATCCCAAGGCCCGGCGACCAAAAACGTAGTCGCGATGATGCCGTCGCGCGTGACTGGTTCCAAAACGTCTCCCGCGAGCTGCTCCTTGATGAATTGACGGTAGGACTTATCCGAATTGAAACTGCGAATCACATAATCCCGGTACGGCCAGGCGTGCTCGCGCATTTTGTCATACTCGAACCCATGGCTTTCTCCGAAACGGGCCAAGTCCAACCAAAACCTGGCCGCACGAACACCATACTGCGGCGAATTAAGGAGACGGTCGACCAACCTTTCGTAAGCATCCGGGCTATCATCTCTGACAAAGGCGTCTATTTCGGCGGCTGTCGGTGGCAAGCCGAGCAGATCAAGGCTGAGTCGCCGGATGAGAACGGTCGGATCGGCCTCTTTCGATGGAATCAGGCCTTTTTCATCGAGTCGCGCGAGGACAAAAGCGTCAACGGGGGTTCGGACCCAAGTTTGGTTTTTCATCCGAGGCACTGTCGGGAGCCTGGGCGGGTGGAAAGCCCAATGGTTTGCGGAGGTTTGGGGTTTGGTTGGCTCGGTTCCAGGCTTTGCGGCCAAGGCCTGTGAGCCCATGACATTGGCGAACACGAGCACTGTCAGCATCTTAGCAACTGGGCGGGCGGTCCGGGTCATAGTCAACCTTGTTGGACAGTAAGCCTCTGTGAGTGCTTTGAGAAGTTCAATGTGATAGATGAAGTTTTACCAAACCTTCCGGGGTCGTGATCCGTCAAGGAGTCTTATGGAATGATTCAGGACGGATCGGATTGCGGAATGTAAAATGCTCAAAGTACGCCGATTAGAGGATTTGCGTCGCAAGCATTTCCGACTTAATAAAGTTGAGGCGTCACAATATCGTTGCGCTGATTTGGAAGAATATGGCTTCATCTCCGCTTGATCGAGAGCTTGCTGTATCTTTCCGTGAACCTAAAGGCAGGGTTCATGGGCCCAGTGCGCGCTTGAGGCGAATCGAGGCTTCCCACGGTTCCGCCAGCGGGTGTTTGTGTTTGGGGGAAGGCGTATGAATCGATCTCGAATGCAAGTGTTCTACAGTGGCCGGGTGCAAGGTGTTGGCTTTCGTTACACCGTGAAAGGGGTCGCCACAGGATTTGAAATTACCGGAACAGTTCGTAACTTAGCGGATGGCAGAGTCGAACTGCTGGCTGAGGGATCGAAGGCCGAACTGGAAGCTTTTCAGCAGGCCATTCGTGAATCGGGCCTTGGTCATTTTATTGCTCAAGAACAAACTGTTTGGAGCGAAGCGACTAATGAATTTCGCGGCTTTGGAATTAGCGGTTAATGTAGGGATAAATAAGAGATGAAGTACGCCATTATTGCCGACATACATGCGAATTTAGAAGCGTTGCAAGTTGTCCTGGAAGATATCAAGAACGAGAGATGCACGCATTACGCCTGCTTGGGTGACGTCGTCGGTTACAACGCAAACCCGAAGGAGTGTCTGGACATAATCCGAGGGATGGGCATGCCCTGCGTCAAAGGCAACCACGATGAATATTGTTCGGTCCAAACGGATCTCGAAGGCTTCAATCCGCACGCCGCCGAAGCGGTCAGTTGGACTCGCCATCAATTGACCGAAGAAGACCGGCAATGGCTCCGCGACCTGAAATATCAGAGATTGGTGGCCAGTTTTTCCATTGTTCATGCAACTCTTGATGGGCCGCAGCGGTGGGGGTACGTCTTTGATAAGCTTGCGGCCGCCGCCAGCTTCACTTACCAGAACACCGGCGTCTGCTTTTTCGGACATACGCATGTTCCTGTCGCTTTTGTCCGGGATACCGTCGTTCGAGGGGGAACTTACTCGAAGTTTCGGATAGAGGCAGGCAAGAAGTATTTTATCAATGTTGGCAGCGTCGGCCAATCTCGCGACGGTGTTCCCAAGGCTACTTATGTGATTTACGACTTGGATGAGGGGTCCATCGAGCTTCGCCGGCTCGATTACGATATTCCAACCACTCAAGCGAAGATCCGGGCGGCGGGCCTGCCCGAGCGGCTGGCTGAACGTTTGGCGCACGGCAAATAAGCTGGCCTGGGGTCAGCCGCATCAGACGCGTCAGGAATTTTCTTCGGGAGCGTTCCGGCTATTTTCCCAAATTGAAGATACTGATTCTTAAATCCAGTTCACTCGGTGATGTGGTTCAGGCGTTGCCGGTGCTTCGCTTGATCAAGCAGCATCATCCAAGCAGCCAAATCTATTGGTGGCTCTCGGCAGATCTATTGTCATTGCTCGAAGGTGATCCGGATCTCGAAGGAATTTTTCGGTTCGAACGGCGGCGCTGGGCTTCGCCGCAGAATTGGGACGAACTCATCCGAAGCATCTGGCGAATCCGTGGGCACGCGTTTGATTGGGTAATAGACCTGCAAGCGCTGGCCCGGAGCGGGATTATCGCGTGGCTTGCCCGCGGCAAGTTCACGATCGGATTGGATGATCTGCGCGAGGGCGCCGCAGCATTATACGACATTCGCGTGGCTCGGCCCTCGTACTACACGCATGCCGTGGATTGGTATTTGGCTGTGCTGCCCGTGCTTGGAGTGCCCGTGCATCGGAACTTTGTCTGGTTCCCGCGCCGGAATGAAGTTGCGGCTGCCATTCAGCAAAAGTGGAAGGTTGAAGAAACGCGATGGATCATCATCAATCCGGGCGCCCGCTGGCTTAACAAACGATGGCCGGCGGAATTCTATCGACAACTCGCGCGAAGGATTGCCACCGAGCATCCGAAAATTCGTATCGCGATCATGGGCGGTAATGAAGATGCCGCCTTAGCCGAGGCGGTCATTGATGGCATTCCAAACCAATGTCTCAACCTCGTCGGAAAAACCTCGCTCGCCGAAATGATCGAATGGATACGGATGAGCGAGTTAATGGTCACCAATGACACCGGGCCAATGCATGTTGCGGCCGCCCTGGGCAAACCGGTCGTCGCGATCTTCGGACCGACCGAACCGCAGCGGACCGGACCTTACGGACAAGTCGATCGTGCACTCCGCATCCCGCTTCCGTGTGCGCCGTGCCTAAAATCCGTCTGCACCAACCACACGCCGTTGGAATGCCTATGGAATGTTTCGCCGCGGGCTGTCTTCGAACGCGTCCGAGATCACCTGACGAATGCCAACGCTGGCGCCTAATATCTTGCGGTTAATCGCCAGGCGCTCAAAGCTTGGGGGGGAGAGACTCCCATGAAACCGAATTCGCGCACTGAACCCACGAACCACTGCGTCGGGTAGGGCCGCGTTGCTGCGCCGCCAACATCGCGGGTTTGCCAAGGCGGCGCCGCCCTACCCTTAAATCCACGGATAGTCAAAGCACCGAGCCAACGGGTGGAGACGAACCGCCGCTGTGCGTTCAGGCTCGGAGTGACTCGAAGAGTTCGGACAGTTGCGGTGCTTGCATAAGTGCGCTGTCCGCGGCGGTCGCTTACCCTAGCTAGTTGTTACCCGTGTTAGGTTGAATAAACGCGCAAGCTTTCTCGTCGGTTAGCGAAGGAAGACCAAGGCTTGCGCAGGGCGTTGAACATTGAGTGTTCCAAAGTCGGCCTGGCCGAGACAGGATTTGCCGCTTGCCTGTGAATTGAAGCTCACTAAAGTCGCTGCATGAAATTTTTTCTAACGTTGCTCGGCAGCGGGCTGGCTGCATGGTCGGTCACTGCCCAGAGCATTGCGGTGGCTTTAACCAGCGAACAGGAGCAGTTCCTTCCCTACGAGGAACTGATTGTTAAAGTTCGAATTACCAATTATTCGGGACAAACTCTGAATTTAGGCAAGGAAGAGGATTGGTTGAGCTTCACCGTTCAAGGGCAGAATGGCGCCTTCGTCTCAAGGCTCGGAGCAGTGCCGGTCAAGGGAAACTATGTTTTGGACTCGTCACGAACCGGCACAATTCCCGTCGACTTGGCTCCGTATTTTGACCTGACCCGGCCTGGCAACTATAAAATCAACGCTATTCTCAAGATTGCGCAGTGGGATCAAGTGGTTTCGAGTGAGGCCAAGGGCATTGATATCATTTCCGGTGTGAAACTGTGGGAACAGGAATTTGGGATGCCGCAGAGCTCGGACAGTCCGCCAGAAATACGAAAATATGCGCTGGTGCAGGCGATTCACCTGAAACAGCCGAAGCTCTATTTTCGTCTGTGCAACGCTTCGGAATCGAGGGTCTTCAAGGTTTTTGCAGTAGGCCCGGTCGTGTCCGTCAGCAAACCCGAACCTCAATTGGACCGATTCTCGAACCTTCATCTGCTCTACCAGGTTGCCGCCCGAAGCTTTAGCTACTCGGTTATTAATCCGGATGGTCTCATCATCGCGCGCGAAACGCATGATTCGGCCGGGTCGCGGCCGCAATTACGCACAGCTCAAGAGGGTCGCATTCAAGTCACCGGTGGTGTTCGCCGCGTCACGGCGAGTGACTTGCCCCCAGCCTTGAGCTCAACGTTGCCCAGGGATGCCAAGCCCCCACGCCCATAGAATTCTCATCATCCGTTGGTGGTTGCTTCTGGCTTCGGCTGCTCTCCTCAACTCGGTATTCGCACAAGACCTCGTTCTGCATTTGCGGAATGGGGATAGAATTTCCGGGACGTTGGTTTCCGAAAGTAAGAATTCCATCACCATCGCCACGGCTTATGCGGAGCAAGTAACGGTGCTGACTCAGCACATTACGCGTCGAGATCTGTTGCCTGCGGTCGTGAGTGTGCCGGTGTCTGGAACCAATTCAACAACAAGCAGCGCAACTTCCGGGACGGCCTCGGTGAAACCGACGCCTCCTGCAAAGCCGCCAGCAGGTGCGATCACGGCAGCCGCGCCGAGCTCGACCGTTAAGCCCGCAACGAATACAGCGCCTAATCCAGCCGCTTCTGCTGCGGCCAAAACCAATCAACCATCAGGGTTTCGCAAGTTCTTAGACGACTGGAAGGGCGAAGCGCAGATCGGAGTCAATCTCGGGTTTAGTGAAAAGGACCGGCAGCTTTACACCGGACGCTTCAAAGCCACGCATAGCCGCCAGTCGTTGAGAAACATTCTGGATTACAGCGCGTCCTACGGCAGAACTGAGGGAATTCTATCAGACAATCGTATGGATGGCAGTTGGAAGGTCGAATACGACATTAGCAAGCGATTCCTGCTCTACAATGCGGCTGGGGCTGGCTACGACGAAATTCGGAGAATTGATCTGCAATATGACGTTGGTCCCGGTTTCGGTTACAAATGGATTTCCAAGACGAATTTTGTTCTCAAAACTGAACTGGGCGGCAATTACCAAGAACAGTTTTTTGACAATGACACCCATAAGAGGCGTTATTCGTTGCGTTTGGCTGAGGATTTTTGGTGGCAATTGAACGGGAAACTTCGATGGGATGAAAAGTTGGAGTTCTTTCCGAGAGTGGACGATCCCTCAGATTTCCGAGTCCGAATCGAAAGCAACCTAAGCTATCTGTTACGCAACAACCTGACGTTGAATTTGACTGTGATCGATCTTTACGACACTGCGGTGCCGGGAAATCTCAGTCACAACGACCTTCAGATTCGTTCTTCGATTGGCATCAAGTTTTGAGCATCGCGAGATAGCCCAACCAACCTCAATCGGACAATTGTCTCGGGAGCGAGCCACGCCATTTTCCCAAAACTTGCCCGGGCCAAAGACGGCCAGTTCGATCAGCGTCAGCTCTAACCTTCCTTCCTTGGGTGTGAGGAGCTGAGCCGTGGATTTTCCCGTCCTCTTGGCGGGGTCGTAACTATTCATTGGATTCCGCTGAAAAACCGATCGGCTACTTTTTCGCGCGAGGAGAGGCCGGGGGAGCGTGCAATCGGTGGAGTCGCAAGTCCGAGCGGCCGAGCAG
>Ga0194120_10004339_pt1 | contig 22039 bp, 19 predicted proteins | sample TA2MahCa65mmetaG_FD_148642 | JGI IMG/M metagenome (GOLD analysis project Ga0194120, IMG submission 148642) | Freshwater microbial communities from Lake Tanganyika, Tanzania - TA2015019 Mahale Deep Cast 65m | ecosystem: Environmental > Aquatic > Freshwater > Lake | place: Tanzania: Lake... | reverse complement strand
AGGTTGCTACCTTGATGGCGGCCCTAAAGGCTCAAATCACGACTCTTGCCAACACCGCTGCCAAGATCGCTAAGAAGTTAAAGGGCTAAAGCCTAGGAACCTTCTACAAGAAGTACCCCCTGGGGGCCTAGCCGAAAGGCTAGGCCCCCAGGGACTTTTGTGGGAGCCTGAATTTCCCTTGATACTAATTGATAGATTTACCTAATGCCTGAAGCAATGAACGTTTCAGTCCTTGGTCAGGGATATGTTGGATTGCCTCTTGCCTACTCTTTGTATAGAGCAGGTTTTCACGTTCAAGGCATCGATATCCAAAAAAGCAGAGTTGAAGGTATTAACTCAGGAAAGAGCCCAATCGAAGATCTTGGCGATATTGATATTTTGGAGATGTTGGAATCTAAGCGGTATTTGGCTTCAAATGATTTGAGTTGGGTCAGCAAATCGCAGGTGATAGTGCTTTGTGTTCCCACACCGCTTGATGAAGAAGGAGCTCCAGACATCGCACCCTTGAAGGAGGCCGTAGAGGCAATAGCCAAATTCGCAATGCCGGGTGCTTTGATAATTAATGAATCGACTAGCTACCCGGGAACAGTTCGCAGCTTGATTCAAGGAGTTTTTTCACAACTTCGCCCAACCGAGAACTTCGATTTTGCCTGTGCGCCAGAGAGGGTTGATCCGGGAAACTTGAAATGGAACCAGAAAAACACGCCAAGACTTGTCGGCGGATTGAGCGCTAAATCTCTTGATAGGGCCATTACTTTCTACTCTCAGATCTGTGATTCGGTTATTCCAGTTTCCTCCCCAGAGGTGGCTGAGTTTGCCAAGCTCCTGGAAAACTCCTTTCGGCAGGTGAACATCGCACTTGTCACAGAATTATCCAGGGTCACCTCATCTATCGGAATAAATGTATACGAAGTTATCGACGCTGCTGCTAGTAAACCCTATGGTTATATGAAATTCACCCCCTCAGCTGGGGTGGGAGGACATTGCATCCCCGTAGATCCTATGTATTTATCGTGGTTTGCTCGAGAGAACAAGGCGATTGCTAGCCTTGTTGAGGTAGCTCAGAGCATAAATCGAGGGCAACCAGCGCATATAGTTAATCGGGTAGTAGAGATAATTGGCAAGAAAACAGGAAGAGTTTTGATTATCGGCATGGGATACAAATCGAAGACCTCAGATCTTCGACACTCACCATCTGTTGAAATATATGGCAGATTAGAGGATCTTGGATTTCAGGTTGAGTGGCATGATCCATTTGTTGAAACCTTTAATGACAAAGTAAGTTCCAATAGCACACTAGGATTTGACTTAGTTATCCATGCCCAGTCTGTGCCAGGGAAAATAATTGAAGATGCTACTTCGAGTGCTGTAAAGATCCTTGATTGCACCGGGGAATTAGAGCCTGGAGCTAAAGTCTTCTTACCTTAGGCAAGATTATTTGAGCAGTGACCTAAGCTCTTTAAACACAAATAGATTTGTAGCAGCTGCAAGGCCTCTAGGGCTTACAAGTGATGAAGTAAGTAATTTTTGGACTAAATTGAGATTCTTCTTAACTAGTTTCTGGCGAGAGATTGGATGAAGAAAATCCCAAAGATGAAGAATGAATCGCTGATGTTTCAGAGAGGCATCCTTGTAGGAGGCTCTAGTACTTCCGAGTGCTTCAAAAATCTCATTCACTTCAAGTTCCTCAGCATAGGATTTCAGGATTAACTCCCGCTTGGATGAAATCAATTCTTGATTCAATCTGGTGATTGAGCGACGATGGAAGTTGTAATCCAGGCCATTTATTGGAACACTATTTAGTTCTCCAACCCTGCTTAACCTTGTCCACAATCCTAAATCTTCGGCTGGGAATTCTGATTCCAAATATCCACCAATTTGCAGGAGCTTTTCCTTATTGATCAGCGCCGTGGGGTGAGCAGTTCGTTGCGAGCGTAGAAGGGAAAGCTTGGTGGCGTTATGAGTTATAGGGGATGGGATATAGCCAAGATTGGTCCGCCCATTAAGCCTAATCCGATAGTCGGTAAAGATCACTGAGGTATTTTCGTTGATTCCTTCACGTTGTTTAAGTAAGCGGTTCTTAGGATAAGTATCGTCAATATCAAATCGTGCTAACCAAGAATATTCTGAGTGATTTACCGCCAGATTCAAGGCTTCAACTAAACCCACCCCATTGGTCCTAAATAACTTTATCCGCCGATCTTTTATTGAGAAGTCAGAGACCAGAGAATTAGTCTTGTCAGTAGATCCATCATCAATCACTACTAATTCATCATCAAAACTAAGAGCCTTCATTATTTGTGGCAGATTTGTGGCAATCCAACGCTCACCGTTTCTGATTGGCAGAATCCCTGAAATGGCTTTCATCTATCTCCTCACCCTAAGCTCTATTGCCAATTGATAGGCCTCAAGATGGTCTGAAAGCTGCCTTGCTAACGAGAAGATCTCACTTGCTCTAATCCGCCCTTGATCACCTAGGCGTAGCCGAAGTGAATGTTCGGAGATTAGATTCGAAAGAGGCTTACGTAAACTCTCTGCCGAGAATTCTTTTGAGACAAAACCATTAACCCCATCTATTACAACCTCGCTCGCTGAGCCAGCAGGTGTTGTTACGCAGGGCAAGGCGCACATTTGCGCCTCGATTAGCGATATAGGTAATGCTTCATTATCGGATGTTAGTAGGGCGATATCGCATTGTGACCAGAATTCCTCTGGTGACGTTGTCCATCCGAGAAATATGCAATTTGCGGGGGCATTATCGACCATATCACTCTTCAAAGGTCCATCACCACCAAGGAGGAAATTAACTTCAGGAAATGCAGTTGCGAGCTCGAGCACTCGCTGCGGCTGCTTAACTTTGGCAAAGCGGGCAAGCCAACCAACTGTTATTGGCATGTGATCTTGTAATTCTAGAACTGGGACTGATATGCCGGGCATAACAATCCTGGTAGCTAATTGATGGCTAACTCCGCGCTCAATGCAATCTTGCTTGACTCTCAGGCCTGCAAAGAGCACTACCTCGGTGAATCGTGAAAGCAAACTTTCAACTAGGGAAATCAGAGAAACTGTGAATTTGCCAAAATATCCTCGGAATAGGTGGCCGTGAATTGTATGAACGATAGCTGGACGCTTTCCTCCTAAACTTAAGGCAGCTAATCTTCCAAGCACTCCCGCTTTTGCTGTGTGTGTGTTTAGCACCTCTGGATTAACCTGCATTATTTGAGACCTAATTTCAAAAAAAGCTTTGATGTCGCCAAGTAGAGCAATTCTTCTACCTAGGTTAGGGGTATGAACTCCACCGATTGATTCAAATCTAGAATCCTCTTCTTCACCTTCCTGGACATATCCGCTTAGTACGTGCGATTCATGCCCTGCCTTACTCAGAGATTGGGAGAGGTTGCTTATCCACGTTGCTGTCCCCCCCACATTGAATCGAGCAATGACATGAAGAATTCTCATTAATTATCTACTTTAATGTCCAACTCGGCTTATCTAAGCGCTTGAGCTTTTCTAGAATCTCAGGATTGTCAAGAGGATCAATTCCTGTCTCTTGATCAAGAAGGTATTTGGCATAGAGTGAATATGAAGCTAGTGCATACTCTCGGTATCCTGGAGAGGTCTGAACGCTAGGATTTTTCAAGAAATTCAATCCGCTGCCTACAGCTGCAAATGAAATTCGGTTCTTGAAGAATTCTGATTCATAATTCGGCAACGAACTACTGCCAACATCTGGCGAATCTATGTAACTAATTTTCCGTCCTTGGCTCAAAGCTCTGAAAATTATGGGATCAAAGAAATCAACTACGGGGTAACGTATCGGGCGTTTTCCTCTTATCCAACGGGTCAATAGTGGTGAATGCCTTGAGGAAATAGCACTTGGCCTAAAGGCCAGAAAGTCAGTATTTAATGCATCAGGGCGCTTGTCTAGTAGCGTTCCATCTCTACCTTCTAGTCGATATCCCCGATTCTTATAAGGTCGACGAGTGCCAACAAAGTCATATCCACGTTTAAGTCGATCAATTAAGGCAGACACGCTCTCTGCTAGAAAAACCGTATCTGCATCTAGGTGAACGAAAAATTCTTCGCTACGATTTTGAATAAGGTAGCTCCAGATTCGAGCAGTGCCCAGATGGCCACTTTTATATCCCAGACTAACATGCTTTTCACTATTTCTCAAAAGATTGCTCTTGAAGTTTGGTTCTAAAGTAAGGGCGTTTACTCCTTCAATCTTCGGAACTAGGTCAGCTTCACTCTTGGCTACTATGACATTGATTCCTAAGTTATGGTGTTCTCTAAAAGACTTCAGAAATGGAGGCAGGATTTCTACGCAGTTGTATGCCTCTGTCCAGATGAATGCACTTTTTCCTTGCGACATTCATATCACAGTCTTAAAGTAATCAGCGGTCCTTTTCAACCCTAATTCAGGCTTGGTGGAAGGTGACCACTTAAGCAACTCTAGAGCAAGGCTTAGGTCTGGCCGCCTATGTTTTGGATCATCCTCAGGTAGCGAACGGAACTCCAAGGTCGATTTAGATGCTGTAATTCCTAGGATTAGTTCGGCAAGTTCGATCATCGTCATCTCATAGTCTGTGCCCAGATTCACCGGGCCAGTGTTAGATTCCTGCCAAAGCATCTTCAATATCCCATCAGTTAGGTCATCCACGTAACAGAATGAGCGAGTCTGAGATCCATCACCATTGATTGTTAACGGTTCCCCCTTTAAGGCAGAGACAATAAAGTTGCTCACTACGCGGCCATCATCAATCGCCATTCTTGGTCCATAGGTATTAAAGATGCGCACAATCCGAATATCTACGCCGTATTGGCGATGGTAATCCATGAATAGTGTTTCAGCTGCGCGCTTTCCTTCGTCGTAGCACGCTCTAGGACCAAGCGGATTAACCTGGCCGCGATAGCTCTCGGGCTGCGGATGAACTTCGGGATCTCCATAGACCTCGCTAGTGGAGGCTTGGAGAATGCGTGCTCCAGTCCTCTTAGCAAGCCCAAGCATGTTTATTACTCCATGAACATTAGTTTTCAAGGTCTCAACAGGGTTTCGCTGGTAGTGCACTGGAGAGGCAGGGCAGGCAAAGTTCAAAATGGCATCGCACTCGATATAAAGCGGGAAAGTAATGTCATGTCTAATCAATTCAAAGAAAGGATTTCCCAAAAGGTGCCCCAGGTTTCTCTTTGTTCCAGTAAAGAAATTATCTACCCCAATTACTTCGTGACCCTCTTTGATTAGAGAGTCACACAAGTGAGATCCAAGAAAACCGGCAGCCCCAGTGACCAATACTCTCATCTTGAGATTCCCATCAACTCAGCTTGCCGATCAAAGTCTGGAATTAATACTCTTAACTCACTAAAAGTTCCCATGCCTTGCATCTTACCGCCTTTTAGATAAATGATTTTATCTGCCTTCATAACCGTTGAAAGCCGATGAGCAATGACAACTTTGGTAAGTCCCTTATCTAGTCGATCAAAGGCTTTGGTAATTTCATGTTCCGAAATGGCGTCAAGGGCACTTGTTGCTTCATCTAGAACCAGCAGATTAGGAATTGTATATAGAGCCCTGGCAATTCCTAGCCTTTGTCTCTGTCCGCCAGATAATCTTGCGCCACCCTCACCAATTAGTGTCGAAAGTCCCTCTGGAAGTTCTATGGCCCACTGGCGAAGTAGGACGGTATCAAGAACATCCCAAACGCTCTTCTCATCCCACTGAGTTGAAACTTGCCCAAAGCAGATATTTTCAATGAGAGAACCTTCTGATAAGTAAACGTGTTGTGGAACATAACCAACTCGAATTGAACTTTCTGGAACTTGCTCAGGAACCTGTCCAAAAACTGAAATGTTTCCATGCATTGGCCTCAGTACGCCCAGCATGAGATCTATGAGAGTGGATTTTCCCGATCCGGTCGGGCCAACAATTGCTGTGAATCCTCCTGTGTCGAACTCGCAAGAGAAATCACTTAAGGCATCTCTATCTGAACCAGGGTAGCGGAAAGATACTTCTCTGAATCTTATTGCTGAGCGAATTGGTTCTTCATCGATACCTAGATACTTCTGCTCGGATTGCTCTTCGAGGTGATGGAGAATTTCAAAGAATTTAGAAGTTGCACCTCGTGCTCCTCTCAATAGAAGCAATCCTAATTGAATCTTCAATATAGAAGGCGCAATTCTACTTGCAGCAGCAATAAAAATTGCAAGAAGACTAGCGGCTTCAAGTGCAGTTTTTGTAAAGAATGCATAACCAGCAAAAACCACTCCACCAAGAATTACACTATTTTCAAAAACATACTTGCTAAATTGACCTAACATCGAGGTCTTTAGTGAAAATTCGAGCGTCTCTTCCCTAGACCTTCGAAAGATGTTTATAAAGTGATCTCGTTTACCACTGACCACTATTTCTCTATAGCTACCCAATGAGTCTGCGATGGCTCGAATTCCTGCTATAGACAGAGTAGTGACCTTTGCAGACCACTCACGGGCTTTCTTGCCAAGCATCCAATTAAGGAGAAAGAATATTGCCCCAAAGTAGATTGTAAAAATCAGCAGTAAACTGGGAGAAAAGACTAGCAGTGTTGTGGCCATAACTATTTGGAGAAAAATCTCTGAAACTATCGCGATAGTTCCAGCCAAGATTCCCACAGTAGCTGAATTTACTCCTATCGTCAAAGAGTGCTGATATTCAGGGGTTCCAAATTTTTGAAGGGTAGTGATAGGTTGCGTCAAAATTAGTTGAGCCATTCGGGCAGAAATCTTGGCTTCTCGAGAAGCAAGAAATCTTGAGTTTCTCAAATTCAAGTAGTAATTAAGGAAGCTCTTTGAGAGCAGAGAAATTGTCGCGACGACTCCAAGTACTGAAGCTAGAGCTTGAGGAGTCAGGTTTTGCAGATTTAGGAGTTCAATGCCTTGGTCAATGATGCTTGGAAGTGGCCGTCCTTGTACTGCACTGGTTGCAATTGCAACGATTGAACCCAAAAGCAGCACACCTAGTAGATCTAGAAAGACCAGAGACATCTGCAGAATCCCTGAGGCGATGAGTAGGGCTCGATCACGAGGATCAAGAAGATGTAGACATGACCGTACTAAGTCTGCAAATGCTTCAGAATCTCGATCACGCTTTTCCATGACCCCATGCTATTACATGCACCTCAATATCTTTCACAGACATCTATGCTTTGTCTGTGGCTTCGAACTTAGAGAACTTGAAGGCCTCGGTAGCTGTGGTCATACCGACGCTCAACCGACATCATTTATTAAGGGAGCTTCTCTCGGAGTTGGTAAATCAAGAAGTTGCTCCAGAACAGGTAATCGTGGTGGATGCAAGTGATAAGCCCTTTAAGATGAATAGCTGCCAAGGGCGAATCAAAGTAATATCTTCAAGCATTAGATCTGCAGCAGTTCAAAGAAATCTAGGAATTCAACAATTAAAGGAATCCGATGCTAAGATTGAATTCATAGCATTCTTGGATGATGACGTTAAACCAAGTCCCTCGTATCTAAGGCTTTTATGTCAGGCCCTTATTGAGAATCCAGACGCTGTTGGAGTTTCCGGGCTAGCAATTGGTACAAATGAAAAACCAAGAAGAAAGTCAAATATATTGAAAATTCTCAAGCTTATTGGAGGAGAAGGTTCCTTAAGTCCAGCTGGAGTCAATATTCCGATTCGAAACAATAAAGGCATTACAGAGGCCGAATGGCTTATCGGATGTAGTCTTTGGCGATATAGCATGATCAACGATTTACAATTCGAGGCGGACTTTGATGGTCAATCAGTTTTTGAAGATGTTATCTTTTCAATGCGAGCCGCAAGAAGAGGAAGGCTTCTAGTAGATCCTCAAGTTAGATTTGATCACCTTTTGGCAGTGGAGTCTAGGCCCAATTCATTCCAGCATTATCGAAGTTGGGTAAGAAATAGATACAGACTCAAGACTATTTTTCCTGAAAAGATAGACATCTGGAGATTCGTAACGTTTAACGCCCTTATGCTTCTGAGTCTTACAGTTCGAGCTCACTTTTCCGGCGCCCTTGGCATCGTCTTTGGAAGCTATGATCTGTTAAGGAAAAGATGAGAATAGCCGTCACTTCGCAAGATGGACTAGGCGATTTTAAGTTCTCAGGCAAGCCATGGGATCGCTTTGCTGAAACTTTGATAAGAGCTGGCGACAGAATCGTTTCAGTTTTTGACAAACCGGATGTATTAATTATGAATAACTATTCCAGTAAGCTCTTTAGAAGGAGTAAAGTGCTTGAAAACCAAAAGGCTTTCTTGATTGTCTGGGAGCCTCCAACAAATATGGCAAAAAACTTTAGTAAAAGGACTTTAGGTAAATTTACTCAGGTTTACTTTCCATCTCCTATTTGGAGTAAGCGATATGTGGGAGAGTACTTCGCTTGGCCGCAAGCAAAAAACCTTGAGGGAAGTGGGCCAAAATGGGAAGAGCGTCAGCCTCGAATTTGTTTTGTACAAGCAAATCGTTGGAGTTTTATCTCTGGCGAGCAGTACTCTCTTAGAAGGAGAGTGATTAGGCGAATGAATACTCACATCGACATTTTTGGTGGCCAATGGAATCTTGGAGTCTTAGGCGATTCCAAGAATGCAATCAAGAGTCTAAGGAATCTTTCCACTAGAGCCCATTTTACTTTTCAGGGCTTACTGGATATTGGCAGGCATTATGATAATTACTTTGGCAAAATTGTGAATAAGAGAGAAACGACTAGCACTTACAGATATTCACTCGTTATCGAAAACTCAACCGAGTACATCTCAGAGAAACTAGTAGATGCTCTCTTGTCAGGTACTGTGCCAATTTATGTAGGCCCGGACTTGAAATTGTGCGGTTTTCCGAACGGAATAGCGGCTATATGTGAGCCAGAAGTTAATGAAATAGCAGAAACCATAAGCGCTTTGCTCACAGATACAGCCTTAGCTGATCCCATCTTGCGTGCAGGCAAGAAGTTTATAGCCTCGCCAGAATTTGCTGCAATGGAAAACACGAAAGTTCTAGAGGATTTAGCCAGACGTATAAGTCTTAAGATACATTCATGAGAAACTTGAGGTTAATTCTAAAGGGTGGCCATGGAAACCAACTATTTCAATTCTTTGCTGGGCTAGAATTGAGTCGTTATCTCAATCGGAAGTTAATCATCGACACCTCGTGGTACCACCGCGCCGGCAACAAAAACGGACTGCTCAGTCCACGACAATTTTCCCTAGATCAATATGAATTTATGAAGCTTTTTCGGGTTGATTCCAGATTGACTTGGAAGAATTCTATTCAAGTGGAGCGAATAGTTAAGCGCCTTCCTAAGACGATAGCCCAAATGCTTAGTTTTTATTCAGAACTAGAACTTACCCAGGAAGTGAAATTATCTTCCCGAGAGATAGTCGCTTATGGTCATTGGATTAATAAGCCAATTTTACCCACAAAGAGTGAAGTTAAGGGCTTACTGATGAAACGGAGAGGTACAGGTTCTAGTGAACTCAGAGCCCTTCAACAAGAGCAACGAGATTTTCCAGTCATCTCAATTCATTCTAGGTTGGGTGACTATAGGAACTTTAAGAGTGTTTATGAAGTGCACGGAGTGGAATACTTCGGTCGAGCCTTGCGAAATATAGAGGAAATAATTGACACGAAGAAGGCGAAAATTTGGCTTTTTAGTGATGAGCCAGGGATAGCTCGAGACCAGATATCTTCCTTAATAAGAATTGATCGTATCGTGGATGAGTCAACTAAGCTCAATGAGGCAGAAACTATTTCACTTATGTCTCGATCGCAGGCGATAATTTGTTCAAACTCAACGTTTTCATGGTGGGCAGGATATCTAAGTGAAGACGAGACCAAAGTCTATTTCCCTAAGGACTATCTGCGTGGAGTTAGGGTGAAGGACACAGGTCTATACGTAGAGGGGTGGAATTACTTATAATTAAGTTCTAATAGAATTGTGGCCAAGCGACGAATAAACACATTCATGAATCTTAGGATTCTGTATCTATGGAACTTCTCAAAGTAACTAGATTGTAAGCCTTGGATGTATTCACTATCTTTGCCAAAGCGTTTGGCTTCGTGAGATATCTCGGAAGCCGCCAACGCTCTTTCTAGAAAACCATTAGCTTCATTAATATTTAGCCTTCTTGCTAATCCAAAAAAGTAACTGTTCTTTCGATCATCGAAGGAGAACTGACTTTGGTGTATCCGATATTTATATAGCTCTCCAGGTATTCCCTTAATCCTCCCGCCGGCTCGGATAATCCGAAGCCATAAGAGTGTGTCCTCAACGCCATTGATTTTTTCACTAAAATCGAGAAGATTATTTCTTAAGATGAAATCTCGATTGAAAACACTACCTGGCATAACGCCTGGATTTAGACCAGAGACGAGAAGCTTGTTTAACTTAGCAAAGTTAGTCCATAGCGGCCTATAAACACTCTTAGGCAAGATGGCTTCTGAATCGTTGGCAAACGCCAGTAGAGAAACATTTAGGGCCTGAACCTCTGGTTCTTTAACTATTTCCTCTTGGACGACTCTAAAGTAGTTATCAAGTAGGACATCGTCTCCGTGAACTATGGCTAGATATTTGGAAGAGCATAACTCTAATAGTTGTCGAAGTCCTGCAGCCGAACCAGTGTTGGAATCATTTGCAACGAGCTTTGAGATGCTCTCAATGCCAAAATCTCGTAATCCTCTCTTTAGGTTCTTCAAGCTAGCATCGGTCGAAGCATTATCAACAATGACAATACTCTTGGGCATTAGGCTCTGAGAAGAGACTGAACTGAAGAGGTCTTGGATATAGGGGGCCTGATTAAACACTAAAATTCCTAAAGTTACCTCAGGCATATCTTTCATATGCTTGAGGATATCATTGCAGGATGATGGTTGGATTAGTTCGCCTTCTTGATGGTTTCTATAGATCATCAAATAAGATATCTAGTGCGATACGTCCACGAAATCTCCAAGAGAGAGTAGACACTTATCCACTGCTCTCCTCAGATGGCTATGCAATACATTGCCAAGCGTCGATCGGAAGAAATTTTGAGGAGGGTGCTCTCCTAGGGAAGATTTCTAGCTTGGGAGAAGGAAGTAGTTTCTATCTGCCTGGGAGATCTCTAGATCAAGTATCAAAGGCGTTGCAACAAATGCCGGTGACGCTGAAGTCTATAGTTATTGGTGATGATGACATCACGCCAGATCTCTCAACAATCACTCTTTTGAAATCTCATGCAAGAAATATCTACAGCGTTAATTTGATTCATGATTTTGATGGTGTTAGAGGTATTCCTCTAGGTCTTGAGAGTCCTAGTTATAGGAGCGGTGGCAGACTAAGTGACTTTCGGAGGCGTCCTCGGCAGAATTCCAATTTCAGAAAATTCAATTTCCTAGTCTCTTGGAACAAAGAAACCAATCCTTCGAAGCGGACAGAAGCTATGAACGCCTTTAAGGAAGCTAAGAATACTTTGGTCTTTAATGAGCGAATTGCCCCGCAGACAGTCCATCACCTTACAAGAAGAGCACTCTTTGTGCCTTGTCCCCGCGGCAATGGCCTCGACACCCACAGGGTCTGGGAAACTCTTTACCTTGGGGCAATACCGGTGGTTCTAAATTCAGATAGATTTGCAGCGCTAGAAGGATGGCCGATTCTATTTATTGATGATTGGAAAGAGATAATAGAAAAGTCTAGAGAAGGACTCGAGCAGATATTTGGAGACTTGCAGATTCCGCACGAGGAAATAATTAGAAAATCTAAGGAAATCTATGAGGAACTAGCGTGAGTCCTTGCTTACCTATCATTTGGATCGAAGTAGGTCGGAAATTACCACCGCATCTAATTTCGAATATGCGCCTCCATCGAGAACTGCTGCCCCAGCACCAACAAATCCTGTTGACTGACCAAGTACTTACTCGGAAAATTATCTCTACATTAGAGTCAATCGGTGTAAAAGCGATCAATATCGATTCACCTAGGGACTACTTTTCACAAAAGATAAAGAGATCAACTGGTCAATTAGAGTTTTGGATAAATACGACTTATAGATTCCTTGTTCTGGAAGAATTCATGAAAAGTAGACATGTGAGTCAAGTCATTCACCAAGAGTCCGACAACGTCATACTTGAGCCAGATGCTCTAACCAAACTCTTCGACACTTCTGATTGGGGCTTAGCTTTCCCACTCCAGGCTAAAGAAATTGGATGTGCTTCCATTTTCCTAGTGCATAATCTCGAAAGCCTTATTGATTTTAATAGCTTTGTCAAGAATTCATGGGATACGGTGGACCAAGACGACATGAAACTTTTGGGTGAGTTTTCTTCAAGGAAGGACGTGAGAATACTTCCATCAATGCCGGAGTCGGAATATATCTTTGATCCACAAACTTATGGACGCTACTTGATTGGGACTGATGCAAGAAACAACAGGCTACCCTTTTCAAAGAGAGGAATCTCTGATTTCAGAATGGGAGCTGTAAATATAGAGAGCGAGGGAATCACCTTTCAGCTAGCCAAAGGCACCAGGAGTCTCTTGGTTTCTAAAGATCTCAAGGTTTCAAAATTGGTCAATATCCATATTCATTCAAAGAGAATTCCAAGCTCACAAGCAGCCCTACATAAACTAATTAGAAGAGATATAAAGTCAATCGGAACTCGTCGATGGTCAATAGGTCGAATTGACTTCCGAGTATTTGGTGAACGCTTGCTGTCGTGGATATCAAGAAAACTGCTTTGGCAAAGAAGAGATATTCGTTTACGCTAGCTTTTTCTTCTCGACTTCTAAGTCTGCATCAACCATCAAATCTGTCAGTTCGCCCCAATGAGTCTTTGCGACCCACCCTAATTTCTCCTCAACTTTACTTGAATCACCTATTAAGGCTTCCACCTCAGTTGGGCGCCGATATCGATCGTCAACTTCTACAAATTTCTTCCAGTCTAACTCCACTCTATTAAATGCTCTTTCTACAAGGTTCTGCACGGTAGCTCCTATGCCCGTGGCAACTACGTAATCATCAGGTGATTCTCGTTGAAGCATCATCCACATACTCTCAACATACTCTGGAGCGTATCCCCAGTCACGAATTGCAGAGAGATTTCCTAGGAATAGCTTCTCTTGTCGGCCGAACTTGATTCTGGCAACCGCCCGAGTAATTTTCCGAGTCACGAAAGTCTCTCCACGTCGTGGAGATTCATGGTTAAAAAGGATTCCATTGGTTGCGTGTAGACCATAAGCCTCTCGATAATTTTTCGTTACCCAGTAACTGTATAGTTTCGCTGCTGCGTAGGGACTTCTCGGTTGAAAGAGACTTTTCTCATTCTGGGGCGGAGGGGTTGAACCAAATAATTCGCTTGTGCTGGCTTGATAATACTTAGAATTTAACTTACTCGAACGTATAGCCTCAAGCATCCTTATCGTGCCAACTCCATCGACTTGAGCTGTATATTCAGGGACTGAGAAAGAGACCATGACATGGCTCTGTGCGCCAAGATTGTAGACCTCATGTGGTTCTACCTCCCTAATCAAATTTGTTAGTAAGACGCCGTCAGTTAAATCACCATAGTGAAGATGCAACATATTACCCGCTGCGTGTGGATCTTTATAGAGGTGGTCAATCCTTTGGGTATTGAAATTGCTTGATCTGCGAATTATTCCGTGCACTTCGTATCCCTTTTGCAAAAGCAATTCGGCGAGATAAGAACCATCTTGTCCTGTAATTCCAGTTATAAGTGCTCTTTTTACCATCTTCCCTCATCCATTTTGTCAATAGGCAATGCTAGCATGGTGCGAAATTAGCAAGAGGGGGAAGGTGACGCGCTTTGCTTATTGAATTTCATGGCCTCAATGACGATGTAGCAAGGAAGTCCATAATGGATAAACTATCCTCTCTCCGTCACAAAAAGTTCAAGAATCTAAGTGTTTCCTTCAATCACGACCCTTCATTCAGATTTCCATCTTCAGACTACAGGGTTCTACTCTTGTGGGAACCAAAGGCAGTAATGCCTTGGCAATATCAGCCTAGGAATTACTCTGCCTTCGACTTAGTTATTCCTATGAGCTCTTGGAGAGCTAGGAATTTAGGATTAGCAGACTTTGGATTTCATCCTTACAACTTTGAAGGAATCAAGCCAATCACTTCAAATGCTCTCAGGACTAGGAGAGTGGTAATGATTAATTCCGCCAAGTTCTCATCTGGGTGCAGCAGTATGTACGGTCTAAGACGCACTATTTCTAAGAGATTATTTGACTTAGGTGAAGATTACTCACTCTATGGAACTAATTGGCACATGTCCAAAACTTTGGAAGTACGAAAAAGAATAACATCCTTGAAGAACTCTCTCATCGCCGGAGAGAAGATATGTGCACGAGAGCTTACTTCCCAGCTGTGGTATGCCTATCCAGAATACAAAGGTTGGGTTGAGAATAAATTCGAAATACTCTCATATTTTGAGCTATCTCTCGTTATTGAAAATGAGCAGGATTGGGTGACCGAAAAACTCTTCGATTCTCTATATGGAGGTGCTGTCCCAATTTATGTAGGCCCAGATCTTTCGCAGGAATTTCCAAGGTTAGAGCGATGCATCATTAGAGCAGGCGCCAGCGTTGATGAGGTTGTTAGGAAAGTACAAGAAACTTCAAATGGAGAGATTCAAAGTCGCCGGCTAGCAATTAGCAAATTCTTAAGCGACAAATCCGATACTGGGATCGGTTTTTGGCATCCTAATCAACAATGGGGTCACGTTTCAGATGTTATTTTCCAAGCCATTCTATCGGCTTGAGATATTTACACGTAATCGCGCACTATTGTAGTTCGCGCTAAACCAATCATAAGTCTTGATGATTCCTTCCTTAAGGCTGTGCGACGGTGACCAATTTAGTGAATCAAGTTTAGATACATCTAAAAGTTTTCGAAAAGTTCCATCAGGAACGGACTTATTCCAAACGATGTCGCCCTCGAAGCCTACGACTTCCCTCATGATTGCAGATAATTCCAAAATCGAGATGTCTTGACCAGTACCTACATTTATTGGTGTCTCGTCGTCGTAGTTATCGATTACATGCAGCAGTGCCGATGCGAAGTCGTCGGAAAACATAAACTCACGACGAGGACTTCCCGTGCCCCACAATTCAACATAGTCTTTCTTGTCGAGCTTTGCATCGTGGAATTTTCTCATTAGCGCTGGGAGAGCATGGCTTGTCCTTAAATCAAAATTGTCATTGATTCCATAAAGATTTGTTGGCATTACAGAAATCCACTTACGCCCATATTCTCGTCTATATCCTTGGACTAGCTTTACGCCGGTAATCTTTGCGATTGCATATGCTTCATTTGTCTCTTCTAGTGGCCCTGTCAAGAGAGAGCTCTCTGAAATTGGCTGATTTGCATCTCTAGGGTAGATACAGGAAGATCCCAAGAATATGAATTTTTCTACATCAAATTTATGCGAAGCTTCCATGAGATAAGTTTGAGAGAGAACATTTTGGGTCAGAAATTCAACCGGGAACTCATAATTTGCCATAAGACCACCAACTTTTGCCGCTGCAGCGATTACTACGCTCGGACGATGTAATTCAAAGAATTCGTTTATGGACTTAGGGTCTGTTACGTCAATTAGTTCTCTCGTCGCTGGTAAAAAACTTACTGATTTTGATGCAAGGTGACGGCACAGGGCAGATCCAACAAGCCCTCTACTTCCCAGGACTACTATTGATATGCTGATCACCCCTTTTGAATGCAGGATATGCCCTAGACTTTTCCCGTCTCAACCTACCCTATTAGGAGGAAAAGAATGGGTTCTACCCTTACTCCGTCTAAAAGAAGCGACCAAAAGCTACTTCGAGCCATCTTTCTAACTGTGGGGCTAGGAACCTTAACGGTTGCTTCGAACTTTTTGGATCCCATAAATTTGCCAAAACTGATAGCAATTACACTTCCTTTGCCTTGGCTCATCTTGTACTCCCTAAGAGTTATGGACTTTAGCCGAGGGCTGAATTCGATTCGAGAAGATCGATTTAGAGTGATGTTTAGCATCTCCCTTGTTTCATTGCTTCTTTTATTGGCGCTTTCTCCGGCCCCATTAGAGAGACGTTTTTTTGGAGTCTGGGGAAGGAATAATGGAATTCTTACCGCAATAGTCTCAATTTTGTTGTGTTGGGCTACCTATGAGTGCGTTAAAAGAAATGGAGAGACTGTAAGAATTGCCAGGTACTCCCTATACACCCTGATTCCAACAGGTGTTTATGGAATGTTACAGATTGCTGATCAGGATCCTATTGCATGGTCCTCAGGATCCATGAAAGTCTTTGGAACCTTTGGGAATACAAACTTTGCAAGCGCTGCATGGGGTCTAGCTGCAATGGTAAGCCTTGCTCTCCTCATTTTTGATAGAGAATCTAGCGAAAGTCGTATCACCCGTAAGACCGCACTCTATGCCACTAGTTTCCTAGCCTTTGTATTTCTCTCATATATGACTAAGTCGATCCAGGGCTTATTTGCAATTTCTGTTTTTGTTTCCTTGATGCTCATATCTAAACTACTTAGTTTGCGCACAGTTATTGGCAAGATTTTAGCTGGCCTAGTTGCTTTGCTAGGAGCGCTAGTTGCCCAGTCAATATTTTTTTCCGGTCCATTAAGTAATGTTATATCTAGCGCTGGCTCTTTAGGTTTTAGAAAAATATATTGGAACATCGGCCTGAGAATGTTTGCTAAAGAGCCAGTTTTTGGAGTAGGGATAGATTCGTACGGAGATTACTATCGAAGTGTGCGAAGTGCCGATATGGCTAAGACCACGAGTATCGACTTGGTGGTCAATAACGCCCACAATACTTTTATTCAAACTTCAGCCACGATGGGAGTTCTTGGTGTTACTGCTCTAATTTTACCAGTATTTGTTACTCTACTATTAGGATTACGTAAGTTTGTTTCAGGAGAAAATAACATAAAGGGCGCTTTCTTTGCGATCTTCGTGTCACTGTGGCTAATGGCATCATTTTCAATTGATAATATCTCAATCACATTATGGAATTGGCTATTTCTTGGCACATCCTTGGCACTCAGTTCCGGGGCGTCGAGAGAAAGATCTGAGTCATCGGTTAACTCATCGCGAAAGCAGAAAAAGGCCAACCCAAGTACTCTTTACGACTTCGGAAGGGGCATGGCAGGAATTTCCTCCTTCCTCCTTCTATTTTTTATGTGGCAGGGAGCGTCAGCTGATCGCAATATTGTTAAGACACTGCGATCCCCTGCTTCATTTGCTCAGGCAGAAACCATCAATGCTCGCTTGATTAGCTTAGGAGAGATATCAAGGCTGAGAGTGCTAGATCCCCAGCACTATTACGTACTTTCGAAGTCACTGGTTGAACTACAACAAATCCCGCAATCAGTAGAATACCTGTTAAAAGGGGTAAATGATTTTCCGAGAGATTTCGGCCTATGGGATTCATTGGCATACTCTTTGGAGAAACAAGGACAGATTGCTCAGGCTATAGAAGCCCGAAAGAAGCAACTTGAGCTCGATCCACAACACGCAAGAGTTTGGTCTTATTTGGCGAAAGACTATGCCACAAGCGGTGACCTAGAAAATGCCAGAATTGCTGCCCGAAAATCCATTGAGCACTTTCCCATATTTGCTCCAGGTGATCAGGAGTCCATAAGGAGTTTACTGAAAGAGCTTAACTTAATTTGATTATTAGCCACTAGTAGAGCGAGAATTGTGTTTTACTCATTACGAACAAATAAGAAGAGAATTTCTTTGCTCCTGACCTTATGTCTTGCATCAGGGCTGTCTATCGAAAAGGTCAACGCAGAAGTTACAAACCCAAAGTTCATTGATGTTGTAATTTTACAAGTGGCAGGTAAGGTATCTGCTAAATCGAGACTTGATCTAATTAATGACATTAACTCAGACGTATTCTCTCGCTGGGATTCTTATGGAATTCGTTTTCAATTAGGTCAGACTCCTTCTAGTCCACTAGTGCTCTCAACTCCTATTCAATGTTCGGGTTATCAGGTTGCCTCACAGTTAGTAAACATTAGAAAGTCGTTTTATCAAGAAATGAAGATGTCAAATGCGGCAAATAGATACCTAATAGCTCTCGCTCCAGAAGCTGGTTGTATTTGGGAGGGCGTTAGCTTGCTACCAAGTGACGTGAATGCGGGAGGAGTGGTGCTTCTTCAAGAAACTACTAATCCCTTCGTAATCTCCCATGAGCTAGGCCATGTACTTAGTCTTGGCCACTCAAACTTATTGCAGTGCGCCTCAGGTGCCAAAGATGGTGCTTGGAGCGAGGATTGTAAGGGTGTGGAGTATGGAGGAGCAATTGACCTGATGTCGAATGTTGAAAACAAACTCCCACTATCTACATATCATCAATGGAGAATCGGACTATTGGAATCGAAGAACGTACTTCAGAATTGGGTCGAAGAGAAGATAAGACTTAACTCAGTTGATAGTAAAGTTGGAACACGCGCTATTTTCATTCGCGATGGTAATTCAACATATTGGGTAGAGTATAGAAAAGCGGCGTTGCAAAACGGCTATAAGCCTGGCTTGGTAATATATAGAACTGATCCTCCCCCTTCCAGATTTATTTTGAGTCCAAACCCTGGACATTCATTTGCAGAAGATCCAAGTTCTGTCGTGGCTACTGATATCTGGATGCTGAATCTTGACGACTATCGCTATAGCCAGGGTAGAGCCTCGGGTTCCATGACTCTTATTCCTGAAAGAAGTTTTACAACTCATAGTGGATCGGTGACCTTTATGGTTCGCCCAAGCTCAGATCAAGAGTCGATAGAAGTAAGTGTTGAGCGGAAAAGGGATACAGTCTCGCCTAAGAAGCCGCTGCTAAACGAAAAAACGAAATGGATTTCTTCCGATTCTTCAGTGATTTCTGAGACTTACCTAAATTCTGAATATGATATTAAGTCCTATGAAATACAGGTGAATGGAAAGATTTTACCGGTCCAAAGTGAATCAAGTACCACTTGGACTCCAACTTTTCTAAACCCCTTAAGCGCTCCCGCCAGTGTTCTGGTGCGAAATTTGCCTGAGGGAGAATATAATCTATCTATTCGGGCCTTGGATTTTGCGGGCAATGTCAGTGCGTGGAGCGATTCGACCTCAGTCTTCATAGACCGAAGTTTTCCACAGATTAGTCCGATCTTTATCCCTACCGCAGTATCTGGGAGGGGAATAGAGATGCTCTGGAGTGGTACGAAAGATATTGGATCTGAACTATGCAATACCAGGGTTGTCAACGAAGACGATTTTGTACTTCAGCAGGACTCATCTAGAGCAGACCCTAAATTAGTGATGCCCTTGGAGGGGGATAAGAAATATAGAGTTGAGGTGTATGACTGCCTGGGAAATGGAATCTCGAGTGAACTCCAGATACGTAACCGCTTCCTACCCGCTTCAAAGAGCAAGAGAACTTCAAATTGGACCCAAGAGCAGGACAGAAGTGGCTTAACAAAATTTGTCTGCCTTGGATCTTGCAGTGCATCCACCACTGTTAAAGGCAATTTTGTAATTCTTTCGGGCCATGGCTCTCCCGATGTTATGTTGTCAGGCAAGAGAATTGGAAGGATTACTTCATCGGGCAGTTCAATAATCAAGGTTGGCTATCAAGGAACAACTGATAACCGTTCAAAAGTCTTACGTATTTCAGGTAAAGATTTTTCCTTCTATGGAATCGCAACATACGACTTGAAGTTAAGTGTAAGAGAAAAGCTATTAAGAAGAGAGCTGGCCCCGGATCCTTCTTTGGAAGATACAAGACAATCCTTGCTTTTGAAATTCGGATTTAGTTCTTCAGACTTCGGAGGAGAGTGGAACGTCTTGCCAATGGCACGAGGAACAACGCTAATGGACCCTACTTTGGACTTATGTAAGGCTAAGTACACATCTGATCAAGATCGTGCTGAGCGCCGCCAAGTTACTGTATTCAAGGGAGTTTCGCCATACTTATTCCTGTCCAGTGAAGTAGTTAAATATAAGGATTCCGAATCAGCTTTAAATGCCTTCAGTGAATTGGAAGAACAGGTTGCTAGGTGTAGGTTGGATTCTGGCGGAATAGATATAAGTGGCCAGTTCGAGGTACACACTTTTCTTGATTTTCCCAGAAATGTAGCTATCAGTTCTTCGGGAGTAAAGAAAGTTTTCGTACGAGTAAATATTGGAAGTGAAGGCAATGCACGAAGTCTTATAGGCCTCTACCAGTTTTTTAGAGACACTTTTTCAGGAATATATGTTGTAAGAGTGGGTAGTAATACATTTTCAGATGCTGAGGTGGCTCGATGGCTAGAGGTGGCTCAAATAGTGGAGGGCCGATTGACTTCATGAGCCAGACCTGGGTAGTGGGTGAAGCTCTAATGGATCTAATTCCAATAGCTGGGGGAAGAATTTCAGAGATGGTGGGAGGCGGGCCTTGCAATAGCGCAAAAGCCCTAGCCCGCATGGGTATTTCAACTTCTTTTATTGGCGGTATTTCGACAGATAGCCATGGAAGGGCGATAGAGAGGGAGTTATTAGATAGCGGAGTTAATCTAGATTTAGTTCATCGCTCAGATCTTCCTACCGCTCTTGCCATTGCTACTATCGATGAGGCAGGCCTTGCAAGATATGACTTCGATCTTGAGGGAAGCGTTAGCTTTGACTTTAACTCATCTTGGCTTCCCAAAGCAGATGCAAAAGTAATTTATGTTGGATCTATAGCCGCTCATTTAGAACCTGGCGCTTCAGAGCTGCATAAGTGGCTATCAGACAAGAAAACTAGCGTTGTTTTTGACCCGAATGTCAGGCCAGCTATTCAAAGTGATAAAGAGATCTATCGAAAAGGCGTTGAGCGATATATTGATCTAGCAAGCATTGTGAAGCTAAGTGAGGATGACCTTTCCTGGCTTTATCGGGAGGGCGAAAGTGAAGTAATCAGGAATTGGCTCACCAGGGGAGTTGAGATAGTAATTGTCACTAGGGCTGAAAAAGGCTTGAGTGCCTTTAGCAAAGAAGGACGAATTGATAGCGCTGCAGCTAAGGTGGATTTAGTAGATAGCGTTGGGGCAGGAGACACCATAGGAGCAGTCATTGTTGAAGGCCTCCTTAAGTATGGCCTTGCCACGCTTAAGGGAGATCTCTTAAGGCAGGTATTAGAAAGAGCAGCAAGAGCTGCTGGGATTACCTGCGCGAGGGCTGGAGCAAATCCTCCTTGGAAAGAAGAGTTAGATTTAGCGCTATGAGCCTTTTATATACTCTAGATGGTGGTGAGATCTCACTTGAAATAGATGTTGACCAAGGAGGAAGAGTCTCATCTCTTAGATTTCGCGATATCGAATGTGTTCTACCGTTTAGAGGACAGGTCCTTACCTGGGGTTGGTATCCGATGGCTCCCTGGGCAGGGAGAATTAGAGATGGTCTCATAAGAAATTCTTCGGGAAAAGAATTTCAATTGCCAACAAATCTTGCCTCACCTCATGCTATCCATGGCTTTGCACCCATTTCTTCTTGGCAGGAGCTAGGTGGTGGCTATTTCGCGCTCGACCTACTCGAGCCTTATCTAGGCGCAAGGGTTGAGCAGAGATTTGAACTACTAGATAACGCCCTTCGCTGGTCTCTAGAGTTTGAGGCAGGAGATAGCGATCTGCCATTTTGGATGGGATTTCATCCCTGGTTTCCAAGGGAGCTTAGTCGTGGAGGCGCGGCAGAGATTGATTTTCATCCAGGAAAAATGTTTGAACGAGGCAGTGATTACCTGCCAACTGGAGAGCTAATTAGCCCAACTCCTCCTCCTTGGGATGATGCCTTCTGTGAAGTTCGAGGAACTCCAACTGTCTATTGGGAAGATGTGCTGCAGATAGAGATCGAATCTGATGCACCATACTGGGTGGTCTATGACCAAGACCCAGAGGGGGTCTGTATCGAGCCCCAGAGCGCTCCTCCTGATGCGGCAAACCTAGGGATAGAAAGTGATACCTATCTAGAAGCGCTCTTTGTCTTTGAAGAGATTTGATAGGTTTGAAAAGTGATTGATAGAGAACACCTGAAGGCCCTCCACG